>Ga0334722_10007745_pt1 | contig 10363 bp, 21 predicted proteins | sample C3_bottom_MG_FD_207210 | JGI IMG/M metagenome (GOLD analysis project Ga0334722, IMG submission 207210) | Sediment microbial communities from Yellowstone Lake, YNP, Wyoming, USA - C3_bottom | ecosystem: Environmental > Aquatic > Freshwater > Lake > Sediment | place: USA: Wyoming | collected... | reverse complement strand
GCGCAGTCATGCTTTCCAGGCCAATACTGATGAACAACCCCTGAATTAAGCTTAAGACAACAGTGGCGTAACGGGTGTACTGGGTAATCTTGCGGCGTCCTGACTCCCCCTCCTTTGAAAGCGCCTCCAACTGAGGGATAACCACGGTCAACAATTGAAAGATGATCGAGGCGCTGATGTATGGCATGATGCCCAAGGCGAAGATGGAAAATTTTTCCAAGGCTCCGCCGGAAAACATGTTGAACATGTCAAACAGGGAGCCAGCGCTTTTTTGAAAAAATTGATTCAGCGCCTCGCCGTTGATGCCTGGAGTTGGAATCTGCACGCCGGTTCTGTAAACGGCAAGCATAATAACCGTGAATAAAATCCGGCGCCTTAATTCCGGGATATTTGCAGCATTCTGAACCCCAGCGCGCATCTAGTTATTCCTCAACCTTGCCACCAACAGCTTCAATCTTCTGACGCGCAGAGCCACTCACCTTATCGACCACAACGGTTATCGCATTCTTCAACTCGCCATTTCCAAGAATTTTCACGAGGTTATCATTCTTGGACACAAGCCCCGCCGCGATCAAGGCCTGCCTGTCAACCCTGGTGTCCGCTGCGAACCGATCAAGCTCCTGAACATTAATAATGGCGTAAACTTTCTTGAAAATATTGTTAAAGCCCCGCTTTGGCAATCGCCGCTGGAGAGGCATTTGTCCGCCTTCAAATCCCAGCTTGATGCCGCCACCAGAACGGGCCTTATGCCCCTTATGGCCACGGGTTGCCGTTTTGCCATGGCCAGAACCAAGGCCTCGGCCTATTCTCTTTCTCGGCTTTCTCGAGCCTGGCTGCGGAGACAAATTGCTTAAGGTCAACATAAATTAATCCTCCACCTCAACCAGGTGTTCGACTTTTTTAATCATCCCCCTAATTTCAGGGGTGTCCTGCCGAATAACCGTTTTATTGATCTTTGTCAGCCCCAGGCCGATCAACGTCGCATGTATTTTCCCAGTGCTCCCGATCTTGCTTTTCTTCAGGGTCACTTTCAGCTGATTCGCCATATAGACACCTATTAACTCTTCATTAAAATCATGCTGTTTTCAGCACACAATTCAAACCTGGATCAATTTTCTACAGATTATCGCACTAGAGAAGAACGGGAGAAAAGCAACTGCTCAGGCAGAAATTTCCTCGACAGATTTTCCCCGACTAATCGCAATCTGTTGCGGGCTACGCAGCCTCCGCAACCCGTCCATGGTTGCCTTGACCAGATTGTGTGGGTTATGAGAGCCGATACACTTAGTCAGAATATTATGCACCCCTGCCGCTTCAAGCACGGCGCGAACAGCCCCACCGGCAATAACGCCAGTTCCTTCCACCGCAGGTTTCAACATTACACTCCCTGCCCCAAATTTTCCAAAAACCTCATGCGGGATGCTCATGATGTCGGTTATAGAAACACGTTTCATGTCCTTACGTGCCTGCTCAACCCCTTTTCTAATCGCTTCGGGAACCTGGTTAGCTTTGCCAAGACCGCAACCGACCTTCCCTTTCCCGTCACCGACAACAACAATGGCGCTGAAACTAAAACGACGTCCACCCTTGACAACTTTCGCGGTCCGGTTGATATGAACGATCTTTTCAATAAACTGGTCATCGCCACTTGTGTTCTTATTAAAATCTGCCAAGATTCACCCCCAAATCGCTTTGGAATTTTTCACAGGATAAAATTTTTCTGCATAAAAACCGATTAGAAATCAAGACCGCCTTCACGGGCTCCATCCGACAGGGCCTTAACCCGTCCATGGTAAATATAGCCGCCCCGATCGAAAACCACCTTTTCAATACCTTTGCCTTTGGCAAGTTCGGCGATCTTCAACCCTACCTGCCTGGCCTTCTCGGCTTTCCCCTTGATATCAGCGGCAATCATCCCTTTATCCACCGTGGACATGGCAACGAGGGTATTACCAGCCAGATCATCTATAATCTGGCAATAGATATGTTTTGCGCTTTTAAAAACACGCAGCCTGGGTCTTTCTGGAGTTCCGGTTATATTTTTCCTGATCCGCTTAACCCGCTTTAGACGAGCACTCTCTTTCGGATTTGTCTTACCCATTGTTTTGCCTTCTAAATATTTATCTTTTGCAAGTCGCGAAAAGATTACGCTTTCCCTTTACTTCTTAGAAGCAGATTTGCCAGCCTTCCGGGCGATGTATTCATCGGCGTAACGAATTCCTTTGCCTTTATAGGGCTCAGGCGGCCGCACAGCACGAATTTTGGCGGCAGTTTCACCAAGCAACTCTTTATCAATACAATCCAAGGTGACGTTATTAGCTTTGTCAACCTCAGCAGTAACGCCTTTCGGTAGAGCAAATTCCACCGGATTGGAATAGCCAACGCTCAGGTTCAAAACAGACCCCTTCACCTCGGCCCGATACCCAACGCCTTCAATGGACAATTTTTTTTGGAAGCCTTTATCTACCCCAACAATCATATTATTGATCAAGGTGCGGGTGAGGCCAGAAAAAGCGTCGGTCCTTTTGCTGTTATCCTTCCGGACAACAATCAGGCTGCTGCCTTCTTCCTGCAAAGAAATCTCAGGACGAATATCGCGCTCCAGCGTCCCTTTGGACCCGACAACTTTAACGTGCGATCCATTTATATCAAGCTTAACCCCTTTAGGCACAGGGATATGTTGATTGCCAATCCTAGACATGGCTACTCTCCACTCGTTACGAAATACTCAATTGTTAGTGCCCAACCGGAGGAGTTCATTCGCCCAATTGCTGGGGCAACTCAGTCTCCGAAAAAGCTCACGCCCAGTTTTATGGGGACGCTCCTCTTTTTCGTCTTCCTCTCGCCTTGCCCTAGAACGAAATCTCTCGTTTCAGTACGGACACTAGTTAGCAATTACAACCTCGATCTACCAAACTTCACAGAGAAACTCGCCGCCAATTTTCATGGCCCTGGCTTCTTTATCAGTAAAGATTCCTTTGGAGGTCGAGATAATCGCGATACCAAGGCCACTCATTACCTTGGGGATTTGGTCATGCTTCACATAGATGCGGCGTCCAGGCTTGCTGACCCGCTTCAGGTTGGTGATAATCCGCTCATTGTTCTGATCGTATTTCATTTCAATACGCAAAACACCTTGCGTGTCCGTATCAAGAACCTGAAAGTCATTGATGAAGCCTTCCTTTTTCAGGATCGCGGCAACACCGGTTTTCACTTTCGAAAGCGGCATTTCGACAGTCTCGAACTTGACCATACCGGCATTTCTTATCCTGGTCAGCATATCAGCCAGGGGGTCAGTCATGGACATAGTCCTTGCTCCCTATGAAATTTTTAAAACAAACAGTTAACATCTTTACGGCGATCACAATCAACGGTATTACCAACTTGATTTGGTAACACCGGTAATTTCACCACGATTAGCCAAGGTCCGGAAACAGATACGACAGACCCCGAATTTTCTATATACAGCTTTTGACCTGCCGCACAATCCGCAGCGGTTATAAGCTCGCACTGCAAACTTCGGCGTCCGCTTGCACTTTGCTATCAAAGACTTTTTAGCCAACTTCTTCCTCCTTACCCTGTACTATTTCCGGAAGGGCATTCCCATTGCTTTCAAAAGAAACCGGCCTTCATCATCGGTCTCGGCGGTCGTAGTAATCGCAATATTGAGTCCCTTAATTTTGTCGATTTTGTCATAGTCAATTTCAGGGAAAATAATATGTTCTTTGATGCCCATGGCATAATTCCCCCGGCCATCAAACGACTTCATGGATAACCCGCGGAAGTCCCGGACTCGCGGCAAGGCAATGTGAACCAGTTTGGCAAAAAAATCATACATCCGATCGCCACGGAGTGTTACCCGACAACCAATGGGCACTCCAGCGCGCAACTTAAAGCCGGCGATGGATTTCTTCGCTTTGGTAACCACCGCCTTCTGCCCAGCAATCAAGGTCAATTCCTGAACCGCGCTGTCAATAATCTTTGGGTTCTGCACCGCCTCACCCAAGCCCATATTCAGCACGATTTTGGTGATCTTCGGCACCCGCATGATATTCTGGTAGCCGAATTCTTTCATCAGCTGCGGGACACACTCGCTCTGATATATCTCTTTTACCCCAGCCATTCTTGCCTCCAAAAAAATCAGGACCTATTACGCTTTCGCCTCTACAGATTCATTACATTTCTTGCAAATGCGAACCTTAGATCCATCTTCCAGTATTTTTTTGCCTACCCGTGAAGTCTTTGAACATTTTGGACAAATCACCATCAAATTGGACGCATCAAGTGCCGCCTCCTTCTCAATGATCCCGCCCTGCTGGTTCATTTGACTGGGCTTCGTGTGCCGCTTTATCATGTTGATCTTTTCAACGGTGGCTTTCCCATCGTTCGCGTTGACCCTGATGACCTTGCCGACCCGACCTTTGTCTTTGCCGGCTATCACCTCAACCTGATCATTAATTTTCAGATGTGTTTTCGCTCTCATGCCTTCAGCCTCTCAACCGCTCACAATGCGAACGGGAACTCTTTGAATATCCGATCCTTATTTTTAATCGCGATTACAGAACTTCAGGGGCCAACGAAATGATCTTCATATACCCCTTCGGCCGCAATTCTCTCGCAACCGGGCCAAAAATACGGCTGCCAATCGGTTCCCCTGAATTTGCCAGCAACACGGCGGAATTATCATCAAACCGAACAATAGTATCATCCGGGCGACGAAGCTCTTTAACGGTTCTGACCACGACCGCCCTAACAACATCGCCCTTCTTGACTTTCGCGTTCGGAATCGCCTCTTTGACGGTAACAACAATAAGATCACCGACAGAGGCATACCGCCGCCTGGTCCCAGCCAGGACCCTTATGCAAAGGACCTTCTTAGCGCCTGAATTATCTGCTACGTTAAGTACGGTTTCTGTTTGTATCATCTCTTCACCAACCGCGAAACACTTTGCAAGTACCCAAACAAACCCGGCCTGGGACTTAGTTATCAAAAACCGTACTACACGGCCTTCTCAATAATTTCCATAATCCGCCACCGTTTATTCTTGCTCAACGGACGGCACTCTTCAATCAAAACCCTGTCCCCAACGCTACAGGTATTTTCCGGATCATGAATCATGCACTTATCATGCTGACGCATGAACTTCCCATAAAGTTTATGGGGAACAAGGCGCTCGGTCTGCACGATAGCACTCTTGTCCATCTTGGTGCTGACAACAAAACCAACCCTTGTTTTCTTATTCGATTTCTCATCAACCATGAATGTATCCTACCAAATAGCGTTATCAATTGACGCAAGTGCTAAAATCTTGGCCGAAAAACAACTGTTACGCAGTATGTGCAGTAATAGCGGTTTGCATTCGGGCAATATCTTTACGCAACTGCCGCAGTTTTGCCGTATTTTCCAAAGGACGAATTCCATGTTGGAATTTCAGCTTGAAATGCTCTTCCGACAATTCCCGTACTTTGGCAACAAGCGCGTCCTTCCCCATCTCACGTATATCCTTCATCTTCATAACGTCGTCCCCACATAAATCACTTTAGTCGGGAAAGGCAGCTTATTGGCAGCCAATTGCAACGCCTCTTTAGCCAAATCGTCATCTACCCCCGCCAACTCATAGAGAATACGACCGGGCTTCACCTGGGCTACCCAATACTCAGGACTTCCCTTACCTTTCCCCATCCTGGTTTCCGCAGGCTTCTTGGTAATCGGCTTATCCGGAAAAACACGGATCCAGAGCTGACCGGTTCTTTTAATCTTTCTGTTGATTGCAATCCGAGCCGCTTCAATCTGCTGGGCGGTCATCTTGCCACAACCGACAGCTTTGAGGGCATATTCACCAAAAGAGAAACCAGACCCGCGGTACGCCAAACCAGTCAGCCGGCCCTTAAACATCTTTCTATGTTTTACTTTTTTTGGACTTAACATCTGGATATCCTATTGGTTACAGACTTTCTTAACGCCGTTTCACCCGACACGAGTTATTCAGCAATCTGGTCGGCAGCACTCAAAACTTCACCCTTGAAGATCCACACCTTAACGCCGATCTTGCCATAGGTAGTATTTGCTTCCGCAATACCGTAATCAATATCAGCACGAAGCGTGTGTAGCGGGACCCGCCCCTCACGAACCCACTCCTGCCGAGCAATTTCCGCCCCGCCCAAGCGGCCAGAACAGGTTATTTTAACACCTTTGGCTCCGAACTTCAAGGCCATATTCACTGACTTCTTCATGGCGCGCCTGAAGGCCACACGTCTTTCGAGTTGCAAGGCGATATTCTCCGCAACTAACTGCGCATCTGCCTCGGGACGCCGTACTTCCTGGATATCAAGCACGCACTCCTTCCCGGTCAACTTTTCAATTTCGGCTTTCAGAACCTCAATCTCTGTCCCTTTCTTGCCAATAACAATACCAGGCCTGGCAGTATGAAGCTTAATCCGGAGTTTATCGCCGGTTCTGGCTATCTGAATTTTAGAAATGCCAGCATGATAGAGCCGCTTTTTGAGAAACTTCCTCAGGCTCTGATCCTCAAGAAATTTTTTGGCATAATCTTTGTCCGCGTACCAGATGGAGTCCCAGGTACGTATAATATTCAGTCGTAAACCTATCGGATTAACTTTCTGGCCCAAAACCTTCCTCCATTCTCATTGGTATGCAACACAAAGGACAACCTAATATCTTTCTTGCTTCCGTTCCTTAATCAATTATTGCTCGTCCAAAACAACAGTTATATGACTCGTTCTCTTAAGAATCCTGTTCGCGCGACCCTGAGCCCGCGGCATGATTCTCTTCAACATGGGCCCGCCATCTATAAAAATAGCCTTTACATACAGAGTATCGACATCAATACTCTCGTTCTGACTGGCATTAGCCACTGCGGATTCAATTACCTTTTTCAGCAGACGGGCGCCTTTTTTAGGCAAAAACCGCAAAGCGTTTATTGCGTAATCGACACTTTTCCCGCGCACCAACTCCGCAACCAGCCTGGCCTTTTGCGGCGAAATCCTTATGTAACGAGCAAGCGCTTTTGCTTCCATCGAATGAACTCCTTTCTTTACCTGAAGACCGTGTCCGGTTTAGCAGCTTTTATTTCTTTTTCTTCCTATCCGCTGCATGACCATGGAAGGTACGTGTCGGAGAAAACTCACCGAGCTTATGCCCCACCATATTCTCGGTCACAAAAACCGGGATAAACTTTTTGCCATTGTGCACAGCAAATGTAAGCCCAACCATGTCGGGAATTACATCAGAACGACGGGACCAGGTCTGGATAACCTTTCTGGAGCCCTCATCCTTGGCCTTCATGACCTTTGACATCAAATGGTCATCTACAAATGGACCTTTTTTAACTGAACGTCCCACTTGTATACCCCCTAATTATGATCTTTTCTTAACAATAAATTTGTCGGATGACTTCTTGCCACGTGTTTTATAGCCCTTGGTGGGAACGCCCCACGGAGTGCAAGGATGACGACCACCAGAGCTTTTACCCTCGCCACCACCCATTGGATGATCAAGAGGGTTCATGGCAACACCACGAACCTTGGGCCGGTTACCTTTCCAGCGACTACGGCCAGCCTTGCCGAGTTTCTGGCTTTCATGCTCATTATTCCCAACCTGGCCAATACAGGCCCGACATTTTCGGTGAAATTTGCGCACCTCACCAGAGGGTAATTTTACCGTAACATACTCGCCTTCCTTGGCCATAAGTTGCGCGGAAACACCGGCGCTTCTCACCAACTGCGCGCCCTTGCCGATTTTCATCTCAAGATTATGAATAATGCTGCCCAACGGCATGTTTCCCATGGGCAAACAGTTACCCGGCTTGATATCAACGGCCTCACCCGCAACAACTGTATCACCAATCTTGATGCCAAGCGGGGAAAGAATATAACTCTTTTCGCCATCAACATAATTCAGCAGGGCCAAATTAGCCGAACGATTAGGGTCGTATTCAATAGCCGCGACTTTTGCGGGAATATCCAATTTTTCCCGTTTGAAATCGATCAGCCGATATTTTCGTTTATGCCCACCGCCAATATGCCTGGATGTAATGCGGCCATTGTTATTCCGCCCCCCGGTCTTGCTAAGGGGCCGAACCAATGATTTCTGGGGCTTATCCTTTGCCAACTCGGGATTGGCAACTGTAACAAGTGTTCTTCTGCCAGGTGATGTAGGTTTATAGGTCTTTAATGCCATTTCAAACCCCGATAATATTTAAATTACATATTCGTAACAAAAAAATATAGCTCTTGCCAACGAGACTTCCTTAAATCTTCTCAAGAAAATCTATCTTATTCCCTTCTTCAAGGGTAACAATGGCTTTCTTCCAGTCAGACTGCTGTCCGAAATTCTTGCCAACACGTTTTTTCTTGCCGTGCATATTTGCGGTTCGCACCTTGACGGCCTTAACGCTAAATAGCTTTTCAACAGCCGCTTTGATCTCAATCTTATTGGCGCGAGGATCAACCTTCATAACAACCTGATTGTTAACCTCCTGCAATCTAAGACCTTTTTCTGTCAAGCAAGGCTTTTTTATAATACTGAACATATCTTTCATGACAACAACCTCTCTTCAAGTTGGCCAATGCAAGGCTGGAGTAAAACAATATGCTTATGGAGCAAAATATCGTAAACATTCAGCCCTGCCGTCGGAATAACCTTAAAGCCCTGCACATTGCGAGATGAACGCTCGAGATGATCATCGCGCTCAGGAACCACGATCAAGGCATTATCAATCTTCAGGGTGTTCATGACCCCAATAAATCTCTTGGTCTTGATTTCATCAATTTTAAAATTATCAAGAACCAGCACAAGGTTATCGCCAAAACGTGAACTCAACGCCATTCGGATACCAAGCTTCTTAACCTTTTTAGGCATCTTGAAGGAATAATCGCGGGGCTTGGGGCCAAACGCTACACCACCACCTCGCCAGAGAGGAGAGGTGGTACTTCCTGCTCGGGCGCGGCCAGTACCTTTCTGCTTCCAAGGTTTCTTGCCGCCGCCACGAACTTCCGTGCGGGTTTTGGTGCAAGCAGTGCCAGCCCGGCGGGCAGCGCGCTGCATTCTCACGATTTCATGAATGATATGAGGATTGACTGGAACGGCAAACAGGTTGTCGTTCAACTCAAGATCACCAACTTTCACATTATCGACATTATATATTTCAGTAACCGCCATTTCCGGCACCCCCAAAATAAATCTTACTGTAACTAAGACTCATTATTTTGTGTAAATATGTAGCAAACCCTGCTTTGCGCCAGGCACGCCGCCTTTGACGACAAGCACATTTTGCTCAGGCCGGATATCCATAATGGTCACGCTTTTCTTGGTGATCATATTCGTGCCCATATGCCCAGGCATCTTCTTCCCTTTAATAACGCGACTCGGCCAAGCGCTGCAACCAATGGAGCCGGGAGCACGATGGAACATGGAACCATGGCCGGAGGGCCCCCCCTTAAAGCCATGTCTTCGCATAACACCTTGGAAACCACGACCTTTGCCAGCGCCACTGACATCTATTATGTCTCCAACCTTAAAAAGATCAGAAACCAATATTGTCTGTCCCACCTCAAACTGGCTGGGATCAACGACCCGGAACTCTTTAATGTGATAAAACCCGCCTTTTCCTGAAGCCTTGGCATGGCCGGTGTCCGGCTTGTTCAAGCGGGCTTCTTTCTTGGAGCCAAAACCAAGCTGAATGGCATCATAGCCTTCCTTGGCAACGGATTTTTTCTGGAGCACCACACATGGTCCAGTTTCAATGACCGTTACCGCAACAGCAGAGCCATCTACGGAATAGATCCGGGTCATGCCAATCTTCTTCCCCAGTAATCCTAATTTTTTAGGCATTGTTCCTACCTGTCTTTTTCTTCTCTAACATCAACTGTACCGTTGCCCGGTACAACCTTTTCATAATCCTAAAGCTTGATTTCCACGTCAACTCCAGCAGAAAGCTCAAGCTTCATAAGGGCATCAATAGTCTGTTGCGTGGGCTCGATTATGTCCAGCAACCGCCTGTGGGTGCGCATTTCAAACTGCTCGCGTGATTTCTTGTCCACATGCGGAGAACGCAACACACAAAACTTGTTGATGGTGGTCGGCAGAGGAATCGGGCCAGCAACAGTTGCACCAGTGCGCTTCGCAGTATCGACAATCTCGGAGGTGGACTGATCGATAAGCTTATGGTCGTAGCCTTTAAGCCTGATGCGTATTTTCTGTGTCTGAATCATGCTTACTCCACCTTATTCGATAATTTTATTGATAACACCGGCGCCCACGGTGCGGCCGCCTTCACGAATCGCGAAGCGAAGTCCTTCTTCCATCGCGATCGGGGTGATCAACTGCGCTTCGATGGTTACG
>Ga0334722_10007744_pt1 | contig 10363 bp, 12 predicted proteins | sample C3_bottom_MG_FD_207210 | JGI IMG/M metagenome (GOLD analysis project Ga0334722, IMG submission 207210) | Sediment microbial communities from Yellowstone Lake, YNP, Wyoming, USA - C3_bottom | ecosystem: Environmental > Aquatic > Freshwater > Lake > Sediment | place: USA: Wyoming | collected... | reverse complement strand
GTCGAAACGGCTAATGCCACAGCTGCAGATCAAGGTTCCTACATTACGTAGATGGGGAAAGAAAATGGCTGTTGTGGTTGATAAAGCTTTCTGGGAGTCTCTTGGTTCGATGCAGCGGATACCCCATATCTCAAATGCTGATATTGTCTGGTTCGTGGCTACTTATGAGGCGCCAGCTAACGGACGCTACCGCCTCAAATCGCACGAAGCGATATATACTACTTTGGAAGATGCTGTGTCGGGGCTTACTGGGGGAACGCCAGTGTCGCTTGAGAGGTTCGAACACGCGATAAGGGAGAAGCTTGAGCGTGGCGAAGCCAGGTGAGATCTTTCCCAACTAAGAGCTCAGTCATTTTGGCATGGTGAGTATTCTTCATTGCAACTGCTTGTGTTTCAAATCCGAACTCGTTGGCTAAGTCCGATATCTCGACCGTGCTGTCATAGGTAAGGAACATGTTACCTTCCACTCGCTTGAGCAAGCTAAATAGGCTACGTTGGTCGACTTGCCAGTGAGAGTAGAGACGCTTTGCTGCAACGGTATAGGGGGGGTCAACAAAGAATGCGGCGTTTCTTTCACGTGCATAAGACTCGATCACTTCCATTCCATCTCCCTCTATGAAACTAAAGCGCTCGCGCATCGTGGCAATAGCACGAATCCTTTCCGCAAGAGTTTGAGGGTACCAACGAGAGGCTAGGCCCCGTCCATTCTCCCCGTTTTTGACCAAGCCTGCACCAGCTGCCATAATCCCACCTCGTTGGACACGATTTCTTAGGATGGTAGCAAACGCACGCTCGCGTGGGTTCTTGGGAGATTTGCAAAGAACGGTTAAAACGTTGGTTTTTGTTAGCTTAAATTGTTCAATCCTCTGGGCCAGCCATTCTGCTTGTCCACGCAGGATCACTTTCCAGACCGAGGCAACGTCGATATCTTTCTCCACGAGGATAATGTGATCCGCCAGGAGTTCAATGCCAGCGGTTAGTCCGACTATCCCACCACCAGCAAACGGTTCGATGAGTAGTTGAGGTCTTGGGCGCATGCTTCGAAGCCAGCTGCGAATGTAAGGAACTAGCCACGTCTTTCCTCCTGGATATCGAAATGGGGATCGATGTGGAACAGCGGCTACGTTGATTGGGTGATCTAGCTCAACATTGAAAGCAGTTCGATAGATGGCCTCAGGATCGTTTGCGACATTCGCTTGGGTGTCGAGTTCTCTTGCATACTCGACCACACGCTGTGCAAGAATCTGTGGCACTCGTACGACGGTTGTCTTTCCGCTAAGCCACTTCCCTGAGAAGGTTGTAGAGGATCTACCCATGGCAGACTTGTAACGCGGGAACCCCTACAAAGTCAATCCCTTGTTACGAGGGATCGATTTAGAGAAAAATGTAGAAGTGTTGTCGGAACGAATTACGGGGTCATTCCTTGACCTCGCACCGCCGTTCCCGAAGTCTTAAATTAAAATTCAAAGACTGGCAGTGGTTCACGATCGTTTTGAAACCGTCCGGCCTTTCCTTAAGTCATGCAGGTCGGCCAAACTTGTGAGGTCGGTTTGGGAGGGATCGACTTCGTCTATTAGTTAAGCTTTGAATCCGATCCATCTGACCTTGGGCTCTGGCTCCGCCATGAGTTCACGAATCGCCTCGAAGACGACCCGAAACTGGCTGTCGCATATCTTTTCCAGTTCATTGAGGCGTCGGGCTCCCATCCCTGTCAAGCCATCTGAACACCTTACCGACGTCGGAGTCGTTGCGTCATCTGAACATCTTACCGGGCGACTGGTCTCCCAAGCCCGGCGTTGGGGCTTTGCGGGCGCCCGCCGAAAAACGGCTGCCGCAGTTGCCCTAGGACGCGTTGGTACCGGGTGGTCCGTCCTGGAGTATCCCCCCTGCCGTGGCCCTCACTCGGCTCAGCGCCTGCTTCTGGCGCTGCACCATGGGGCTGACTGTCCAGCCGCGCCACGGGGTGGTCGCCCGCGGCTGCGGCGACCCGGGGGGCCGCTTCGCGCGGCGTGCGCGGTGCCCGAGTGGCGAGCGCCCAAAGCCGTTCCAGGTGCTGGGCAATCCGCTGCGAGAGGGCAAACGGATCAGTCGTCTCCCGCACGCGCTTGAGGGCGGCCACCTTGCGGAGCTCCGCCTCCGGGCAGGCCCGCACCCGCTCAAAGGGCGTCTGCGGGGTGCCATAGCGGGCGGATCAGCCGCGAGCCCACTCGCACCGTACACACCAATTTCATGGAGGGTTGAAACAAATCCTGGAAGATCCGCAGGTCCGCGTACAGCGCGTTGAGGGTCTCCAGAGCCGCGTGGGTGTCGTAGCGCTCCCAGCCCACCAGCTTGCGGACATGGGTCCAGTTCTTCTGCTCCACAGGGGCATTGTCATCCTTCTTATAGGGCCGCGACCGGGTGAACGGCACAGCCGAACCGGCCGAGCGCTGCTGACAGAACGTCCACAGATGCGCGTTGATGAACTCACTGCCGTTCTCGGAGTCCATCCCGCGTAGCGGGAATGGCAGCTGCTGCTCAAGGGTGGTCATGGCCTGCACGACCCCGTGGCAGCCCGTACCTATGACCGCCTGGCGCTCCACCCAGGTGGTGTGAATGTCCACGCAGTCCAACGTCTGCAGGAACTCGCCAGCCGCCGAGGCGCCCGAGTGCGAGACCAGATCAATCTCCAGATAGCCCGACGTCGTGACATCCCACTGATCCGTTTTGATCGGAATCATGTGCTTCAAGAGCGAGCCGGGCCGCGTGGTGCCGTAGAGCCGCCGCTTGAGCCGCCGCTTCCGTTCGCACAGGCGTCGATCGATCTTGCCGGGGACTGATCCGCAGGAGCTGCTGCTCGATCAGGGGCGTCAGGCGCATGCGTGTCCGTCCCCAGGGCAGCCCGTGTGGCAAGGCGGCCTTGAGCCGCTGGCCGCACAGATACCCCGAGGCCTCCCCGATCTGGGCGAGGAACCGAATCACCTCCGCCGAATAGGTGGGCCGCCGCCGGGCCACCCGGCGAATCGGTGGCCGGGACGGGGCTGCCGGGCTCAGCAGCCCCATCGCATCCTTGCGATGATCGCGACACACCCGCGTCACTTCGTCCAAGAGTGCCGATCGCTCTCTCCGTCCCGCCCGCTGGTCCCGCTGCCACATCACCCGCAGATACTCGTGCTTCGACCGTCGCGCCATGCCGCGTGCCTCCCTCCTCCTCCTCCTCCTTCTGTCCCACACCATGTGGGGTCGGAGGGTAAGATTTACAAATGGCGCCACGAATAGTCCTAGAGTAAGATTTTAGATGGCGCAATACGCCATCTATACTCCGCCTATCTCTTCAAGGGTAGTCTGGTCGGTCCTCTAATGCGTGCGTCGAACGAGCACATTCTGATCGTGTGCGTTCCGCGAGCTGGAGGACGACCAGGCTGCCCGTTCCCTCTTATTGTTGGATAGCCGAGAGCAACCACTTCCCATCTTGGGATCGCATGAAGGTCCAGGCTTCGCCGGATTCAGTCGGTGTCTCTTCGCTGCCTTCGACGAGATAGCCTGATTCTCCGCGCTGCTTCGTCAGAGACAGGTTGTAGTCGAGGGCACTCCAGCGAAGCCCTGCGGTTACGTAATGCCTCGCCTGTTCGGTCCAGACTTCCAGGATCTCTGCACGGAGGAGCACCACATCGTCCACATGGTTCTGGATGTTCTGACTGGTATTGTCGGCTAGGGCGGCGCTGAAATAATTCAGCATCTCCGGCGTGACGAACTGCCGTAACTCGGTCAGATCCTGTTTGCTCCAGGCCCTTTGGACATCGATCAGCAGTTGTTGAAAGGCTGCTTTGTCAGCGGCGGTGACGCTATCAACCGACATTTTCTGTCTGGTTGTGGCGGACCGCTTTGTCGGCAGATTGTCGCTGGACGGGTCGCGGCCTGTGATCCCAGAAAAATCAGGGAGGGAGGGTCGTTGTATTTTCAGGAAATAAAAAACCGTCACGGCTCCCAGGAGCAGGAGGAGCAGAAGGATTCCGGCGGAGCTGAAATCCTCGGTGGGGTTGTTGATTTCTGGAGCAGGCGCATCGGCATCGGTGGTCTGCGCGCTGCTGTTCGTCGCTCTGAAGAGCATGTCGCCGATCAATGATCCGGCGACTCCAGTTGCGAGCCCAGCCGACAGGGGAGAACGTTGCAGATGGATAATCGGCTTTGTGCCGGTCTGGTCATAGGTGCGTGATCTGCGGCTGCCGACGCCCCCTGGGACGCCACCGCTCCATGAACCGCTGGAATAGCCTCCGCCAGATCCGCCTTTCGTCCTCGCAACGGATACGGCGGGGGTTCCGATCAGAGTCACCACGATGCGTGCGGTACTGAGTGGTGTTGTGTTCAAGACAAGCTCCCTGTTCTCGGTCTCGTTGCCGAACCATGCGCCCGACATCATATCCTAGCAGCAATGGTCCCTTGAACATGTAAGATTCGAGGATAGAGACCGGGGCGTTCGATGTTTCGCCTGTGGATGAGAAGCGTGGGTGGAGATTGTCAGGGGAGCGGCCCGAAGTGTCAGGGGCACTCTTCAATGCGCCCGACCATTTTTGGGGAAAGGTCCGGCCTTCTGCTAAGCCTTGCAGGTCTGCCCAGCTGGTGAGGTCGGTGCGGGAGAGATCGGCTGCATCTCTCCTGCTATGTCTTGAACCCGATTCTTCTGCCCTGGGCTCCGGTTCTGCCATCAATTCAGGATCGCCTCGAAGACGACCCGAAACTTGGCATCGTACTTCTTTCCAACTCATTGAGTCGTCGCGCGAGGGTCTTGTTCGAGCTGATCATTTGTCGCAGGAAGACGAATGTTCGCACGATGGCAATGTTTACCTGAATCGCGCACTCGAAAGCATGGCGTAAAGAGTCACACAGGCGAGCATCTTAAAATAATCGTGTTTGTGGCGGCGAATCCGTAGGGTTACGGTCGAGTCAGCGGAGTGGTTACCGTGATGGCTCCTGCGAGATCCCCTTCGCGATATCCTTCCTTGGGATAGCCGGAGATATCGAGGTTGCCTTTGGGCTCACCGTGGCAGGTCAAACAGGCGGTGACGTAATAGAGTGGCATCACGACACGCAGCGTCTGGCCGTGATCGGTAAGTTCGCTGACATACGCTTCGGCTTGCGGGCGCCCTGACAGCCACTGCAGCACTGAGGCTTCGTAGTCGTCGGGCTCATTCTTGGGATTGCGTGGGTGCAAGGCAGTTTGCTTCAGTCTGACATGCGATTGTTTGGAAAAACGTGCGGCAGCCTTGCTGCCATAGGTAGCCGGGATAAAGTTCTTGTACCCGAGCCCCTGTTGATTGATCACAACTTGAGCGTCACGGATCACTTCTTTGCTGGCGAGCACGAAGGCCGGCAACAGTTCTTTGGCCAGGAGAGGCACCGTGATAGACGCAGGTGTGCTTTGGAGTTTGGAGAGATCAAGGCCGGTCTGTTTGCGAAATTCCTGAACGAGCTGCTGTTCAAACACCTCAGGCGTAAATCCCTTGTCTCCCTTATGTTGATCGTCAATCAACAGTTGATTATGCTCAATGACCGATCGGCCGGCCTTGAGCAAATTGGCCAATAACCGAGCGGTCTCTTCTGCCTCTGCACGCTCAACAGCCCAACCCGATGGAGGCAGGACAAACTGGACAATGACGAACGTGAGGAGCGCTGCGGTCAAGGCGATCCAAACCTTCTTCATGTAGCCTCCTTTCTTTCCCCTCAGCGAGCTGGCTCCATTCTACACTTGCCCTGATCGTTTTGCGTGACCATCGTCTCCACGTCGAACGTCAGGAGTCTTCAATTCTTTCGCACCCGCACCACCTTAAATTCAAGGACCGGCTCCGCTCCCAGTATGACGTCGATAACAGGATCGGTAGCAGCATCGCCAGACTCAAACGCGGCCGGTATGGACTTGCACAACACAAGCTGGTTCGTTTTCAGATTCGCCTCGGCGATCGATAGAGGTGTGCCACAGTCAATTTCTGCACGGCGATTGTCAGTCCGGCGAGCGCTCGTTCGTTCGTTAGCGATCAATCCATCAGGCGCTGGCTTTTCTGTTTGAGCGCGGAGTTCGGCGTGCATGCGCTCAACTAAAGTTTGGGTCATTGATTGGACGTGCACAGCTATTGTAAATATATTGCATAAGACTCTGAAAGCCCCGGCGTAGGGTACGACGATAGTCTCGGTACCGTCCGGCCTTCTTCCAGGTCTTGCAGGTCGGTTCAGCTAGTGAGGTCGGTGCGGGAGGGGGCGACGGCCTCGCGGAGTTTGTTGAAATACTCTTGCTTCTCCGGCGTGCTTGGCCCCGATTCAGTATTGTTCGGTTCCATGCTTCCCACTCGGCTGGAGGATGCGCCTTCGCCGTCTGTGTGAACCATTTCGCCGTTGCTTCGTCTGATGGATTGGCTTTGCGGCTGCGGTGAACTGATCGCCGTGAATCCAACGAACTCCATGAGCCGGTCACCTATAGTCAATAGTCATGCCTGATCTTAAATCTAAGTTCTTGCTCTCATCGGGCAGCGCGGGCAGCAAGCTCTTCTGGTATCGGGATGCGCCTTGGCCCGAAAATCGCGGTACCTACGCGCACCATGGTCGCGCTTTCGGCAATGGCGATATCCATATCCTCTGACATCCCCATGGAGAGCGTGTCGAGTTCGTATCCATCCCGCTTGAGCCGAGCAAACAGTTCCCACAGCATGTGGAACTGGCTGCGCTGCAAAGCCGTGGCAGTCGTGAGCTCAGGGACAGCCATCAATCCGCGCAATTTCAGGCGGGGCAGGCGCACGACATGAGCGGCCAAACTAGCCAGCTCTTCAGGCGCCACACCGCTTTTACTCGCTTCCCCGCTCACATTTACCTGTAAGCAGATTTGTAAGGGCGGGAGTGATTCGGGCCGGTCTTTCGCCAAGCGGTCGGCAATTTTTACTCGGTCCACACTGTGAACCCAGACAAAATTCTCTGCTATGCGTTTGGTCTTATTGCTTTGTATCGGACCGATGAAGTGCCATTCAATCGGCAAATCGGCAAGGGCCGGCATTTTTGCCAGCGCTTCCTGCAAATAATTCTCACCAAAAATAGTTTGTCCGGCGTTCCAGGCTTCCCGCACTCGCTCAGCAGGGTGAGTCTTACTCGCTACCAATAATATGATCTCGTCCGGCTGTCGGCCGACCGATTGCGCAACTCCAGCAATGCGGGCTCTGACGGCTTGCAAGCGTGAGGTGACTGTTGCGGTCGGCTCCATTAGCGGTACAGGTGCTCGCGCGTCATGGGCATGGCGTTGTTCAATCCGTTGGTAAAGAGGACATGATAGAGCCGCATGTCCCCATAGCGAAAGTTGGCGGCACAACCATTGAGAAACATTCGCCACATGCGAACGAAGGAGGCATCGTACATTGCCTCGACCTTTTTGACGTGGACCTCGAATCGTGCGCTCCACTCCTCAAGCGTTCGCGCGTAGTGCAGGCGAAGGTTTTCGATGTCCGCCGGAATGAGGTTGGCTTCGCACATGGTCCGTACGATTTCGTCGAGCGAGGGAATGTATCCACCGGGGAAGATGTATTTCAATGTCCAGGGATCACCCGGTATTGGCCTCTCTTGTCCGATGGTGTGGAGCAGTCCGATGCCGTTGCGCTTCAAGAGCGACTGCGCTTTCTCCATAAACGTCGGGATGAATTGCTTCCCTACATGTTCAAACATGCCGATGGAAACGAATTTGTCGAACTCGCCCTGAATGTTCCGATAATCCTCGAAGACGATCGAAATCTTTTCCGACAGGCCTTCACGCTTCACCAGATCAACAGCATACTCAACTTGCTCTTTCGAAAGTGAGCAGCCGACGCCGCGCACGCCGTAATGTTTCGCTGCGTAGATCAGCATCCCACCCCAGCCGCAGCCGATGTCGACAAGCGTTTCTCCGGCCTTCAATTGAAGTTTCCGGCAAATGTGTTCGTACTTCTGCTGCTGGGCTTGCTCGAGCGTGTCGCTGTCATGACGGAAGTAGGCACAGGAGTACGCCATGCTCTCATCAAGCCACAGCTTGTAGAAGTCATTCCCACGATCGTAATGATGGGCAATGTGTTTTTGCGCCCGCGAGATTGTATTGAGCGATGTCTGGCGCAAGTGCCGAAATGCGAGCTTCGCTTTCAACGCGAGGGGCAGATTAAGGAACGCGGCGTCTGTCCCGAAACGAAGCAGTTGCCTGAAATCTCCCTCCACCTGAATATTTCCCGCCATATACTCTTCGCCGAAGCCCAACGAGCCGCTTTCGAGAATATGTTCAGCCGCGCGTTTCGTCACAAAGGTGAGTATGAATTGTGTCTTATGGGCACCGTACGACTTTTTCACTCCATCCCAGAACTGCACCTGAAAAGACACATCTCGCGCATGATCACTCAATTGTTCGAAGAGTTGCTCAAATGTTTTTCGCATGACCGTCCTCTTCCTGGTGATAGGACTTTGCTTTTGAGGGGGCTCAAATGTCCTCGAAAAGCTCCAACAGGCGCTTGTGATTAGCTCTTTCCCCGGTTCTTGTCAAGATGCTCATGCGGAGGGGAAAGCTGACTAATCTGCATGAGTCATGAGCGCTTGTGCTGCAATCGCGAGCTTTCTGGCGAGAGGTAAGTGGCTTCTCTGTGATTTCACGGGAACTGCCATGAAGAGAAGGGGAGTTGGGTCGTTGAGAGTATGCGAACTAAACAACATTGACCATTTCAATCTCGTGGGGGTGTAATCTCCCTAAACCAGAGATAGGAATTGGGCGGGAAGCACAAAAAGACCTTGTCGGCCGCGCTGGACGCGGATATAACGGGTGTGCGACCAAACACAACCATTAACCGACAAGGTGAGACGCATGGTACGACAAACGGTGTTCGGATTCAAACTGGAACGGACGGAAGAACCCTTGACCGCGCATGGTGGGTTGGCCTTGTTGGCCGAGTTTAACCATGGGCTCGGCGTCTGTGGGTTGGTGGATCGGTATCTGCCTGGCCCGGGCAGCAACCGCGGGTATGCCCCCTCGGTGTTCGTGGATCGGCTGATTTTGATGCTCCAAGCCGGGGGCCGGAGCCTTGAGGATCTCCGGGAGTTGCGACGGGAAGCCGGGCTTCTGCAGTTGTTGGGGCGGGAGGTCATCCCCGATCCCGATACGCTGGGCGATTGGCTGCGGCGCATGGGTGATCCGCAGACCGGGCACGCGGGGTTGGTCGGCCTGGGGCAGGTGCGGGATGCGCTGACAGCGCGGCTGTTGCGACGTGATGGGCACACCACCTACACGTTGGACGCGGATGCGACGCTGGTGGTGGGTGAAAAGCGCGACGCGCACTGGAGCTACCTAGGCGAGCAGGGCTACATGCCGATGCTGGGATTCCTCTTTGAGACCCCGCTCATCCTGGTCGATGAGTTTCGGGAGGGGAATGTGTCACCGGGGGCCGGGCAGCTCGAGTTCTACCGACAGTGTCGTACACGCATGCCGGTGGGCAAGCGGCTGGCGCGGTATCGGGCCGACAGTGCGTCGTATCAGGCGGAGCTGATCAATGAGTTAGAGGCGGATCAGGTGCGGTGGGCCATCACGGCGGATCAGGATGTCGCGGTCAAGGCCGTGATCGCCGGCCTCCCGCCAGAGGCCTGGCATGAACCGGAGCAGGGGTGTGAGTATCAGGTGGCGGAAGCGGTGCACACCATGAACGCGACGAAGGCGGCATTTCGGCTGAGCATCAAGCGTGAAGAGCGGCCGCAGGGCGATCTGTTTGAGCCGGCCAGGGGGCCGTATGCCTATCATGTGGTGGCGAGCAATTGGCCGGAGGAGGAGAAGTCGGCCCACGAGGTGCTGGTCTGGCACAACCAGCGCGGCCAGGCCGAGAATTTCAACAAGGAGCTCAAACACGGGTTGGGGATGGAGCAGATGCCCTGTGGCGAGTCCTGGGCCAATGCCGTATTCTTCCGAATCGGGGTGCTGGCATACAACGTATTTATTGGGTTTAAGCGCTTGGCCTGTCCCGCCGCGTGGGCGTCACAGACGATCGCCACGGTGCGCTGGAAACTGGTGCAGGTGGCGGGGCGGATCCTGCGCCATGCGGGGCGCGTGGTCTTGCGACTCGTGCTGGAGGCCGAGGCGCTCGCCTGTTGGCGCACCATCCGCCAGCGGTGCTGGGCGCTGGGCGTGGCGACCTGACGTAGGGAGGCCGTCGCGAAACTGGGGATCGGTGGAGGACAGGGAGCGGTGTGCCTCCGCTCGCCGTCCTGCAGAGAGAGTTGCCCTTGTGAGCCGCACCAACAGGGAGGGCGGCTCCGGTTCCCTGGAAAAAGAGCGCCAGGAGCCCAACGCGAGGCGTGCAGCCCTCGGCACAGAGGTCTGTGGAATCTCTATCTCTGTTCTTGGGAAGAA
>Ga0334722_10007743_pt1 | contig 10364 bp, 9 predicted proteins | sample C3_bottom_MG_FD_207210 | JGI IMG/M metagenome (GOLD analysis project Ga0334722, IMG submission 207210) | Sediment microbial communities from Yellowstone Lake, YNP, Wyoming, USA - C3_bottom | ecosystem: Environmental > Aquatic > Freshwater > Lake > Sediment | place: USA: Wyoming | collected... | reverse complement strand
CCATCAGCATCGCGGTCTTGCTTTCGCTGATGCTCTTCTTCTTTGGGCCGAGGATCCGTCGTCCGGTCTCCCGCTGATCGTCAGGACCTGTGGACGGCAATCGGCTGGGAGTCGACCCGGCTTTTTTACGAGGAGGTTACCCTCGGTCCGGCTGAAACCGGGCGAGAATCTGCTCGGCACGCCGTACCCAAGTGAATTGAAGCGCCTCGCACTGCGCTGTTCTGGCCAGTCGCTGCGACAACGAGGCATCCGTCGCGACTTTTCTCACGGCCTCGGCCAGCGCCGCCGGCGTATCGGCTGCGACACAATAACCGTTTTCGCCATGCCGGATCAGTCCCTCAAAGGCGGGAATCCGCGTGGCTACGATGGGTCGGCCGGCGGCCATGTATTCGAAGAGTTTCAGCGGGGAGGTGCAGCGCGCATCCGCGGATTTTGCGGAGTTCGGCAGCACGAGAACGTCGGCTGCGGCCAGGTGCTGCGGGACCTCGCGGTTGGGCACGAATCCCGTGAAATGCACATTGCCGCAGCCCCGGCTGCGCTCTCGCATCTCCTCGATGTCCTTGGGCCAGCCTCCCACCAGGTGAAAGGCGATGTCGGGGGCGAGGCGTGCGGCATCGACCAGCGTCGGCACGCCCTTCTGCGGATAGAAGTGGCCGGCGTACACGGCAATGATGTCGTTGAGGGGCCATCCCAAACGGCGCCGTGCGGCGAGACGGTCGGGAAGATCGGTGAAGCGTTTCAGATCGACGGCGTCGGGCCAAACCATGATCTTGTCGGGTGGAAATCCCAGCGCCGCGTAGTCTTGCGCGAGCGCTTTCGTGACGGTGACAAAACCCAGAAAGTGCCGCCGTTGCGCCACCTTCAGCACCGGCAGCAGAGACGGGTCGCTCGCGGGGGCATGGGTCTCGAAAATAGTCGGCAACCCCAGCCGCACACAGAGGGCAGCCGCTCCGTGCGACCGGGTGAACACGATGTCCGGCGCGGACAAACGGGCGTACAAGGCGGCCGCCAGGTCGAAGCGGCGGTCGATGTAACGAGTGAAGTAGCGGTCGCGAATGCGGAGATGCGCGGGGAGACGGACCACGCGGAACGTTCTGTCGACGCCATACCAGTTCCACAGATCGACGTCGTACACGGAGCCGCGCAGGAAACTGCCCGCGGTGAGCAGCGTGACCGAACGCGCGACGCACCCCAGCGCCTCGGCCATCTTCATGACCTGAAAAGTGTGGGCCCACTTCGACGGAATATTCCCGTGCGAGATGGAGATGAGCCGTTCCGGCCGCGTCATCACCGTCAGGTGCGGAGAGCGCTCCCCGGAAGTTGCGGGTCTATCCGGCGCTTCAGGGTTTCGTACAAGCATCTGTTGTGATAACGCACATCCTTATCCGCGCCGCTGCGCCGCCACATTTCGTTCCAGAGATGAATGGCATGCGGCTGCCTGGCGAGGTGCCATCGCGTGCGGAGCTGTTTGGCCGGGTTTGAACTGATTACATCCCGCCACTGCCAAAAGGGCACCGGATTGAAGGTCCAGTACGGCAGGACGGAGCCCGCGAGGTCGAGGCGCATTGCCACCTCATGGAGCAGTGCCGGCCCGACTTCCCCCCAGCGCAGCGTCATCGGGTCTTTGCGGATGCTGGTTTCGTAGCAGGTTTGCATCAGTTGCGAACCCGCCGGCGCGCGGATGACGCAACTCGCGACACGAGGCGGTTGGTCCGCATACTGCTCGAATCCCAAGACATAGTCGGAGGCAAAGCGAAAGGGCCGCAGGCAGACGACATCCGTATCGACCCAGAAACCGCCGCGCTCGAGGAGCAGCTTATAGCGGAAGATATTGGAGAAGGTTGAATAATGCGCCTGCTCAAAGTCGAGGAATACGCTCGATTTTGGCAACACCTGGCTTGCGTCCGCGATCGACGTGCCTTCCGGGACATCCGCAACGTCGTCATACGCATACAGTCGGTACGTGTGGCCGAGCCGCAGGAACGAGGACACCGCGAGCCGCTCCATTTTCGAGAACCGCGGTCCCAACCACAGACTCTGAACTTCTAAGGGAGTCGTCGTCGCGATGGTGTCCGGCTCCGGGCTGGTAATCCGCATCTTACCTCGCTCCACAGGAATCAAAGTCGCCGCGTTCTCGGGGCGATCTTACTTGATCGGAGACGCCGATACTACTTTGGCATTGCATGAGAGTCAGCGGCGCCTGGCGACGCTGGAGATCGCTCACGTGGGGCCGTAATGCCGCCGGATCTTTTCGTGGACGATGCGCGACAGCTTCCCGCCGCCGAGCCGGCGGGGCCAGAGCACAACGAGTGACCAGACCAGCAGGTGGCGGCGGCGCGGGCAACGACGCCAGGCCCGCCAGATGGTCGCCGCTACCCCACTCGGCAGGTCATCCAGGTGCGGTAGCACGCTGGAGAACTCGATGCGCAAGGCCAGGTCTTCGCCGTGCCTGGCCCGGGTGGATTCCAACGCCCGGCGGGCCTCGGCCTTCTGGGGGCGCGCCAGCGCCTTGTCGATCACCAGCAAGGTGTATTCGAGCATGATGATCCTGTTGTTGCTCATGTTCCCTGACCACTGGCGGTAGAGCACCAGCGGCTCCCAGACTCCGCGCGCCCGGATGCCGTTCTCCGCGACTCGCAGCCACAAATCCCAGTCCTCCACCGAACGGAGGGCCGGATCGAACTCGCCGGCCTTGTCCAGGGCGTCACGGCGGATCATCACCGTGTTCACCAGGAAGACGTTATCCGCAAGCAGGAGGTGGTGGACGTTGCCCTCGATGGTCGAGTCGCGCTTCCCATAGTAGTTTTTCAAGCGGCGCGAACCATCCCAATAGGCGCATTCGGTGAACAGGAAGTTTGCTTCCGGGTCCAGGAGGGTCAGCTCGATCTGGCGCGCGGTCTTCTCGGGGAGCCAGACGTCGTCGGCGTCCTGAAAGGCGATCCAGGTCCCTGTTGCGTGAAGCACCCCGGTGTTGCGCGCCGCAGAGAGGCCGGCATTGCGCTGGTGACGCACGACCCGAAAGCGGGAATCGGACCGAGCGAAAGAGGCGGCGATATCGTAGGTGCCATCGCCAGAGCCATCATCCACGACGATCACCTCGAGGTGGGAGTAGGTTTGCGTCTGGATCGAGCGCAGCGTTTCGGCGAGAAACGTCGCCGCGTCGTAGGCAGGCACAATCACCGAAACCAGAGGATGCGTGTCCATGGGGCGCGGCACTCGGCTCGGCAGGCTTCAGGCGCGCAGCGCGGAGCGTAGACGACGGCGGAAGCCGGCCCGATCGAGGTCGGGAACCATCGTCCGCGGCAGTTGAAAGCAATCGTCGCCGGCGCTGACCGGGCGGGCCGATAAGGCAACACTGCACGCGAACGCGTATCCCGCATCGCGGACCAGCTGCACCGTCGCCGCCGAGTAATCGTGCGGCGAGCCGTGGGTGTACGAGAAACCGGCCACCGGACGCCCGGTAAGCGTTTCCAGGCGCGTCCGGCTGTCGAGAATTTCGGTCCGTTGCGCCGCGAGCGGCAGTGAGATGAGCCAGGGGTGAGTGACCGTGTGCGCGCCGATGTCGACCCAGGGATTGCGCCCAAGTCGCGCGACCTCGTCCGCCGTCATGACCCGGTGAGTGGGGCGCGCCGCGGTGCCGACGCCGACCTGCGTCGCCAGCCGGTCCAGGAGCAGGCGCCGCTGCGGATGCGGTAGCGGGCGCAGCAGCTGGTAGACCGCGCGGTACACGACCTGCCGGTCACTGGTCTGAGCCGCTGCGGTCGCATCGGGATTCCAGCGGTGGCAGTGGCCGCCGCTGTCCAGTTCCAGGACTGCGGGCAGCGATCGACTGTCGACAAGCATCCGGTCGAGATCGTCCCACCAGAATTCGACCGGTTCGCCGATGTAGCCGCTGGTCAAAAAAAACGTCGCGGGAACGCGGTGGTTTTCGAGGATGGGCAGCGCGTTGTGGAGGTTGTCGGCATAACCGTCGTCGAAGGTTATCGCCCAGGCCCGGTCCGGGATCTCGTCCGTCTTGAGGCGCGCGACGAGATCCGCAAGCCGTAGCGGCGGGCCGAGATTAAGGAGAACTTCGAGGTGCTCCTCGAAATGACGTGGCGTTACGGCTAGGCGAAAGGGATCGGCGGCGAGCTCCGTCACCCGGTGGTACAGCAGGATCAGCGCCCGGGGGCGCCTGTTTCCTCCGAGGAGGCGCAGCGTTTTGGCGAAGAAGCGTGCCGGGCGGGATGAGGTGGGCATGGCGGACGTCTCAAGCGGTCATGGGAGGTTTGGCGGCCCGGGCGGCCACGATAAGGGGGTGCTCGGGATCGTGGGCCTCCAACTCCTGCGGCGTCAGTTCCTGGGCGGCCAGGCCCATGAGGAAGGCGATTCCCGCCGGCAGGTTGCCGTAGGTGCGAACGTCGCAGGCGACCCCGGGCATGGTGTCCCGGATCAGCCGGCGTAGAGCGTCGGCAGTGAATCGCCAGTAGTCTTCCGGTTCGCGGTGGACCTTGATCATTGCCGGCACCGTGATCAGCAGAACGCCGCCGGGCTTCAGGGCGGCGTAGGCGTTGGCGAGGGCGGCGCGGACATCGTAGACGTGCTGCAGGGTCTGGGTCAGAATGAAACAGTCGATCGTCCCGGCCGCGAGGGTCCCGGACCGGGTCAGGTCGCCGGTTACCGTCGCCGCGCGGTTGCCGGGATCGATGTCGAGAACTCCGGCGCTGGTCACGCGCTCGCCGCCGAAGCGTTGGGTGTAGCCGGCGTTCAGCAACTCCAGGCACGCGCCGCGAACGTCACCGCGGTGCTCCTCGAGGAACGTCTCGATGTAGTGACGGTCCACGGGGGAGCCGCGGTCAAATCCCCAGTTGCTGCTGATCGGCCGGAGCCGGCGCAGATCCCCCCAAGCCACGGAGGAAGGGTCGGCCCGGCGGCGACGATGGAACAATCTCATGCCATCAAGCGAAAAATATTCTTGTCATTTTGTACATCACCATACCACCTCTAGCGCCTGCTTTAGCCGAGAAAACCTTGAAGAGGTGCTTTGGCTTATGATCGGGAGATTGTCCGTGCAAGGTGTGAATTTGTCAAGGAATTGCCAATATCTGCCTGCCGGTTGTCATTGACAAACCGCGACCTTGCCCGGACAATAGCGGCAAACACCACATCGGTTCAACCGGCAATAGATGATAACTGAACCTTCCGTCGATATTTTATTAGCGACCTTCAACGGCGGATCATATCTGCAGGCTCAATTGGATTCGCTGCTGCGTCAAACGTATCGACAATGGAACATAGTGATCCGTGACGACGGCTCGCAGGACAAAACTCTGGGAATTATCCGGAGTTTTAAAGCGAGGTTCCCCGACAAGGTCACACTTCTCGAAGATCGTCGCGAAAATCACGGCGCAACCGCCAACTTTTCACAGCTCTTAGCGCACTCCACTGCAGAATATGTCATGTTTTGCGATCAGGATGATATTTGGCTGCCGCATAAAATGAAAGTCACCATCGAGACAATGCTGGCCCTGGAAGAACGCCATGGCCGCGACATGCCGCTGCTGGTTCATGCCGACGTAAAAGTCGTTGACTCAGGCCTTGGGGAGATCGCCCCGTCGCTTTGGCAGTATCAAAGAAGCGATCCGGTGAGTGGCACCCGCTTACAACGGCTGCTGCTGCAGAACGTCGCGACGGGTTGCACGATAATGATCAACAAATCCCTCCGAGATCGCGCTCTACCGATACCCGATGCGGCGATAATGCACGACTGGTGGCTGGCCTTAGTTGCTGCGGCTTTTGGACATATCGGTCACCTGTCGGAACCAGTCTTGTTATACAGACAACATGAAAAGAGCGATATTGGGGCAAAATCGTGGAATTTGACGGTTGCCTTACGGCAGCTCACGGACCCGCATCAACTGAGTCTCTCCTTAACCGAGGGCAAAAAAGTCACCTTGAGACTCCAACGGCAGGCAGACGCATTTTTGCGGCAATACGAGGGAATGCTTCATGATGAGGTCAGAAGGATGATCGATCTGTATTCTCGCCTGAGCGAGATGAATTATATCACGAGAAGGTATTACATGATCAAATACGGCTTTTTCTATGCCGATCTGCTGCGAAATGTCGGTCGCCTGCTGATTGCATAGCGCGGGACGGAGGCCCGCAATAATTGGCGGCTTGCCGACGTGCCTCAAAACACCGAAGCCGGCGGCCCGAGGGCGCCGGTCCGCGTCTATTCATCCCAGTGATAGCGATGCAGGCTGAGCGTCCTCGCGAGGCTTCGCGGAAGCCGTTCCGCGCCATGGGCCGTCAGTGCGCCGCCGATCTTGGCGAGATTGTAAAGGCAATAACGGGGCAGCGACAGCGGATGGTAGCGCGTCATGTACCGCACCTCGTCGATCAGATAACTTGTCCCCATCGCCGTAGTCCTGCCGAGACCATGTCGCGGAAAGATCAGCCGGAGCGAGTAAACGCTGTCGAAATAGCGACGGAAACACGTTGCGAGCGAGTAGTTGTGCGAGTGGATCACGACGGATTCCGGTTGATAGACCACCGCGTGGCCGGCGGCGATCACATCGCGGGAGAACTGCTGATCTTCGCTCATGATCAGATCCTCGTCGAACGGATACCTGAGCAGTGCCGGCCGCCGGATCGCGGCGCTGACATTGGAGAAAAACACATCTTCGAGGGTGAGCGGAGTCTCGCCGTGCTTTGCCCGCCGCGCAGGCGGGCCAGGGGGAAAGCGCTGCTGCAGGAAAAACCGTTCCATCGGGTTGGCGTCGGCGTTCGGGACCTGCCGCGAGTAAGTCGCGACGACCTGCGGATCGGAGAACGGCGCCAGCAGCCTGGCCAGCCACTGATCGTCCGCCGGCAAGGCGTCCTGCGTCATCAACACGACGATCTCGCCCCGTGCCGTGTTTGCGCCGAGGTTGCGCGCGCGTCCGTGCGAGAAGTTGGCGATCGGCACCACCCGAATGCGGGAGTCCGCCGCGGCGATGCTGCGCGTGGCATCGGTGGACATCGAGTCCACGAGAACTACCTCCAGCGGGGTCGTCGGTTTCTGATTGAAGATCGCATCGAAGAGCCGCTGCAGAAAAGGTGCGGCGTTCAGGGTGGGAATGATCACCGAGACGGTCGGCGATCGACCGGCCGTCGTGTCGGTCATCGGCCGGCGAGCCCGGCGGCGCAGGAACGTGCCTGAAATTCGTCCACGTGCATCTCTTCCCAGAAAATTATTGTCAGTACCCGGAGCGAGCATTCTCAGCGGACGGGGTGATCCTGTCAACATCGACCGCGCGGGTGGATCGAAGTCTCCGGCCGGGAATTTGTATGCACTGCCCGGACGGTGCTAGGATCGTGCCCATGACAAAACGTACGGAAGGGCCACTCCCCGCGTGCAGCAAGTGCAGCGCCACCTGGCAGAAGACCGGGACGACAAACTGCTGGAGCGGAGACCCGAAGACAGCACCGCCCCGACCGTCGCGCTGCCCGGTGAATACCGAAGTTGAGCTGATCGAAGGGGCGTTTGCCGCATACGTGGGCGACGGCGTGGACGCGCGCCTGGCGCAGGCCGCCGCGCGGGTCGAGGGGCTCTGCTACGAGAAGACGCCGGGGACGCAGACGGTGACCGCCCGCTGGACCCGGGTCGAGGACACCGTCGCGCTGGCGAAGATCATGGGCTGGCGCAGGATCGGCATCGCGACCTGCATCGGGCTGCTGGCCGAGACCGACGAACTGGCGAAGATCTTCGCGGCGCAGGGGCTGGAGCCGCTCTCGGTCTGCTGCAAGACCGGCAGCATCGACAAGCTGCGTCTGGGGCTCTCCGAGAAGGTCAAGGTGCGGCCCGGCACGTTCGAGCCGGCCTGCAACCCGATCGCGCAGGCCGAACTCTGCAACCGCGCCGGGACTGACATGAACGTGATCGTCGGCCTCTGTGTCGGCCACGACATGCTGTTCACGAAGCACTCCAAGGCGCCGGTGACGACGCTGGTTTGCAAGGACCGCGTCACCGGTCACAATCCGGTCGCGGTTCTCTATGGGCAGAACTTTTACTACAAGCGTCTGCAGAAGGTGCCGTTGGTCATTCCGGAGGACTGATCGAGCACGGACCGTGACCTGACCTTCCCGGGAGCCTGAAGAAGCGCCGGTTTTTCCGCATCTGTGGTACCATTCTCGTTAAATACGATAAGGATTCAGATGAATCTATCGCTCAAGGCGCGGGTTTCGCTGTTCATTGCTCTTCTTGTCGTTTTACTCAGCGGCGCCAGCACCTTCTTTTTCACGATGGCTCATCGGCGGACGGCCGAGCGGGAGATCGACGCGCGGGGGACTGCGCTCGTCCAGACCCTCGCGCGCGCCGCTTCGCGCGGGCTGGTCGCCGAGGATCTGGATCTGCTGCGGCAGGCTTCCTACGTCGTCCAGGCTCCGGACGTGCGCTCGCTGCAGATCTTCTCGAGCATCTGGGAGCCCGTCGACGCCTACCCGTTCAACGACTTGAAACAACCGCCGGATCCGCGGGCCGTCGCGCACTTCCTGGTCTCCCCGGAACCGCTGTCGCTGAGCATCGACTCCACCGACGAGTTCTACTGCCCCATCGAATATTCCACGCCGGAGGCACCCACCATCAGGATCGGCTATGCGCGCATCGTCCTCTCGACGGTGGTCCTCAAGCGCGCTATCAGGCAGGTCGTCCTGGTGAACATTCTGGTCTCGGCGTTGCTCACGCTGCTGGCCATCGTCGCGGTGAACCTCCTGGTCGGCCGCATGATCATCCGGCCGCTGATGCACCTGCACCGATCGGTTGTCCGGTTCAAGAACGGTCACGTCAGCGACGTCTTCGAACACCCGGCGGCCGACGAGGTCGTGGCAATTTCCCGGGAGTTCAAACGGATGAGCGAGCTGGTCGTGGATCGGGAAACGCGGCTGAAAGCCTCGGAAAAGATGATTCGCGACCTCTTCGAGCGGATCGAGCACGCCGTATTCCGGCTCGATGCCAGTGGCGCGATCATCGAAGCGAACAGGAGTTTCCGCGTGTTGTGCGGGCCGGTGGATTCGTTCAATGCGCTGGCGCCGGGGGGCGCCGCGGGCGTGGGGGGCGACCGCTACCTGGAGACCGCGCAGGCTGGAGAAATCGTCAACGTCGAGGAGACAATCACCTGTTATGGGGGCAACAGTCTGATCGTCCTGCTCTCGCTCTACCCGAACCGGGACGCGGCCGGTGCCTTCTGCGGCTTCGACGGTTATTTCATCGACATCACCGAGCGCACGGAAATGCAGGATGCGCTGCGGATCGCCTACCGTGATCTGGAGCGCAAGAACCTCGAACTGCTCAAACTGGACGAAATGAAGGATGCACTGATCCGCGACGTCACCCACGAGTTCAAGACGCCGGTAGCCAAGCATGCGATGCAGCTCGAGCTGCTGCGCTCCCGGTTGGGGGAGCACTGCCTCGGCAACGTGGAGCGGATCGTTCAGGTCATGGAGCGTTCGGTGCGGCGGCAGCAACATGTTCTTCGCAACCTCCTCGACCTCTCCCGCCTCGAATCGGGTTGGCACCGGCAGCCGATCACGCCGATCAGGCTGGGCGAGACCCTGCGGGCGCTGGTCCAGGAAGAACGTCCCCTCCTCGATCGCGAGGACGTCGAACTCCAGCTCGAAGCGCCCGACTTTCTGGTGCTCGGCAGCGAGGAGCTGCTCTGGCATGTCTTTTCCAACTTGCTGAACAACGCCGTCAAATACCGCGGCCGGTCCGGGCGGTGCGTGATCCACGTCGACGCCGTGCGCGAGGGGGACTGGGCCGTGGTGCGACTGCGGGATAACGGGATTGGTCTGACACCGGGACAACTCGAGCTGGTCTTCGAGCGCTTCTACCAGGCGAGTGCTTCCAGCGAGGGCGCCGGAATCGGGCTGAGCATCTGCGCCCGGGCAGTCGAAGCCATGGGCGGGACGATCGCGTTGCAATCCGACGGCATCGGCAAGGGGAGCACGGCGGTGGTGAGATTGCCCCTGGCGGAGGTCCGGGAACCTGCCACCGAGGATTTGGGACCAAGAACCGTCTAACAGGTTGGCACAGGCCCGTGGCACGGGTTGGCTGCTCAAGGAGGCCGAGGAAACGATGCCTGCGATAAACAAGTATTTCGGGGTGGCGGTAGTGGCAACATTTCTGGCAGGTCTCGGCACGGCGTCGCCGGTGCGGGCGGATTCGCTCGTCGCAAGCGGCTGCTCGGTGAGCAACGTCGGCTACCTGACCGACCTGGCGAAGGACTACGAGCGGCTGACGGGTCAGAGCATCCTGGTCCGGGGCGGCGGCAGCGTGCTCGGGCTTGAGGAGCTCAGGAGCGGCAAGACCGATTTTGCGGCTTCGTGCCGGGGCCGCGAACTTG
>Ga0334722_10007742_pt1 | contig 10364 bp, 9 predicted proteins | sample C3_bottom_MG_FD_207210 | JGI IMG/M metagenome (GOLD analysis project Ga0334722, IMG submission 207210) | Sediment microbial communities from Yellowstone Lake, YNP, Wyoming, USA - C3_bottom | ecosystem: Environmental > Aquatic > Freshwater > Lake > Sediment | place: USA: Wyoming | collected... | reverse complement strand
TCAAAAAGGCCCGCACCCATGCCGCCTTCTTTGAACTGGTTACTGGCAAAACTGTCCTGCACATAACCGCCGTTCATCCCAAAAGCCGCCCAGCCAACCTGGTAAACAATCGCCAGTTTCCCGCCCATTGTTTTCGGATAAAGTGCACCAAGATTATTGCCGTTCAAATCCACCGAGTTAAAGGCCTCCATGGTATCCATGAACCCCAGGACCGCAAAACCCATGGCACCGTATTTTTGGGGCCTGCCCATGTACCCAAGGGAAAAAAGGGATGCCCTTTCATCGACACTAAAAAGCGTGTTGAGCCCCAAAGAAAGCCCCCATTTGTTCGGCTGGCGTGAAAGCACCGCCGGATTCTTGAACACATTCAACTGGTCATATGTCCCCAGGCTTCCCGCCACACAATTCATCGGACTGGTGCCATTTTGCAGTTCGGCAACAGTCATCGCTGTCGCTGACGATGGGAAAAGAAAAGAAACCAGTAAGGCGGCAACCCTGCTCATTTCATTCTCCCCGCTTCACTCCCCGCTTGATTACTATCTGGGCCTTCTGGCCATCAGGGCCGACAACCAAGTAGATTCCCGCCAACAACTGCTTTCCCGAGGAATCCTTGCCATCGAACCACACAAATCCGGCCCCAGTTGAATCCAGCGTAATTGGCGGAACTTCGGCAACCCGCTTCCCCGCCCGGTTATAAACGGCCAGTTTAATGGTTTTATTGGCATCACCCTTGGCAAATATTTTGGCCCTGCCCCCGGCAGTTACATCAAGGACATTGCCATGGATGATGATTTTGCCCTTATCGGAGTCCGGAGCGGTGGGCGAAGAGATGGTACCAGCAACAACTTTCCGAATGCGATGACTAGTCATTTCGGAAATATAGATATTTCCAAGGGTATCGACGGCAACACCGCCTGGTCCGTTGATTTGCGCGGTAGTAGCCAAAATATCGTCCCCGTTGTACCCCTGCACTCCCGTCCCCGCCACTGTACTGATAAGTCCTGTCCCTGCGGCTACCTTCCGAATACGCGGGTCACTCCCATTCGTTGCTATGTATATGATTCCTGAATCGTCAGCGAAGACGCTTCCAGGATTAGTAAGTTGCGCAGAGGTGGCCATCCCCCCGTCTCCTCCGACCCCTCCCCCAGCCACCGTGGCAATAAGCCCGCTCAGATTCACCATCCGGATACGCTGATTGTTGTTATCTGCGATGTAGATTTTTCCGGAAGAGTCAACGAAGACCCCGGTAGGGCTGTTGAGTCGCGCGGCCGTAGCCAAACCACCGTCTTCCGCCAGAAGATATCCTGCCGTACCGGTCCCCGCCACTGTAGAGATAAGCCCAGTAATTGAATCCACCTTCCGGATTCGCTGATTGCTAGAATCCGCAATATAGATGTTTCCGGCAGAATCGACAAAGACACCGCACGGCCCATTGAGTTGCGCGATTGTGGCAGTAATGCCGTCCCCGTTATACCCCCCTGTCCCCGTACCCGCCACCGTGGTAATAAATCCGGTAGTCGCTTCGACCTTCCGGATACGCTGGTTGCCCAAATCGGCGATATAAATTGTTCCGGAAACATCGACAAATACTCCTTGGGGATTGCTGAGTGATGCGGCTGTAGCCAATCCCCCATCTCCCCCGCCACCTCCCCCCGCCACTGTACTGATAATCCCAGTACCCGCATCCACCTTCCGGATACGATTGTTATTTAGGTCAGCTATGAAGATGTTCCTTACATTGTCAACAAAGACTCCGACGGGAAGGTTGATTTGCGCAGTAGTAGCAATGATACTGTCCCCGTTATATCCCCCAGTCCCTGTCCCCGCCACCGTGTAAATGAATCCCGGGGTTTCCGCACAAAAACCTACTAAAGGCAACCCGGCAGCCAAAATTATGGCCAGAAAACAGCGGATGCTGTTTCTGGTGCTAAAGCTCCCCCGGTAAATCATTCTTTACTATAACACCCGTCCGTGAGATGGCGGTATAAAATACCCGTTTCAACCCCATATTTAACCGGTCCCTAAAAAAAAGAGGCCGGGGAGCGATTCCCCGGCCTTTTCTATTGTTGGCTGATAATCTAGCGGAGCGTGTGACCCGCCTTTTTCGGCGGGTCGTTGACCGCTCTGGCCTCGGGCGCCGGATTGGCTTTGCAGGAAGGCGCCAGGTCCTTGTTGATGGCGGCCCACTCACCCGCTAGGCTCTCGTCCTCATAGATCGAATCCAGGGGACAGACCGGCTTGCACGCCCCGCACGCGATGCACACATCCGGGTCGATGGTCATGAAAGGCTCGCCCTTGTAGGTGCCGGGGTGGATGGCCTCGACCGGGCAGACCGAGATGCACTGAGCGTACCGCTCGCCCACGCACTTCTCTCCGATTACATGCGCCATGATTTATACCTCCTTAATATTTTAGTAAGCCGACATGCATATTCTATAGGACACGGCAGGAAAGACAAACAGGTATCACCATCTCCATCTTTCAGGCAGGGAAAACAGGAATATTCGGACGGCGAAAAAGTATTTCCAATAATAACCGGCCTCAGGCCGCCAAACTCCGGCTAATACCCCCCTTTCCGGATGGCCTGGGACAGCAAATTCGCGGCAATCCGCACGGCCGGCGGATTCCAGTGGGTATCATCGGGAAAATACAGGGGCATCCCCAGCGTTTCATGGGCCTTCATGAACGGATTCCAAAGGTCCACAACTTCAATTCCCCTTTCCCGCAATCCCCTGTTAAGGCGGTCCAGGAACAGGGGCTTTTTCCCTTCCAACGCTTCACGATAATGGACGCTTTCCTTGCTGGGGATGGGCATCACGATCAACCGGATGCCCCGCGTCCGGAGGACATTCCGGTATCCAATGATATTCCAGATGGTCCGCTCGGGATTCTCGCCGATAGGTCCATCAATGTCCCTGGGAACGGCGCGATAAATCATGGCACCCCGCCGGATCATCGGATCCGGCTTCGCTTTCCAGAGCCTCGCCATGACATATTCATACATGTTTGGGTGGGTGGCCCTGTTGACAAAAACCAGAAAGGACTGGAAAACACGGTTATGCTTATGGCCATTGATCCATCCCAGCAGGCTTTCCAGCGGGGACCACCATTTCACCGATTCCGTTTTTACGGGCTCGATTGCCCGGAAGATAAAGCTGAAATTGCCTTCAGCCACGGCCAAAACGACGACTTTCGGGGGCGATTCCCGGAACCTCCTGATCCTCAGGAAATTATTGATGTTAGCCGTCGCGAGCGGATAAACCTCGCGGTTTAGAAGGCCCTGCAGAACGACCGCCAGCGTATCGCTCTGGGTCAGGCACATCCCGGCGGTAAATGAGTCTCCGACAATCACCACCTCCGGCCTGGCGCTGGTGTCCCTCTTCCGGTATCCATAACGGTCGGTCCACCATTCCACGCGTTTCTTAACGGCTTCCGGCGTGCCCTGAGCCAGTCCGCCCACCTCGTCCGTGATGATGTGCATATTGGGATAAAAAGGCCCAGTTAGCGCCACCGGATTTAAAGTGTCATCAGGGGGAAGTGTCAGGTCGGGGAGGTACCGCTTTACCAGGAGAGCCTCCCAAACGCGGAATGTGAAGAAGTTCACCGGCAAAATAAAGGTTTCCACCGACCATAACAGGATGAAGGGGGACAGGAACAGGCCCATTCTTTCCGCAAACCGGCGCACCTCTGATTTCCGCGGCCTGTTTTCCATCAGAATTGAAAGTAGATGAACTGGCGGTTGCCGAATTTTCCCAGGAACATTATCCCCAGAACAAGGAAGTAATAGAACAACCAGCGCAAAACAGGCGACCGGCCATTAAAAATATCCGTAACTTCCTTCCTGCCCCGAAAGGCGTCCAGAAGCATCACCAATACCAGCAATGCCAGGGAAAGATAAAAGTCCTTGAGGGACTGGCCAAGCGGAGCAAAATCCGGTCCGCTTAACCGCGGGGATGAAACAAGGAAACCGTAAACAATGGAGGGGATATCCACCGCATCCACTATGATTTTTTTTAGGATCAGGCCAGCATCGTGCAGGGTGTCGGCCCGGAACAGTATCCAGCCTGCACAGATTATAGAGAACAAAATCATGGTATTGGCCAGACGGCGAACACCCGGCAATCCGGCAAGGCCGATTGTGTGCGCCAGTTTTTCCTGCCAGCCCCGGGTCACGGCACCGGCGATCAGGAGGGCGCCGTTTAACGCCCCCCAGGCAACAAAGGTCCACCTGGCACCATGCCAGAGGCCGCAAATCAGGAAGGTAATCATCAGGTTGGCGCACATCAGCAGGGTAGTCACCCGGTTCCCCCCCAATGGAATGTAAATATAGTCGCGGAACCATGAGGTAAGCGAAATATGCCACCGGCTCCAAAATTCGGAGATGGATGTCGCAAGATAGGGCCGGTCGAAATTGCGCATCAGGTGGAACCCCATGGTCCGGGCGGCCCCCCGTGCTATGTCGGAGTATCCGGAAAAGTCGCAATATATCTGGAAGGAGAAGAATACCGTCGCGACCAGCAGGGTTGGCCCCCCATACCGTCCGGTATCGGCAAAGGCGGTATTTACAAACGGAGCCAGGCGGTCCGCGATGACCACTTTCTGGAATAATCCCCACACCATGAGTTTAAGCCCGTCAATGACCCCCTGGCTCTCAAATACGCATTCCTTCCGGAACTGGGGCAGCAGATTTCCCGGCCTTTCAATGGGCCCGGCGACCAATTGGGGATAAAACATGACATAAAGGGCATAAATCCCGATATGCCGTTCGGCCTTGAAGTTTCCGCGGTAAACCTCAATCACATACGCCAGGCTTTGGAAGGTGTGGAAAGACAGCCCAATGGGCAGGACGATATTCAGGACATCTACATGGTAGTTCCAGTGGAGAAAGCCGGCGAGCGCGGTGATGTTTACGGCGTAGAAATCAAAGTATTTGAACAGAAGCAAAGCGGTACAGGTCGCCAGAACGCTTGTCACCAGCAGGTAGGAGCGCCATCTTCCCCGGGCCCGCTCGATTAACAGGCCGGCGCTGTAATCAATGACTATAAGAACGGCCAGGATGAGGATATAGGCCGGTATAAACGCCATATAAAAAATACACGAAGCCGCCAGAAGCATGGACCAGCGGAATCGATGCGGAAGAAGGTAGAAAAGGCCGGTGCTGACCGGGAAGAACACCAGGAATTGCAGGGAATTGAAGAGCATGAAATCAGGCCCGTTGTCTAATCAAGTGGCGCGTACCGCCCGGCCGGGACAGGCTGGGCCCTTTTGTCAATAATAAATCCGGCCGGATTACCGCGACGGCTTTCCCCGCATTCCTTCATGGCTCCACCAGAAAAGTAACCGGGCCGTCGTTAACCAAATGCACATCCATCATGGCCCCAAACACCCCGGTTTCAACAGTTATCCCGGTGGCACGGAGCGTTTCCACGAAAAGCTCATAAAGGGGTTTCGCTTCGGGCCCGGGAGCCACATCCTCAAATGACGGGCGCCGGCCCTTGGAGCAGTCGCCATAAAGGGTCATCTGGGAAACCACCAGCACCGCCCCCCCGATATCGGAGAGGCTTTTGTTCATCTTGCCCCCGTCATCCCGGAATATCCGCAGGCCGGCGGTCTTGGCCGCGAGGGACTCCGCCATCTCCGGAGAATCCCCCTTCCTGACCCCCAGGAGCACCATCATCCCGCGCCCGATGCGGGCAATTTCCTTCCCTTCCACCGATACGGATGATTCCCGGACCCGCTGGATCAATGCGCGCATTTAACGCCCTCGCGCGCCAGCATCCGGCGTTTCTTCGTAGAGTTCAATTTACCGGCATAACCCCCCAGCATCCCGCCCGCGGCGATGACCCGGTGGCAGGGAACGCGGGGCGCGAACGGGTTGGCCTTGAGGGCCTGGCCCACCGCGCGCGCAGATGACCCCAGTCTTTTCGCCATCCATCCGTAGGTGCGGACCTGGCCCCGCGGGATTGACGCGCACAACACCCACACCCGGCGCTGGAATGGGGTGCCCTTTCCCGCCGGAAGAACGAAGCTCACCGCTTCACCACCCTCCTTTTGATCATGCCAATGAAGTCACCAAGTTCCGGGATTTTCAGCACCCAGGCCAGCAGGACGAACAAGCCAAAACCCGCCACCATCCCCCCGCCGGTGATAATCGCCTCGGCCATCTTTCCGCCGTAACCCGAAACCGCCAGCCATTCGTCCGCCCGGCCGGCCAGAACCCAGACCACTCCGCCCATTAATACGGAGGCAACCAGGCTCCGGATGATGGAGGAGGCCATGATCCGCCCGCCCAGCCCGGGAACCAGCGGGGCCAGTTTCCAGCCCAGCCAGCCCGCCGAAACCAGCGCCACCAGGCTGGTCGCCAGCGGAAGGCCGACCACCCCCAGCCGGGTCATCAGGACCACCGAAAGGAGGGCATTGGCCGCCACGCTCACGATCATCACGCGCACGGGTATGGACGGCTTCCCCGCCGCATAAAATGCCGGCGTAAGAACCCGGATCAGGGCATGGCCGATTATCCCGATTGCATAGGCAATGGAAACGGAGGCGGTTACCGCGGCATCGGCGGAATCAAAGCGCCCGTAGCGGAACAATAATCCGTTTATCGGGCCAGCGAGGGCAATGAGCCCCGCCGAGGCGGGAAGAACGGTGAATGAGGCCAGCGCCAGGGCGTGGTTCAGGGGTCTCGAAGCGTGGGCCGGCCGGCCCGAGGCAAAAGCCCGCGACACCAGGGGAAGGGCCACGGTGGAAAGCGCCACTCCGAACACCCCCAGTGGCAGCTGCATCAGGCGATTCCCGTAATAGAGGTAGGCCACGCTCCCCGAACCCAGCAGGGACGCCAGGATAGTGTTAACCAAAAGGTGGACCTGGGCCACCGAATACCCGGCCAAAGCCGGGGCCATCAGCCGGCCCACCTCGCCGACACCAGGATTCCGGAGGCGGGGCTCATACCGGAATCCCAGCCCCCGCACGGCGGGCATCTGGACCAGCCACTGGGCCAGTCCGCCCAAAAGGACCCCGATGGTCCAGCCGTAAATCTGCGTCTCCGGTTTATCGCCAAAAAAGGGGACGATCGCGACGGCGGAAAGAATGATGCAGATGTTGAGCGCCACCGGGGCGAAAGCCGGGGGGCCAAACCGCTGATGCGCATTCAGGAAACCCATGACCACCGCGGCCAGGCTGATAAACACGATGAAGGGAAGCAGCCAGCGGGTCAGGCTGACGGTCAGGGCGAATTTCCCCGGGTCGGCGCGAAAACCCGGGGCCAGTACGCTCACTACGGCGGGCGCCAGGATGATGCCCGCCGCGATGAAAACCAGGCCGCCCACCGCCACGATGGTGAGCATGGCGGAAGAAAGCCGGTTAGCCTCCCCTCCCCCCTTTTTGGCCAGCGTCTTCGACAGGGTGGGAACCAGCGCGGCGGACAAGGCGCCCTCCCCCACCAGGTCGCGCAACAGGTTGGGGATGCGGAACGCCACAAAATAAGCGTCGGCCACCCAGCCCGCCCCGAACAGCGCGGCATTCATTGAATCGCGGACATACCCCAGGACGCGGGACACCATGGTCAGCGACCCCATCAGGGAGGCCGAGCGGACGAAGCCCGAGCGGGAATGGCCCCCGCTACTTCTTGTCTGCGGCAATTCCGTACTTCTTCAGCTTTTCGTAAAGCGTGGTCCGGGATATTCCCAGCGCCTTCGCCACCAGGGTGATCTTTTTCCCGTGCTCTTCATAGGCGCGCAGAATATGGTCGCGCTCCATCTCCTCCAGCGAACCGGATCCGCCCCCCGCCAGCGCCCCCGAACCCGGATTCCGGATTTCGGCCGGCAGGCGGTCAGCCTCCAACACCTCGCCGGTTTCCTGCAGTATGGCCGCCCGCTCCAGGACATTCCGCAGTTCGCGGATGTTTCCGGGCCAGCGGTAGGACAGGAGCGCCTTGCCGGCGTCATCCGACGGAACCAGCACGGTCCGGCCCAGCTCCCGGCAGATGTCCCCAAGCAGGCTGCCGGCCAGGGAAAGAACATCCTCCGGCCTTTCCCGGAGGGGGGGAATCCGGATATGCCCGGCCTTAAGCCGGTAATACAGATCCTCGCGCATCCGTTTCTCCCGCATCGCCCGGTCCAGGTCCATGTTGGTGGCGGAAATTATCCTGGTGTCCACCGAGATATCGTCGGTTCCGCCGACCCGGCGGAACGATTTGGTCTCGACGGCCCGGAGGAGCTTGGCCTGCATGCCGGTCGACATCTCCGCCACCTCGTCGAGAAACAGCGTTCCGTCCTCGGCCAGCTCAAACAGCCCGGCCTTCCGGGTGCGCGCATCGGTAAAAGCTCCCGCCTCATGCCCGAAGAGCTCGCTTTCCAGGAGGGCCTCGGGGATGGCCGCGCAGGAGATGGCCACGAAGGCACCGTCCGCCCGGGGTGAAGCGTTATGGATCGCCCTGGCCATAAACTCCTTTCCCACCCCCGTTTCGCCCTCGATAAGGACGGTTACGGTCGGGTTCTGGGCCAGCTTCACGGCGAAATCCACCACGGCCTTCATCTCGCTGTTCGCGGTCGCCATGGCCTCAAATGAATACCGGCCAATCTGGGACTTCCTCTGGGCGCCCAGTTCCATCCTCTCCCTTTTCGTCCTGATGGCCTGGTGGATTAGCATCCGGAGCGCCTCCACATCGTACGGCTTCACCATGTACTCAATGGCGCCCAGCTTCATCGCCTCCACGGCATCACGCAATTTGTCGGAGGCCGTAACCACGATAACCGCGGCTTCGGAATCCTTTTCCCTGATCTCCCTCAAGACCTCCAGTCCGTGCCGGTCGGGCAGGAACAGGTCGAGCACCACGGCTGCGGGCGTGTCACGCTGGTAGGCCGCCAGGCCTTCCGCCGCGGTTCCGGCCAGGGAGACTTTCAGGTTGGAGTCGGACAGGGCGTAGTCCAGCGAACGCCGGATGGCCGGGTCGTCGTCGATTACCAGGATCCGCCGGGGCACCCTAGGCCTCCTGCACCGTCGCCACGGACCGGGCCAGACCGGCCACCGGCAGGGAGACAAACGCCTCCGTTCCGCCGCCCCGGGCCTCAAACATCTCCAATTCGCCGCCATGGGCCCGCACGAACTTCCGGGCCAGCACCAGGCCCAGTCCGGTGCCCCCCTCCTTGGTGGTATAGAAGGGCTGGAACAGCCTCTCGGCTATGTGCGCGGGTATGCCCGGGCCGGTGTCGGAGATGCCCACGCCAACCTCTTCGCGACCCCGCACCAGCCGCGCCATGGTCTCCAGCTTCAGCTTTCCCCCGCCCGCCATCGCTTCCAGGGAATTCCTGAGCAGATTCAAGAAAGCCTGTTCGATTACCGCCTCATCCCCGCGCACCATCAGGGGCTGAAGGCTAAACCGGCGCTCCACGGTTATTTTCCCCTCCGGAACAGTGGCGAGCGCCGTCCGGACGGCTCGCTCCAAAACCATGTTGACGCTGAGCCAGCCCAGCTGAAGGGACGGCGGACGGGCCATGTCCAGGGTCTCCTGCACTATCCTGGTCACTTTGCGGACCTGCGCCAGCGAATCCTCCACCAGCGCCTTGGCCGGATCATCCCCGGGAATTTTCCGTTCCAGCGCCTGAAGCGTGTTATTAAGGGCGGTCAGGGGATTGCGGACTTCATGGGCGATTCCGGCCGCCAATTGCTGGAGCGAACTCACCTGGTCGGCCAGGATGCGGGACTCCTCCTCGGCCTCCTGCTGGAGGCGGGCTCCATGGGCGAGGTAGGAGGTGAACAACGCGATGACGAAGAACAGCGGAACCCGGATAAGGATTTCCACCGACAACAAATTGCCCTTGCCGCCGGACCGCCACACCAGAAAAAGGTAGACCGCGCTGATTCCCAGCGCAACGAGAACGCCCCGGGCGATGCTCCGGGTAAAGGCGGCGGTCAGGATGATCAAAAAATACGGGAGATAGATGTCGACATCGAACCCCCTGATGAAATAAATGGCGGTGCCCACCACCACCGTATCGGCGATGAAAAGCTGGGTCCACTGGGTCGGCTGGTAAAAGGACGGCACGGGTTGGCGCATGATGGCGATGTTGCCCAAAGCCGCCAGGGTGATGAGCCCCCAAAAGAAGATGGGAGACGCCCGGCCGGCCTCGGTGGTGGTTCCCACCACGGCCAGGACGATGACCATGAGCCACTGCAGGACAACGATAATCCCCTTCCGGGAACGGACCAGACTGCGCATTACCATATTCTATATTGAAGATGGGCCGGATATGTCAGGAAAATGGACAAGTGGAGGGAAAAGAGGCATTTCATGGCTGGGCCCCCCCCCTATATCCCGCTATTAGGCCTGTTGGAACATCCGCACGCTTCTTGCAGTAAAGGAG
>Ga0334722_10007740_pt1 | contig 10365 bp, 6 predicted proteins | sample C3_bottom_MG_FD_207210 | JGI IMG/M metagenome (GOLD analysis project Ga0334722, IMG submission 207210) | Sediment microbial communities from Yellowstone Lake, YNP, Wyoming, USA - C3_bottom | ecosystem: Environmental > Aquatic > Freshwater > Lake > Sediment | place: USA: Wyoming | collected... | reverse complement strand
CGCCCTGGCCGACCTCATGGGCGTGCCGCGCGCGCGGCTCTCGCTCCCCTTCGGCGCGGTCTACGGCATCGCCGCGCTGATCGAGGGTGCGGCGCACCTTCTCCGCCGGAAGACCCCGCCGCGCATGACGCGCTACGGCGTGCGCCTGGTGGCCTGCCACTGCCGCTACGACATCGCGAAGGCGACACGCGAACTGGGTTACCAGCCGGCGGTCGCCTTCCGCGAGGGAATCAAGCACCTCTCCTTCTAGAGCGAATAGCGGCCACTTCTCGGAGTGAGGCAGTTCGCATCGGCACGGGCAGGCTGATCAAAAAGGTCCATATGCAAGGCGGACGACGATCCGGCGACTGAGACGGCCTGGTGGCCGTCGCAGGGAGCCGGGAGGAGGACAACGCCCCAGATGGGCCTTTTTCAGCGGCCTGCTTATTCCTCGCCCGTGATCAGCTTGCGCTCCAGGTCGCTGGAGCGCGAGAGTCGCTTGGCCTCCTCCATCGTGATCACGCCCTTGCGGAACAGCGCCAGCAGGTGCTGGTCCTGCGTCTGCATCTTATAGAGCGAGCCGCCGCTGGCGATGTGCTTGTCGATCTCGTCCAGACGCCCCTCGCGGATGCACCCCTGGATCGTCCCGGTCGAGCGCATTACCTCCACGACCGGGATCAGCCGCTCGCCCGTTTTGTCCAGGATCAGGCGCAGCGACACCGTCGCCACGAGGATGTCGGCGAGCCGTTGCCGGATGATCTCCTGCGTGTCGAAGGGGAAGTGCCCGATGACGCGGTTGATCGTGGAGACCGCGCCCTGCGTGTGCAGCGTCGAGAGCACCAGGTGGCCCGTCTCGGCCGCCTTGATACAGGCGTCGATCGTGTCGCGGTCGCGCATCTCGCCGACCATGATGACGTCCGGGTCCATGCGCAGCGAGGCTCTGAGCCCGGCGTTGAAGCTCTCCGTGTCGGGGCCGACCTCGCGCTGGATGATGCAACTCCTGCGCGAGGTGAACACGAACTCGACCGGGTCCTCGATGGTCAGAATGTTGTAGCTGTAGTTCTCGTTGAGGTACTGGATCATCGAGGACATCGTCGTGGTCTTGCCGTTGCCGGTGGGGCCGGTGACGAGCACGAGCCCGGTGCGGGCCTGGACGATCTCGCCGAGAACGGCGGGCAGGTTCAGGTCGGTGAAGTTGGCGATCACCGGGGGGATCGCGCGCATCACGATCCCGAAGTGGCGGCGCTGGCGGAAGATGCTGACGCGGAATCGCCCCGCGCCGTCGGCCAGCGCGTAGGAGGTGTCGAGTTCGCGGATCAGGCTGTCCGGCGTCAGGCCGTTGTTCGTGAGGATGAGGCCGACGATCGCCTCGGTGTCAGCCGGCAGGAGGTTCGGCAGCTTGGAGCGAACCAGCTGGCCGTGGATCCGGAAGAAGGGCGGGTTGTCTACCTCAAAGTGAATGTCGGATACCTTCTTCTGAAAGGCGATCTCGAGGATCTGGGTGAAGATTTTCGGGTTCATACCGTCTCCAGCGCCGGGATTCCGCAGCTCATCTGGTCACCTCTGCTCTGTGTTCAGGTCAGTTGTCGCAGCGCCAGGGTGCCGAGCACCAGTCCGGCGTGCCGGGCGAAGATGTCGAGCAATTCCAGCGGCAAGGGTGTCGCCCATGCCGCGCCGAAGTCGCCGTACGTCAGCGCGACGACCCTGCCGGAGGCGCTCGCCAGCGGGACGATCGCGACCTTCTGGCTGTGCGGCGCGCCGATGTGTTCATACAGAGCTTTGAGCATCCCGTCGCCGGAGGCTAGCCCGACGTAGGGCACGCTGCCGTCGATGACCGTGGCCAGAACCGACGGCCGCTCGAGGGGAATGTGGAGTTTCAGCGCGGGCGCGACGGCGCGGTTTCCCCCCAGCCCGACGGAGCGCTCGACGATCAACTCCTCGCCGGAGACCAGCAGCGTCAGCGCGCGCGGGAAGAGCGCCGCGGCGAACTGCAGCAGAGAGAGGGAGACCTCGGCAGGCTGCGAGAGGCTCGCCAGACCGACGAGCCGCTCGCGGAAATCCGTCAGCGGGATCGGGCCGGCCGGGGCGCCCGCCCGAAGCACGCAGGCGATGAAAGCCTCGGTGAACGCGATGAAGCCATCCACGAACCCGCCGGGTTCAGCCGAGCGTCCGGGTTTCGGGAGCGCGGTCAGCGCTCCATCGGCCAGGGAGCGCAGCGCCAGGGAGTCCTGCCCCTGTTCGACGATCCTGATGAAGCGCAGGGCCGGGTAGCGGTTGCGGATCGCCCGCACCGCGGTGTCGACGCCCCCCTCCGGCAATGGGCCTGCCGCCGCGCCGGGGGAGTCGATCACCAGCAGCGGCGACAGGTCACGCGCGAGCGACTGCTCGATGATGTGCGCCAGGTCCTGCGGTTCGTCGGTGGCGAAGACGAACAGGTTCCGCGCAGCGCAGCAGGTCGCGACGGCGTGATTGAGCAGTTGGTCCCCGGTGAACAGGATCACGGCGAGCGTCGACCCGCTCTCCTCGGCGTGCTCATCACCGGCAGGCGTCTCGCCGACGCCGACGAGAAAGTCGATCAGCCGCTCCTGCTCCGCAGGGGGAAACCCCTCGAGCTCCCTGCGGACCCGGCCGCGGTGCATTTCGTCGTCGCGCCGCGGCACGGGCGCGGGGGCGGTGTTCACCTCCCGCGTCCGCTGCCTCAGGTTCTCGACGTCGCCGAGCCCGAGGTCGTCGGCGGAGATGGACTCCTCGGCCGTCGCGGCCGCCTCGCCGGCGGGAATCTCCTGCCCCAGCGTGCCGTCGCGCTTCTTCTCGTCATAGATGCGCAACGCCTCCATCAGGATGTTCTGCGTGCTCACCTGGGGCGGCGGGGCATGGTGGTCCGGGAAATAGCGGTACTCGTCCGAGACGAGGACCTGGTCCACGTCGAGCTCGAAGCGCCCCCGCGGCCAGGTCAGCACCTCGACGATCGTCAGCTCGATGAGCGTCTGGAGCCCCCGGTAGGCCGCCTCGCGCTTCACGCGGCCGGTCTCCACCAGCAGCGCGATCAGCGGGGGCGGATGCGGCACGCGCAGGGCCTGCTCGGCCAGGGTCAGCGTGAGTGCTTCGCGGGTGATGACGCCCAGTTCGACCAGAATCGATCCGATGCGATAGCCGGTGTTGACATGGTTCGCGCTGACGATGAACCCGTCCCTGAACCCGAGCTGGCACGACCCGCGCTCACCGGTCAGCCGCAGCGTCCCGGACTTGGACGACTGCTGCAGCAGTTGGATGACGTCGATGAGCGGGATGTGCTCCAGGTCACCCGAGAAGGACATCTGACGCTTCCCTTTCGCATCCGGAGGGCGCCGCCGTGGCGCTCGCTCGCGGGGATCTGGTCGTTGAGGGCATGGGCAGCCTAGAGCGCCTTGAGAAAGCAGCGCCGCCGCTTGTGTTGCCGCGATGGGAAGTAGTCCCAGTGCGACTGCACCTTGAGGTTGGTCTCCAGCTCGGGGTTGGTCTCGGTGAGCGTGATCCCGTTCTTGATCGCCGTCTGGGTGATCGCCGCCATGAAGATCGCGTTGACGCCCTTGCCCTGCAGGTCGGGACGCACCGCGGCGATGTACAGATCGAGGAGCCGGTTGTTCTTGATGGCGCGGTACAGGTGGAAGAACCCGAACGGGAGGAGCCGGCCGCCGCTCTTTTGCAGCGCGTGCGAGAGCGAGGGGAGCGCGATCAGGAACCCTGCGACCTGGTCCTTCTCGTCGACGACGATCTTGATGTACTCCGGGTTGACGAAGCCGAAATACTGCTTGATGTAGGCGTCCACCTGGCGGTCGGTCAGGGGCACCACCCCGTAGAGCCCCGCGTAGGCGCTGTCGAGGACGTCGAAGACGCCCTTGGCGTACTTGAGGATGTCCTTCGACTTTTTCAGCTCCAGCAGCCGGAGCTTGTAGCGCTTGCTCGCGATTTCGGCCACGCGCAGCGCCTTCTCGGGGACCACCGCCGGGGTGGTCATCTGGTACTCCACCCAGTCGACGTCCTTGCGGTAACCGCAGGACTCGAGATGCTTGGGGTAATAGGGGTGGTTGTAGATCGTCGCGAGCGTGCCGAGTTCCTCGAACCCCTCCACGAGCATCCCCTCGCGGTCGAGGTCGGTGAAGCCCAGCGGGCCGTGCACGGCTTTCATGCCGTTCGCGCGCGCCCAGGTCTCGACGGTCTGGAGGAGGGCCCGGCACACGGCCTCGTCGTCGACGAAATCGATCCAGCCGAAGCGGACGTAGCGGTTGCTCCACTTCTCGATGTAGCGCCGGTTGATGATCCCGGCGATTCGCCCCACCGGCGCACCGTCCCGGAAGGCGAGCCAGTAACGGGCGTCGCAGAATTCATAAGCCGGGTTCTTGTCGCGCCGGAGGGTGTTCAGCTCGTCGAACTCCAGGCCGGGGACCCAGTAGTCGTTTCCGCGGTAGAGTTGAAAAGGAAAGCGGATGAACTGTTTGAGCTCCGCGCTGGTCACGACCTCCCGAATCTCGATCCCCATGGGCCCTCCCTGCTTGTATCCGAGGAACGGACGGATGCTACCACGGTCGTTTTTCTAAATCCAGAAGCGCCGCCGCGGTGTTGCAGCTTCCGTGGAGAGCAGGGGATCGTCCGGCAGGAGCGGGGGAGATCCGAGATCGAGACGGGCGCCGGTTGCTCCTGCTACACCTTCGCGCCTCGGGACCGCAGACGCGCGGGAAGCAGGAGCAGTGCCAACAGCGTCGCCACCCAGAGTGCGGCGTGCGGGAGGTAGGTCCATCGTTGCGGATTCGGCAACAGCCAGTAGTAGGGACGCACCAGGTCGAACCCGAACAGCGGGTGGTAGAGCCGGTACCAGAAGTTCGGTCTCGTCGCGACGAGCATGCTCACCGCGAGGCTGATCGCTCCGAGCAAGTACATCCCGGGCACCCACGTCGGGAGGCGCCGTCCCCGCAGCCCGGCCAGGACCCTGGCGGGCGCGAAGAGCAGCGCGCACGCGGTGATGACCTGGTAGCGGCCGCTCGGGCAGACGCCGGCGCGCCACTCCTCAAAGACCGCGACCGAGAGCACCAGTCCCGCGACCAGGGCGATCCACACCGGGAATTCGCCGCGGTCGTCCTCGCACCGGAAGGCGAACCCCGAAACCAGCGCGATGACGAGGAAAGGGTTGAGCACGAGCAACCCGACATTGTTGGAGAAGAAGAACGCGGCGATGCCGGCGAGGATGCGTCGCCCGGGAGGAGTCAGGGCGGCCGTGAGGACGCATGCCGCGGCGGCTACCGGGATGATTCTCCAGGCCAGGGGGGTGTTCCGGAGTCTCTTGAAAATGACCACGAAGACGCCGCTGAGCAACGCAGCCCCGGCTCCCGCGGCCGCGAGCACCGGCGCGGGCAGGTCTTGTGCGGCTTTCCATAGCAACGAGAGCATCACGGACCCCTGGGCCGGGAGCGGGTTGCCCCAGACCAGCGTGTTGAAGAGCCCATAGGCGCCCCACCCCGCGCCGAGCAGTGCAATCTCGGCCCACCGCGGTTTCGCGCGCTGGCGCCAGAGCAGCACGGCCGACACCGCGGCGACGCCGCCGACAACGCGGGGTGTCGCCCAGAGCGGGGCGAGCAGGCAGAGCAGTGCGAGCGTGCGAATGGCAGGGTTTTTCGAGGTGAAGAAGAAGAGGAAGAGCAGCAGGAGCATGCCGCTGACGATCTCCGGGAAGATCTGCGACGCGTAATAGCCTGACGGGATGCCCGCGAGCCCGATCACGAGCACGGCAGCCGCGTGGCCGGTGCCGGTGGCTCCGGCGGCGGCGTCCATGCTCAGGATGATGACGGCGACGCACGCGGCGACGAACGCCCCTTGCAGCAGGCAGACGGTCCACCGAATTCTGCTCGCGGATGCGACCACCGGCGCCAGCACGGCGGGGAGGAGGGGGGGGAATTGCGTGACCCGGCCGTCCTTCCAGATGGCTGCGCCTCGCCACAGCGACTTGAACCCGCGGTTCTCGTAGTAGGAGCTTCGGAAGTGGTCCTCGTAGCGCAGGACGGGCCGCTCCTGAAAGGCCAGATAGGTTTTTGCCGCGTTCGCCCGTTCGACGTCCAGGCCCTCGCCACGGGCGATCGCCTGGGCCATCAACAGGTAGGACGGCTCGTCCCCGGTCAGCAGGGCAGCCGCGCGCGTCAGGTCAGCGTCGCCCGGGATGAGAAACTGCCGGTACACCGAGAGCAAACCGAAGAGGCAGAGGCCTGCAGCGACGGCGATCGCCATGCGCCGCACGACTGCGGAGCGCGGTGTCGGAGCCGTTGACCCGGGCTGCGCGCTCGGGAGGCAGGGGGGGGCGGAAGGCATGCAAAAGTGTAGCACGGCGCGTCCTTGGTATAAACAGCTTTCAACGGGTGTGTCCCGGGCAACTGGGCGCAATCGGGCGTCAGAGGCCTCACGCCACGAGCCGCTTGCAGTGGCTGTGCCGTCGGCGATCGTCCCTTTGAATTTCAATGCTGTTTCACTATACTCCCCGGACGACGAATGGCGTCCGTCTGAGTGCACCGCCATCAAGGGGGGAGAAGGGGTCATGCTTGAAGCGCGCCCGAGCGGAGAATCTGTTCCCGAGAGCGCGGGCGTCAGCGTCGTCATCCCCTGCCTCAACGAGGAAGCCTCGATCGTCCAGGTGATCGCGGCCGCGCGCGCGGGGATCGCCGCCGTCGGCGCGGGGGGCGAGGTCATCGTCGTCGACAACGGCTCCACCGACAACTCGGTGGAACTCGCGCGGGACGCGGGCGCGCGCGTCCTGCTCGAAACGCACCGCGGGTACGGCTCGGCGCTGCGGCGGGGGTTCGCCGACGCTCGCCACGAGATCCTGGTCATGGGTGATGGCGATCTGACCTACGACTTCGCGAAGCTCGACGACCTGGTGCGGCCGATCCGCGCGGGCGAAGCGCAGTTCGTCATCGGCAACCGCATGGGCAACATCCTCCCCGGCGCCATGCCGCCGCTGCACCGCTACCTCGGCAACCCGATCCTCTCGGGGTTGCTGCGGCTGATGTTTCGCGACAAGCGGGTCACCGACGCGCACTGCGGCCTGCGCGCGATCCGCCGCGACACCTACCGCGACCTGCGCTGCGTGACCACGGGGATGGAGTTCGCCAGCGAGATGGTGGTGCGCGCGATCCAGGACCGCGTCGTGATCGCCCAGCGCGACATCGTCTACCACCCGCGGGTCGGGGACTCGAAGCTCCAGTCGTTCCGCGACGGGTGGCGGCACCTGCGGTTCCTGATGCTCCACAGCCCGACGATGCTGCTGCTGCTCCCCGGCGCCGTCTGCGGCGCGCTCGGGCTGCTGCTCGCGCTCCCGATGGCCTTCGGGCCGGTGGTGGTCAGCGGACGCAACATCGACATTCACTTCATGATCCTGGCCGGCCTGCTGCACATCGTCGGCGTCCAGATCGTGACGACCGGGTTGCTGGCGAAGGCTTACGCGCACCTCTCCGGCCTGCGGCACGACGAGTTCGTCGCGCGCCTCTACGCCTGGTTCACCTTCGAGAAGGCGGTGCTCGGCGCAGCGCTCGTCGCGCTCGCCGGCGGTGCGATCGCGGGCGGGGTGGTGCTGGAGTGGGTGCTCTCCGGTTTCGGGAACCTGAACCGCGCGCGGCTGCTTTTTTTCGCGCTGCTGCTTCTCGTCGACGGCGTCCAGCTGGGACTGGCCTCGTACGTTTTTTCGATCATGGCGCTGCCGCGGCACATCGACGCCCCCACGGCCGAGAACGAAAGCACCGCTATCGCCGACGTGTAACCAGGGGTCGGCCGGCCGCTACGAATGCTGGTCGGTTTCCCCGCCGGGGGAGAGGACCTGGCGCAAGGTGCGGCTCAATTCGGCGGTCTGGAAGGGTTTGGCGACGACGCCGCTGAACCCGTGGGCGCGGTAGTCGCTCATCACCGGATCGTTCGAGTATCCGCTGGAGACGATGGCCCTCACGTTCGGATCGATCGAGCGCAGTTGCACGATGGTCTGGGCGCCACCCATGCCCCCCGGCACCGTAAGGTCCAGGATCACCGCGTCGAACGGTGTTCCTGCGGCGAGCGCCTCCGCGTAGAGCGCGATGGCAGCCGACCCCTCGACAGCGGTCTCGACCTCGTAGCCGCTTGCGGCGAGCATCCGGCCGACAATCTGCCTTACTAGCGGCTCGTCGTCCATCAGGAGAATCCGTCCCCGGCCGTGGGCGGGGAGGTCCGGCTGCTCCGCGAGGGGCGCCGCGCCCGCCGCCGCGGGCAGATAGACCCTGAAGGTGGTCCCTTTCCCGACGCAGGACACGACATCGATGTGGCCGCCGTGGTTCTTGACCACCGAGTAGACGACCGCCAGTCCGAGGCCGGTGCCACCCCGTTTGGTGGAAAAAAACGGGTCGAAGATCTTCGTGAGGTTTTCGGGAGGGATCCCGGCCCCGTCGTCGGCGACGGTGACTCGGACATACCTGCCCGCTGGCAACGGCGTGTCGTTGCCAGGGCCGACCGTGTGGTTGGTGGCCTCGATCCGCACCGTCCCCCCCTGGGGCATCGACTCGGAGGCGTTGATGATGAGATTGTGGAAGATCTGCGCGGTCTGCCCTTTGTCGGCTTCGATGGTCCAGAGGTCGGGGGCGGCCGTCGATTCGGCTCGGACGTTGGCGCCGCGCAAGGCGAACTGCGTGACGTCGGCGAGGAGCTCCTTGAGGGAGAGCGTCTGCTTGATCGGTTTGCCCCCGCGTGAGAAGGTGAGCAACTGCTGGGTCAGTTCCCGGGCCTGGAGCGAGGCCTTCTCGGCCGTACCGAGGGTTTCCGCGGCCTGACAGCCAGCGGGAAGCTCCGCCCGGGCGAGGGAGATCCCCCCCATGATGCCGGTGAGCAGGTTGTTGAAGTCGTGCGCGATCCCCCCCGCGAGCACTCCGACCGATTCGAGTTTCTGCGCCCTGAAGAACTCCTGCTCGAAGTGCACGCGCTCGGTGACGTCCTCCACCGTGATGACGCAGCCGCCCGGGCGCCCTTCGCTCTCGCCCAGGGGCAGGGAGTTGACGGAGAGCAGCCTGCGGTTCCCGGACCGGGATTCAATCGCCAGGGGAGCGTTGCGCACCGGCCGCAGGAAAGGGAGTTCGGCGGGCGCGACGGGCGCTCCGTCGTAGTCGGTGAAGCCCCACGCCGCCGTGGCGCAGTTCTGGCCCGCGATCTGTTCCCGCGGCAGACCGAGCACGCGCGCCGCTGCCGCGTTGGCGAAAGTGAAGCGTCCCGCGTCGTCGCTCGTCATGATCCCGACGGGGCTGGCCTCCATGAGCAGCCCGATGAAGTCCTTCTCCTTGCGCAGCGCTTCCTCGGCGAGACGCCGTTCCTGCACCTCCTTGAGGAGGGTCGCGTTGGTTTGCGCCAGCGCGACGGTGCGGTCGCGCACCGACTCCTCCAGGGTGGCCTGGTGACGGGCCAGCTCGCGCTCCGCCTCCTGTCGGACGAGGAGTTCCTGCCGTCCCGCGGCGATGGAGTGGCGCAGTCGGTTCACCGTCAGCGTCAGGATGGCGGCGACGATGAAGAAGTTCGCGGTGTAGATGAGCCAGAAGCGGGCGGGGGTGTTGTGCACCTGCAGCGGCGGCAACAAGCCGTTGTTCTCCAGCGACACGAAGACGGCCCCGAGGCTGCCGCTGAGCGCCGCCGCCGCGAATGCCCACCGCTTGGCGAAGATGAACCCCACGCAGATGATGAAGACGATGTGGATCGAGAAGCCGGGCGCTCGCACGCCGCCCGCGGTCGCGTTGACGGCAGCCAGCCCGACCCAGGCCAGCAGGAGAAAGCCCGCGCCCGCACCGCGGATGTGGCCCCGCTTGAGGAAGAACAGGTTCAGCAGCAGCGCGCAGATCAGGACCGTCGAGGTCAGGAGAATCCGCGCCGGGGGATCCCCGGCGAGGATCAGCGCGGGGATGTTGAAGAGGTTCGCGCACAGGCCGAAGAGGATGCCGTAGTACACCATCGAGGCGGCGAGCGTCTTGTCCTCGTCGCCGGGAAACGCCGAGGTGGAAAAGAAGGCTTTCACCCCGGAGGATTGGGCGTGCGCTGAGCCCGGGAGAGGGAGAGCGGCCATTGCGCAGATCTTAGGCAGGAAACGAGCTGGTCGTCAAGGATGTCCGCGGGGCGGGGTGCGGTGCAGCCTGCGGGCGACTCGGCGCTTGACACCAAACGGCCGGGGCATTCACACTCGGGATCGCCGGGTCGCGCGCCGGCGAACGGCTACGGGCAGAGGCGAGCGGGGGGAGCTATGAGAAAACGGGGAAACCTCATTTTGTTGATGGCAGCACTCCTCGGTGCGTTGTCGATCGAAGCGCATGCTGCCGCCCTCGAGAGCAGCGGCGAGATTCGCGTGCGCGGTTGGCGGCTGGACAACTA
>Ga0334722_10007739_pt1 | contig 10365 bp, 9 predicted proteins | sample C3_bottom_MG_FD_207210 | JGI IMG/M metagenome (GOLD analysis project Ga0334722, IMG submission 207210) | Sediment microbial communities from Yellowstone Lake, YNP, Wyoming, USA - C3_bottom | ecosystem: Environmental > Aquatic > Freshwater > Lake > Sediment | place: USA: Wyoming | collected... | reverse complement strand
GGACATGCTCAAGCTCGCGACCGAGATCGGGACCCCGTTCACGCAGAAGCGCGCCGCGGCGAAGCCCGCGCCGGAGCGCAAGCCTGCGGCAGCGCCGGCAACGCTGGCGAGGACGGCGGACAGCAAGTCCGCCGCGCAAGCGCTGGCCGAGGCCGAACATGAACTGACCGCTGGGAAATCGGGCGGCGGCGTGCCGGCAAAGGCGCAGGCCAGCATCGATAAGCAAGCGCATGTGGCGACGCCGGTGGAGCGGGCGGAAACCCAGTTTCGCCATGCCACGGCGCTGCTGAACCAGGGCAGGGTGGCGGAAGCGATCGACGGCTACAAGACGACGCTGTTGCTCGAGGCCGGGCACGCGGCTGCGCGCCAGGCGCTGGTGGGGCTGTTGCTTGAGGCCAAGCGTATCGACGAAGCGCAGCAGTACCTGCAGGAAGGCTTGAGCCTCAAACCGGAGCGCTCCAACTATGCGATGCTGCTCGCGCGTATCCAGGTGGAGCGCGGCGACCTGCAGGGTGCGCACGAGTTGTTGCGCAAGCATGCCGGCGGCGCGGTGAACGATGCCGACTATCACGCTTTCGACGCGGCGGTGCTGCAGCGCCTGGGGCGCCACCAGGAGGCGGTTGCCGCGTATCAGGCTGCGCTCAGGATCTCGCCTCGCGCCGGTCTGTGGTGGATGGGTTTGGGCATCTCGCTGCAGGCGGACGGCCGCGCCGCAGACGCCCTGGACGCCTTCCGCCGTGCGCGGTCCGCGGGCGGCCTCAGCAACGATCTGCTCGCCTTCGTCGATCAGCGGATGAAACAACTACAATAGCAGGGACATGCAGGACCGCTACCAAGAAATCTATCAAGGCTACCGCTGGGACGTGCCGGCGCGCTTCAACATGGCCTGGGCCTGTTGCGGCCGGCACGCGCTCGATCGACACCGCTTCGGGCTGTACTGGGAAGACGAGGGCGGCGCCACCGCGGCTTATACCTACTGGGATCTGCAGCAGCGGGCCAATCGTCTGTCGAACGCGCTGGCCGCGCTGGGGGTAGGGCGCGGCGACCGCATCGGCATCATCCTGCCGCAGCGTCCCGAGACCGTCATCGCGCACCTCGCCTGCTATCAGATGGGGGCGGTGGCGATGCCGCTGTCCGTCCTGTTCGGACCCGACGCGCTCGAATACCGGCTGCAGAACAGTGAAACCGTCGCGGTGCTGGTCGACACCGCGTCCCTGCCCAATCTGTGGCCGATCCGCGACCGGCTGCCGGCCTTGAAGCATGTCATCGGCGTGGACGGCGCGCGCGAGTCGGGTACGATATCCTGGGAAAAATTGCTAGCGGCCGCTTCGACCAAGTTTACCTGCGTGGATACGGCGGCGGAAGATCCCGCGCTGCTGGTCTACACCAGCGGCACCACCGGCCCGCCCAAGGGCGCGTTGAAGCCGCAGCGGGTTTTGCTCGGCAATCTGCCGGGGTTCTCGCACTCGCACGACATATTTCCGCAGGCCGGCGACATGTTCTGGTCGCCCGCGGACTGGGCCTGGACCGGCGGCCTGATGGATGCGCTGCTGCCGACCCTGTATCACGGTTATCCGATCCTCGGTTACCGCGGCCGCTTCGATCCGGAAAAGGCGTTTCATCTGATCGAGAAATACGCGGTGCGCAACACCTTTCTGTTTCCGACCGCGCTGAAAATGATGATGAAGGCGGTGCCCGAGCCAAGGCGGCGCTTCGAGGTGACGCTGCGCTCCATCATGAGCGCCGGCGAATCCGTGGGCGATGCGGTGTGCGCCTGGAGCGCGGAAAAGCTGGGCGTCACCATCAACGAAATGTTCGGCCAGACCGAGATCAACTATATCGTCGGCAATTCGCACACGCTGTGGCCGGCCAAGCCAGGTTCCATCGGCCGGCCCTATCCCGGGCACAGGGTCGGCATCATCGACGACGCAGGCGATCCGGTGGCGGCGGGCGCGGTGGGGGAGGTGGCGGTGCACCGCGCCGACATTCACGGCACGCCGGACCCGGTGTTTTTCCTCGGCTACTGGAAAAATCCGCAGGCGACGCAGGACAAGTTCAGCGGCGATTGGGCGCGCACCGGCGATCTGGCGAAGCAGGATGCGGACGGCTATTTCTGGTACCAGGGCCGCGCCGACGACATGTTCAAGAGCGCCGGCTACCGCATCGGGCCGTCCGAAATCGAGAACTGTCTGGTGAAGCATGCCGCGGTCGCCAACGCCGCGGTGGTGGGCAGCCCGGATGCGGAGCGCACCAACATCGTCAAGGCCTTCATCGTGCTCACGCCGGGACACGCCCCTTCCGCGGAACTGGAAGCGGAGTTGCGCGCGCATGTGCGCGGCAAGCTTGCGCCCTACGAATATCCGAAGGAAATCGAATTCATCGATGCACTGCCCATGACCACCACCGGCAAGGTGCAGCGCCGCGTGCTGCGCCTCAGGGAAGAGGAGCGCAAGAAGGTCCAGCCGGATCAAGAATGAGCGATCTGATCGGCATGATCGCCGGCACTTTGACCACGATCGCGTTCGTGCCGCAGGTCTGGCGGGTATGGAAGACGCGCTCGACCAAAGACATTTCGCTCGGCATGTATCTGGTGTTCACCGCCGGGGTCGCATTCTGGCTTGCCTACGGCTTGCTGCTCGGCGCCTGGCCCATCATCGTGGCCAACCTGGTCACCCTGGCGCTCACCGGCACCGTGCTGGTGCTGAAGCTGCGCCACGGATGAAGCCCGGGTTCAATCCGCTGCGCGGCTCTTGACCAGTATCTTTCCGTCGGCCTCGACCACCACTTCACCTTCCTGATTCCTGCACACGCCGCACAGCACGGCGATGCCGCCGCGGTGTTTGGGCTTGTTTTGCTTTTCCACGATCTTCCAGGTGGTGGTCAGGGTGTCGCCGGCGCGCACCGGCGCCTTGAACCGGCAGGTGTGCTCCAGATAAGCGATGGCGGTGCCGCCAAAGTACATGCCGACCGAGGCCGACACCAGGGCGCTGGTGAACGGGCCGTGCAAGATGCGGCTGCCAAAGCGGCTCTGTTTGCCGTGCAGCTCGTTGGTGTGCAGGGGGTTGAAATCGCCGAACAGTCCGGCCGCCAGCACCAGATGTGTTTCGGTGACCGTCATGGCCGAGCCGAATGTGTCGCCGACTTTGATTTCGTCGTAGGCCTTGCCCGGGAACAGCACCATCAGGACTCCTCCTTCATCGCGCCTGCATTTTGTCAAAAGGGCCGCGCTGCAGCAAGTTCGAATTGTGTCAGAATCGCCCCTGCCTTTCACTATCCGCGAGATACGACCGATGAAACTGTATACGTTCTTTCGCTCCTCCGCCGCGTTCCGCATGCGCATCGCGCTCAACTGCAAGGGCCTCGCCTACGAGCCTGAGATCGTCAGCCTGCCCAAGGACGAGCACAAGCTGCCGGCCTATCTGACGGTGAATCCGCAGGGCCTGGTCCCCGCGCTGGAAGACGGCGGCAAGGTCTACGTGCAATCGCTGGCGATGATGGAATATCTGGAGGAAGCCTACCCGCAGCCGCCGCTTTTGCCCGCGGGAGCCGAACACCGCGCCTACGTGCGCGCCGTCGCGCAGATCATCGCCTGCGAGATCCATCCGCTTAACAACCTGCGCACGCTGCGCTACGTGAAGAAGCGCTTTGGCCTCGACGAGGAGGGCGTCAACGTCTGGTACCGCCACTGGATTGCCGAAGGACTGGGCGGACTGGAGGCGTTCCTCGCGAGCTGCGGCAAGTCCGGAAAGTACTGCTATCGCGACCAGGTCACGCTCGCCGACTGCTGCCTGGTGCCGCAGGTATTCAATGCGCAGCGCTATGCCTGCGAGCTCGCGCCGTATCCGGGCGTCATGGCAATTTTCGATCAGTGCATGCAGCTGGAGGCCTTCATCCAGGCCCAGCCTAGCCGGCAGCCGGATGCGGCCTAGTCTTGCCCTGGGGCCGGCTGTCGCGGGGCCGAGCCAGGGCTGAGGTAAGATATTGGCCATGACTGCACGCTGTTCGAATCAAATCAAACCGGGATACATGCGAATGAACGCGCTCACTCTGCCGAATCATCCTTTCGCCGGCGCCGCGCGCAGGCTCGCGCTGGCGCTGCTGGCGTGCGCCGCCATGGCCGGCTGCGCCAGCACGACCAGCGGTGGCTCGGTCGGGGCGGAACGCAAACAGCTGCTGCTGATCTCCTCGGCGCAGCTCGATCAGATGGCCGCGCAAAGCTACGCCAAGCTGCAGGCCGACGCGTCGAAGAAGGGCGCGCTCAATGCCGATCCGGTCCTGACCCAGCGCGTGCGCGCGATCGCGGCGCGCATCGAACCGCACACCGCCGTATTCAGGCGCGATGCGCCCGGCTGGAAATGGGAGGTGAGCGTCATCAACAGCAATGAACTCAACGCCTTCTGCATGCCCGGCGGCAAAATCGCGTTCTACTCGGGCCTGATCAAGCAACTCAACCTGAGCGACGCGGAGATCGCCATCGTCATGGGTCACGAGATCTCGCATGCGCTGCGCGAGCATTCGCGCGAACAGGTTTCTCAGGCGGTCGCAGCGCAAGCTACGATCGACATCGGGGCCGCCCTGCTGGGCCTGGGCAGCGGCTCGGCCCAACTCGCCTCCACCGCCTACGAGGCATTGCTTGCGACCAAGTTCAGCCGGGTGGACGAAAACGAAGCCGACCGCATGGGCCTGGAACTGAGCGCGCGCGCGGGCTACGATCCGCGCGCCGGCATTTCGCTGTGGCAGAAGATGATGAAGGCGAACCAGAGCGGGCGCCCGCCGGAATTCCTCAGCACCCATCCGGCGGAATCCAACCGCATCCAGCAGATCGAATCCCTGTTGCCGGCCGTCATCCCCCTGTACGAGGCCGCGCGCCGGCAAGGCTGAGCGCGGTTCAGCGCGGGCCGCCCGGAAAATCTTTATTTCTCGTGATTATTGTCAAAACGGGGCAGTTCGATTCAGGCGATGATTAAGGCACGTTCAAAGATATCTCATCTCCTCCCTCTCTTTGAGCGCTTTGGCCCAACACGAATTCGTCTTGGGCCATTTCTTTGGCGGTGTCAGTGTCGGGAAACTGGCGGATCACGTTCCGATTTTTCCATGGCGGTTCAATTTCCCGTTTCCTGATTGTATGGATTAAAGTAACCCGTTATCGCGTCGCCTTCTTCGTCACTCCCACGGTGGCGCAGAACCACAATCTGCCTACAATCCGCGCCTTGCAGTCTTTGTATAGTCACGCAACTATTGGCGGCACCGGGCGGGCAGATACGTCATGCCAATATTTTCGCTAGTACATTTCCAGACTATCATCTTGTTTCTGTCTAGCGATGGTATGAAGAGAAGTACCTTATCCTTCATAGGTGAAAAACCAATTATCAGCCGCACAGTGCCAGTTTGACCGTTGACTGAAACGCTCTTTACAAGTGGCGAGCGTGTAGAGAAATCTGTTTGTTCCATCTGCGTCGGGTTGACATTATGCTGCGCGGCATACTCTTCTACCGCTCTAGTTGCTTGATCGCCAATACCTAGTACCTCCTTCATATTGGCGCGAAGCGCAAACTCCCTATATGCGTCAAAGGATAGCATTGCGACTATTCCGATAGAGACAAGAGCGGTGACGGCAATCAAGCTAATTCTTACCTTGGAATTCATGACAGCGTCATTTGAATATTGCCAAAGATGTTGGCCTCAGACCTTCCACTATTTGCCCGATCTTCGCCACTTCCATGGCGGCAGAGGCTCACTATCCGCTCACAGGCCACGCCTATTCGCCACCCCATGCCCCCATTTGCGACGGGAGTGTGATGGAAAGGCAATGAGGGGTGGTCAGCCTGAGGCTAACCCCTTAAGAATATTGGTGCCCCGAAAACGAATCGAACGTTCGACCTGCCCCTTAGGAGGGGGCCGCTCTATCCACTGAGCTACCGGGGCCGAGCGTGCAATTTTATACGAAATCGCGCGGCGATTCGGCTTTCTTCCTGACTTCACGGGCGATTCCGACGGTTCCTCCAGTCTTGCGCGCATCCTTCGGCCACCAGCGCGCGATGTGCGCGAGGATAAGGGGACAAAGCGACCTACTTGCGCGCGAGCGGATTGGGCGTGGGCTCGCCGATCTTGACCAGGGTGCTGCGATCGGTGTGATGAAACGCCTCGGTCTGGCATTTGATCATGAGCACCGTATCTTCGTCATAAGGCTCGGTATAGATGTCCTCGGGAGAATCGCTCATGCTGATCCTCGGCAAGGGGCCGTCCGGCCAGGCGCCGCCTAAAGTACCAGCTTGGACCCCTCAGCCGGGGCGTCGCACTCCACGTTGGAGCCCAGGCGCGACAGGGCTTCGCGCGCCTCGTTCAGCTTGAGATCGATATCGTCGTCGCTCTGGTCCGGGTCGTGATGGAACAGGTGCAGGCGCTTGACCTTCGCGCGCGCCGCGAGATCCGCGACTTCGCTCACGCAGGAATGGCCCCAATCCACCTTCGCCGGATACTCGTGGTCGCGATAGGTGGTGTCGGTGATCAGCAGGTCCGCGCCGCGCACGAAGTTCGCGAGACGCTCCACGTAGTTGAGGTCGTAGCGCGGATCGGTGCGCAGATAGAGTTCGTTGTCGGTGATGTAGCAGACGGAGCGGCCGTGGCAGGTGAGCCGGTACCCGAGGCAGTAGCCGGGATGTTTGAGCAGGATCGTATCCATGCGCACCGCGCCGAAATCCAGGCTTTCCTCGCGCAGGTCGCGGAACACCAGGCGCGCGCCGAATTCGCGGATGGTGACCGGGAAATACACGCTCTCCATCTGCGCCGCAATCGCGCGCTCGATGGTGAGATCGCCCTGGTAGGGGCCGAAGATCTCGATCTGATTGCCGCGCACGTACAGCGGCCCGAAAAACGGGACGGTGTTGATGTGGTCCCAGTGCGTGTGCGAAATGAACACCCGGGCCGACAGGCGCTGTACCTTCGATGCGGCGAGGTGGTCGGACAGCTTCTTGATGCCGGAGCCGCAGTCGAACACATACAGCGGCTCGCCGCTCGCCTCCACGCTGATGCAGGGCGTGTTGCCGCCGTAGCGCAGCGTACCCGATCCCGGCACGGGCAGCGTGCCGTGCACGCCCCAGAAGCTCACCGTCACCTTCTCCGACAGAATCTCGCCGATCAGGCGCAGCAAGGATTCGCGCTGGATCGGCTTGACGATGTAGCCGTCCGCGCCCAGCTCTTTCGCGCGGCGGCGGTCGAAATCGTAGGACTTCGACGAACACATGATGATCTTGATGGCGGCTAGATCCGGCCGGCTGCGGATTTCGCGGCAGAGCTCGAAGCCGTCCATCTCCGGCATGATGACGTCGCTGATGACGCAGTCGGGCCGGTCCACCGGAATCTCGCGCAGCGCCTGCACGCTGGAGTCGTAGCACTTCACGCTGTGCCCGCCTTCCTCGAGTACGGCCTTCATCAACTGCAGGAGGACAGGGTCGTCGTCTACGATCAGAAACTTCATGACATGTTCTCGGTTTTTGTTCGGCTTGCCGGCCCTCGAGTCTGGTGTGCGCCCGGCAAGCACGGTCACGCACACGGCATCCTACCCCATGAGGCGGCTCTAGGGTAGAGCCCGGCGGCAGGCGTCGTTCGCGGGCCGCATTTTGCGTTGATAAAACGAGGCAAAGCTGGTAGCTTGCCTGTCTTGCTCAGGGACAGACGGCGGAGTTCACTGCCGCGATGACAAACAACAACATGCAACCGGCGCCGCTGCAAGCCATCCTGGATCCGACGGTGGCAGAAAGCCGCGCCGGGGATGGTTCGCCGGCGGTGATGCTCACCGGGGCGTGGGATATACGCGCGCTCGAGGCGCGCGCGAAGCTGCTCAAGTCGCGGCTGAAGCTGCTGTCGGCGGACGCGGGCCGGCAGTGGGATCTTTCTTCGATCCAGCGGCTGGACCACATCGGCGCCTTGCTCCTGTGGCAGGCATGGGGCAAGCGGCGGCCGGCGCAGCTGGTGCTCGCGCCCGGACACGAAGTCTTTTTCTCCAATCTGGATGCGGCCACCGGCGCAGCACCCAAGGCGCCGTTCGATCCGCTGCGCCTGGTGCGTACGCTGGGCTCGGGCATGCTGCTTGCATACGAGCATTTCATCGGCATGGTGCAGCTGATTGGCCAGATACTGCTCGACTCCTTTGCCCTGCTGCGCCATCCGCTGCGCGGCCCCTGGCGCGAGATTTCCGCCAGCGTGTTCCGTGTCGGCACACAGGCGCTGGGCATCACCGCGCTGGTGGGCTTTTTGATCGGGGTGGTGCTGTCCTATCTTTCGGCCGAGCAGTTGAAAGCCTTCGGCGCCAATATATTCATCATCAACCTGCTCGGCATGGGCATCATCCGCGAGCTCGGTCCGGTGATCGCCGCGGTGCTGGTGGCCGGCCGCTCGGGCTCGGCGATCACGGCGCAACTGGGCGTGATGCGCGTGACGGAGGAGCTGGACGCGCTGTCGGTCATGGGCATACCCCACACGGTGCGCCTGATCCTGCCGAAAATCGTGGCGCTCGCGCTCGCGATGCCGCTCTTGATCCTGTGGACCTCGGGCATCGCCTTGATCGGCGGCGCGCTGGCCGCGAGCGCGCAGCTGGGCATCAGCGTGAACTCCTTCATGAGCGGGCTGCCCGGTGCCGTGCCGACGGTCAACATCTGGCTGGCGATGGGCAAGGGGGTGGTGTTCGGCGCGCTCATCGCCCTGGTGGCCTGCCACTTCGGCCTGCGCGTACAGCCCAATACCGAGAGCCTGGGCATAGGCACGACCAACTCGGTGGTCACTTCGATTACCGCGGTAATCATCGCCGACGCCATCTTCGCCGTGATCTTTTCCGACGTCGGCATTTCGCTCTCATGAGCCCGATCATTGAAGTGGCGGGCCTGTGGACGCAGTTCGGCGATCACATCGTGCACAAGGACCTGAACCTCACGGTGATGCCGGGCGAGGTCGTGTCGCTGGTGGGCGGATCGGGCAGCGGCAAGACCACGCTCATGCGGCAGATCCTGGGCCTGGAGCAGCCGACGCGCGGAACGGTCAAGGTATTCGGCATTCCCTTGCGCGGAACGAGCACGCAGACGGTGCAGAAAATCCGCAAGCGCTGGGGCGTGCTGTTCCAGGAAGGGGCGCTCTACAGCGCGCTGTCGGTATTCGACAACATCGCGCTGCCCCTGCGCGAACTGCGCGCGTTCGACGCGGACTTCATCCACGACATGGTCATGCTCAAGCTCGACATGGTCGACATCGAGCGCCGCCATGCAGCGAAGATGCCCTCCGATCTGTCCGGCGGCATGATCAAGCGCATTGCGCTGGCGCGGGCGCTGGTGCTGGAGCCGGAACTGGTATTCCTGGACGAGCCAACGGCCGGGCTCGACCCGGACCGCAGCGAAAGCTTCGTCAAATTGATCCGCTCGCTGCACCAGAAGCTGAATCTGACCGTGGTCATGGTGACGCACGACCTGGACACGCTGGTGTCGCTGTCGGACAAGATCGCGGTGCTGGCCGAACAAAAACTGATCGTGTACGGATCGCTGCAGGAGGCGATAGCGGTGAAGCACCCGTTCATACTCAATTTCTTCCTCGGCGAACGCGGCTTGCGCGCGCTGTCGGCAGTGAGTGGATTGGGTCAACTGAGCAGCAAGCATTAGGGAAGCGATGGTTCGACCTTGGTCGCAATCATGGCTTCCTCCGATTGGGGGGATAGTCGAGGGGCAGAACCCTCTTGTTCCCGACATGTTTAGAGGGAGTTCGTCATGGAAAACCGCGCGCATGCCCTAGCGGCAGGCCTATTTACCCTGGTGCTGGGAGCGGCGCTGGCGGCCGTGGCATTGTGGTTCGGCAAGGATGATCTGAAGCTGGTGCCGTACATGATGAGCACGACCAGTTCGGTGACCGGGCTGAAGATCGAGGCGCCGGTGCGCTATCGCGGCGTGGATGTGGGCAAGGTCGACGAAATCGACATCGATTCGGCCAACAACGGCCGCGTGCGCATCCGCATCGGCGTGAAGGAGGGCACGCCGATCACCACCAGCACCTACGCCCAGCTGGGCTACCAGGGGATTACCGGCCTCGCCTACGTGCTGCTCGGAGATGACGGCAAGTCGAAGGAGCCGCTGAAGAGCGGCTACGAGGAGATTGCCGTCATCCGCATGAAGCCGTCGCTGATGGACGATGGCGAGAGCCTGTTCGGGTCCATCATCGAGATCACGGAGAAAGTCAACCAGCTGCTCGACGAGGAAAACCGCGGGCACGTCAAGCGCACGCTCGCCGGGCTGGAGGAAGTGACGCAGCGCGCGAGTGCGGTGACGAAGAAGCTGGAGCCGACCTTGGACGCCATGCCCGGCCTGATACACGAGGCAAGAAGCATGG
>Ga0334722_10007738_pt1 | contig 10365 bp, 10 predicted proteins | sample C3_bottom_MG_FD_207210 | JGI IMG/M metagenome (GOLD analysis project Ga0334722, IMG submission 207210) | Sediment microbial communities from Yellowstone Lake, YNP, Wyoming, USA - C3_bottom | ecosystem: Environmental > Aquatic > Freshwater > Lake > Sediment | place: USA: Wyoming | collected... | reverse complement strand
GAATATAAAAGACTGCATCATCCTGTGTATCATGCCGCTTGTGATCCTGCAAATCATGTTCCTATTTGAAGTCTAAAGATTTTTTGCGCATGTTAGGTTTTTGCTAAGATACGAAAGATAGGCTCAAGTACGGCTATTACTCTTATGAGGAATTATTGTTTCCTGAGTTGAGATCTGAGCATCTGAACACCTTTGTTCTCACTGAGAAAGGACTATTAATCATTTTTCCACACTATGTAATTGACGGCCTTAGTGATGGCCCGAGTACATTTCTCATTCCCTATGAAACCATAGCGTCTATCGCCAACCCGGATGGTCCCATTCCTTTGCTCATGAGGTATGTAGAATCTCCTTAATACCACTACTTTTTTTCTCCTCTTTTAACATATTGAGCATGTAGTTTGGCAGGGCGAAGGCGGCCTTGTGGATAGCGGGGGTATAGTAGAAGAGGGGAGTTTTGAGATGGCGAAGGCGAGCCTCTAGGAGTTTTTCAGAGACACGATATTTTTTGTCAGAGGCCCATCCTAGGGCCATGAATCCTCCCACGTAGCTGGGGATTGCGGCTACATAGTAGTCGACATGCTTGAAGTGGGGCTTCCGGTTGTGATAGGTGAGGAGCAGTTCTTCTTTTTGTAGGAAAGGGGCTCCGTTTTGATTGACGAAGATGCCGTTGGTGTTGAGAAGAGCTTTGCAGTCGCCGTAGAATTCAGAAGTGAAGAGGACTTGGCCCGGGCCAATTGGGTCGGAAGAATCACAGAGGATCACATCGAACGATTCTTGGCTTTCTTTGACATAGTTTGCCGCATTTTCAATCACGACATGTAGTCGGGAATCTTCAAAAGCTCCACTGGAAAGTTTCGGGAGATATTTTTTCGAAAGGGCAATGACCGAATCGTCAATTTCGACGAGGACCACGCGCTTGACCGTGGGGTGTTTGAGTACTTCTCGGATGGTGCCCCCATCGCCGCCGCCGATGACAAGGACCGATTCAGCGCTGCCGTGTGTGAGAATGGGAACGTGCGCGAGCATTTCATGGTAGATGGCTTCATCTGCTTCGGTGGTTTGGATTGATCCATCGAGCGCCAGAACACGACCAAACCGATCATTTTCAAAGATCACCAGATCTTGGTGGGCTGTTTTTTCGCGGTAGAGTTCTTTTGAGAGGGTAAACGATTGCCCCCATTCGGGATAGAGAGTTTCTTCATAGCGCTCGACTGCAAAGGCGTTGGAAAAGGCCAGGATGGAAAAGAGTAGTGTTTTCATAAAATCCTCCAGAAAAAGGGAAGCATTCTATGCGATAATTTTTTTTAAAGCCACCGTTTACGGAGAAAAAGGGCCACAGCGATGATGGAAGAGAGGAGAGTGATGCCGAGAACGATCCAAAAGGCATAGGGATTTGACTGGAAGGGGAGTGAAACGTTCATGCCGTAGAAGGAAGCGGTGATAGAGGGGATGGTGATGATGACGGTGAGAGCGGTGAGTAGTTTGATGGTACGGTTGACGTCATTGGTGAAGATGATCTGATACGAGTCGCGGAGTGAACGGATGCTCTTGATATTGACTCGGCATACGTCTTCTGACTGCCGGATAGCGATCATGAGGTCATCGAGAAGGTCGAGATCTTGTTCGTAGAAATTGAGGTATCTGCCGGTGGCCACCGTTTCGAGGAGATTTCGGATGGGGACAAGGGCTGTCAGGTACTGGTTGAGGATCTCTTCATTTTTGGTCAAGATGATGATTGAGCGGCTATCGATCACTTTGGTCGCTTTTTCTTGGTCGAGAATGGCGTGGCGGACCCGTTTGATATTGATTGTATAATCTTGGGTGATTTTCAGAAGAATGTGGAGAATCAGCTTCGCTTTTTGCGTGGTGCCTAAGTTGGTATGGCTCGATAGAAAATTTTCGATGATCTCACTTCGATGAGGGCAAATGGCGATGACAAACGAATTGGTGAGAATAATTGTAAGAGTCTCAGTGTAAAGGCCGAATTCAGTTTCGCCGGGATGGCGGACGAAAAAGAGGATATTGTCTCCCACATGTTCAATACGGGGCAGCTCGTATTTATCGAGACTATCCCGGATGTGGGCGAGTTCAAGACCGGTGAGTTCAGTGATTTTCCCCAAATCTTCGAGATTGGCATCTTTGACATAGATCCAACTGCCGACTCGAAAGTCTTCGATCCGGTTAAAGCTCGCATCTCGAATCGTCTTAAAATACACTTCGATCATGTCTCTCTAATACCGAGACAAAGGAACTCTTCGCAAGTCAAAACTATTTTGTGTTGAGCTTGGCTTCGAGGACTTTGAGGCGCTGGACGTATTCTTCGAGTTTGCGGACGTGGACCTCTTGCCGATTGTAGTCGGAGATGGGGATGGCCGGAGAACCCCGGTATTTACCCGCTTTGAGCGATTTGCTGACGCCACCGCGGGTAGCAATCATGACTAGGTCGTCGAGTTCGACGTGGCCTAGGATACCCACTTGTCCACCGAGCATGACATATTTGCCAGTTTTGGAAGAGCCAGCGATGCCGGTTTGGGCTGCCATGACGTTGTGTTCGCCTACTTCGACATTGTGGGCGATTTGGCAGAGGTTATCGATCTTGGTGCCCTTGCCGATGATTGTGGCTTTAAAACGGGAACGATCGATGGTGGTGTTGGCGCCAATTTCGACGTCATCTTCGAGGATAACGATGCCCAGTTGTTCGAGCTTGATGTGGCGGCCTAGTTTGTCCTGGGTGTAGCCGAAGCCGCAGGAGCCGATGACGGCGCCTGGTTGAAGGATGACCCGGTCTCCAAGGCGGCACCGTTCGCGGATGGTGCAGTGGGGGTGGATGTGGCAATGAGATCCGATGTGTACGTCGTGACCGATGCAGACATGGGGAGCGATGGTGGTGTGGGCTCCAATGGAAACGCCTCGGTCGATGACTACGTAGGGGCCGATGGTGACATGGGGGCCGATGTGGGCCGATTCATGGATGATGGCTGTGGGATGGATGGAAGAGAAGGCCGATCCTTGTCCTTGAGGAAGGAGGAACTCTGCGATTTTTTGGAAGGCAACAGAAGGGTTGGCGCAGAGGAGAAGGTTTTTCCCCTCAATAGGGGGAGTAGACGTATCGACGCAAACGGCGCCGGCCTCGCTCTGCTTCATCGCCTCATTATAGCGGGGATTGGCGAGGAAGGAGAGATCGGAGGGGGAGGCCTCATCCAGCGTATTGACGCCAGTGATCTCCAGGTCGGGATTGCCAAGGAGCTGGGCGTCCAAGAGGGACGCCAGCTCTTTGAGTCGAAACTTCGGCTGCATTAGCCTGCCTTATCGAGAGCAGTTTCATCCACCGCATTGAGTTCACCAGGCACTTCTTCCGAATTGTCGGAGAGTTTCTGTTTTTTGGTGCCTTCGAGCTCAAATGACTTGTCCATTTCTGTGATCACAGCAAAGGTGACATCGAGATCTGGACGGATGTAGAAGCAAGCCTCTTTGTTCATGACGTAGTCGAGCTTTTTTTGTTTCGCGACGACTTCAGCGGCTTTCGCAATGTTTGAACTCATCTTTTGGATCAGTTGATATTGCGCATGCTGCAGAACTTGGTAGAACTGGTTTTGGTAGCGGCCCAAATCTTCTTGCAGAGTTTGGTACTTCACCTTCATTTCTTCTTCAGCTTTCGGAGAGAGGCTGTCGAGAAATTCGGTGTCTTCAAATTTTGCAGAGAGCTCTTTTAGCTGCTGCTCAGTCTCTTCAATGAGAGAGGACATTTGTTTGCGTACGCTCTCCATGCCTTCTTGCTCTTTTCTGCCAGCTTTAGATTCTGTGATGCAAGAGGCGAAGTTCACGATTCCGATCAACGCGCTATCAGCAAAAGCTGAGCCTGCGATGCAGAGCGAGGCGATGAAAACGGGTAGTTTGTTCATATAGGCTCCTAGGTTTGGTTTAAAATTGTCCTCCCATCGAGAAGAAGAAGGGCTGTGTTTTATGTTTTCGGTCAGCTTTGCAAAATGCATAGCCCCAGCCGATCATGATGGGCGTGCGGTTGCCAATGTCGAGGCGTAGGCCGCCACCGGCAGTCGCACGGAGTTTACGGAGATCAAAGTCGTTGAAATTGATGGCACCTGCGTCAAAGAAGACGAAGGCGTCAAGCATGCGGAATAGCTCTTGGTTGTATTCGGCCGAAAAGAGGGTAGAAGAGATGCCGCCAAGAGGGGTGTCTGTCGTGTGGGTATTGCCATTTCCATCCAACAGCTCGACGAGAGGGCCGAGGAGGAACGGTTTATAGCCTCGGATATCTCGATCACCGCCGAGGAAGAAGCGTTCGCTATAAGGAACCCCTTGTTTTTGAGTCTTGCCAAACGGAACGAGGTATTTGAAATCGCCCCGGAATTTCAGCGTACCCTTAGACCAAAGGGGATAGTAGAGGGTGTTGATGTAGGAGAATTTGGCAAAGATATAGCCGCCCCCAAGACCTGCGATCTCCGATTCGAGATACGAGCGCCAGCCACGATGGGGTTTAAAGGCGTTATCGACTGAATCATAGCTTATGTTTCCGCTAAAGGCAGAGATCAACCCTTTTTGATCGAGCTCGTCTTTGGTGTCTTGGACCGATTGTTGGGCTAGGGCGGAGTTATCGATCGGTTCTAGGTGTAGACTGTCATTGGAGTGGCGGAGACGTTGGCGCATCCCCGCTGTCCAATAGTTGGTGAGGGGATAGTTTGTGTAGACCGAACCGCCGTAGGTGATGACTTTGACGTTCTTCTGCAGTTTGCTGTAGGTTTGACTAATCTCGACTCCTAAGCGCCAGAGCGAATCATTGACGTAAGGGTTGAGCCAAGAGACCAGGATGTTATTTTGCTTTTTACCCGCAGTTCCCCGTACGTGGAAGTATTCGCCGCCGCCTCTCATAGAAGAGGGGTGCCCCGTCAATGCTTTGCCAATATTCGCGATATGGAAGTTCCGTTCGGTGAGATCAAGGCCACCATACACGTCATCCATCGAGCTAAAGCCCATGAAGAGGCTGATGTTGCCTGTAGTGGTCTCTTCGACTTCGATGTAGACGTCTCGATAATTGTCGCCCAGCGCTTCATCGTCAGGAGTGCGTACGGCGTAGACGTTTACTGTCTTGAAATAGCCAATCGCCTCGAGCCGCTGCTGGGTGGCTTTGAGTTTTCTAGAGTCGAATGTTTCGCCGGGCACGAGCAATGATTCTCGGAGAATCACGTTGCTCTTTGTAGAAGTGTTGCCAAAGATGTGGATTAACCCAATCTTATATTGTTCGCCTTCGTCGATGGTGTAGCTGAGATTGAACATCGGTTCGTTTTCTTGGAGGCTCGTTTCGAACTGGACGCTGGCATCGATGTATCCCTTCTGTCCATAGAGATCTTTCATCGCCTGCGCGCTGTCGCGGATTTTTTCCGGAGAATAGACATCTCCGCTGGCGACAAAGCCTCTATTCATGAGCTCTTCTGAGGGGATCAGGGTATTTCCTTCAAGCTGCACTTCGCCGATGTGGTATTGAGATCCCCGATGGGCAGCAATTTCGACAATCAATTTTCCTGAAATGGGATCTTCTTCGAGCTCGATATCGACCCGGGCGTCCGCATACCCCTTATTGTGGAGGTAATTGATCACGGTCATCCGGTCTTGTTCGAGCGCCTCATCTTTATAGAGGCCGGAGCCGGTGAGCCAGCTGGTCAGGAAGTTGTAATTTTTCAAAAACATCTGCTCGGTCAGATCGCTCTGTTCCGATTTCGTGAACCCTTTGAGAACGATTTTCTTGATGATTCCGGGGCGTCCTTCCTCAATATGGATCAACACATCCACCTGATTCGATCCAGTGACCGGAACCAGTGTGTAGTCGATCTGCGCCTCGAAGTAGCCCTTCTTGAAGTAGTAATCTTTGATCTTATTGAACGACTTATTGAACTCCTGCCGATTGAACACGGTGCCCGGCTTAACGTCCATTTCGCCCTGCAAGGTGCCCTTGCTGATCTTGTCATTCCCCTCAATCACGATCTGGTGGATCACAGGCTTTGGAGTGACGTGGATAGAGATGAACACTTCGCCGTCTTTGATCTTCACAACGGGTTCGACCCGATCATATTGCTCAGCAAGCGTTTTTAGATCGCTATCGAATGTGAGTTGAGAAAAGCTGTCTCCTTGCTGTGTCTTTAAGCGGGAGAGGATCGGTTTGACGTCGGTGGGTCCATCATTTTCATCGACTACGATTTCAATTCGGGAGACCTTTTTCTCTTCGAATAGCTCAGCGCCATACAAAGGCCCTGTCACAGAGGCAAGTAAGAAAGAGAGGAGGAGAGTCGATCGAATGAAGTGAGTGCGTCTCGCCATGTTCCCATCGTCGGTTAGTCCGTTCGATTATAGGAAATGTTTCTCAAAAAAAGCAACAGTATCCAGAACCCCCGCTTGAAAAGCTGCAATCGATGCGAAAAGAAAAGGAACAGGATCCGCTGCCCGGGAGGATCAGGCAGGATATTAATTTTTTATCCTGTTAAAATTTATCTCTAGAGAGTTTGGCGGCCGGAGAGAGCTTTCGCAAGAGTGCCGCTATCGATGTACTCAAGATTAGAGCCAATTGGAATACCGAACGCAAGGCGGCTAATCGAAAGGGAATGTTTAGATAATTGTTGTTTGAGATAGAGCGCGGTGGTGTCCCCCTCTAAGGTTGAATCGAATGCGAGGATGATTTCTTTGATGCCGTGTTGGGCAATCCGCTGTTCAATCCGGTCGATCCGAAGAGAGGCTGCATGGCGGCCATCAAGGGGGGAAAGAAGGTGCTCAATCACATGATAAAGACCCCGGAAGGAGCGGGTCTCTTCAATGGCATAGGCATCTCGTGGCGAGGAGAGGATACAAAGGGAAGTGGTGTCTCGATCTATGGCAGCGCAGAAGCGGCAAGACCCCTCTTCGGTGAGGCAGCTGCACGTCGTGCAAGCGATAATTTTACTTGGCAATTCGGTGAGAAGCTGGCCTAATTCGGTCAATTGGGCCGGCTTCCAGCGCAAAAATTCGAACGCGAACCGCTCAGCTGTCCGGGTTCCGACGCTCGGCATTTGCCTGAGGTGTGATATAAGGGCTTGGAGGCTTTCGGGATACTTCATCTCTTTAGAATACTCAAAATAGTCCTTTCTTCCAATGTATATTCATTCCTTTAGAGGAGCTGATTTGCCCTTTTCCTTTAAAGGAAAATCAAGTATCCTCAATCCAGAAAAAAATGATTATGAAAGCCAAGGTCATAGGGACCGGATCTTACCTTCCAGAAAAGGTTTTATCCAACCGCGATTTAGAGCGGATGGTTGAAACGAACGACGAGTGGATCGTCAGTCGTACCGGCATGAAAGAGCGCCGGATTGCGGCGCCGGACGAATTTACCTCGACGATGGGCGCTGTTGCGGCCCGTCACGCGCTCGCCGATGCAGGCCTAGCGGCTGAAGAGATCGACTATATCTTGGTGGCCACCCTAACCCCAGATTACGCATTCCCCAGCACAGCTTGCCTCATTCAACATGCGATCGGTGCAAAACAGGCCGTCGCAGTCGACATGCAAGCAGCCTGTTCTGGCTACCTCTATTGCCTCTCAATGGCCAAAGCGCTTGTGGAGTCGGGGATGTACAAAAATGTTCTTGTCATCGCCTCGGAAAAACTCTCCTCGATCACCAATTACAAAGACCGTTCCACCTGTGTGTTATTTGGCGATGGAGCCTCTGCTTGCATCGTCTCTTTGAAGGGGAGCGGCCTCGCTATCGAGGCAGTGCAGCTGGGTGCCGATGGAGAGCAGGCAAACCTATTGATCATGCCGGCGGGCGGGTGTCGCAATCCGGCCACAGCCGAAACAGTTGCCCAAGAGCTCCACTTCATCAAGATGGCTGGCAACGAAGTATTTAAACACGCCGTTCGACGGATGGAAGCGGCCTGCAAAGGGTGCTTAGATACCCTAAAAATCAACGAAACAGATGTGAGCTGGCTGATTCCACACCAGGCTAACCTCCGGATCATCGATGCGATTGGCAGGCGATTCGAACACCTGCCGCCAGAGCGGATCTTTAAAACTATCCAAAAATATGGGAACACCTCTGCCTCTTCCGTGGGGATCGCGCTCGATGAGCTGCTGAAGAACCATACCGTGAAAAAAGATGAAAAAATCATGCTCACTGCATTTGGCAGCGGACTGACTTGGGGCGCAGCTCTACTTAGAGCCGAAGGGGAGAGATTCGCATGAAAAAGATCGCGTTTATTTTCCCAGGTCAAGGGGCGCAATACGTTGGCATGGGCAAAGACTTTGCCGACAACTTCCCCATTGCACGACAGACATTTCAAGAGGCCGACGAAATCCTCGGCGAATCTCTTTCCAAGATCATTTTCGAAGGGCCTGAAAGCGAACTCACCCGCACGAAAAATAGCCAAACTGCGATCTTTGTCGTCAGTGTCGCAATCCTTCGCGTATTACAACAACAGATGCCAGGCCTACAACCCTCCGTCTGCGCAGGGCTAAGCCTCGGCGAATACACCGCCCTTTGGGCCTCCGGTAGACTCTCTTTCAAAGAGACGCTCCTCCTCGTCCGAGAAAGAGCCCGTTTGATGAATCAAGCGTGCGAAGAGACCTCTGGCACTATGGCCGCTATCTTGGGCCTCGAAGGTCCAATCGTGGAACAAACACTCAAATCAGTTCCGGGCGTCTGGGTAGCCAACTACAATTGCCCTGGACAAATCGTCATCTCCGGCACGAAAGAGGGGGTCGAAGCGGGCTCCACTGCATTGAAAGCTGCTGGGGCGAAGCGAGCGCTTCCTCTCCAAGTGCATGGCGCTTTCCATAGCGGACTTATGCAAAGCGCGCAAGAGGGCCTGGCCCCTTTTGTAGCCGCCGCGCCGATTCAAGATACTAAGATCCGCCTCGCGATGAACGCACCTGGCGCCTTTGTGCAAGATATCATAGAGATCCGTCGCCACCTCACTCAGCAAGTGACCCATTCGGTCTGCTGGGAGCAAGGAATTCGGGCGATTGAGCAAGAGCGCGTAGATCTCTACATAGAAATCGGCTGTGGAAAGACACTGAACGGCCTAAACAGAAAAATCGGCACAGCTGTCCCTACCATATCGGTCGATCGATTGACCGACCTGGATGAGGCACTTCGTCACATTGAAGGGGTATCATGCAACTGTTAAAGGGAAAATCGGCTCTGATCACAGGTGGAACGGCGGGCATTGGCAAAGCGATTGCTTGCCTCTACGCCCAGCATGGCGCAGATGTGGCCATTTTCGGCACCAACCAAGAGCGAGCGCTGCAGGCGGTCAAAGAAATTGAAGCCGTTCGCGCAGATCCAGCCCAAAAAGTCACCTACATCCTCGTCGACGTCGCCAAATCTAAAGAAGTGGACCTTGCGATCACAGACATTTTGACCCAATTTGGCAAAGTGGACATTCTCGTGAATAACGCTGGCATTACTCGCGACAACCTCTTGATGAAGATGTCCGAAGAAGACTGGGATCTCGTCATCGATACGAACTTAAAATCTGTCTATAACACCTGCCGCGCTCTCACACGTCCGATGATGAAAGCCAGGTCAGGTACGATCATCAATATCTCATCGGTGATCGGCTTGACAGGAAATGCAGGGCAGGTAAACTATGCTGCATCGAAATCGGGCATGATCGGGCTCACAAAGTCTCTGGCGAAAGAGCTCGCCAGCCGCAACGTGCGGGCAAACTGTGTGGCGCCTGGGTACATTGAAACTCAAATGATCGAGGGTTTGCCAGCTCCTATAAAAGAGGCGATCCTCACGAAGATACCGTTGAGCCGAATCGGAAAACCAACCGACGTGGCCTACGCAGCTTTGTTTTTAGCCAGCGATTTGTCGAGCTATATGACCGGACAGGTGCTCACAGTCGACGGCGGAATGGTTATGTAGATACGAGGTAGTTGCAAAACTACAGAAACGGCGAACAAGGTTTGCCGAAGACTGCTCAGTGCCGGCAAAACAGTTTGCGCACTTTTCCCGCGGCCAATAGTGAATAGCTATTGGCAAGGAAAACCCGAAGGGCTTGAGGGTGCGAAATGTGAAGCCGCCGCAAGCAGGCTGTTTTCTGAAGTTTTGCAACTGTCTCGATACTTAAGAAAGGAACTTATGACAATACAGCAAGAAGTAATCGATATCATCGTTGAGCAGCTCGGAGTCGAGTCTGCAGACGTTACATCGGAAAAGTCGTTTGTTGAAGACCTCAATGCCGACTCCCTAGACCTCACCGAGCTCATCATGACCTTTGAAGAGCGATTTGGTTTCGAGATCTCCGAAGAAGACGCTGAGAAACTCAAAACCGTCGGCGACGTCGTCGAGTACATCGAAAAGCGCAAAGTCAGCGCTTAAA
>Ga0334722_10007737_pt1 | contig 10366 bp, 5 predicted proteins | sample C3_bottom_MG_FD_207210 | JGI IMG/M metagenome (GOLD analysis project Ga0334722, IMG submission 207210) | Sediment microbial communities from Yellowstone Lake, YNP, Wyoming, USA - C3_bottom | ecosystem: Environmental > Aquatic > Freshwater > Lake > Sediment | place: USA: Wyoming | collected... | reverse complement strand
CCCTCGCGGCGCGCCTCGACCGGGTCGGACCACGTGACGACCGCGATCCCCAAGCCCGCCAGCCGGTCGAGGACGGGCACCGATCGGACGAGACCGTCGGGATCGACGACCCGGGCACTGCCGCCGGGGAACGCGGTCAGCCGGTCGACGATGGCGGCGGCGAGATCCGCGGTCACGGCGCGACCTCGAAGGCGGCGATGCAGCGCAACTCCGGCGCGGGCTCGATCGAGGGCAGGAGCGCGAGCTCGCGCTCCTCTTCGACGGCGAGCTCCGCGAGTCTCCGGCGGCGCACGTTGTCGAGGCCGATCCGCTCGATCATCCGGCGACGCCGTTCGACGTACTCGAGATAGCGCTCGCGCTCCAACCGGACACGGTCGACGAGCCGGTCGCGCAGGGACGCGTAGACGCCCGCGCCGAGCCGCTCCGCATGCGCCCGCGAGATCGCGAGGCCCGCTCGCTCAGCGGCGCCCACGCCGTCGAGGATGATGACCCGGACACCGGGCTCCATCAGGCGCTCCCAGACCGACCGGGCCGTCGCGGGAAGGTCCGTGCCGTCGCGGCCGACGAAGACCGGGATGGCTCGCCGCTCGTGTCGCGGGCCGAGGTGGGCTCCGACGATCCACAGCGACCAGGTGCCAGGCACGGCCACGTCGATGCCGTGGAGCTCGACGAGCGGGGCTCTGTCGACCTCGTCCGTCGTCGCCTCGTCGAAGATGGCCGCGATTCGACGGTCGCCAAGCGTGGCGAGGCGTCGCCCGCGGGTCGCGAGGTCCCGCCGGAAGACGACCTCCTCGTCCGGCCCTTCCGGCCATCGGAGGCGCCAGGCACCGGCCAGCGGCTCGGCGGACCCGCCGGCTGCGAGCACGCCGGCCACGACCATTCGCTCGACCCAGAACGGGAGCGGGTGATCGCGCATCGCCCGCGCCTCCGCCGGGTCGGGCATCTCGCCGCCCAGCAGATCGCGCCAGTCGCGCAGGGTCGCTCCGGCATCGGCCACCTCGCCCGCCACCACGGAGGTGATCTCGTCGACGTCGAGTCCGCGCACCGCGTCCCCGTACACGGCCTGGAACGCGCTCTCGAAGGCGCTGCTGTCGAGGACGTCGGACAGCTTGTCCACGCCGAACTCGGCGAGGACACGCGCGAGCTTCGTCTCGAGGAGGTCATGGACGCGATCCTCGACGCTGTCGCGGAGGACCAAGTTGAACGCTCGCACCGGCCGCGTCTGCCCGATGCGGTCGACGCGACCGATCCGCTGCTCGATCCGCATCGGGTTCCACGGCAGGTCGTAATTCACGACGAGGTGGGCGACCTGGAGGTTAAGGCCCTCGCCGCCGGCTTCGGTGGACACGAGCACCCGGGCCGGGCCGGCGAAGTCGTCCTGGGCGCGCAGGCGGTCCTCTACCCCCATCGAGCCGTTGAGGACGGCCACCTCGATGCCCATGAGGCGGAGGAAGTCGGCGATCAGCTCCTGGGTGGGGACGAACTCGGTGAAGACCAGGACCTTGGCCAGCGGGTCGTTCTCCTCCTGGGCAAGGGAGACAATGAGGTCGTACAGCCGCTCGAGCTTCGCGTCGAGCCCCTCGGCGCGGGCCTCACGAGCCAGGCCCAGGATCCGCTCGACCGTCGCGCGCTCGCGGGCGAGGCCGGGGAGCGCGGCCGCGAGCGCCCGCTCGGCCTGCGCCTCGGGATCGGCCTCCCAGAAGTCGTCGTCGAGGCGCAGCCCGGCCGCGGCGGCAGCCTGTGCCTCTACTTCCAGCAGCGTCGCCAGCCGCCGCTCCAGGGCGACCTCGATCGCGCGCGTGCTGCTCGAAACGAGACGCTGCATCAGGAGCATGAGGAAGACCAGCGAGTTGTTCTTCTCCCGCCGGCCGAGGTCGTAGCCCTCGCGGACGTAGGCCGTCACCTCGTCGTACAGGCGCTTCTGGCGCGGCCGCTGCGCCGGCCACTCCACGGCGATCTTCGTCGTCGTCCGCGGCTGGAAGAGCGGCGCGCCGTTCGCATCGATCGCGACGCGCTTGGACGTGCGCACGACATACGGCTGCACGCGACCGGGGGTGATAGCAGCGTCGCCGGCGAACGGCCGCCGGTCGAGCAGGGACAGGACCCTCCGGAACCCATCGGTCTTGCCGGCATGCGGCGTGGCGGTCAGCAGGAGCAGATTCGGTGTCGCCTCGGCGAGCAGGCGGGCGAGACGGTGGCGCGCCACCTGGTCATCAAACCCGGCGACGCGGTGGGCCTCGTCGATGACGACGACATCCCAGCCGGCGGCGGCGAGGTTCGTGGACCGCGCGACGTTGTGGCGCTCGACCTCCTCGTCGGTCCAGCCGCGGCGCCCCTCCACCGGCTTGACCGCGTCGAGCGGCACGATCAGCCGGTCGTACGCGCGCCAGAAGTTGTCCTCCCGCCGTCCCGCCAGCGCTCCAACCTCGGCCGACGAGATCGCCACGAAGTCCTCGCCGAACCGTCGTGCCAGCTCGCCCTGCCACTGGGGCACGAGTCCGGATGGCGCGACGACGAGGATGCGCCTAGCAAGCCCGCGGAGCACCAGCTCGGTGATGACGAGCCCGGCCTCGATCGTCTTCCCGAGACCAACCTCGTCGGCGAGGAGCATCCGGATCGGCTCGGTCGACGCACAGCGCGAGAGGGCGCGCAGCTGGTGTGGCAGAGGGTCGACGATCGACTGGGTCGGCGCGACGAGCGCGCCGGTCGCCAGTGCCTCGACGATCCGCGCCGCGGCGGCGGCCGCGATCAGCCGCTCGGCACGACCGTCGTCCGGCGGATCGCCGAGATCCAACGCGGGCAGGACCATGAGCGTCCGCGATCCCGGGTGCCAGACCTGGGCGGCGGCGGCGCCGAACGCCTCCTCCAGGCGGACGACCAACACTCGCGCGCGCAGGGACCGGCTGTACCGCCAGTCGCCAGGGATCACCCGGCGCTCTCCCGCGTGACCGCGTTGTCGTAGTACATGAGGAGCGCGGGGTCCTCCTGGACGACCTCGTCGGGGAGGCGCTCGGCAAGGGCGATGATCCCGCGGTAGTCACGCTCGGCCCAGAGATCCGCAAAGCCGGCCCGGACCGCCTCGATGCGGAAGCGCTTGAGCTTGCCGGTACTGGCCCGGTACGTCGCGAACTCGGCAAGAAGCGCCCGCTGGCGGAGCGCCTCGAGGTCGGCCTGCCGGCCGGGATCGGGGACGCGCCAGCGGTGGGTGGCCTCATCTTCGAGGAAGTTCTGCTCGAGGATGTCGCGCAGCTCGGGAAGCGCCTCGTAGCGGCTCTGCTGGAGCTCCCGGAGGAACTTGGGCTGGAGATCCTGGAACGTCTGGGGCTCGCGCCCGAGCTCGGCGCGCAGCCAGGCGATCGCGCTCTTCTCGTCGACGACGAAGACGGACAGCTGCTCGACGTCGCGGGCCTCGAGGCGGCGCTGGTCGTACTCGGCCGCCTGGAGCTCCGTGAAGAACATCCCGTCGCGCTCGGGGAAGCGCTGCCGCAGACCGGCATAGAAGGCGGCTGCCGAGAGCGGGATCGTCACCCCCCGCTGGATATGGAAGGCGACCATCCGGTCGAAGAGCAGGTAGTCCTGGCGCTCGGCAATCACCTCGACGAGGCCGTTGCGCTCGACGAAGACCGGGAGCTGCTCGAGGTGCTGGCGGACGAAGTCCCAGGCGCCCCGTTCAGTGCCGGCTTCAAGCGAGAAGCGCTGCTCGAAGCCGGCCCGCGGCTTGTATGCGCTGATGACGAGGTCCTGCTTGACGGCCCCGGCGGAGGTGACCTGCTTGAAGGTGCTCTGCTGCTTGTCCAGAACCCGCACATCGGCCACGACGAACCCGGCCCGCTGGATCGCCTCCTGGATCGCGTTCCACACCGAGCCGCTGCTGTTGTGGAACTCCACCGTCATCCACCGGCCCGGCTTAAGGATGCGATGGAACTCCTGGAAGCATCGCTCCATCAAACGCTGGTAGTCCACCAAGGACTTGCCCTGCGTCTCGTTGATGATCGCCTCAGGCCCTTGCGTGGTCCAAACGCGGAGCCAGCTCTCCCAGATGAAGTTGCTTTCCGAATACATGATGTTCCCGCCAAACGGCGGGTCCACGAACAGATAGTCGACCGCATCGGCAGCCAACTGCTGCAGCGAGTCGGCCGACTGAGTTGTGATTGCAGATGCCGAGGTCGGATGGCCAAACGCTCGATAGGCCGCGATGAAGTCATCGAGTTTCCGGCGAAGCATGTCGACCGTGTTGAGTTCCCGGATCAGGGCTGGAACGTAGAGGTTGTTGCCGGCGGGCTGGCCCCCGCCAGCTGTCCGGTACTTGTAGAGCCGCGTGGCGGCGAGAGCGACGGAGCGCACGAGCTCAAGCAGCTGTCGACGGTGTCGAGCGCCTGAAGACAGCGCACGCATCTCCGCGAGGACTCGCAGTGGCCGAGCGAGATACAGGTCCGCCACCCTTCGGAGGCCTCGGTGATACCCCGCTCGGTATGTGTCTCCCCATGACTCTCCCCGAAAAAGCATCAACTCGGTGGGAACGTGCAACGCGTCGGAGTGATTCCACCAGGAGTCGGGCCCGTCCGCGGGAATGGCATCGCGTGTGATCCGACGCCCGCCGCGGATGACGCTCGATTGAACCGGCCGATAGAGGTTTGCCGTCACCCGTTCGTTCGTGATCGGGTCGAGGCGCGTGTCGGGTGAGTAGGAGAGTTGTGACCTGGACGACCGTGCTCCGCAGGTCTGGCACAGAGGACCCGAACCGTTCTCGTCGGCATCCAGCGACAGGGTGATGTCCGACGAGCATGCAGGGCACTCGAAGACGGCGGCCCAGACTACAGACTTCAGCACCTCGTGGCGTCCGTCAGGGCCAACAGTGGCATACGCCCTGCCCGTACTCCGATCGACCTCGTCGAGGATGCGCTTCGCCTCGCGCTCGAATGCCTGGACGTCGACCGGCGTGTTGTAGTTGTAGGCGATGAACGTGGCCGCAGGCGAGAGGTCGCCGAGGATCGCGTACCGGAGGCCCCACTCGGGGGGTTCGTGGCCGGCGGCGGCCCACTCGGCCTCGACCTGGGCCTTGAACGCAGGGTCAGGGCTGCCGCACAACTGAGCCGCAACGCCGGTCATCCCCGTCCCGCAGAAGCCGTCAAACACGATGTCGCCGGGCTTCGTGTAGTGGAGGATGTACCGCATGATCGCCTTGTGCGGCACCTTGGTGTGGTAGCTGTGGGCGTTGTAGATCGGGTCGTTCTTGCCCTCGCTCACGTCCGCCGCGAAGGGCTCCCGGTGGTAGGTGTCGGTCGCCTCGTCGTAGGGCGTGCCGTGCTCGGCGATGAACTCGCCGAGGAACGGGTTGGGGCAGGCGGTGTAGTACGGCGGGTCGGAGAGGGCAAGGATGTCCTCGTCGGTCCCGATCGGGAAGCCCTCGATCTTCCGCAGCTCGGGCAGCATCGCCCGCAGGCGCTCGAGGTAGGCCGCCCGGCGGGCGTCGTCCTCGGCGTCTGAGGCGGCGGTCTCCTGGTCGAACGCCTGCTGCTCGACGGACCGGTCGATGAGCTCGAGCTGCTCGTCGCGCATGAACAGGCGGTCGGGGCTCCGGTCGCGAGGGGTCACTCGATCACCAGGCGGAGCGTGGCCACGTTCTTGCCGGCCGTCGCCGCGTCGATCGCGCCCGCGAAGCGCGCCTTCATCTGGTCCGGCGTGCCGGGACCGCCGAGGCGAAGCGCTTCGAGGATGTCATCGGCCTTCAGCGTGACCTTCTGCAGCCCCGCGAGGACGGTGCTGAGATCGCTGATCGTCTCCGGTGCCGGCACGACGGTCGGATCGACAACGCCGCGGACCGCGGCAGCCGCCGTGTCGTCGAGGAGCGCGAGCCCCTGGACCGCGGTCGGGTCGTCGAGTGCGTCGGCGAGGAAGATCGACCAGTCCCTGTTGAGCCGATCAAGCTGCTCCTCGAGCTGGTCGAGCCGCCGACGGGCGTCGGGGACCGCGCTCTCGATGGACGGCTTGAAGTTGCAGCCGGGGCACCAGGCACGGCTCTCGAGCTCGATGGCATCGGCCCGCCGGCAGGTGACGAGCGCCGCGATCTCCTTCCTCAGGACGGCCAGCTGGCCACCGGCGAGGACCTGGACGTTGGCGAGGAGCGTGGCCCGCTTCATCGTGTCGCTGGCGAGCAGCCGCTTCTTCGCGTCGTCACCGCTCATATCGAGGCGGGCGGCGTTGTGGAGCTGCAGGTACCGGTCGACGAACGCAGCCTTGGCATCCTGCATCGCCCGCTTGGCGGCGGCGGGATCGCCCGTGCCGTCCACGGCCGCGCGCATGCGCTCGAGGGCACCCACGCGCGTCGCGAGCCACGGATCGGTGTCCGCCAGGACGTTCGCCGCATCCGACAGGTAGGCGTCCAAGCTGGAGAGATCGCGCACCAGCTCGGTGCGTCTCTGGACGTGGCGAAGGTCGTCGCGAGCGGCTCGCATGCGAACTCGATCCTCGGCTGTGCCCCTGTAGAGCTTCAGCTTGCCTCCTGAATTGAGATTGGTCAGCCGGTCAAGGTCGTCCTTGTACTGGGTGATCGAGGCATGGAGTCTCTCGGTTTCCTCGGGCGACCAGGCCTGGTCGCCGCCGATCCGCAGCGACGTGAGGTCGGTTGTGGCGTGCAGTGCCGCCTCGATCTCCCGCACGATGGCTGCCTGGAGGTTCGCCGCGGCCGTGTCCTGGTCAGCGTCGAGCAGCGCCGGGTTCAGCCCCAGGAGGTCGAAGAGATCCTTCAGCGCGGCGATCGGCGTCGCCTTCGGGCGCTGGATCGTCCTGAACCTGCCCAGGGCCTCGGCGCCCAGGCTCGCCCCGACGGCGACGTTTGTCGGATCGATCGACTGGCCGCCGGCACCGATCTCGATGTCGCCGTGGTACGCCAGCGCGAGCAGCACCACCGCGAGCCACTCAGGCTCCATCCCGTGGTGCGGCTCGACCTCCACGCCGTTGCGGTCGATGACGAGCTCGGAGCGGTTCACGACCTGGCCTTGCGGCTTGGCGCTCAGGACCGCGAGCACCTCGCGGGCGTAGGGGCTGTCGACCGGGTTGATCCCGCCGTCCTTGCGCAGCCCGAGGCCGTCCACGACGGCGGCGCCCTGCTCGGTCCTGATCAGGCCGGCGACAAAGCGGAGGCCCTCCGATGCGGCCTGCGGCCTGGTCTCCTCCGTGATCACCTGCGGGAGGCCAGCGAACGCCGGGTACCCGGGGAACTGGCGCTCGAACGCCGGCGCGAGCGTGCGACTGGCGATGGCGTTCACGAGGTCCCGGGCGGTGTCCGTCCGCGCCGCGCGAACGCCCTCGGCGAGGGCGGCCGCGACGGGCCGGGTGACGCCGGCCGACGTGACGTCGAACGCCGTGGCGAGGTTGTCCGCGAGCCACGTCGCCGCCCTCTTGCGGTGCTTCTCGGCGATCGTCAGGTACTGCGCCTTCTCCTCGCCGCTGGTCACGAGGGAGAGCTCGTTGGCCGCGGCGTAGCGCTTGATCGCGTCGATCGCCTCCTCGCCGGGCCTGGCGAGGCGGAAGAAGACCTCGTCGTCGCGGCGCGCGTCCTCGAACGGGGTGGGCGCGAAGTGCGCGAGGCAGTAGATGTAGAACGTGCGTGGCGGCTGGGCGGTCGACCGCTCATTCGGGCTCCCGAAGAAGAGGTAGCCGGGTCGCGTGACCCCATGGCCGGGCCACGGCAGCTGGTAACGCCAGATCCGCATGCCCGGGACGTGCGAGGAGCCGGTGACGTCGAGCAGGCGGGTCAGGATGTCGAAGTAGTAGCGATCGAACATCTCGGGCACGGGCTCGAGCGCCGAGATCTTCTTTTCGACCTGCGCGTCGTAGTCGATTGCCTTGTCGACATCGAGGTAGTACTGGCCGGTGCCGTTCCGCGCAATGTACTGCCCGTTGACCGCCAGGAGCACCTCCCGAAGAACCGACTCGATGGTCGTGTTGAGGAACTCCGGGTCCTTCTGCGGCACTGGCAGCATCAGCGCCAGGTCGTCGCGGATGTTCGCGGCCGTCAGACCGATCGGCTTCCGGATCCCGCCCACGGCGAGCCGGTAAACGCTGAGCCCGTCGACAACGCGTTCGGCAGCGGCGAGGTACTGCTTCTTCGCGATCGAGGTCCGCACCTTGGAGGCAACGACGTTGGACCGATGCTCCACCTCGCCTACTGACGGGGTCGCCAGATACGAAGGTGTGTTCTTGATCACGCGCCAGTACGAGTCGTAGGCGACGATCCCGGGCTGGTCCGTCGGCACGTCCGTTGCGAGAAGCCGCGACATCTCCTGGCTCAGCGTCCGAAGGACTTCGCGCTTCTCGGCGATCTCGATCTCCTCGAAGACCTCGAGATACCGCGGGTGGATCGGATAGAGCCGGACGTAGTCGTCGATCCTGGCAGACATGGCCGGGAAGAGAGGCGTGAAGGTCTCGAGATGGTCCCTGATCCAGTTCCGCTGCTGGGCGTTCTTGGCGAGCAGGCGATTCTCGACGACGTATGCAAGGTCGTCCTTCGTGATCCACGTCTCGACGTAGCGGTCGGTCACCTTCTTCACGAGGTCGGACAGGAACCCGAATGTCGGGGAACTCATGAGCGCTTCCTGGACGCCGGCAATGATCCGGAACCGCCCGTTGCCCGATGCTTCGCCCAGCTCGCGGAGGAAGTTGAACGCGGAGACTGCGCCTTCCCCGAGGGCCTTCAGGTAGTCGAGGAGCTCGTCGATGACGACGAGGACGCCCTTCCCGGGGTGCTTCGCCTCGACCGCGGCAAGCATCTCCTCGATCGGCTCCTTGTGGCTCGTGATCTTGTCCACCGGCGGGAACTGGTAGTCGACGCCCCATGCCTTCAGGTGCTTGTCGAGCTCCCGGACAAAGATGTCGCGAAGGGGCGTCTTCACCGCCCCGATCTCGAACCTGCAGACCAGGTACTTGCCGGCGGATGGCTCGAACGCCTTGCGGACGCCCTCGTGCCGCAGGTCCTGGAGCAGGTCCGCGTTCTCGGCCAGGGCGGACACCACGGCCATAAGGTGGGACTTGCCGGTACCGTAGTTGCCCACCACGAAGATGCCCTTCGCATCGAGGTGCGCGAAGTCGAGGTGCGCAGCGATGACGTCGGACAACTGGCGGGCTATCGACTCGCTGATCACATACGTGTGGACCAGCTGGCGGGCCCGATCGGCATGGTCGGCGTCGCGGAGCTCGATGACCGTCTCGATCGGCTCGAACGCGACGAGATCACCGTACTTCATGAGCGTGTACCCCCGACCTCGATGGCGATGTACGGGACATCAAGCTTTACCCGAGTGTACTCAGGGTGACCGGGCGCGGCCCGGATGATGTCGGTGCCGTCGACGCGGCCGAGCCACGTGGCCACGACGGGACCCCGCCGGCCAAGGCGCCGCAGAGCCTCGTAGGGCCGGTAGCCGAGGGCCGGCTCGAACAGGATGTCCGTGCCGACGAGCACGACCCCTGGATCCGGGCGCCCGACAAGCTCGTCGACGGCATCCCAGGCTTCCTCCCGACGCTCGGCCGCGGTGTGGGGCAGGAGACGTTCTGATAGCACGATGTTGAGGTCGACCATTGGCCAGCCGAGCTCCTCGGCCGCCGCCTCGCCGGCCGCGTGCAGGGCGCCTGGGTCCTCGCCCACCAGCAGCGCGAGCCGCGAGTCGGAGTGATGGGCTCGTTCGAGCGCCTCAGTCAGCGTTCCCGCGCGGAGCCGAGTCACGCGACTTCCAAGCGCCGCCCCAGCCACGGCGGGCGAAGAAGACAACGGTGGGGGAAACTGATGCTCTGCGGACACACTCGTCCGACAAGCGACCGCCGATTGGCAGGCCCCCCACGAGGCTGCCGGGCGCTATCTCTCACGTCGCCCTCCCCTAGCACCGTCGTCATTGCCGCCTCTCGTACGGACGGCCATTGTACTGGGGCAAGGCTCGCGCACCCACGATATTGCGCCGGTTGAAGGGCATGTAACACCACTTGACGGGACATGACCCGCCGACCGTCCGTCAAGTCTGCATGACCAGCGTTCGCAGCGCCAAGTTTCGCGCACTTCGTACAATCACGGACCAACACCGCGCCGAGGAGCTGGGTGGACGTCTTCGCGCTTCGCGACACGCTGGTCGCCGATTACGAGCCCGAGACCTCGGTGGAGCCGCGCGACATCGTGATGGGGATGCGCGTCCGACACCGCTCGCGCGGCGCAGGCACCGTGCTCAGCGTCAAGCCGATCGGCAAGAGCGCCGAGCTCCTCATCCGCTTCGGCACCAGCGGCGAGGCCTGGATGGTCTTCGGCCCGGGCCACCTCGAGCTCCAAGCCAGCAGTGGTCCGAAGGGGTGACATCCCGATGAAGGCTGACAAGGTCAACCT
>Ga0334722_10007736_pt1 | contig 10366 bp, 8 predicted proteins | sample C3_bottom_MG_FD_207210 | JGI IMG/M metagenome (GOLD analysis project Ga0334722, IMG submission 207210) | Sediment microbial communities from Yellowstone Lake, YNP, Wyoming, USA - C3_bottom | ecosystem: Environmental > Aquatic > Freshwater > Lake > Sediment | place: USA: Wyoming | collected... | reverse complement strand
TCGCTGAGGCTGATGCGCCTGCCTTGGCGAATCATATTATTGATGAGTTGGAAAGACATCCCGAACACTGGAAAAGCAACCGTGCAGCATCGAATGCCATACAAGCCTGTGCCCATGTCATAAACGATACGCAAAATGCTGCCCGGCTTGTGTTCTTGGCAATTGATTTTGAGAGTCTTCGAGAGGAAAGTACAATCAAAGGTGATTCGGTCGATCTGATCAGTACAGGCATCAATATGATGAGCGGTCATGTCGTCGAAGCATTGATGATTTTGGCCGGAAATTTCGCAGAACACAACATTCCATTTCCCGAACTGTTATCGCCCACATTGAGCCGGTTTGCGAGAAGCGAGCATCCCGCGATTCGCGCGTTAATCTTGCGGCGTTTACCATATTTACAAGCCCATAATCCGGAGTTGGGCTGGCACTTGTTCTACCTTGTAATGCAGGATGCTAAGGGACTTTGGCAAACCGCCGAACTCTGCCTTTATTACGCCTATTATAACAACTTTGAAAAAGTCTCCCCCTTGCTTGCACGCATACGGACCGAGGGGCACGGTAACGAAATGGCAACTTGGGGCCGAATTTCTGCCTTGGCAGCCCTGACAAAGCAAATCGATATTGTCGTTTTGCTCAGCGATTTGAAAACCCTTGAAAATACCGAAGCCTGGCGAGGAGCTGCTGGTGTTTGGACACATCATGAAAACATTAAACAACATCGTGAACAATGCTTGTTGGGCATCGAGACCGGCTTAAAAGCTAACAGCACTCATGCTAAGGCAGTCGCGAAGCAATTGGAACACATATTCCACCAAGACAACGTGTTGATCTCTATCCCTATAGACTTAATACGCCAGTGCTTTAGTGTGTTCGAAAACTCTGGCGATAACGAGAACAAAAACCGCGACCTCTTCTGGTTTAATGAATGGCTTAATAAAACGGCACATCAAGATCCAGAGCTAGCTTTAGCTGCGGCAGAAGTTTATCTTGTTCATATTCGCAGTAATATGTTGTTTCTATACGATTACCAGAATAATCTTACTCAGCTCATGACGCGCCTTTTTGCTGATGCAGAGGAAAGGGAAGATTCTGACCACGGCGAAATGCTGCAACGCGTAGTATCGTTGCAAGACTCGCTACTTACACTAGGAGGTGATGGTGTCAACGCCTGGTTGAAAGCGGCTGAACGTCCATAGAATGTGAAGGAAGGCTTGTGGACTCAATAAAACCCGAATGGAGAATTAGATTAAATCTACTTCGGTTGCTAGGTCTCGAATAAACAATCACTATGCCGTCTTGGTATCAGATCATGAAACATAAGCTCGTCATAGGCATATCGCTTGCGATATTTATTGCTGCGCTCGCAACCGGTCTCTCAGCCCTGCTATTCTACCGTTCAGTAGACTTTGACCCTTCGCTCCTCTCAAAAAATACTTCCGCAGGGCGGGGCACGGTGTTCTTGGACCGGAACGGCCGCGAATTGCGGTTCTTGCCGGACCTGAAGGGCGAGCGTGCGCGGTGGGTCCCTCTCTCTGAGATACCCGTCACCGTGCGGAACGCATTTATCGCGGCTGAGGATGAACGGTTTTATAGGCATCATGGGTTCGATGTTGTGGCGATCATGCGCGCTGCCTGGAGCAATATCACGAAGAAGAAGATCGTATCCGGAGCATCGACCATATCGCAGCAGGTGGTGAGGTTGGCGGACTCTGAACGCGGAATGCGGAATTCGGAATTCGGAATTAACGACAACTCAACAGAAAAGAAGCGGACCAGGACATACAAAAACAAGCTCATCGAGATCGTACGAAGTATCAAGATGGAGAGGATGTTCTCAAAGGACGAGATTCTTGAGCAGTACCTGAACCGGGTGCCCATGGGGAACAATCTGGTGGGTGTGGAAACGGCGGCGCGGGCTTACTTCAGGACGCCGGTCAAAAATCTTTCTGTATCCGAGGCTGCTCTTCTGGCTTCACTCCCCAAGGCGCCGGGGATGCTCAATCCCTATGGGAGCGGATTTGAGCGGCTTATGGAGAGGAGGAACTGGGTCCTTGGCAGGATGGAGGTTTTGGGACTGCTCTCGCATGAGAAGTGTCTTCTCGCGCAGGAAAAGAAACCACTCATGGAAAAGTTCGAATTTGCGTCTGCGGCTCCCCATGTAGTTGATATGCTCCTGAAGCAAGGCGTTGCGGGTAACAGGGTCAGGACGACCATCGACCTCGGTCTTCAGACCCGTGTGCAGGAGATCCTCGCTTCCCACGCCGACCGGCTGAAGTACCGCGGAGCAACCCAGGCCGCGGTCATCGTGATCCACAATCCGACCATGGAGGTGCTCGCCTCGGTCGGCTCCCTCGAGTACAGCGAGAAGAACGACGGCTTCAATAACGGGGTCCGTGCGTTCCGTTCGGCAGGATCCGCTTTGAAGCCGTTCCTCTATGCCTTGGCGATCGAATCAGGCGAGACGGTCGCAACACTTTTGCAGGACACCGAAAGAAAATACCGGTCCCGCGAAGGGCAGTACTCGCCTTTGAACTTCGACCGGAAAGAATACGGCCCGGTAACCATGCGCTCGGCCCTCGGCAACTCCCTGAACCTTTCAGCGGTCAAGATGCTCCAGCGCATGGGAGAAGAACGGTTTTACGATATGCTGGTACGCCTGGACCTCATTAACCGGCCGGAACTGGGACCCGAGCATTACGGACTGGGCATGGCGATCGGCAATCCCGAGGTAAGCCCGGAACAATTGGCAACGGCCTTTGCCATGCTGGCGAATGAGGGAGTGTATCGGCCGGTGAAGTACCTTTTGGGGCAGGGTTCGGGGTCCACGGTCCAGGGGCCAGGGGGGGAAGAAAAGACAGGAGCCAGGAGTAAGGGGTCGGGAGTCAGGAGTCAGGAGTTAGGAGTTCGGAGTAAGGTGAAAGAAAAAAGATATATCCTGCTGCCGCAGACGGCTTACATCATCTCCGACATTCTCTCCGATCCCACGGCGCGGGCGCTCACCTTCAATCGCAGCAGGCTCATGATGGACTTTCCTTTCCGCGTGGCCATCAAGACAGGGACGAGCACCTTCTTTCGCGATCTCTGGGCCGTGGGCTATACTCCCGATTATACCGTTGCCGTCTGGGTAGGCAATTTCGACGGATCAGCGACGAAGAATTTGAGCGGCTCCTCAGCAGCGGTCCCGATCTTCGCGGACATCATGACCTGGCTCTACCCGCAGTCCGAACCCACGTGGTTCAAACAGCCAAAGGGGCTCAGGCGCGTGACGGTCTGCGGATACTCGGGCATGAAACCCTCAACCTACTGCGACCATACGCTCGGGGAACTGTTCATTGCCGGGACCGAGCCGCGCGAGACCTGTACCTTTCATACAGGGAAGGAGAAACGGCATGAGCTTTCCGTGCCCTTTGCCGGGTGGCTTTATGACAAGAACAGTATTGGTTCGGCTGGCCGGTTCAGGCTCGCAGGTTTCGGCGACGACCTGAATACCGTATTTCAGGACCCTCTTGAGGGAGCAGGTCAGCCTGAACCGGGCATCCATGCGCGAAACATCAGCATAACGAAATCCGTACGTACCGCGCCGGAGCCGATCGAGCCGAAGCGCGGGAACCATCACTATTCTATCGGGAGTGTCGGGCCTGATCTGGTTGAGAGCCTTGTTGCTTCCGGCGACGCTGCGATCAAGATCGTTTATCCCCTGGACCGCGATCGGTTCGTTCTGAACGGTCATGAAAAGCAGCAGATAAAGTTCCAGGCCGTTCTGGACCACCCGGCGACCTACGTTGACTGGTTCGTGAACGGAAAACTGTACAAGCGCACCGGTCCGCCGTACCAGGCTTATTGGCCGCTGGAGGCTGGGAAATTCCGCATCACTGCCGTGACGCCGACGAACGTCGGCGACGCAGTAGAGGTGGAAGTGGAATGAAAGTACGCAGGGAACTTTCGGCAGTTGGTATTCGAGATCAGAAATTGCTATTGATAATTGCCAATTGGGGTGTTATGATGGCAATTATCAGGAGGTTGCTATGAAAACAACGGTGGACCGTTTTGGAAGAGTGGTCGTGCCCAAGGACATCAGGGACCGGCTGGGGCTGCGGCCGGGTATGGAGATCGAGATAAACGAAAAAGAGAATGAAGTCGTGCTGAAGCTGGTTGATCACGAACCCTCGCTCATGGTGAAAGAAGGCCTCCTTGTTTATTCCGGAAAAGCAACCGGGGACCTCAGGGGGGCTGTCCGGGCGCATCGTGACGAGCGGCTTCACAAAGTCGTGTCAGGGAAAAAATCATGAAAGTGCTGCTCGACACATCGGTGCTCGTCGCCGCGCTCGTTGAGCCGCACCCGGAGCATCAGCGCGCCTTACCCTGGCTCACAAAAGGAAAGTTGCGAACTGCCGAATTGGTGATATCGTCACACAGCATCGCTGAACTTTACGCTGTGCTCTCGACGCTGCCGGTCAGTCCAAGGATATCGCCTGGCCTCGCCTGGCGTATTATCCACGAAAGCGTTGAGCCGAGGGTGTCCATTGTGCCGCTTTCCTCCTCCGATTATCTTGCAACGATAAAGCACATGAGCGATATGGGGCTTTCCGGGGGAGCGGTTTACGACGCTCTTATCGTGAAGGCCGCTCAGAAGTGCGGAGCTGACCGCATTGTGACCTTCAATATGAACGATTTTAAGCGCGTGTGGCCGGAAGGGGCGGATTATATCGTCGCGCCGTGAAGCTCATTTTATCCTTCTCCGCTTTCTTTCCTCCTCTCGCTGATCCAACGTCAGCTTCTCCCTATCACTCAGCAAAGAAAACAACCCGCCAAAGTTCCCATTTGTTAATGCAACCTAGGTAGCATTAAATCCATTATAATCACGGTCTCCTGAACACCATCGCCTCCCTGTGGTTGACGAGTTTGCGTTTTGGTGCTAACCTCAAATATAGGATGGGAATAGCCCTATTTAAAGGGAAAAGGAGGAAACACCATGATAGCCATATTGGGAGCAACAGGGAACGTCGGCGGCAAGATCGCCGATATGCTCATTAAGCGGGGGGAAGCAGTACGGCTGATCGCGCGGTCGGCTGACCGGCTCCGCGCGAAGGCGGGAACGGGCGCAACTGTCCTGGCCGGCGATGCCAATGATACGAAATTCCTGTCAACGGCGTTCAAGGATGTTGACGCCGTCTTTACCCTGATCCCGCCGAACCCGGCAGCGGACAACTTCATGACGTATGCAACCAGTATCGGCGAGAGCATCGCGACAGCGCTTAAGAACGCGAAGGTGAAGTATGTGGTAAACCTGTCGAGCGTCGGAGCTGAACTCTCGAAAGGGACGGGTCCTATCAAGGGGCTCCACGAGATGGAGGAACGGCTGAAGGGGATCAAAGGACTGAACGTCCTGAATCTGCGGTGCGCCTACTTCATGGAGAACCTGCTCTGGAGCATCGATCTGATCAAGTCACAGGGAGTGAACGGCGACTCCATGCGCGGCACGGTCAGGATTCCGATGATCGCGACCCGGGACATAGCGTCTTACGCTGCGGACCGTCTTGTGAAAAAGGACTTTACCGGTTCAACGGTCCAGTATCTCCTGGGAGAGCGGGACATCAGCATGACCGAGGCGACGGAGATCATTGGCAGAAAGATCAACAAACCCGGTCTGTCCTATGTGACGTTCCCCTATGACGATGCTGAAAAGGCCATGGTCAACATGGGGATGTCGCCTGACATGAGCAGGAACTACAGCGAAATGAGCAGGGCTTTCAACGACGGTCTTATCAAGCCGGGGAAACGCACGAATGACAACACTACAAAGACTTCGCTCGAGACATTCTGCGACGAGGTGTTCGTGCCGGTCTTTACGCAAAAAAAGGCGGCGTAAGGAAGGGATAGCACGGGTTCATGACTGAAAGCCGGCCAAAAGAAGGGGACGCTCCGCGAGTAATACGCGGACATCCTCTTTTTTTTTATCGCCAGGCACTGGCCTCGTCCAGCTTCTCGATCGCGGAGCGTTCAAGCGTAAGCCGCGCTGCGGCCATCAGGTCCTTCAGCTGTTCCACGCTCGTTGCGCTGGCGATCGGTGCGGTTATGCCCGGCCTCGCCATGAGCCAGGCAAGAGCGACGGCGGCGGGAGTTGAGCTGTATTCCTTTGCCACGAGGTCAAGCACAGCGAGGATTCGCAGCCCCCGATCGTTGAGATAGAGTCCCATGCCCTGGCCCCTGATGCTCTTCGCCAGGTCGTTCCTGGTGCGGTACTTTCCGGTCAGAAAACCGCTTGCCAGTGAGGAATAGGTAATTACGCCCAGGCCTTTTTCCCTGCAGAGAGGTCCGAGGTCTGCTTCAAAATCCGAACGGTCGTAGAGGTTGTAGCGCGGCTGCAGGCTTTGGTACGCGGGATAACCCTTGTTCGCGCTGATGTCCAGCGATGCTCTGAGCCGTGGGTTGCTGAAATTTGACGCTCCGATCGCGCGGATCTTGCCCTGCTTGAGCAGGAGCGCGTATGCTTCGAGCGTTTCTTCGATGGGAGTGTTCGGGTCGTCTCGGTGGGATTGATAGAGATCGATGACGTTCGTTTGCAGGCGTTTGAGAGAATCTTCCACGGAACGCATGATATGGACCTTCGAAAGCCCTTTTCCGTAAGGCCCCATATCGCTGCCGACCTTCGTGGCGATGAGTACCCGGTCGCGCTTCCCGCTTTGCCTGAGCCATTTGCCGAGCAAGCTCTCCGATTCGCCGCCTTTGTTTCCCGTTACCCAGCGGGAATAGACATCAGCGGTATCGATCAGGTTGCCGCCGGCCTCCACGAAAGCGTCCAGGATCCTGAACGTAGCCGGTTCATCCGCGGTCCATCCGAAAACATTCCCTCCCAGTACGAGAGGCATGATCTCCAGTTCCGTATCTCCCAGTCTGCGTTTTATCATGGCGTTCTCCTGTCCGGAACGGGTGAACACGCATTGATTCGTGCTGACAAGTTGCGAAAAATGATCATACGGTAGTTCAAGGATACCACCGGAAATCTTCATGGTCAAATTCAAGACGTGCGATCGCAAGTCGGCCTTGTCCCGGGAGCTTCCGGACCTCATGTCTCAATCGGAGGTCTTAACAGGCAAGGTCAGTAATGCGTCGTGCTCCACGATCTCAAGTCGCTCGAGCCCCTGTTCATCGAACTCGTTCGAGTACTTTTTTATCAGGGGTATCTCAAGGGAAAAACGCTCTGCTTCGCTCAAGTCGTCCATTTGTTCGTACCCACCGACGGTGCGAGCCATATCCCTGTCCGTTAAGCGCCTGATCAGGATGTCCCAGAAGGTGTCATCGACGAATTCGTCGATAAAAGTCCCGGCCTCTGATGTTTCTTCAAAGACCGTCGTTGGATGATATTCCTTCATGACCGTGTTGTACTCAACCAGGTTTTCAAGGCCCGCTTCCCGGGAAACGGCAAGGATCTTCTGCATGACCGCGTCGTATTTATCAGCACGCGGGTCGTCTTCTGTCTTGTGAGCATGGAGGACCACTTGGGCTATTTGCAGCATGTCCAGAAGGTCCCGGAACTCTTCGTTGGTTAGTGCTATGTTCATTCTTCCCGTCCTTTGTCGTTTGGAGTATAGTGCAGAGCTGGCCCGGAACAGGAAATTGTCCCGGTCTCTTACGGGTCAGGGGAGCACCGTATGATGATTATAAATTTATACCATCAGGAAGTAAAGGGCGCACCGGCGGCGGCATCGGAATTGACCTGAACAGTCGCTTCAGGCAGCGATTCCTTCTTTATTTCTTTCCATCCATGAGTGTATAATGCGGACGATCGTGCCAGCCGCAGGCGTTGGCCTGTCATCCTGAGCTGCCGGTGCCGATCCCTTTATAAAGAACTATGAAATCCAAGACAGAAGCCATAATCATCGGCAGCATGAACCTCGGAGAAGCTGACAAACTGGTCACGTTCTTCTCCCTCGACCGGGGTATGCAGAAAGGCGTTGCCAAGAACGCCCGCAAGTCCTTCCGGCGCTTCGGGGCGGGGCTTGAGTCTTTCACCTACTGCCGGGTCCATCTCCATGAACGCGAGCATCAGGACCTTCTCCGCATCGAATCCGTCGATATTCTTACGCAGGCGCCTGCGATCTGCGAAGACCTGCAGCGCGCAGCGGTAGGGGCGGTCATCCTGGAGCTGGTCAGGGAGCTGGCTCCCCCGGGTGAGCGCAATGCGACTGCCTTTCTTCTGCTTACTCACGTACTCCAGTTGCTGAATGGGGGCGAGGACCCCGCTTTTCTGCTCCGTATCTTCGAGATCAGGTTCCTGTCGCTTCTGGGGTATCAGCCCAAGCTTGATCACTGTCTTTCGTGCGGCAGGCAATCCGCAGGGGAGATGGTCTTTCACAGCATGAAGGGCGGTGTCCTCTGCCCCGACTGCCTGGTTGCTTCAGGCGACCCTCAGGTGCGCATCTCGACCGGTGCGATCGGGTTCTACTATCAGGCGCTCAGGATGGACATGGACAAGATCTGCCGGCTCAAACCTTCGGCTGCTATCATGCAGGAACTGGACAGGACCTTCTCGGCACACACCTTTCACATCCTTGGCAAGAGGCTTAAATCAACGGAATTCCTCAGGACGGTATGTAGCATCTGATTGCGGATTGCGGAATTCGGATTGCGGAATGGGATGAACATAATGCGGAATGCGGATTGCGGATTGCGGAATGTAAGGCCGGGTCAGGGTTTTTTTCGCTGCAGTTTTTTCGGATATCCAGCCAGCAGTATCAGCGTGAAGATAACACAGAGGTAGGAAAAGATGTCTCCGTAGCGGGTGTAAAAGGTCCGGACCGTGCCCGGAGCGAGCGACTGCATGAGGTCAGCTTCAACGAAGATCCCTGACGCCTGCAGGATATTGCCGTTCGCATCGATGAACCCCGAGATGCCCGTATTGGCGGCACGGGCCAGGGGCACCCGGTTCTCAACAGCGCGGAGCACGGCCATGGAAAAATGCTGGTACGGCGCTGCTGTGCGGCCGAACCATGCGTCGTTCGTAATGGTCGTGATCACCGTTGCGCCCCGGTCCACGAACCGTCTGACCAGGTCCGGAAAGATGATCTCGTAGCAGATGACCGTGCTGATCTTCACGTCCCTCCCGTTCGGCACGGGAACGGTCATGACCGTATATTCTTTGCCTGCCTGGAAGTCGCCGATCGCCTGGACCATCTTATCGATAAAAAAAAGCACGCTTTTGAGCGGAACATATTCGCCGAAGGGCACGAGGTGGAACTTATGGTATTCGGCAAGGGTGGCGCCGTCCGGCGAAAGCAGGAACGCTGAGTTCCTGAGGGTGGCCACTCTTCCGTGCAGGACCTCGTACGTCGGACTTCCGAACAGGACCGGAAGACGGTTCGTTCTCACGAATCGCTCAAGGTCTCGGGTGAGTTCCTGGTCGGATTCGCCCGGGCTGTTAAAGTAAAAAGGAGTTGCTGTTTCCGGCCAGAGGACCAGGTCGGGGCGCTGCTTTGCGGTCTCGAGCGTCAACCGCTTGTATACGCCGATCACCTGCGATTGGTATGCAGGGTCCCATTTGCGGTCCTGCTCGATGTTCCCCTGGATGACGGCAACGGTAAAGCTGCCTTTTGGCACGGGTTTGTTGAGCTGCATCTGCCCATAGGAAAGGACCAGCGCAAGGACCGCTCCCGCCGAAAGGATGGGGATGATTCGTTTACGGTCCAGCAGCAGCTCGGCCATGGCGGCGTTCACCAGCACGATCAGGAACGAGATGCCGTAGACGCCGGTGATGTCCGCGATCTGTATAACGGGAAGCGTCGTGTACTGGGTATACCCCAGCAGGGACCAGGGGAAACCGCTGAATATATAGGTTCGCGCAAGCTCCAGCGCGGTCCAGAGCGCAGGCGCTGCAAGAAAGGCCAGGGACGGCAGGTTTTTCCTGACGTGGATCAGGGCCGCGCAGAAGAGGGCCGGGTAGAGCGCAAGATAGGCAGAGAGCAGGAGGGTGATAAGCGACGCAGGTATGATCGGGATTCCGCCGTAGAAATGGACGGAGTTGGTGACCCAGTGCACGGTGCCGGCAAAATAAAAAAGGCCTGCGATACCCCCGATCAGGAAACCGTTCCTGACGGAACTGCCTTTGAGCGCGATGAGCAGGGGGACCAGGGCGAACCAGGCGAGAAGGGGGAGCTGGATGGAAGGAAAAGAAGCAGCCAACAGCAAACCTGACGCCGCTGCCAGCGCTGCAGTGCGGAGGTTCATGCTATTTTGCCGCCTTGTGTTCCTGCATCCAGCGGAGAAGCCCTTCTTTCATGCTGTTGCTGATATTCTGCTCCGGCGCGGCCGGCGCAGTCGGCTGCGGGGGACGAGTTTTTTCTGCCGCAGGCTTCCTGGTCGGCCTGCT
>Ga0334722_10007735_pt1 | contig 10366 bp, 10 predicted proteins | sample C3_bottom_MG_FD_207210 | JGI IMG/M metagenome (GOLD analysis project Ga0334722, IMG submission 207210) | Sediment microbial communities from Yellowstone Lake, YNP, Wyoming, USA - C3_bottom | ecosystem: Environmental > Aquatic > Freshwater > Lake > Sediment | place: USA: Wyoming | collected... | reverse complement strand
CGAGGACCTCGCACGGTTTGCGGACGCGCTTCTGAGCCATAAGTTGCTCGGCCCCGACTCGACGGAGCTGCTGATCACCGGAAAGGTGGAGTCGGGACCCGGCGCCAGCTATGCGTATGGATTCGAAGATCGTCGAGACGCGGATGGGAACGGCTCCGTCGGCCACGGAGGCGGCGCGCCGGGCATGAACGGGGATTTGAGGATCTACCCGAAGTCCGGCTACGTGGTTGCGGTGCTGGCGAACCTCGATCCGCCGGCAGCCCAGCGAATCTCGGACTATCTCGACCCCCGGCTTCCGACGGAACGCTAGCGCGCCCGCACCCTCGAATCGATTCGCATGCGGGACGCCCCTCGGCGTTCCCGTGAAACGACGCGGTCCGACGCTCGCGAAGAGCGAGGCGATGATCACGAGGAAGTAGCGCGCTGGCGACGTTCACATGGAGATCTACGTCATGAACGGCGGCGGGAGCGGGCAGCGGAACCTGACGCGAAACCGGGCCGCTACCAACGGCTGGTTTGCCTGGTCGCCCGGGCGGACGAACCAGGGCGCGTACCCGTGGAGAGCGGCAGCCGAAGCGCCATCGTGCCGTCCTCGGAGTCTTCGTCAGCCGACGCCCTCGATGATCTCGACGAGCTCGTCCAGGCGGTAACCCTGCCGGCGGGCGAAGTCGACGAGCTCCTTCGCTCGCTGGACGACGGCGCCACGTTCGGGCGTCCCTGCAACCGTGATGCCACGTCCGCGCCGGAACTCGAGCAGTCCCTCGTCGCGGAGCTTCCGCAGCGCACGCAGCACGGTGTTGGTGTTGACGCCCAGGACTGCGGCGAGGTCCTTCGCAGGCGGTAGACGCTCTCCCGGCTTCGCCTCTCCCTCGGCGATCGCCCGCCGGATCTCACCGGCGACTTGTTCGTACAGATCGGTGGGGTCGCCCCTGTCTACGTTGACATCCAACATGGTGCTAGTAATACTAGCGCAACTGAGTTAGGGAGGCAGCTTTGACCGTTACCGCTCCGCCTCGCCCGCCTCGCCCGCCGCGTCCGAGCGATCCCGTCCGGCACGACGAGTTCGAGGCCCTCGTCGAGGCGCTGATCGAGGAGGCGAGGCAGCGCGCGCGGCGTCGACGGCGGATCTACATGGCTGTCGCGGCCACCGTGGTGCTCGTCGCAGTCGCGGTCTTCGCGCTCTTCGAGCGCAGCGCACAGTCGCAGACTGCTTCCCCCGCCCTCACCGCACGGTCCAGCTTTCCCGCGGTCACGGCGAGCTCGAAGATCGCCTTCATTCGCCTCCACGGTGCGGGAGGCAACACCGAGCTCTACGTCATGAACGCCGACGGCAGCGGGCAGCGGAGGCTGATGCGTTTTCACGGTCGGCTTCTACGTCGTCCACCGCCCGGACAATCGTTGCTCGGCGGTCTTGCGTGGTCGCCCGACGGGCAGAAGATCACCTTCATCAACCGCTCCGACGGCAACTCGGAGGTCTACGTCATCAACGCCGACGGGAGCGGGCTGCGGAACCTTACGCGCTACGCGGGGTGGGACGGCGCTCCTGCCTGGTCACCCGACGGGAAGATCGCCTTCGTCAGCGGCAGCTACGGCAACGCAAAGATCTACGACATGAACGCCGACGGCAGTGGGCGGCGGAACCTGACGCGCGAGTGGGGGCTCGACGGTCTTCCGATCTGGTCGCGAGACGGGCGAAAGATCGTCTTCGACAGCTGGCGCGACGGCAACTATGAGATCTACGTCATGAACGCCGATGGGAGCGGGAAGCGGAGGCTGACGCGCAACCCGGCGGACGACTTCTTTTCTGCCTGGTCGCCCGACGGACGGAAGATCGCCTTCGTCAGAGGCCCGCGGCGCGGCTACCTCGACGTCTACGTCATGAACGCCGACGGCAGCGGGCAGCGGAGGCTGACGCGCAACGCGACGCGCACCGGCTCGCCAACTCCTTCCTGGTCGCCCGACGGGCGGAAGATCGCCTTCGAACACAACTATGAGATCCACGTCATGAACGCCGACGGCAGCGGGCAGCGAAGCCTGACGCGGAACCAGCCGGGGTTCGAATTCTCGTTTGCCTGGTCGCCCGCGCAGAAGAGCTAAGGGGGAACCATCCGGATCACCGTCGGCCACTTCGGGTTCTGGAGAATCAGCAAGGGAACGAACGCGTACGCCGGGCTTCGTGGGCGGGGAACAGGCGGGAATCTGTCGCACGGCAATCAGGGACCCGTCGAGATCTGGATGGAAGGAACCGTCTCCCGGTAGCTCGCTCACCGGACGGGCGGCAAGAAAGCGGAGCCACTTGCCTGGTCGCCCGGGCGGAAGAGATAGAGCGCGACAGTTAGGTACGTTCTGCGTTCGCTCAGCAGGGAATAGCGGCCTCGCGTGTGCGACGGTGCTCTCGCCGGCCGATGACTAGAGAACGTCTAGCTGCTATTCAACAACAACAAGGACGACTTCGCACCGCGTAGCGCCATGATCTTCAGAGGGCTGCTCGACGAAGCTGGTGTCCTTGCATCCGGAGGTATCGAGCCTCCGGCCGAGCGACCAAGGCTCTTCTGACCCGACCCACGTCGGTGACCCGAGATTACTCCTACGCCGTCGGGTCGCCTCCGAAGGGGCTGACGCTCAGGTACTTGAAGCCGGTGTCGACGGCGAGTGTCACGATCACTGCGGTGGGGCCGAGGCGCTCGGCGAGGCGGTGTGCCCCGACGACGTTCGCGCCGGTTGAGATGCCCGCGAAGATTCCCTCCTCGCGCGCGAGCCGGGCCGTCATCTCGATCGCCACGTCGTCCTCGATTGGTTCGACATGGTCGACCTTCTCGGGGTCCCAGTGCGGCATCACGAAGCCCGTCCAGCCCTGGACTAGGAACGGGCCTTGGGTGCCGCCGCTGATCGCGGCCGATGCCGCTGGCTCGTGCGCCTGGATAAACACACCGCGGGGTCTGAGTGCATCCGAGACGCCCATGAGCGAGCTGGCGGTGCCCATGCCGTGGCAGAACGCCGTCACACGCCCCTCGGTCTGTTCCCAGATCTCGCGCCCGAGCCTGTCGCGGTGATCCGGGACGATGTACCGGTTGTTGAACTGGTCCGTGGGGTAATGCCCGGGTTTCTTGGCGAGCTCAGCGGCGCGGGCGACCATGTTCCGAATATCTTGCGCGGTGACCTTTGGCCGCCCCTCGACAGACGGAACGACGTCGAGTTCCGCTCCGAGAGCCCGCATCAGCTGGAAGCGCTCCTCGGTGAAGCAGTCGGCGATCACGATCAGAGCGCGATACCCCTTCGCCCGGCAGACGAGAGCGAGCGCGGGGCCCGTGCTTCCGCCCGTGTACTCGACGACTGTCTGACCGGGCGAGAGGAGCCCGTCTTGCTCGGCACCCTCGATCATTGCGAGTGCCATCCGGTCTTTCATCGACCCGGTCGGGTTGCAGTACTCGAGCTTCAGCCAGAGCTGAGCGCCATTCGCCGGCAGGCAACGGCGCAGACGCACGAGAGGGGTGTTGCCGATCGTGTCGAGAATCGACTCCACACCACGATCATCTCAGAGGCAGCCGAGCAGGCGGCAAATACACGTCGGCATGCCCAATGTTCAGCTGTCAGGGTGCCGGGGTAAGGCCGTGTCGCCGCATGACGGCGGCGATGCGGGTGGGATCGGGTGGGCCGCCGGCCGCTGCCTGCACGACGGCGGCGAGCTCGCGGAAGTAGTCCGGCCCGAGAACGCCGGGGCTGACGATCGCGAGCGCTGTGGCGTCGACGTCACCGTGGTTGTCGAAGCGGTGGACGGCGCCACGAGGGATGCAGACGACGTCTCCCGGCCCGACATCGTGGGGCGCGCCCTCGATCGTGAAGGTCATCACGCCGCGGAGGCCGTAGATCGTCTCCTCGTACGCGTCGTGGCTGTGGGCGATCGGCAGCTTCGCACCGGCTGGAACGTCGAACTCGAAGACAGCGACTGTTCCTCCCGAGGCGTCGCCTTCGACGAGGAACCGGATCGCGAGTGACCCGATCCTGATCTCTTCACGCGTTGTCGTCGACATCTGGGTTCCTCCTGTCTCATCGAGCTGGTAAAGTCGCTTTACAGTATATGGCAGACCAGCATTCGTCAAGCGCTTTTACCAATCGGGTGGGCCCACCACTGATCGGCGCGCTCCTACGGATGCCTGTGGACGCCGTGCGGCAACGGATGCTCGAACGCCTCCACGAGCGTGGCTTCGACGATCTCGTCAGCGCGCACCTGACCGTCCTCCAGTACCCGGGACCTCAGGACATGCGACCGTCCAACCTGGCTACACGACTGCGGATGAGCAAGCAGGCGCTGAACTACCTGCTGGGGGAACTCGAACGCCTCGGCTACATCGAGCGACGCCCCGACCCAGAGGACATGCGGTCGAGACGAATCGTCCTGACGCCACGTAGCGAGGCGGCGGCGCGCGTGATCCGCGAAGCCGTCAGCGAGATGGAACAGGAATGGGCCCAGCAACTCGGCCAGAAACGGTTCGCCCAACTTCGGACCCTGCTACTCGAGCTCAACCAGCTCCTCGAGCCCTCCCTGGGGTCAGACCTTCTGGTCTGACCCCAGGCTTTCGCTCCCCAGCCCGTTGCCGACAACCGGGGTCAGGCCGGAAGGCCAGACCCCGCACGAGCCTGACCAGAGTCGTTAGCCGGTCTCAGCCGGCAGAGTCGAATCGGCCGACCACTCGTGCCACGAGCCGGAGTAGTTCCGCGCCGCGTACCCGGCCGCGCGCAGCACCGACACCGCTGTCGCCGAGCGGCTGCCCGAGTGGCAGTACGCGACGATCTCCGAGCCTTCCGGCAGGCCGACCCGCTCACGCACCTCCTCGACCGACGCGCAGCCGAGAAGCTCGCCCAGATCGAGGTGCCGCGCGCCGGGAAGATGCCCCTGCCTCGCATCGCATGGGTAGCCGAGCTCACCGGTGAACTCTCCAGCGCTGCGCACGTCGAGCAGGACGAGTCCCGGCTCACCGAGCCGCCGCGCAAGCTCTTCGGTGATCGCTCCGTCGTCGCTCATCGTGGCAACGCCGCGACGATGTCGATCTCCGCCGCGATCGCCGGCCGTTCCGAGAGGAGCTCCAGCCAATCCGAGAGCGCCGGATAGGGATCGAGCGACAGCCGGAGCAGCTCACGTGCGCGGATCACCCACGGCACGTAGTCGATGTCGGTCAGCCCGTAGCCGCGTCCCGTGAGGAAAGGCATGCGCCCGAGCAGTGCGTCGATGTGGGCGAGCTCGGCTGCGAACGCCTCACCCGCGCCATCCTCGCCCCGACGCAGCGCGTAGTACGGGTCGGAGAAGTCGTCGAAGCGGAAGACGAGCAGCCGCGCGACGGCCCGCTCGGCGGGATCGGGAGGAAGCAGAGCCGGCTCCGGATACCGCTCCTCCAGGTACTCGGCGATCACCGCCGACTCGGGCAGCACCCAGCCGTCGTCCTCGAGAACGGGGACCTTGCCCGAGGGGTTCTTCTCGTAGATCCACGCCGGACGGTCGGAGAGGTCGATCACGACCGGCTCGTACGGGATGTCCTTCTCGGCGAGAACGATCCGCACGCGTGCGCAGAACGGGCATCGCGGCGCGTCGTACAGCGTCAGCACAGACGGAGGCTACCTCTCGAAGGGAGGCAGACCGAGCGCCGCGACGATGGCGGCGACGATCTCTTCGGCCGGCGGCAGCTCCCCCGGGGAAGCCGCGTTCGGCGCCGCCGCACGGATCGCGGCCGTCTCCCCTCCGGTCAGCCGCGCCAGCACAGTCGGGTTCGCGGCCAGCGCGACGACGTCGCCGGACGGCAGCGGCCCGTGGAACTCCGGCACGGAGACGTACTCGTCCATCACGCTGCCTCGCTCGCGTGCGACGAGCCGTACGACCGCGCCCGGCTCGACGCCGAGCTGGAGGACGATCGCGCCGAGACGGTCGGAGAGCTCCTTGGCGAGACGCCGAAGCGCCGCCGGGTCACGAGTTGCGACAGCGTCGCGCACCGCGGTCCAGCCGTTGACCGGCTCGTCGACCTGGCTCTCATGCGAGCCGATTCGGGGCCCGAACGCCCCGACTGCTCGTTCGACCGCAGCGAGGTCGTCGGTCTGGACGTAGACGACGCCGACCGAGACGCCGCCGGCCTCCGGGGTCAGTCGCTGCGCAAGCACGTCGAGCGGTGCCACGAGCGTGATGTCGTCCTCGCGAAACCCCCAGCGTGCGTAGACGGCGCGCGCGGCCGCGTTGGACGCCACGACTTCGAGCCGGACGAAGTCGAGACCGAGCTCTTGGAACCGGGACGTCACCTCCTGCACGAACCCGGTGGCGACTCCATTGCGGCGAGCCGCCGGCGCGACGTAGATGTCGGTCAGACGGCCGAGTCGTGACCCCGCCCGCCGCGCGAGCGCGAAACCGACACAGGATCCGTCCTCGCCCTCGGCGAGGAGGGCGATCTCCCCGGCGACGATCTCGGCGATCTCGCGCAACTCCTCCTCGGGGTCGACGTCCACCCAGGGTGGCGGTGGGATCTCCGCTGCGAACTCCCGCCAGAGACGCTCGAGCGTGGGCAGATCGGCCTCGGTTGCCGCGCGAATCCTCACACCGTCATCCTCGCACCGGCGACCGGCACGTGCGCCGCGAGGGTCGGGTGCGGCGGCGGGACGAAGAACATCACGACACGCTAGCGACCTGACTAGTGTTGGCGTGTGGCTTCGCCACGCGTCTTCGGGATCGTCCTCGCGGGCGGTGAGGGGAAGCGCCTGATGCCCCTGACCGCCGACCGCGCCAAGCCTGCGGTCCCGTTCGGCGGCCACTACCGGCTCGTCGACTTCGCGCTCTCGAATCTCGTCAACGCCGGCTTTCTTCGCATCGTCGTGCTGACGCAGTACAAGAGCCACAGCCTCGACCGCCACGTCACGACCACCTGGCGCCTGTCGCCGCTGCTCGGGAACTACGTGACCCCCGTCCCCGCACAGATGCGCCGCGGGCCGTGGTGGTTCGCGGGCTCCGCCGACGCGATCTACCAGAACCTCAACCTGATCTACGACGAGCGGCCCGATCTCGTCTGCGTCTTCGGCGCCGACCACATCTACCGCATGGACCCGCGCCAGATGATCGAGCAACACATAGCGACTGGTGCCGGCGTCACCGTGGCCGGGATCCGCGTGCCGATCGACCAGTCGAGCCAGTTCGGCGTCGTCGAGACGAAGGACGACGGCGTCACCATCGAGCACTTCCGTGAGAAGCCGAAGACCGCCAAGGGTCTCCCTGGCGCACCCGATCAGATCTTCGCGTCGATGGGGAACTACGTGTTCTCGACCCAGACGCTGATCGACGCAGTCGGCGCCGATGCCCACGACGAGGGCTCGGACCACGACCTCGGCGGCGACATCATCCCGATGCTCGTCGAGATCGGCGCAGCGCACGTGTACGACTTCTCGGCCAACGAGGTGCCGGGCGCATCCGAACGGGAGCGTGGCTACTGGCGGGACGTCGGGACGCTCGACACCTACTACGACGCGCACATGGACCTCGTCTCGACGCTGCCGGTCTTCAACCTCTACAACCAGGAATGGCCGATCCACAGCTGGCCGGAGCCGCTGCCGCCCGCGAAGTTCGTCGTCGAGGAGGAGGGACGAACGGGACAGGCGATCAGCTCCATGGTCTGCGCCGGCGTGATCGTCTCGGGCGGTCGCGTGCGCCGCTCGGTGCTCTCGCCGGGCGTTCGCGTGCACTCATATGGGGAGGTCGACCAGTCGGTGCTCCTCCACGGTGTGGAGATCGGCCGCGGCGCGGTGGTCAAGAACGCGATCCTGGACAAGAACGTCCAGGTCGCCGAGGGCGCGCAGATCGGCGTCGACCTGGATCGAGAGCGTGAGCGATTCGTCGTCTCGGAAGGCGGCGTCGTCGTGATCGGCAAGAACGTCGTCGTCGAGGCGTGAAGATCGCGGTTCTGACGCGGGAGTATCCGCCGGACGTCTACGGCGGCGCCGGCGTCCACGTCGAGTACCTGACGCGAGAGCTCCAGCGGCTCGTCGACGTGACCGTCCACTGCTGGGGCGCGGACCGGCCCGCGGGCGACGGCCCCCCGGTGGTGTCGCATCGGGCCTGGGAGCGACTGGCCGGGAGCGCGCCCTGGGCGGCCGTGCTCGAGACCGTCTCGATCGACCTGGAGATGGCGGCCGCCGTCGAGGGCGCCGACCTCGTCCACTCGCACACGTGGTACGCGAACCTCGGCGGCCACCTCGCGAAGCTCCTCCACGGAATCCCGCACGTGGCGACGGTGCACTCGCTCGAGCCGATGCGTCCGTGGAAGGCGGAGCAACTCGGCGGCGGCTACGCGGTGTCGAGCTGGTGCGAGCGGATCGGGCTCGAGTCGGCCGATGCCGTGATCGCGGTCTCTGCAGAGCAACGCCGCGATCTGCTCGCCTGCTACCCGGCAATCTCGGCCGACCGAGCGATGGTGATCGGGAACGGGATCGACACCGAGGAGTACCGGCCCGACCCTGATACCGAGGTGTTGGCGCAGTACGGGATCGACCCGACGCGGCCATCCGTGGTCTTCGTCGGGCGGATCACGCGGCAGAAAGGTCTCACCTATCTCCTCGACGCAGCTCTCTCGATCGACGCACGCGCCCAGCTCGTCCTGCTTGCGGGCGCGCCCGACACGCCGGAGATCGCCGCCGAGATCGGGGCGAAGATAGAACGGGTGCGGGCCGCGCGCGGCGGGGTCGTGTGGGTCGAGAAGATGCTGCCGAAGCGCGAGGTGATCCAGATCCTCTCGCACGCGACCGTCTTCGTCTGCCCGTCGATCTACGAGCCGCTCGGGATCGTCAATCTCGAGGCGATGGCCTGCGAGGCAGCCGTGGTGGCGACGGCGACGGGCGGGATTCCCGAGGTGGTCGAGGACGGCGTCACCGGGCTACTCGTCCCGTTTGACCCGGTCGACGACCCCCCACGCGAGCCGCGCGAGCCGGAGCGCTTCGCCGCCGACATCGCGGAGCGCGTGAACGCGCTGTTGCGCGATCCGGAGCGTGCGCGGGCGATGGGCGAGACGGGACGGCAGCGAGCGGTCGAGCAGTTCGGCTGGGCCGCGGTCGCGGAGCGGGTCGTAGATCTCTACCGTCACCTAGGTCTGACTGGTTCGCGGCGTGCGACAACCGGGGTCTGGCCAGAAGGCCAGACCCCACCAGGGGGGTCAGACCGTCGGGTCTGACCCCGGTTCGCAGCCCCCGACAACCGGGGTCTGGCCTAGAAGGCCAGACCCCACCAGAGGGTCAGACCGTCGGGTCTGAAAGGTCTGTCCGCTCGGCTCTAGTCGCGGAGCCGACCGGCCGCGGCCGTCTCGTCGCGTAGGCGCACCGCCAACTCGTCCGTGAGCTGGCCCTTCTCGAGCTGCCAGCGCCAGTTGCCTCTCGTCGTCCCGGGACGGTTCATGCGCGCGCTGCTGCCGAGGCCGAGGACGTCCTGCACCGGCACCACCGCAAGAAACGCCGGCGACGAGAACGTGAAGCGGATGAGGCCCCAGTTCGGCTCCTTCGGGTCGAGCCCGGTCTTGCGCCGCCGCTCCGGGGAGAGTGACCGCCACCAGCCGATCGCGGTGTCGTTGTCGTGTGTCCCGGTGTAGGCGACGCTCAGCTCAGTGTGGTTCTCGATCCTGTGCGGGCTCGTCGGCCTGCCGAAGAACGCGTGCTGGGAGATCCGCATCCCGGGCAGGTCGAGCTCGTCCCGGAGTCGATGCACCGGCGGCGTGATCACCCCGAGATCCTCGGCGATCAGGGGCAGATGGCCGAGCTCCATGTCGACCGCCCGGAACAAGGCAGCGCCGGGCCCGCGCTGCCAGCGGCCACGGGCCGCGTTCGGCGCCCCCTTCTTCACGGCCCAGGCAGCCACGAAGCCGCGGAAGTGGTCGACCCGCGCAAGGTCGACGAGCTCGAACGTGCGCCTGAAGCGCTCGATCCACCAGCGGTAGCGGTCCTCGCGCACGCGCTTCCAGTCGTACAGCGCACTCCGCCAGAGCTGCCCTTTCGACGCAAAGAAGTCGGGCGCCGCGGCCGCGACCTCCTTCGTCAGGAAGAGCTCCGGGTGAGCCTCCACGTCGACGCTGTCGTGCGACACGAAGATCGGCACGTCGCCGATCAGCCGCACGCCGCGCGCAGCGGCGTACCTCCGGAGCGCGCTCCACTCGCGGTCGAAGCGCACCTGGTCGGCCACCGCGTCCCGGCCGGCAAAGCGCGCGTAATCGTCGATCCAGTAGCCGTGACGCTCACGGAACACGTCGAGCTCGGCGCGCGAGACACGCGCCCTGGGAGCGGCGACCAGATCGTGCGACGAGGCGAACGCCGACACCGCGCTGTAGGGCGAGCGGAACGAGTCGGGCGGCCCCAGTGG
>Ga0334722_10007733_pt1 | contig 10368 bp, 11 predicted proteins | sample C3_bottom_MG_FD_207210 | JGI IMG/M metagenome (GOLD analysis project Ga0334722, IMG submission 207210) | Sediment microbial communities from Yellowstone Lake, YNP, Wyoming, USA - C3_bottom | ecosystem: Environmental > Aquatic > Freshwater > Lake > Sediment | place: USA: Wyoming | collected... | reverse complement strand
CTCTCGGCCTGCCACGAGCTCTTCCACTTCATCTGCTGGAACGATCCGCGCTACCGCGCCGATGAGGACCAGAACTTCCCCTACCTCCGCCGGGCCGTGCGCGACAGCCGGAAACTCCTACAGGCCTTCCCGCGATATCAGGCATGGGTGACCGGCTCCTTCCTCAGACAGGGCGACCACGCGAACCCGGTGGAGTACTTCGCCGACATCCCGACGAACTTCCGCGACACCGGCGAGCTGCCGCCGCCGATCCGTGCGCACTTCGCGCCGCTCATCGACGGCTCGCCCCTCCCCTACGACCTGTCATCCGCGCCCGACTGGCCCATCGCGCCCACGGATCTCGAGCTCGCGATGTTCCAGCGCTGGCTCGCCGGGAGGGACTGACCGAATGTCCGTCGAGGTCGCGATCCTCATCTGGCTTGCGATCGGGATCGGCATCGCGGGCGGCGTCTTCCTCGTCGCGCGCACGGCCGTGCAGATGGCGGCGGTCGCCTACAAGGTCATCGAGAAGCAGATGGACACGAAGACCGCGAGGCGGCAAACGGGGTTGTTGGGCCTGGCCATGCTCGCCGCGCTCGCGGCCACCGCGGTCATCGCCGGGTACGCGATCCTCGTGCTGTTCGCGTCGCTGCTCGAGGGCGGTCTGTCCGGGAACTGAGCCCGCCACCGGGCTAGATCCGTTCTGCGAGGACCCGCACGCGCGCCTGGATCCCATCGCGGACCCGGCGGAAGGCCGCGAGTTTTTCCGCGTCGGTCCCGCTCGCGGCCGACGGATCGGGAAAGCGCCAGGAGAGCTTCATCCCCGACCGCGGTGGGATCGGGCAGTGCGCGTCGCAGACCGTGACCACGACGTCCCACCCCTCGCCGACATCGTCGACGTTCTTCGAGCGCTGTGCCGAGATGTCGACGCCCGCCTCTTTCATCGCCGCGATCGCGAGCGGATGGACGCGCGTCGCCTTCGTGCCAGCACTCTGCACCTCGAAGCGATCACCCGCGAGCGCGCGCAGGAATCCTTCGGCCATCTGCGAGCGGGCCGAATTGTGCGAACAGAGGAAGAGGACCCGCTTCACGAGCGTGGGGTCGTGCCGGGGCTGAAGATCTGCGGTCCCGCATAGAAGATGAGGACGAGGACGATGAGGATGAGCAGGATGATCCCGACGACCATGCCCGCGCCGAATCCTCCGTCAGCGGTCCCGTCCGAGTTCATGTTGACCTGACCCATGCGTACCTCCCGCGCCCATATGCTCGCCCATCGTGCGCCGTGGACCGCTCCGTCACCGCTGGTTCACGATCTTCGTCGGCGCCTTCAGCCTAGGTGCTGTCGCTGACGAGATCGCGCGCCTCGCGCTGCCCCTGCTCATGCTCGACGTCACCCACAGCATCGCAGCGGCGGCCACGCTTCGCGTCGTCCAGTCGGTCCCGTACATCCTCTTCGGGGCCCCCGCCGGGGCGCTCATCGACCGCGCGAACAAGCGGCTGCTGCTGATCGCGTGCGACTCCGCGAGCATCCTCCTCACGCTGGTCATCCCGATCTCCGCAGCCATCGGATTCTTCTCGGTCGAGCTCGTCTACGTGATCGGCTTCCTCCTCGGGACGGTCGAGGTGATGTGGGGCGTGACCACGGACTTCAGCGTGGTCCCGTCCCTCGTCGACCAGAACGAGCTCACCGAGGCGAATTCCATCTTCTTCGGGGCCGATCGTTTCGCACGCGTGATCGGGCCGACCGTCGGCGGCCTCGCGATCGCCGCCATCGGGAACATCGGCGCGATGTGGATCGCGGCGCTCGCCTTCCTCCCAACGCTCGCGATCTTCTGGCGGATGCCACCGGTGTACGACATCGACCGTTCGGATCAGGCGCCGCTGACGGTCCCGAACGTCCTGCGCGAGATGGGCGAGGGCTTCCGCTACCTCTGGGAGCAGCCGGTGCTCCGTTGGCTGGTCGTGGTGATGTCCATCGCCAACCTCGGCGGCGTCGGGCTCCGAACGCTCATCCTCTACGTGCTCCGCGAGGAGCAGCACCTCGACGAGATCACCATCGGCCTGGCGTTCTCGGCTTCCGGCGTCGCGCTCGTGCTCGGCTCGTTCCTCGTGCCTCGCCTCACGCGCGGCCGGCCGATGGGTCAGTCGATGGTCGCGAGCGTGTTCCTCTCGGGCGTCGCCGCGCTCCTCACCGCCTTCACCGGTGACTGGCGTCTCGTCACCGCCGGGTTCACCGCGCGCGAGGTCGCGTGGCAGGCGTTCATCATCTTCGCGTTCATCCCACGCCAGCGCGTGCCGGCGCACCTGCGCGGCCGAGCGAATGGGGCGTTCCGCACGCTCGTGCTCGTCTCGAACACCGCCTCACCCGCGGTGCTCTCCGCGATCGTGGTGGTCGCCTCGAGTGCCGCGGCTTTCGCCGTCGCGGGTGGCCTCGGCATCCTGGCGACCGCGATCGGCGCCGCGAGCCCGCTGCGCGAGTACGCCGTGCGCGAGCCGGACGCGGAGCACGTGCCGATCGGCGACGGCTGACGGCCCGTGGACAGAAGCGCCCGCCGCCGCCCGCGCGGCGCGTAGGTTCGCGTACATTTACGGCATTCCTCCTACAAGTGCGACACCTACCAAGCGCGAGGATTGGCTGACGCTCGGCGAAGCCAGCCGCGCGCTCGGCGTCGATCCGGACACCCTCCGCCGCTGGGCCGACAACGGGAAGATCGACGTCTTCACGACGCCGGGCGGTCATCGCCGCTTCCTGCGCACCTCGATCGACGCGCTCATCCCGCGCGCGCGACCCGCGCGCCGTCCGTCCCTCTCCGCGATGGGCGAAGCACCCGATCGCATAGCGGCGGAGTTCCGCAAGCGCGTGCGCACCGAGCTCACCGATCAGGACTGGCGCACGCGCTTCGACGAAGGGTCGCTGCGCTGGTTCCGCGAGCGCGGGATGCGCATGAGCGATCTGCTGCTCGGCTCCCTCGACACCTCACGACGCGCGGGACGCGAGCAGCTCGTCGCGCAGGCCGAAGCGCTCGGCCGTGAGTACGGCGCGGAGGCGAAGCGGACCGGACTTTCGCTCGGCGAATCGACGCAGGCGTTCCTCTTCTTCCGCGCGCGCTTCATGGCCGAGATCGCGCAGGTCGCGCGCCGGCGCAACCTCGAGACCTCGCAGGCCGCCTCGCTCTTCGCCGAGGCCGACGCCGCGCTCGACCGCATCATCCTCGCGCTCATCGCCGGCCACCAAGCCTGACCCGCGCGCGGCCCGCGCTTACACGCGCCGCAGCGCAGCGGCTGGCTGGTTAGCATCGCTCCCATGCCCGATCTTCAGCGCGTGCGGAAGCGCGCGCTCGACGCGATCGACCAGCGGCGCGATGCGCTCATCGCGCTGTCGCTCGCGATCCACGCCAAGCCCGAGCTCGGCTACCAGGAACGAGAGGCAAGCCTGCGTCTGACCGAGTTCCTCGAGGGCGATGGCTTCCACATGACACGCGCGTATCGCGGCATCGAGACGTCGTACCGTGGCGACGCGGCGGGGAAGGCCGTGGGTCCGCGGGTCGCGATCCTCGCCGAGTACGACGCGCTCGCCGATCTCGGGCACGGCTGCGGTCACAACCTCATCGCGATGATCGGTACCGCAGCCGCGGTGGCGGTGAAGGAGGTCATCGAGGATCTTCCCGGAAGCGTCGCCGCGATCGGGACGCCCGCGGAGGAGGGCGGCGGCGGAAAGGTCGCGCTGCTCCGCGCCGGCGGCTTCGACGACGTCGATGCCGCGATGATGATCCACCCCACGACCGGACGGAGCCTCGCGGGCCGGCACTCGCTCGCGAACAACCGCGTGAACGTCGAGTACTTCGGCAAGTCCGCGCACGCCGCGTCGCAGCCCGACCAGGGCGTGAACGCGCTCGACGCGATGATCCAGCTCTTCAACGGCGTGAATGCGATGCGCCAGCAGCTGCGCCCGGACGCGCGCGTGCACGGCATCATCGAGAAGGGTGGCAGCGCCGCGAACGTCATCCCCGAGTACACGCTCGGCCGATTCAGCGTTCGGGCGCTGGACCGCCGCTACCAGCAGGAGGTCCTGCGTCGCTTCATCGCCTGCGCCGAGGGCGCTGCGACCGCGACCGGCGCGACCGTGAAGGTCACCGTCCTCGAGAACGCGGGCTACGAGAACATGGTCTTCTCGACGCCCATGGCCGAGCGCTGGACCGCGCACATGCGCTCGCTCGGGATGCAGGTCTTCGACGTGCGCGACGACGAACGCGTGGGATCCACCGACATGGGCAACGTCATGCAGGTGCTGCCGGGCATCCATCCGTACATCGCCATCGCCGATCAGACCATCCCCGGGCACTCGACCGCGTTCCGCGATCACGCCGCCTCCCCTGAGGCCCTCGAGCGCGGCCTCGTCGCGGCGAAGGCGCTCGCGCTCACCGCGATCGACGTGCTGGCCATGCCCGAGGTGCTGAGGCGAGCGCAGAGCGAGTTCGAGGAGCGGCGCGCCGCAGGTGTCGTGAGGGGCCGCCCGTCCTAGGGCTCGGTCGCGAGGCGCGCATCCTCTTCGGCGCCCAGCTCGCCTGGGGCATCGGCTTCGGGCTCTTCGCGACGCTGTCGCCGCTCTTCCTTCAGGACCTCGGCGCGACGCCGACGGACATCGGGCTCGTCTTCGGCCTCGGCAACGTCATCGCGGCGATGTCCTTCCTGCCGATCGGCCTCGCAGCGGACCGCTGGGGCGGCAAACGTTTCATGGTCGGCACGTGGATCGCATCGACCGTCGGCGCCGCGGCGTTCCTGCCGCTCACCGACTGGCATGGGGCCTTCATCGGCTCGATCCTCTACTGGACCGGCAGCGCCGCGTTCCCGCTCCTCAGCGCACATCTCGCCGCGACGACGCCGCGCGCTCGGCTCGGCAGCGAGCTCGGGATCGTGTATGGCGCGTTCTTCCTCGGCACGATCTTCGCCTCGCCCTTCGCGGGATCGATCGGCGCGGCCCTCGGCTTGCGCGCCGGCATCGCCGTCGGGGTCGTGGCTTTCGTGATCTCCGCGGCGCTGACGCTGCGTCTGGCCTCCCTCCCGCCAGCGAAGCCGACGGCCGCGGGGCCGCTGCCGCGCTCGTTCTGGACGCTCCTCGCGGTGACGCCGCTCGCCGCGTTCGTCGCCGTGATCGTCAATCCGCTCTTTCCCGTCTACGTGCGCGACGTGGCCGCCGTGCCGCTCGAGCGTGTCGGCGTCTTCGTCGGGCTGATCGCGCTCGGATCCGCGCTCTCGTCCGCGCTGAACGGCCGCATCGGCGATCGGCTCGGTCCCGCACCCGCGATCGTCGGTGCCGGCGCCGTGCTCACCGTCGGCGCCGCGACCATCGCGCTGTCGGGCCGCGCCGAGCCGACGCTCGCGCTGGGGTCGTTCCTGCTCGGGTCGCAGACCGCCGCCACCCCCGTGCTCGTGTCCGCCCTCGCGCGCGTGCTGCCGCCGGCGCGTTCCGGGCTCGGCTACACCGGGTTCCAGCTGGTGTATGCGCTCGGGTTCGGTGGCGGGGGCCTGCTCTCGGGCGTGCTGTATGACGCCGACCCACTGCTCCCGCTCATCGTGCAGATCGCGCTCGCGCTGCCGGTGACGGCGACGGTCGCGGTCATCGTGTCGCGCGTCGTCCGCTCGCGAGAAGCGCTAGCGTCTCCGCGGTGAAGAGCGAGTCCCTCGCCCGTCTCGAGGCCGCGCATGGCTCGATCCAGGACACGTTCGCGACGATGCCCGACGCCGCGCTCGCGTGGCTCAAGCCCGGCGACGACTACGCCATCGGGGGGATCATCATCCACCTCATCCAATCGCTCGACGGCTACATCGGCACGCTCGAGGCTCTGCGCGCCGCGGGTTTCACCGACACCGAAGGCCCGGGCGAGGACGAGGCAGTCGTGGACGCGCAGCTCGTGCACGCGCGACGCGGGCTCGCGGCGGCCGAGCGGGTCGCGACATTCGCGGAGATGAGGACCAAGCAGGCTCGCCTCGCCGCGCTCGCGGCGACGGCGGACGAGGGACAGTTCGGCACGCTCGTCGGCGTTCGGTACCCCGGGGACGAATCGCCATACCCCACGAGCGTCGCGCTCGTCGTGCAATGGATGACCGAGCATTACGCCGAGCACGTCCCCCACGCGCAGCAGCTCTACACCGAATGGAAGAACGCTCGCTGATGCTCGTCGCCAAAGAGCGTCCGACGACGAACACGCACTTGATCACGTGGGTCGACGAGATGGCGAAGATGTGCAGGCCCGATCGGGTCTTCTGGGTCGACGGCTCCGCGGCCGAGGCACGGGCGCTGACCGACGAGGCCGTCGCGGCGGGCGTGCTCGTGCCGCTGAACCCGAAGAGGCGGCCCGGCTCGTACTACAGCCGAAGCGACCCGAACGACGTCGCGCGGAGCGAGGAGCTCACCTTCGTCTGCACGCCGACGAAGGAGGAGGCCGGGCCAACGAACAACTGGATGGATCCGGCCGCGATGTACGCGAAGCTCAGGGCGATCTTCGATGGAGCGATGCGCGGCCGGACGATGTACGTCATCCCTTACGTCATGGGGACGCCCGAGTCGCCGTTCGCGATGATCGGCGTCGAGATCACCGACTCGATCTACGTCGTGCTCAACATGCGGATCATGGCCCGCGTCGGGAAGGTGGCGCTCGACGTGCTCGGCGGCTCGGACAAATTCAACCGCGGTCTGCACTCGGTCGCCGACTGCGATCCGGCGCGCCGTTACATCTGCCACTTCCCGCAGGACGACACGATCTGGTCGGTGGGCTCGGGCTACGGCGGCAACGCGCTGCTCGGGAAGAAGTGTCTTTCGCTGCGCATCGCGAGCTATCACGCGCACACCGAGGGCTGGCTCGCGGAGCACATGATGCTGCTCGAGGCGGTTTCCCCGGAAGGCGAGACGCACTTCATCGCCGGGGCGTTCCCGAGCGCGTCGGGGAAAACGAATCTCGCGATGCTCGTCCCGCCACCGGAGTTCGCGGGCTGGAAGATCCGCACCATCGGCGACGACATCGCCTGGATGCGCGTCGGCGACGATGGACGTCTGTACGCGGTGAATCCCGAGGCCGGCTTCTTCGGCGTCGCACCGGGCACCAACCAGCAGACGAACCCCACCGCGATGAAGATGCTCGAGCACGACTGCATCTTCACGAACGTCGCGCTCACGCCGGACATGGACGTCTGGTGGGAAGGGATGGATGACCCTGGCACCGATCTCGTCGATTGGCGCGGGAAGCTCTGGAAACGCGGCTCGAAGGAACCGGCGGCGCAGCCGAACAGCCGCTTCACCGCGCCGATGGAGAACAACCCGAGCCTCTCGCGCTACGCGACGGACCCCCGCGGCGTTCCGATCTCGGCGATCCTCTTCGGTGGACGCCGCACGACGACGGTACCGCTCGTGGTGGAGTCGTTCGATTGGACCCACGGCGTGTACATGGGCGCGACCGCGGGCGCGGAGACCACCGCCGCGATCACCGGCGCGGTCGGCCGCATCCGCCGCGACCCGATGGCCATGCTCGCGTTCATCGGCTACGACGCGGGGACGTACTTCTCGCACTGGCTCTCGATGTTCGGGCGTATGACGCGGCCGCCGAAGATCTTCCTCGTGAATTGGTTCCGGAAGGGCGACGACGGGCGCTACCTCTGGCCAGGCTATGGGCAGAACATGCGCGTGCTCAAGTGGATCATCGATCGGTCCTCGTCAACGGGGGGCCGCGCCGGCGCGATGGAGACGCCGATCGGGTACCTGCCCCGCCTCTCGGATCTCGATCTGCGCGGCATCGAGGGCAGCGCCGAAGCGATCGCGCGCGCCCTGCGCGTCGATCCCGCGGAGTGGGAGAAGGAGCTCGAGGCGCACGCCGAATGGTTCGAGAAGCTCGGCAGCACGGTGCCCGAGCCGCTGCGGCTGCAACGCCGCTTGCTTCTCGGCTCGCTCAAGGCCCTCTCCTAGACCCGTTCCCTGTTTCGGGCGCGCGTAAAGTGCCCGCATGACCGAAGCCATCGTCGCGGGGGCCATCGCCGGTGCGGTCGCCGGGGCGATCGCCGGTCTCGCGGTGTGGCTCGTGACGCACGGCGGGCTTCCCCGCCCCGGCGGCGTCCGCGAATACACGCATCCGGTCGGCGGCGGCTGGGTCGCGAGCACGAGGACCTCGCCGCGCCAGGCGGTGGGAGAGACACGGACCCACCGCGGCCCGTTCGACCGCTTCAACGACCGCGCCAAGCGCACGCTCGCGCTGGCGCAGGACGAAGCCATCCGGTTCAACCACGACTTCATCGGGCCGGAGCATCTGCTCCTCGGCCTGGTGCGTGAGGGCGAGGGTGTCGCGGCGCGCGTGCTCGCCGGGCTCGGGATCGAGCTCGCGAAGACGCGTCAGGCCGTCGAGAACGCCATCGGCCGTGGCGAGTCCGGAACGAGCCCGAGCGAGACCGTCCTCGCGCCGCGTACGAAGAAGGTCATCGAGCGGGCCACCGAAGAGTCGACGAAGCTCGGGCACCACGACATCGGCACCGAGCATCTCCTGCTCGGGATGATCCGCGACGAGAACGACAACGCTTGCGCGATCCTGAGCGCGCTCGGCGCGCCGCCCGAGAGGATCCGGCACGACGTCATCGCGATGCTGGGCCGACCGGAGCCGCCGCCGACCGCTGGGTAGACTCACCCCACCAGCGATCTGCGCGGAGGGGACGTGGCCGCACCCGAACCGAAGATCAAGCGCTCGTTCACGCTCGAGCTCAAGGGCGACCTCGGCGGTGGCGAGCTCCATCGCATCGCGGGCTGGCTGTCGCGCGAGATCGCGAAGCGCTCCGGCCCGCACGCGCGGGTCGCGATCTGGAGCGGCCGCGGCCACGTCGACAACGTGCGCGCCATCGGGCGCGGCGAGGTCGACATCGCGCTCGTGACGCCGGCGTCGTTCGCGCGGATGGCCGTCGCGGGCGGCGGGCCATATGCCCGCGAGCCCTACCCCGACCTCCTGGCGCTCGGCACGATCCCCTCTCCCGACCGTCTCTACTTCGCGGTGAGCGCGGGGACGGGGGTTCGCACCTTCAAGGACCTGCGTGAGGACCGCCCGCCGCTGCGCATCGCGACGGCGCCGAACGACGGGATCCATCACGTGGGGATGGGCGTGGCCAGCGTCCTCGAACGCTCGGGCGTCTCGCGTCAGGCCATCGAGGGCTGGGGCGGGCGGTTCATCGACCTCGACGACGCGCGCGCCTGCACCGAGGCCGTGCTGAACGGCGACGCCGACGCGGTCTTCCAGGCAGGAGCGGCCGACACGGGATGGTCGCGTCTTGCGAGCGAGCGCACGATGAACTTCCTACCGATCGAGGCCGAGGTCGGTGAGAACCTCGAGAAGGTCGGCTGGCCGCGCGCCACGGTCGCGAAGGGAACGCTGCGCGGGATGACCGAGGACCTCGTCACCATGGACTTCAGCGACGTGCTCGTGGTCTGCCGCAAGGACCTGCCGGAGGACGTGGCGTACCTCGCGGCATGGTGCCTCGCGCAGACGCAGGATCGCGACAAGCTCGATCCGAAGCGCGTCGCGAGCACGGTGCTGCCGCTCCACCAGTGGGCACGAGCCTTCTACGAGAGCGCCGGAGCGGTCAGCCCTTCACGCTGATATCGGTCTCGCCCGCGAGCGCTTTCGTCACCCGGGCGCGGGCGCTCTCGCGATCCGTGGCGCGCACCAGCACGGTCACGCCGTACGTCTCCTCGCCGGCCGCTCCGAGAACGGCACGATCGGCGCGCAGCGCGCGGAAGCTTCGGAAGGCGACGGTGCCGGCGACGGTGCTGTCGACGGCGAAGTGCCAGACGTCGTGCCACGTCTCTTTGACGAACGAGAGCGCGAGCGCCGCGTTCAGCACGCGGTAGAGCGCGGCCGACCCGAACACGAGCAGGCCGAGCACGCCGCCGAGCACGGCGAGGTACAGGTAGAGGCGGCGCGGGAGCGAGCGCCGCTCGTCCTCGTCCAGGCGCGCGCGTGCGATGCGCCAGTGGAACGCCCACGCCGCACCGCCGACGACGATGAGCGCGATGTATGCCGAGGTCTCGCCGTGGTCGTGCGTGTTCAGGTCGAGCACCTGGCTGCCGACGACGCCGAGCAGGCCCGCCGCGCCGACGGCGGCCATCGCCAGACCGATGGCGCTGATGAGATAGGTGTAGAGGCGCCGGATCGTCGCGGCGCGGACGATCTCGGATTCGCGCGCCGCCTCGCCTTCGACGACGCGGCGGTAGAACAGCCACGCCGGTGCGAAGACGATGAGGCTCGAGACCGGTGCGGCGAGCTCGTGCCACAGGCTCGTGTACTGCTCGACGATCGGATCGCCGAGGAGGCGTCGGACGATGAGCGAGAGACCCGTCGTCGCGGCGATCAGGACCACGAC
>Ga0334722_10007732_pt1 | contig 10369 bp, 8 predicted proteins | sample C3_bottom_MG_FD_207210 | JGI IMG/M metagenome (GOLD analysis project Ga0334722, IMG submission 207210) | Sediment microbial communities from Yellowstone Lake, YNP, Wyoming, USA - C3_bottom | ecosystem: Environmental > Aquatic > Freshwater > Lake > Sediment | place: USA: Wyoming | collected... | reverse complement strand
CTCGGCAAAACACGCACCTGTAACTAATCCCACATAACCTGAACCTACAACGACTATTCTCATTAATTCTAAAACTATTTAGTTAACCTTTTATGCAAAGATAATATAACAAGTTAAATACAAAAAATAAAGAATGAGGCGACAGTCTACAGGCTATAGGCAGTAGGCTATAGGCAGTAGGCAATTGGCAGTAGGCAGTAGGCAGTAGGCAGTAGGCATCTATAGTATAAGTCGCCCACAGCCCGTCGCCCACTACCTGTCGCCCAACGCCTGACGCCCCTTCAATTTCCACCATATATTATGCCGATAATAAAAAAAATTCTATCTTTGCAACCAATTTTTTACACAAAATAATGTCTAACTTATTAATTATTAGTTTTTTTAATTTAAAATTATGACTGAAAACAAGAAGAAAACAACCAAAAAGGAGGTTGTTGAAACAAGCGAAACTCCGTTAAAAGAGGCAAAAAGACCAAGAACAAGGGAAAAAGGCGAAGATCAGGATGTTACAGGTGAAGCTTTAGCAACTGACGAAGCAGCATCAGAATTAACCGAAGCAGCTCAGGAAACAGAAAAAGTAATCGAAACAGCGAAAGCTGAAGATTACGGATTTGAGCCTGAAGCAAAAAAAGAAAAGAAATTGAAAAAGGCTGATGAGGAGCCTGAACAGGTAATCAGAATCAAAGCAGAGCCAAGAGGCACAGCCTCTGCTGAAGAGTTCGACTGGGATGCCTTTGAGAGCGATGAGCTCAAAAACACTCCAAAATACAAGGAATACGAATCTATGTACGATGAAACACTTTCAACTGTTGCTGTTGATGAGGTAGTAATCGGTACCGTGATTCAGATGACTTCAAGGGAAGTTGTAATCAACATCGGATACAAATCGGAAGGTGTTGTCAGCTTGAACGAATTCCGTTACAATACTAACCTTAAAGTCGGCGATAAAGTTGAAGTATATGTTGAGAGCCAGGAAGACAAAAAAGGGCAGCTTCTTCTTTCGCACAAAAAAGCACGCGCAATCAATTCATGGGACAGAGTTAATGCATCGCTTGAAAAAGACGAAATCATTACCGGTTATATCAAATGCCGTACTAAAGGTGGTATGATTGTCGATGTATTTGGCATCGAGGCATTCCTTCCAGGTTCACAGATTGATGTTAAACCAATCCGCGACTATGATGTATTCGTTGGTAAGACAATGGAGTTCAAAGTTGTCAAGATCAATCAGGAATTCAAAAACGTTGTTGTTTCTCACAAGGCTCTTATTGAAGCTGAACTTGAGCAGCAGAAGAAAGAGATCATTGCTAAACTCGAAAAAGGCCAGGTACTTGAAGGAACAGTTAAAAATATCACCTCTTATGGTGTATTCATCGACCTTGGCGGCGTAGACGGACTTATCCACATCACCGACCTTTCATGGGGCCGTGTTAATCATCCTGAGGAAATTGTACAGCTCGACCAGAAACTCAATGTTGTTATCCTTGATTTTGATGATGACAAGAAGAGAATCGCTCTAGGACTTAAGCAGCTTACATCACATCCATGGGATTCAGTAGATCCTAACATGAATATCGGCGATAAGGTTAAAGGAAAAGTCGTTGTTATGGCTGACTATGGTGCTTTTGTTGAAATAGCTCCAGGCGTTGAAGGTCTTATTCACGTTTCAGAAATGTCATGGTCACAGCATCTGAGAAGTGCACAGGAATTCCTCAAAGTTGGTGATGAGATCGAAGCAGTTATACTTACACTTGACAGGAACGAAAGAAAAATGTCACTCGGTATCAAACAGCTCAAACCCGATCCATGGCAGAATATTGATGAGAAATATACAGTTGGTTCAAAACATACTGCTAAAGTAAGGAACTTTACCAACTTCGGTGTATTCGTTGAGATAGAAGAAGGCGTTGATGGTCTTATTCACATTTCCGATTTATCATGGACCAAGAAAATCAAGCATCCTGCTGAATTCACAGCAATTGATTCAGATATTGAAGTAGTTGTTCTCGAAATCGATAAAGAAAACAGAAGACTCAGCCTTGGCCACAAACAGCTTGAGGAGAACCCATGGGATGTATTTGAAAATCTCTTTACAATGGATTCAATTCATGAAGGTACTGTAGTTGAAGTATTCGACAAAGGTGCCGTTATAGCTCTTCCTTACGGTGTTGAAGGTTTTGTTACTCCTAAACATCTTGTTAAAGAAGACGGAATGATGGCTAAAGTTGACGAAAAACTTATGTTTAAAGTTATCGAATTCAACAAATCAGCTAAGAAAATCATTGTATCACACAGCAGGGTTTTCGAGGATGAAAAGAAAGCTGCAGAGGCTCCTGTTAAGAAAGTAGAACAGGATGCACCAAAGAAAACTGCCAGGAAACAGAAATCAAGTTCTGAAAAAACAACCCTTGGTGATATTTCACAGCTTGCAGCTTTAAAAGAAGAAATGGAAGAAAAAGAGAATAAAGCTTCCAAGAAATCGAAAAATTAATTAAATTTAGGCTATCAAAATTTAACATTATGGATTTTAATATTGAGAGCCGGAATAACAGCACTGTAATCCAGATACAGTCAGAAAAACTTGACACACACATAGCTCCGGCACTTAAGTCGGAGCTGGTGCTTGTTTCAGGAAAAGGAGAAAAGAACATTATCCTTGATCTTGAAAAATGCCAATATTGTGATTCATCTGGGTTAAGCGCTATTTTAGTCGCCAACAGACTTTGTAAAAATGCAGGGGGCACATTTGTCCTTTGCGGACTTAATGAAGCTGTTGAACGACTTATTACCATTTCTCAGCTCGATACCGTTCTTACAATTACAGGATCGGTAGCAGATGCTGAAAAAATGATATCTTAAAAAAATATCGCTTTGCAGTGTGCGATGAAAGTGACTATTCTTGGTAGTAGTTCTGCATTGCCGACATCAGAAAGATATCCTTCCGCTCATGTGCTTACTGCGCATGAGCGGTTATTTTTAATAGACTGCGGTGAAGGAACCCAGATGCAGCTCAGGAAAACCCGGACAAGGTTCTCAAAGATAAACCATATATTTATAAGCCATATTCACGGCGATCATGTCTTCGGACTCTTTGGACTGCTTTCTTCCCTTAGCCTTATGGGAAGAACAAACACACTTCATCTTTACGCCCCGGAAAGATTTGAAAATATCTTAAGATCGCATCTTGAAGATTTCGATATTAAACTGAGCTTCGAAATTAACTTTGTCCCTCTGACAGGTAACGATACGGTTAAAATTCTTGATGATAAATACCTTACCGTTACATCATTCCCTTTACAGCACAGAATAACATGCTATGGATTTCTATTCAGGGAAAAACCTGCCGACAGAAATATAATAAAAGAGGTAATCGGTAAATATAATATTCCTACAGTAAGAATCCCGGCTATTAAAAAAGGTGAAGATTTTTTGACCTCCGACGGGATAATAATAAAAAATGAAGACCTGACACTCCCTCCGCCGGAACCTCTTTCATATGCTTATTGCAGTGATACAAAATATTTTAAACGCCTTGCATCATTTGTAAAAGGAGTGAAGCTGCTTTATCATGAAGCAACTTTCGATCAGTCTAAAAGCGACCTTGCTCTGATGACAGGGCATTCAACCACAACTGATGCTGCAAGAACTGCTTCAGAGGCAGCTGCCAGCGCTTTGCTTATAGGACATTTTTCGGGACGATATAAAGATATTAATCTGCTTGTAGATGAGGCAAGAACTATTTTCCCTCAGACATTTCCGGCTATAGATGGCAGGACATTCGAAATCGGGAACCTGTCACTTCTACAAAAAGATTAGCTATCTTTGCCAGCTAATTAATAAAATGATATTGCCTTGCAGGAAAAAATTTTAATACTGGATTTCGGATCTCAGTACACTCAGTTGATAGCCAGAAGAATACGTGAAATAAATGTCTATTGCGAGATTCATCCTTTTAACCATTTCCCAACTCCTGATGAATCTGTAAAAGGAGTGATCCTCTCAGGAAGCCCTTCTTCAGTCAGGGATGAAAATGCTCCCTTTCCCGACCTTACTGGAATAAAAGGTAAAATACCATTGCTTGGCGTCTGTTATGGCGCACAGTACCTCGTTCATAAATTTGGCGGCGAAGTAATGCCTTCAGGCATACGCGAATATGGCCGTGCTAAACTTATCACTATAAACGAAAAGGATCCGCTTTTTGTATCCGTTAACCCGGGAACCCAGGTCTGGATGTCACACGCCGATACTATAACAAGACTTCCTGAAGGATATCAGATTACAGGATCTACCGATGATGTAGAAGCCGGGGCATTTCATATCAAGGGAGAAAAGACCTGGGGAATTCAGTTCCATCCTGAAGTTTATCATACTACCGAAGGTACTCTGATCCTTAAAAATTTCGTCGTGAATATTTGCGGTTGTGCCCAGACATGGACCGCAGATTCATTTGTCGGTTCCACAGTTGAAAGCCTTAAACAGCAACTTGGTAACGATAAAGTTATACTCGGACTGTCAGGTGGTGTAGACTCGTCCGTTGCTGCCTTTCTGCTTCACAAAGCAATCGGAAAGAATCTTACCTGTATTTTTGTCGATAACGGGCTTCTGAGGAAAAACGAATTCAGCAAGGTGCTCGATTCATATCTTGGACTGGGACTTAATGTAATCGGAGTTGATGCGGCCGACCGGTTTCTCGATCAGCTCGAAGGAGTCAGCGACCCGGAAACAAAAAGAAAGATCATAGGCAGGGTATTTATAGAGGTGTTTGATTCGGAAGCCAAAAAAGTGAAAGATGTCAGATGGCTTGCTCAGGGAACAATTTATCCCGATGTAATCGAATCTGTTTCAGTAAATGGTCCGTCAGCAACAATAAAATCACACCATAATGTAGGAGGACTCCCTGAGAAAATGCACCTTAAGGTTACCGAGCCTCTCAGACTTCTCTTTAAGGATGAGGTAAGAAGAGTCGGTACAGCTCTGGGATTGCCTGATTTCATTCTAAAAAGACATCCTTTCCCCGGCCCCGGGTTGGCTATCAGGCTTCTTGGAAAAATGACCAGGGAGAAGCTTGAGATACTCAAGGACGCTGACGACATTTTCATTGAAGGTCTTAAAAAACATGGCCTTTATGATTCTGTTTGGCAGGCTGCTGTAATTCTGCTGCCTGTTCAGTCGGTAGGCGTTATGGGCGATGAAAGAACATATGAAAATGCAGTCGTGCTGCGGGCAGTCACATCAACAGATGGCATGACAGCTGACTGGTCGCATCTGCCATACGACTTTCTTGGACTTATCTCAAATGAAATAATAAATAAGGTAAAAGGCATTAACCGCGTGGTATATGATATAAGCTCCAAACCACCGTCAACGATAGAATGGGAGTGAGATAAGTCAAAAGTTAAAAGTCAAAAGTCGATGTGAAACGGAGATCAGCCTGAAATAATAGCCGCCTGAACCCGTTTACCATAGTCAATTTACAGAACCTAAAAGATAGTTATTTGTTGAACTTGTAGAAAGGATTGAAAATAATATGATGAAAAAAATAATTTATAAGACTGCTCTTCTTGTGATATTTCTCGGAATGTCACCCGTAGCATCATCTCAGGTATTGAATGACGGAACTTTCAAATTCGGAAGAACTCTGAGCCTGATTGATGCCTTTTACGTTGATTCCGCGAATCTCGATAAACTGACAGAGAAGGCAATAGTTGAAGTTTTGAAAAACCTCGATCCGCATTCGACATATATATCTGCAAAAGATGTAAAAGAGATGAATGAACCGCTCAATGGCAACTTCGAAGGAATCGGTGTCCAGTTTAACGTTTTGCGCGACTCAATCATCGTTGTTGAACCTTTGGCCGGAGGCCCCTCTGAAAAGGTTGGCATAAAGGCTGGCGACAGGATAGTTAACATAGATAAGGAGAAGGTCGCAGGAATAAATATCAGCACAACAGGGGTGAGAAGCAGGCTCATGGGACCGAAAGGAACAAAAGTTGACCTTAAAATCGTCAGGAAAGGAGTGAAGGAGATTCTTGATTTTACCATAATCCGTGATAAGATACCTATCTACAGCGTAGACGCTTCATATATGCTTGATAAAGAAACCGGTTATATCAAGCTTAATAAGTTTGCTGCGACTACTGAAAAAGAATTTGACACTGCTGTAAGTGGGCTCAGGAAGAGCAATATGAAAAACATGGTTGTCGATTTGCGTGGCAATGGTGGCGGCTATATGCTTGCTGCAACCCAGCTGGCTGATAAATTTTTCACCGACCAGAAGCTGCTTGTATATCTTGAAGGAAGGAAAACTCCACGGCAGGAATTTAAATCAACAGGCAACGGAAGCCTCTCTTCAGCCAGGCTTGTGATTCTGACCGATGAAGGATCGGCTTCAGCGAGTGAGATTTTTTCAGGAGCTATGCAGGATTGGGACAGGGGAATAATTATGGGAAGACGGACTTTTGGCAAAGGCCTTGTACAAAATGGCTTCTATCTGACCGATGGTTCAATGATCAGACTTACCATTGCCCGTTATTATACTCCCACCGGCAGATCTATCCAGAGACCATACAATGAAGGTTATGATAAATACATGGAGAACTTTTATAAAAGGTTCACCGATGGTGAGCTTATGTCAGCCGACAGTATCCGTCTTGCTGATTCCCTGAAGTTTAAAACGATGACCAATAAACGCACTGTTTACGGTGGCGGCGGAATTATGCCCGACGTATTTGTATCTGCTGATACTTCTTATTATTCTCCCTATTTCAGTAAGCTTTATACCAAGAATGTCATATTCCCCTTCGCTCTGGAATATTTTGATAAGAATCGCATTTTGCTGACAAATAAATATAAGACATTTGATGAATTTAAGGAGAAATTCAAATTCAGTGATGACGATATTATGAAATTTATTACTGAGGGGGAGGCTGTTGGTGTTAAGTATGATGATGCTCAGTTTAAAAAATCGAAAGATGAAATACTTCTGAGACTGAAAGGCTATCTGGCAAGCAGTATGTGGCAGACAAATGAATTGTATCAGATCGTAAATGAAAAGGATAATGTGATACACGATGCTCTGAAATTAATTTCTGATCCAAAGAGCTATAATTCAATACTCGGCATAAAATAACAGGTCACATATAATGAAATTTGTAGCTAAGACTCTGTATGGGCTTGAAAAAGTTCTGGCGGATGAACTAATCAGTCTTGGAGCCACTGATGTACAACAAGGTAACCGTGCTGTTTTTTTCCAGGGCGGGAAAAGTCTTCTTTATACAGTCAACTATTGCTCAAGAACAGCATTGTCTGTTTTAGTGCCCATTTCGGAATTCAGAATTAGATCGAAAGAAGATCTGTACAAGGTTGGCAAAAAGATAGAGTGGAATCAATACCTCGATTCTGACAACACTTTTTCCATGGTTCCGGTGGTTAATTCACCGCATTTTGGGCACACAGGTTATCCCGGACTGATATTAAAAGATGCTCTGGTTGATTATTTCAGAGATATTACCGGCCATCGTCCATCAGTTAATGCTGATAATCCCGATCTGCTCATAAACCTTCATATCAGCAATGATTCTGTAACAATATCTCTTGATTCTTCGGTTATTCCTTTGTTTAAAAGGGGATACAGACAGGAACAGACTGTTGCTCCTCTGAATGAAGTTTTGGCAGCCGGAATATTGCTTCTGTCGGGCTGGGACAGTTCAGTTGCCTTAACAGATCCGATGTGCGGATCAGGTACAATTCCTATTGAAGCGGCATTGATTGCAGGAAAAGTTCCTCCTGGAAAATTCAGGAAATTCTTTGGTTTCCAGCACTGGAAGGATTTCGATGAAGATATGTTTGAAAAGATTAAGATGGAACACCTGGGTACAATAATAAAACCCCGGGTAAGTATATTTGGAAGTGATATTTCTGCCCAGGCTGTTCAGATCGCACGAACAAATATTGAAAAAGCGGGACTGACTGATTCCATTTCTCTCAGTGTATGTGATTTTAAAGATCTTAAATCACCTGATGAAAATGGTTTCATCTTTATAAATCCCCCTTACGGCCAGAGAATTCAGCCTGAGGAGATTGATCTTTTATATGGTATGATCGGCTCCACGCTCAAACACAGCTTCCCTGGAACAACTGCATGGCTCATTACTTCAAACAAAGAATCTGTTAAACATATAGGACTAAAACCCCGGGAGAAGCATACTCTTTTCAATGGTGCACTGGAATGCCTTCTTTTGAAATATGAAATGTATAAAGGATCAAAAAGAGCCCCAGGCAATGATATCATCACATAACAGGTGTTGATCATAACAAATCTGTATCTTTATCAAAAAACCCCCTGTTATTTAAAAAACTCAAAGAGGGAGTGTTATATTTGGTAACATTATATTTTTATTATATTTGTTATCGAAATTACCAGACCTTATCTAAAATGAAGCTTAAATGAGCTTTAATATAGAGAATTATTTTTCGGAACTCACCGAGGCGAATACATTCCTTTATTATAAGGGAAATGTTGATTCGGATGTAATAAATCATGTTCTCGACACTGTCGAGGATAAGATGGTTGAGGTTAACGAACAATCCAAACTAAGAAAGAAAGTATACACTGTCCTGGTGGAAAGTCTTCAGAATCTTTATCATCATGTCGACAAAGTTCCTGATGATTTTGAAGATCAGACAGCTGAAAAATTCGGTATCCTGGTTATAAAGAAGGTAGATGACGGTTACAGGATAATCACCGGTAACTTTGTTCATGCCGAGAATATTGAGAAACTCGAGGAGAAGATAAAAAGGATTAACAGGTCAAGTCATGAAGAAATCAAAGAACTCTATAAATTTATTCTGAATCATCAGCGAATATCGGCTAAAGGCGGAGGTGGACTCGGGCTTGTTGATATTGCAAGAAAAACAGGGAATAAACTTGAATATACATTTAAAGTTTATAACCGCTATTATTCATTTTTCTATCTCGATATTTTGGTGAATGAGGAAAAGTAAACACAAAATTTAAAACGTACAGATATGGAACCGATCATCATAGATGGAACCGCTAAAACACCAACTGTTAAATTTGATTCTGCAGAAGGAGTATTTGAAATCAAAGGACGATCAATTCCTGAAAACTCGGTAGAATTCTATAAGCCCCTGGTTGACTGGCTCGACATATACAAGGAATCACCTCTCACAAAAACTGTTGTTAATATACGCCTTGAGTATTTTAATACAAGCTCCTCAAAATGCATTCTCGATGTATTTAAGAAACTTGAAGCTATTCATAAGGCAAAGAATGAGGTTGAGGTGAACTGGTATTACGAAGAGGATGATGAGGATATGCTGGAAGCAGGAGAGGACTACGAATCCATTATCAGGGTGCCATTCAAAATGATTGAGATTGTTGAATAGCTGCTTAATTTTCCAACTGAAACTGATAAGATATTTTGAATATAAAGAGGCTGTCTCTTCCGGGACAGCCTCTTTATATTTTTCAGGAGTTTCTAATCGATAATCTTTTTCTTTCTCCCGAAATAATCTTCAATCGAATCGAGAAGCTTTTTAAGTAATCTGAAGTAAAGAACCAGATACAGAAGAAATGTCATGATCCAGAGAACAAATATGTTGACAATAAAGGTATCCACAGCAATCCCGAAAACCATCTTCACAGGTGAATAAAAATGCGCCCGTACAAAATTACTCTCAGGATTCATAAAAACAGGATCCGATTTCTGCAACACTTCCCCTTTGAACTTAATGGCTTTGGTCGACTCATTTTTGTCCCTTACAAACTCCTCCAACGACTTGTTATAATAGCTGTCTCTGATCTTAATGAACTTTGCCAAGTCATTGCCGATGAGATTTGCTTTAAGCGCTTCCTTCCTGGTGCTTGCTTCGTTGTAAACATTTACATATACCTTTCTTATTGTCTCGATATAATTCTCTGCCGCTTTGGCAATATCTGATGTTATCTTTTCCGGAGTTAGCTGATCAGAATATTCAAATTTAATATTTGGTGTAATTAGAAGTTGCTTTCTGATCTCATTAGATACAAGGATCAGGTCGTTTTTAAATTCATCATCCCTGATTCCTTTTTCCAGATCGCTTATTATGTTGTCAAAAGAACCTTTCATCTCAACATTCCAGTACTCTTTTTTAAACACTGCGTTGCTCATTACTTTCTCAAAAGGATAGAATGGACTTTCATAATCGTTATAAATGAATTGTTGCACGGCAAGTGCTTCATATCCCCAGCGGGCTGTTATAAGTTCTCCATAGACCGGAATTGAAACCGGTGATGATATGTTGGGGTTCAGCTTCTCAAACTTTACAATTACCCCGCTTAAGATTATTTGCGGGATCACGAGGAATG
>Ga0334722_10007731_pt1 | contig 10369 bp, 10 predicted proteins | sample C3_bottom_MG_FD_207210 | JGI IMG/M metagenome (GOLD analysis project Ga0334722, IMG submission 207210) | Sediment microbial communities from Yellowstone Lake, YNP, Wyoming, USA - C3_bottom | ecosystem: Environmental > Aquatic > Freshwater > Lake > Sediment | place: USA: Wyoming | collected... | reverse complement strand
CGGTGGTCGCCGTATCATTAGGACCAGTACGAATGCTACTACTTCATCGCGGACTGGCATGCCCTCACCACGAACTACGCCGACACCTCGAAGATCAGGACGCACGTCAAAGAGATGGTCATTGACTGGCTCTCGGCAGGACTTGACCCGGAGAAGGCTGTGCTCTTCCAGCAGTCCCTGGTGCCCGAGCACGCCGTCCTCCACGTGCTGCTCTCCATGTCCACGCCGCTCCCCTGGCTGGAGCGCGTGCCGACCTATAAAGAGAAGATGGACCAGATCCAGGACCGGGAAATGAACACCTATGGATTTCTCGGCTACCCCGTGCTCCAGGCAGCGGACATTCTCATCTATAAAGCACACTTCGTGCCAGTCGGCGTCGACCAGCTGCCCCATCTGGAGCTGACGCGCGAGATCGGCCGCAGGTTCGACCAGCTCTACGGCGAGATATTTCCCGAGCCGCAGCCGCTCATGACCGAGTATCCCAAGCTCCCGGGTACGGACGGCCGCAAGATGAGCAAGAGCTACGGCAATACGATCAACATGTCGGACACCCCCGAGGACATCACGAAGAAGGTGATGGCCATGGTGACCGATCCCGCGCGCGTGCGCAGGAACGATCCGGGCAATCCCGACGTCTGCCCGCTCTTCGCGCTCAACAAGATCTTCGCGCCCAGGGAATGGTGCGATCATGTGAACGTGGAATGCCGCCGCGCCGGCATCGGCTGCGTCGATGACAAGAAGGAGCTCCTGAAGCACCTGCTGGCCTACCTCAAACCGATGCAGGAGCGAAGGAAGGAACTCGTTTCCGACCCGAAGAGGATCATTGAGATCATCCAGGAAGGCTCCCGCAAGGCCCGCGTTGTCGCTGCTCAGACCCTGGCGGAAGTGAACGAGGCGATGAAGCTGTAGCGGCATGTTGGCCACATAAGGCACAGAGGGCAAAAAAATTAGAAGGCTGAACTCGCGCAGAGCCGCGGAGGCGCAGAGAAAGCAAAAGATTCTTGAGTTTGAAGCCAGTACAGAACCTCGATTTCCCAGCGTCTCAGCGCCTCTGCGGGAGATAATTAGAAAGTTCATTTTGTGACTTATGTGCCTTTTGTGGCAAATTATTTAGACTTGTAACTTTGAATGACCATGGACGACCAAACACCTTCCTCATTCGACAACAAAACTATCCATCGTAAAAAACCCGTCAAATTAGACCTGAAGATCTCCGCCGCAAAAAAGAAAAAGCTGACAAAGAACCAGCAAACCTTCAACCGCCTGACAAAACGCATCGAACAGCTACAGCAGGCGATCGGCAAGGACACGACCAAGCTCGAAAAAGTGCTCAAGACGTACAACGCGAACATCCCCCACCTGCAGCAGACGATCTCCAAAAGCCGGCTTACGCTGGCGAAAACCCTGGCTGAAACTGCAAAAGGAATTGATTACGACAGACGTCAGGCAGACAATTTGCGCAAGGTGATCCTCACCCTGTGCGACGAAGCCTTCGACTATCTGGAGCCTGACCGGGAAACGGAACAGTTCTATAATGCCTGGTCGGGATCGAGCTATCGCGAGGAAGTGCAGGCGAACCATAACGCCATGAAGAGGGCCTTTGCGGAGCGTGCGAAGGACGCCTATGACATGGAGATCGATCCCGATTCGCTGGGCGACACTCCCGAGGAATTCGTGCGTCATGCCCGGCGCATTCTGGACGAGTTCAAGAGCAGCGGGAAGCAGCAAGGGGAGCGATCCTTCGGAAGCAGAAAGTCGAACGCGCACTTTGTGCAGGAAGAGCTGAGAAAAAAAGAGGAGGCCCACAAGCTCAAGAGCATGCGAAGCCTCTATCTTTCGCTGGCAAAGGCCCTGCACCCGGATACTGAAATGGACGCTTACGAAAAGAAACGAAAAGAAGAACTGATGAAGAAGGTGACCGCCGCGTACGCCGACAAGGACCTTGTCTCGCTCCTTAAACTTGAGATGCAATGGGTCGCCACGGAAACCAGGGCGCTCGACACGCTGCCGGACGAAAAGCTGAAACTCTACATAGCGTCGCTCAAGGAGCAGGCAGCAACGCTCGAAGAGGAGCACGCATCGGTGTTCTATAATCCCCGTTACACGCCCATCAACGACTTCTGGCACCTGTCGGAACAACAGGCCGCTCGCGAGATCCAAAAATTGAAGCAGGCCTGCACCCGGCTGAACGAGTACCTGAGCGAAATGACCGACGTTTGCTCCGATCCAGATCGGAGGAAAGAGATCATCGAGTTCATGAAAGAATATATAGCCATGACCGGCTCCGAACTCTCCGATCCCTTCCACGATCATCCCATGGCTCTCCATAAGCATTGAGGACGTCCTGAACTCGTTGAAGTTTCCCTCCTCCGAAACACATGATATTTCAAACCGTACTCTTCAGTCCAATCCCCTTAAAATACCAAACGGAAGCTTTGACAACGCCGATGATAAGGAATATTATCGTGCTACGTATAGGGAAAAGCATATACCTATGATGGTCTCGTAAGAAGTAAAAAAACCGTCTTTGCGAGCGTAGCGAAGCAAACTCGTAGCTCGTATCCGCCTGATAAATCGAGATTGCCGCGTCGCTTCGCTCCTCGCAATGACAGCAGTGGGACTTTTTACGAGACCATCATATGTAGAGTCACGATTCCGTACTGGTTAGCTCCAGCAAAATACCGCTAGTAGAAGCGGTCAAGGCCGCTAACTTTCAAGAGGGAGGATGAAAAGATGCCGAAGGCTATTGTGTGGTTTGGGATCTGCATGATGATTGCAATCGGTTTCGTTGCGTGCGGTGATAGCAATTCCAGCAGTGGCGGAGATACAGCAGAAACTCTGAATCTGAATATAAGCGCAAATCCTAACGTGGATCTAACAAGCTCGTACACATTACACAAAACCACGCTATACGTCGATTATAATGCAATTACTACTCAGACTGGTTTCAAACTTGCGATTGCATACGCAGATATTAACCACGACGGGAAAATCGATGTCTTTCTTTCTGCTGGAGATGCCACGACAAACCGGACTCCTGTACAAGTTCTTATGAATAATGGTTCCAATATTTTTTCTGCTCAAACGGCATCAGTTATCACGAATGTGGAGCCTGGTGTTGTCCATCCACGAAAGGCATTAACCGGTGATTACAACGGAGACGGCTGGCCTGATGTATTTGTTATAGGCCACGGATACGATCAGCCCCCTTTTCCTGGTGAATACCCTTTGCTTTTTCTGTCGAACGGCAATGGAACTCTTCGTTATGTCAGCGGGTTTGAAAGTCTGGTAGGTTTTCATCATGGGGGCGCATCGGCGGATATTGATGCCGATGGTGACATTGATATCTTCGTTGCAGACAATAACGCACCATTCTTCCTGATCAACGATGGCCATGGTAATTTGACCAAAGATACGAGTCGTCTTACAACTGAAATTAATGGAAAGCCATTCTTTACAGCGGAGCTTATTGATATAGATAAAGACGGTTATGTGGATCTCATCGTAGGGGGGCATGAGCATGAAGGCATGCCAACTACTATTTATTGGGGGAGCAGCAGCGGTACCTATAAACCAGCAAATAAAACTGTTTTACCCGCTGTAAGTGGCTGGGGCGTAGTGCTGGACTTTGCCGTTGAGGACATAAATGGCGACGGGTTAAAAGACTTAATCATAAATCGCACCGGCAGCACAAACTTCTACGTCGGCCGATATATCCAAATCCTTCGACAGACTGCAATCCGCCACTTCTCTGATGAAACAGCTTCCCGCCTAACAATGTACACAACATTATCTTGGTTCCCCTGGCTTCGGGTTCAGGACATTGACGGTGACGGGTATCCAGATATATTTATTGATGACAAGCGCTTTTGTTCGGGTCAATGTGCCTGGCGGAACAATGGTAGTGGGATTTTCTCATCTTATACAGGCACGATCACACCATCTTTATAAGGTCTTGCAAGTTGCGTAGAGCAACGCGCTATCCGACAAGGATCCTAGGCTTGGGCGATAAAGCCGCCCAGCCCTCACCCACGGGAGCAAATAGGGTCACCCATTTAAAGGGCACCGTCAAGCGAAAAAAGCTATCTTGTGGCGAGAAACGGGACGCTTCTCGCCGAGCCTTTTCGTTATCCTCATCCGTACCACTGCCGCAGTTTCATTGGTTGCGGTGTCAGTCTTCACTGCAACAGTCACCCGTCGGGATTAAGGTCATTGGTGAAGCTCTTTATCCATGACCCTTTCCGCCTAATGGCGGACCAGAAAATCTTCGGTTCCATGCCGTGTCCAGAACTTTGTACAAGTCTTATGGTTGTTAACCAGCCCCAAGATGGCTCGCGGCATGGGCAGTAAAGATGCTGATAACGTTATAAAAGGGTGGGACGGATTCCAATCAGGTCTCGTGGTTTTGCCAACCCTAAAGCAGGTTCACCGTCCCAGCCAGCTATGAACTTTGTGTAAAGATCTTCTCCGGCATAAAGGGAACTCCATCTCGCATGATGTAATACGCGGCTCGCGCCAGTTTGTGAGCCAGGGCTTGATGAGCTACCATTGCGTTGGTCTTTTGCATCTTGCGCTGGTAAAATGCCCTGGCCTCCGGATAATAGCGCCGGGCAATCTCGGCAGCTTCGGAAAACGCCCACGCCAGGTACTTGTTTTCGCTTTTCTTGTTCCCTTTACCTTTCTTCTTATCGTTGCTGATCCATTTGGTCGAAACCTTCCGGCAGTAGGAACAGTAGTTGCCGACTTGCGTGAAGCGGCTGATCGGGCCGGTCTCCAGCATAATGGTAAGGCCCAGCGTCTTTCCCACTCCTTGCAGGGTGAGGAGGCTTTTGTATGGTTCGCGCAGTTCCATCTTCTCTTCGATAATGCTTTCGATGGTTTTGATCTGGCGCGTCAGAAAATCTATCGATTCCTTGCTGATCTTGCCGGCCAAGGCTAGGTCTTCATTTTGATCGAGAAACGGAGCAATGCGATCCGTATTCAATGCTTTGATGTCATTCGTCTTGAGCCGAACCCGTTGTTGCGGCAAATGATGTTCTGCAAACTGATAATGAGCGAAGTCCTGAGCTTTACGAGATGACTTCGTTTGCGCAACAAGTCGCGGACCGGTCGATCTTCTTTCGGGTAAATGTAGCCTTCGGGCAGGATTCCGAGCCGCAGCATTTCGGCCAACCAGAAGGCATCATGCTGATCGTCTGAATATTTGAGCCCATGATATTGCTGTATCTTCGTAGGGTTTGCGAGATGCACACGGTATCCATCCGCCATAAGCGCATCCACCAGCCAGTACCAGTTGTATGTGGACTCGATGACGATGCCGATAATCGAATCCTTGTAGGGTGCGAGGGCGGAAAGGATTTGTTCCGGATCATTGGGAACCTTCTTCTTGAAAACCCGTTTGCCTGTTTCATCGATGATCGCCAGATAACTGTTGCTTGAATGTAAATCTATTCCTGTGTACAATCGCATAAAGCATGACCCAATTCGAAAACTTCAGCACGGTAAAGTGTCCTGAATGCAGAAATATATTCAAAGCGTCTGAAGCTAGATTGTTCGGATTTATTAAGTCTCCCTATACTGTAGTTTTTCTATCTATCATATTTGGTCTTATGATACTCCTGATTAGTTACTTCCTCTTTGTTAAAGAGAATATAAAGCAACCTGATATGGAAAAGTTTTTCTTATTATTTCTGGGCATATCATTAATCACCAGTGGCGCTCTCTTGATAAGACACGAACAGGTTGGGCCAGAAGAGGATTTTCGTGGTTGGAGCATGATCAAAGGAAAGGCCACTGTCATAATAGGTGTTCTAACGATAATTTCGGGTCTTGTTCTTATTGTAGGTAGCGTAATAATATAAGGGAACTAACCTGCGCCTCGACAGCGACGCGCCAAAAGCGGCGCGTCAGGCGCGTTAATCTGCAATATGAGGTCAACGGTGAAAAGGATTCTTCCTAAGAATAGGAGTATATGGATCGTGGCCATCATTGCAGCCATATCAATTCCTATTTTCGCAAAGTTTCGAGAGGTCAAGCAAGCGCCGCCGTTAAAATCTCAAGCAAAAAAAATAACCTTAGCTTCATTCCCACTCACAAAAGGAACCTACTGGATATATCAGGGTCCAACAAAATGGTCTGTTGCAAATTCAGAAAAGATAGAAGAACGAACACTGACCTGGAAAATGGAAGTTGTCGACACACTTCAACAAGGTCATAACTTCATTGCTGTATTGAAAGGTCATCCTGGTGATCTCGCCTGGTATGAAGAGGGCAAGGACCGCAGCGATTATCTGCTGATACGTCGCGGGATGGAAAAATATTACTTTATAGTCTTCGATGGATCAATAAAGACGATCCTTGACAGAGCCAAGGCAAATGCATCAATCGACGATCTACTCGACGATGACAGGCTCTACATCAATTTGCCTTTGTACCCGGGCAAGAAATGGGGCAATCCGGATCATTCAGATCGTACAGACAATGCATACTGCTGGTATGTCGAATCCGGCAACAAAACAGTCTTGCAGAATATTTCGGGGCTGAGCTCTGATCCGACAGTGACACAATATGAACTGCAATATTATACTAATCCAGACCATGAAATATTGAAGTTTGTAGAGGGCGTCGGGATAACGGACTTTCAGTATGTCCATCATGGGACAGTTTCAGAAACACACTTGCGAATGATCGCATTTCATAACGGCGAAGACTAACGAACGCGTTCGCAGCCACGCGCCAAAAGACGGCGCGTGCGGGGCGTGCTACACTAGCAACAGAAGCGAGAGGTCATTATGAAAGAAGGATTCCTTGTCTTCGCCATGCTTCTCAGCGCTTGCGCCACGAACGGCCAGCCGCCGCCCCTGACGGTGGTCCCCCAGGTGGACCTGGGCCGCTACCTCGGCACTTGGTATGAGATCGCGAGTTTCCCTCAGCGGTTCCAGAAGGGCTGCACCGACTCGCGGGCCGAGTACCGCCTCCGCGATGACGGCACCATCGACGTGCTGAACAGCTGCCTCCGGGACGGAAAGGTGGACAGGGCGAAAGGCAAGGCCTGGGTCGTGGACCGGACCACGAATGCGAAGCTGAAGGTCTCGTTCTTCTGGCCTTTCCGTGGAGATTACTGGATCATCGACCTGGGCAAGGACTACGAGTTCGCCGTGGTCTCGGCGCCGTCCATGAAGTACCTCTGGATACTTTCGCGGACGCCCAGGATGGAGGAACATCGGTACCAAGAGATCGTCGGCCGTCTGAAGGATCGCGGGTTCGACATAGTGAACCTCAAACGCACGGATCAGGGGAACCGGACGGACCGGTGAGAGAGCCTCTTGGGCGCTACCAGCATGGGGTGTTCCGGTCCGATTCATGCGTCTCTTTTCCCGCAGCATAACCAATTGTTGCACCTTCCGTAACACAAAAAACCTTGACAATACAGGGCCTCTCCCCTATTATTCTTTTAACAACAATTCAGGTTGAAGGTTATGAGACTGAAGGCTGATGGTTCAAAATAGGCACGCATTTCCCTTGGACGATTGAACATTGGGTTATACTTACCTTCCGCCTTCAGCCTATCCACCGGACTAGTTACCACCCTATGATAACGACCATTCAAGACGTTTTAAAAGAATTCAAGTCCGACATGGAGCGCATGGAGCACCGCATCCATGAGAGCCTGGGGACCGATGTCGAGCTCATCCGGCAGGTGAGCAAATACATCCTCGGCGCGGGCGGCAAGCGGTTCCGGCCCCTGCTGCACCTGCTCTCGGCGCGGCTCTGCGGATGCCGGGACCACAGCGCCGAATATACCCTGGGCGGCGTGGTCGAGTTCATCCACACGGCGTCGCTCCTGCACGACGACGTGATCGACGAAGCAAAGGTGCGGCGCGGCAAGGACTCGGCAAACTCCCTCTGGGGCAACCAGGCCAGCATCCTCGTGGGCGACTACCTGTATTCGAAAGCCCTCTACCACGGCGTCCGCCTCCAGAACCAGCGGGTCATGGACGTTCTCTCCGAGACGACCACGACCATGTCCGAAGGCGAAGTGCTGCAGCTCATGCAGATCCAGAACATCGACATCACCGAAGCGGACTACTATCGGCTCGTCGAATGCAAGACCGGCGTGCTCATTTCCGCATCCTGCCGGCTCGGCGCCATCATCAGCAAAGCCCCCCTTTCGCAGGAGGATGCGCTCACGGCCTACGGGAAAAAACTTGGCTACGCATTTCAGATCACCGACGATACCCTCGATTATGCAGCGGACCAGAAGCAACTCGGCAAGGTGCTCGGCAAGGACCTGGCCGAAGGCAAGGTCACGCTTCCGCTCATCTATGCGATCCGCAAGGCCGCTCCCATAGAAAAAAACCGTCTCAACGGGATCCTGCAGGCAGAGGCCATGTCCGACGAGGACCTCAGCTACACCATCGGCATCATGGAAAAATACGATACGGTCAATGAAGCGCTCACGGTTGCACAGTCCTTTTCAGACGGGGCGAAAGCGGAGCTGAACCTGTTCCCCGATTCGCCGCCGCGCCAGGCGCTCCTGGCCCTTGCAGATTACGTGGTACAGCGGGAGATGTAATGCACCCCCTTGTAGCGCTGGCGAAAGAAGCGATTGAGCTCTATATCCGGACGGGGAGCATCCTCACGGTGCCGGAGCACAGGCTTCCCTCCGAGTTCGACCGCCAGGCAGGCGTATTCGTATCCCTCAAAATAAACGGCATGCTCAGAGGGTGCATCGGAACGTTCCAGCCAACGGAGCCCGATGTGGCGCATGAGGTCGTACGGAACGCCATCAGCGCCGCGACCTGCGATCCGCGCTTTGCCTGTGTCCGCGATAATGAACTCGATGCCCTTGAGTACAGCGTTGATGTGCTGTCTCCAACCGAACCGGTCGAGGACAAAAGCATGCTCGACCCGAAGCGCTACGGCGTGATCGTTCAGGCCGGAAAGAGGCGCGGGCTGCTCTTGCCTGACCTTGAGGGCGTGGACAGGACGGAACAGCAGGTCAGCATTGCCATGCAGAAGGCGGGTATAGCACCGGGCACCCCGGTCAAGCTGTTCAGGTTCGAAGTCAAGCGATACCATTAACAAAGATGATCGTCATGAAAGAGGGAGGATAGAAATAAGGCATGGAGAGAACGGAACGGAACGAAAAAGACGATTCACAGAAAGCAAAGCTCATTTTCCTGGCATTGGCCGCCCTGGTGGTGGTCCTTCTGATCGTAAGCTTCGGCTATGCGAACAAGGCACGCAATGAACTGAACGCAAAGAACCAGGAGCTCGAACTGGCAAAACAGGACAACGCCAAGCTCGAACTGGCGCTGCAGGACCAAAAAACGGAGATCGAATCGCTGAAAAAAGAGGTCCAGACGCTGCAGGCAAAGATAAAAGCAGCTCCGAAGAAAAAGGCCCCGGTTGCCAAGACCAAGACAAAGGCTAAGGCAAAGACCAAGAGCAAGACCAGGTAAGAGCGCCTCGGGCAGTGCGGTAGCAGGTACCGTGTTGAAAGACCATCATGCACCGGCAGTTCATAGACGAGGGCGATACCATTCCCGGATCGGGAGAACGGAGCTTCCATGAGTAATCAAAAGGCCATACGCTCATATGAATATAAAAATGATTACTTCTACATCGTCATCCGCCAGGCGCCCGAACTAGGCGACCAGGCGTACCTGTACTGCTGCGGGATCAAGATCTCCAAGTTCGACCCCATCTGCTGGGGCAAGGCCGGCATCTGCTCGAACCCGGCCTTTAAAGGCCTCCAGCAGCTGCGCGCCGATGTTTCCAATTTCGCGTTGAAAAAGGGCGCACTCCCGAAGAACGTCGAACGCATCCCCTGCGGACCCATGACCCCCCGGGGCGACGGCTGGTACCGTGAGAATATTTTAATGATCGACAATGCGACGCCGAAGAATGTCCAGGACATCCTGGAGTACAGCGCCCTGGACCTGGCCAGGACGATCCTGGCCGTCTGCTCTCCCGATGCCAGGGTCCCGGCCAAGTGCCCCAGCGCGCCGGCCATGCAGAAATGGCTTGATTCACTGGGCGTGAAAAATTACAAGGAAGTGGCGCCTCCGCCGATCGCAAGACCGGGGGGGCAGAAGTAGCACTGAACGCTTCAGGAACAAACACATTCAAAACCCTTCCGCATGTCATCATGAATATGCTGAAGGGTTTTTTCTTTTTCAGATAGAATAGATTTCTGCTACACTCGAAGTGTCGTTTTACGGGTAAATCCCCCAACCCCAACCCTCTCCCTCGGAGGGGAGAGGGAGCAGCGTCGTTGCCCCTCCCTCGAAGGGAGGTAACAGGGTTGCCTGCCCCGTTCGATGCGATGCGTCTAACCGGGGGGGAGTGTGACGGTCAGGCAATC
>Ga0334722_10007730_pt1 | contig 10369 bp, 8 predicted proteins | sample C3_bottom_MG_FD_207210 | JGI IMG/M metagenome (GOLD analysis project Ga0334722, IMG submission 207210) | Sediment microbial communities from Yellowstone Lake, YNP, Wyoming, USA - C3_bottom | ecosystem: Environmental > Aquatic > Freshwater > Lake > Sediment | place: USA: Wyoming | collected... | reverse complement strand
GCATGGTTAGCGTCATCCTTATCTCTCAGCGCGTACCAGGCCGAGGAGTCAATAAAAACCCGCTTAATCATGGCGCTGTTTTTTCAGATCAATCAAATAGCGATCATGGCGCTCGGATATATCACTGCGGCCAGACTTGCCACCGCCGATTAAATTCATGAGGGGATCGTCAAATGGTATTTCATTTTCAGCCAGCACCCGGCGCACACCTTCCCTTACCAGGAAGGCTTTTGACACGCCGCTTTTGCGAGCCGCTCTATCAAGGTTTTTGTTGAGTTCCGGTTCGAGATAGAACTGCAATCTTTCCATTTTCTGTTCCATATTACCACCCCCTAATGGCGTATACATTACTTTAGTTGTCATTATACGCTAAAGCTTAGTTTAAAAAAAGGCAACAGCGTTCTTGAAAATCTCGATGCCGTCGGGCGGGGCGCCTTCGCCCCGGGTCCATCTGGGGTGCTGGGTCGGGCGGACAAAGACTTCCGGATGAGGCATTAGCCCGAAGACACGTCCGGTGGGGTCGCAGATACCGGCGATATCATCGATCGAGCCGTTCGGGTTGGCGGGATAGTCCCCGGAGTCACCGGCGGCGTCGACGTATCGGACGGCCACTTGACCGGCGGCCCGCAGAGCGGTCAGGTCTTCATCCCCGATGACGAACCGCCCTTCGCCGTGGCGGACAGGGAGATAGATAGCGCTCTTTAAGCCGCGGGTGAAGATGCATTTGCTGCCGGCGTCCGGTTTTAAATGGACCCAGCGGTCCTCGAACTTGGCTGAGGCGTTGAATGTCAGGGCGGCCTGTAGGGGACGGTTTGGTCCTCTTCCCGGCAACAGTCCCAGTTTGACCAGCACCTGAAAACCGTTGCAGATACCGAGCACCAGCTTACCTTGAGAGACAAAATCGGCTATCGGCGCGGCCAGCCGGTGCTTTAGTTTGCGGGCCAGCACCTGTCCGGAAGCGATATCGTCGCCAAAGGAGAAGCCGCCCGGCAGCGCCAGTATTTGATAGTCGGCCAGCAGGCCCGGACATTCGATGAGATCGTTGACGTGGACACGGTCGGCGGAAGCGCCGGCCAGTTCAAAGGCGAGCGCGGTTTCCCGGTCGCAATTGACCCCAGCCGCTAATAGCACCAGAACCTTAACTCTATTCTCCATTTTCCATTCTCTATTCTCCGCACCGCTTCGCGAAACCTAGGCCCAGCGAAGCGGTGCTTTCCAGGCTTTCTTTAACTCATCAATGCTGATATCGATGACCGCGCGGTCGTCCAGGCCGGTAACGACCAGACGTCCCGTGCCGGTCACTTTGCCGATTCGCGACCAGACCGTGCCGGCCAATGTTCGCTCAAATTCGGCGGCGTCGGCCGGCTCGACGGTGACGACAAACCGGCTGTTCGATTCGGAAAAAAGAGATTCGACATCGCTTAAGAATCCGTCCGTCTTGACCGGCCTTATACTGACATCCACGCCCAACCCGCCCGCGAACGCGGTTTCGGCCAGGGCTACGGCCAGACCGCCTTCGGAGCAGTCGTGGACCGAGGCGATAAGACGGCGCTTTATCGCCTCGTGGACTGCCGCGTAGGTCGCGATTGCGGCCTCCCCGTCAAAACCGGGTGCCCGGCCCCAGACCCCGGTCAACCCGGCATAGTGAGAACCGCCCATCTCGACCTTGGTCAAGCCCAGCGCATATACTATGTCTCCCTCGCGCTTAGCGTCCATCGTTACCGCGCAACCGGTATCCTCGATGACGCCCATCGCCGAAATAAGCAAAGTCGGCGGGATAGCGATAGTGCTCCCGCGGAGCTCGTATTCGTTATGAAAGCTGTCCTTGCCGGAAATAAACGGCGTGCCCAAGGCGACGGCGGCGTCGTGGCAACCTTGGGCGGCCCTGACTAATTGCCCGAGCTTTAGATCGCCGTCCGGGTTGTGGTCGGACTTGATCGGATTGCCCCAGCAGAAGTTATCGAGGATGGAGATACGCCCCGGGTCGGCGCCGGCGGCGACGGCGTTGCGCACGGCTTCATCGACGGCGGCGACCGCCATATCGTACGGGTCGATCAAGCCGTATTTAGGATTGATACCGCAAGCGACGACGACCCCTTCCACGGCGTCGGCACGGGGTTTCAGAACGGCGGCATCCGACGGGCCGTCATTGGCGATGCCGACCAGCGGCTTGACGACGCTTGTCCCCTGCACCTCATGGTCGTATTGGCGGATTACCGACTCCTTGCTACAGACGTTTAAGCTGCCGAGAATCCTCAGTAGGGCAAGCGACGGCTCGATACTGACCGTCTGGTTGGACGGCGGCTCCGGCGGCTCCCACCGGGCCTCCAGCTCGAGCCGGGGGAAACCGGCGTGGAGCCAATCCAGCTCCAGCCGGGCCGCGACGGCGCCGTCATATCTAACCGTTAGATAACCATCGTCGGTGAAAGAACCGATAACCGCCGCCTCGACATCACGCCGTTTAAAGAGGGCCATCAGCTCATCGATCGTCTCCGGGGCCACGGCTAAGGTCATTCTCTCTTGCGATTCCGAGACCCACATCTCCCAGGGGTCGAGCCCGCTGTATTTTAGGGGAGCCTTTTCCAGATCGACTTGGGCACCGCCGCAGAACTGGGCCATCTCGCCAACGGACGAGGAGAGGCCGCCGGCGCCGTTATCGGTGATGGCCCGGTAAAGCCCCCGGTCGCGGGCGTCCAACAAGGCATCCATCATCTTCTTCTGGACTATGGGAGCGCCTATCTGCACGACCGCCGGCGGGGTCGTCTCTTCCAGCTTAACGGATGAGAAGGTCGCGCCGTGGATGCCGTCTTTGCCGATCCGCCCGCCGACCATGACGATCAGGTCGCCGGGCTTGACCGACTTTTCGTGAGACGGTACGCCGCCGATGACGGCGGGCATGATGCCGCCGGTCCCGCAGAAAACCAGCGGATTGTAAGTATAGGCGTCGTCAAAGAGAATGGCCCCGTTGACGGTGGGGACGCCCATCTTGTTGCCGCCGTCCTCGACGCCCTTGCGGACGCCGCGAAAGATCCGCCGCGGATGCAAAACCCCCGGGGGCACGTCTTCTTCAGCCATCTCCGGCGGACCGAAACAGAAGACGTCGGTATTGAAAATCAACTCGGCCCCGAGGCCCGTCCCCAGCGGGTCGCGGTTGACCCCGACGATACCGGTGAGCGCTCCGCCGTAAGGGTCAAGCGCCGACGGATGGTTATGCGTCTCAACCTTAAAAACCAGGTTGTATTTATCGTTCAGCCGAACCACGCCGGCATTGTCGCTAAAAACCGAGACCAGCCAATCTATCTCTTTAGCCACGGTGTCGGTGGCCCGCTTGATATAGCTCTTAAAGAGGCCGTCGATGACGACCGGCCCGGCGCCGTCTTGGCGGTAGGTTATGCGCCCGTTGAATATCTTATGCTTGCAATGCTCGGACCAGGTCTGCGCCAGGGTTTCCAGTTCGACATCGGTGGGTTGGTCCGGCAGCCCGGCGGGGCGGCGCGCGGCGAGCGCTTCCGGGCGGGCGAAATAAGCCTTGATGGCGCGCATCTCCGCTACGGTCAAAGACAGGAGGCCGTCGCGGCTGAGGCGCTCAAGACCATCGTCGTCATCGGGTAAATCCACCGTTTTGATTTGCGGCTTATGCGCCGACGGCGGTTGCGGCGCCGACCAGGCCGACCGGGCGTATTCAGCCGGAGTCATTATCTGGTAAGCGTGGATCAATGGATTGGCCAGCAGCCCGAGGCAAACATGCTCGGCCTGCGCTTCGGTCAACCGGCCGGAAATCACGTAGACCGTCGCGGTCCGCACAAAATCGCCGCCTCCGCCTTCGTGGATTCCTGCCTCCTGCCTCCTGCCTTCCCACAAATCCAACATGTCCGCGATCGCCTCCGCGGTCGTCCGCCCGACGTTGTCGGTGACGCCCGGAAGATAGCCGACTTCGATCGCCCAATCGATGCCCGCGGTTGGCGGCTTATCGAGCGAGTAATCCTGGAGCACCGGGTCGGCCAGCAGGTCTCGCGCGACAAGTTCGATTTGGCCGTCCGTCAGAGGGGCGTCTATATAGTAGACGTCCCGGACGCTGAGAGAATCGAGATTTACGCCCAGGTCCTGTTCTATCTGCTTCTTTATCGACGGACCCCGGGCATCGAGCGCCGGGTTTTTAAAGACGACTTCGACACGGCGCACTAATCGGCCTCCGCCGACCATTTTAGGCCGGTCAGCCGCTCGTAGGCCTCGATATATTTCCCCCGCGTCCGCCTGATTATCTCCGGCGGCAGCTCCGGGGCCGGCGGTTGGCGGTCCCAGCCGGAGGCGCCGAGCCAATCCCGGACGAACTGCTTGTCGAAACTGGGTTGGGACTTGCCTATCCCATACCCGTCGACCGGCCAAAAGCGGGAAGAATCGGGGGTCAGGACCTCGTCGATTAAGATAATATCGCCGTTGCTCAGTCCGAATTCGAACTTAGTGTCGGCGATAATGATGCCCCGGCCGGCGGCAAACGCGGCCGCGAAGCAGTAGAGATTCAAGGATATCTGCTTCAGCCGCCTGGTGAGGTCGGCCCCGACGACGGTCTCCATCCGGGCGACGGTGATGTTTTCATCATGCCCCTCGGCCGCTTTGGTCGACGGGGTGAAGAGCGGCTCCGGAAGCATCTGCGATTCCTTCATGCCCTCGGGTTGGGCTTGGCCGCAGACAGTCCCGCCGGCCTGATATTCAGCCCAGGCGGAACCCGCCAGATAGCCTCTGACGACGCATTCGATCGGAATGACTTCGGCCTTTTTAACCAGCAAAGTCCGCCCCGCCAGGTAAGCTTTGTCCAGCCCGACATCGGGAAAATCCTTCGCTTTGCTTGAAAGCATATGGTTGGCAGTCAACCCCTGAGTGCGGGCGAACCAGAAGATAGACATGGCTGTCAGCACCCGCCCCTTGTCCGGAATCAGGCTCGGCAGAACGATATCGTAAGCGGAGACGCGGTCGGTCGCCACTAAAAGCAGCCGGTCGCCAAGGTCGTAGATGTCTCTGACTTTTCCTTGCGATGTCGGGGCGGCGGACACTATATCCGCCCGACCTCTTTCAGCGCTTGGCGCAGGACCTTTTCGCTCTCCGAACTCAACGGCACCAGCGGCAGACGCGGCGGTCCGGCGGGCAGACCCATCATAGTCAGGGCGGCCTTGACCGGCACCGGGTTCGATTCGATAAACAAGGCTTTCACCAGCGGCAATGTCCGGTAATGGACCTCTCTGGCCGGCTCTGTCTCGCCGGAGATCGCCAGAGCGCAAAGTTCAGTATATTCGCGGCCGATGACGTTGGCGACCGCCGAGACCGCGCCGTGTCCGCCCAGGCAACAGGAGGCGAACGTCATGGCGTCTTCTCCGGCCAGGACGTAAAAAGGTTCGGCCAGCCCGGCGGTCGCCCCGATTATCTCCATCGTTTGAGAGAGATCGTTGGCCGCGTCCTTGACCCCGATGATGTTGTCTACCTCAGCCAGCTTCAGGATGGTCGCCGGGTCGATATTGCGGCCGGTACGCGACGGGATATTATAAATGATTAGCGGCAAACCGGTGGCCGCGGCAACGGCTTCGAAATGGGCGATCAGCCCGCCCTGCGTCGGCCGGTTGTAATAGGGCCCGACCTGTAAACTGGCGTCGGCCCCGGCCGCTTCGGCATGCTTTGTCCGCTCGATCGCTTCCCGGGTCGAGTTCGAACCGGTGCCGGCGATAACCGGCACCCGGCCGGCCGTCTCTTCGACCACGATTTCGATAACGCGGTCATGTTCGGCATTGGTCAGAGTCGGCGATTCGCCGGTCGTCCCGCAGGGGACCAGACCGTCGACCCGCTCCTCGTCGATAAAATGGTTCACCAGCTTGCGAAGGCCCGGCTCATCGAGAGACAAGTCATCGTTAAACGGCGTTATCAACGGCACGTGGCAACCCGTAAAATCTATAGCCACTTCAGCTCTCCTTCAATCGATCGAATATCTTATCTATATTTCCCAGATAGTGGGCGGCGTCAAAACAATCATCCAGCTCGGCCGCGGATAGTTGCGCCGCGACGTCCCCGTCATTCAATAGATTCTCTTTGAACAAGCTCTTCTCCTGCCAACTGCGCATAGCGCTTCGCTGGACGAGACGGTAAGCGTCTTCGCGCGCCAGACCTTTGCCGACCAGGGCCAGCAGGACGCGCTGCGAAAAGACCAGGCCGAGGCTTGTATCCAAATTGGCCGCCATATTCTCCGGGTAGACGCTGAGGTCCTTGATAACACCGGTTATTTTGTCCAGCATATAATCGAGCAGTATGACGGCGTCCGGCACGGCGACGCGCTCGACCGACGAATGCGAAATGTCCCGCTCGTGCCAGAGCGCGACGTCCTCAAGAGCGGCGTTGGCATAGCCGCGCAACAGGCGGGCCATGCCGGTCAATCTTTCAGTGATGATCGGGTTCCGTTTATGCGGCATCGCCGACGACCCCTTCTGGCCGGCGGCAAACGGCTCTTCCGCCTCCAGAACTTCCGTCCTCTGAAGATGGCGTATCTCGACGGCGATCTTTTCAACGGTGGCGCCGACGACGGCAACGGTCGACATATATTGAGCGTGACGGTCCCTCTGAATGACCTGACTTGAAACCGGCGCGGCCGCCAGCCCCAGTTTCGCGCAGGCCAGAATTTCCACTTGCGGATCGATATTCGAGTAAGTCCCGACCGCCCCCGAGAATTTGCCGACGGCGATCTCCCGGCGCGCGCTTTTCAGCCGCTCGAGGTTGCGCCCCATCTCACAATGCCAAAGCAGCAGCTTTAAGCCAAAGGTCATGGGTTCGGCGTGAACGCCGTGGGTCCGGCCGACCATGACGGTATGCTTATACTTCAGGGCTTGCTCTTTAAGCGCCGCGGCCAGCTCTTCGACGTCTTTTATCAGCAGATCGGCGGCGTCCCGCATCGCTATCGAGAGGGCCGTGTCGACCACGTCCGACGATGTCAGCCCGTGGTGGATAAAGCGCCCCGCCGGCCCGACATTTTCCGACAGATTCGTTAAGAAAGCCAGGACATCATGGTGGAGTTCCGCTTCGATAACCTCGATCCGTTCGACATCGAAAGCGGCCTTGGCTTTGACCTCGGCGGGCACATCGGCCGGTATGTGGCCCAGCTCCGCCTGGGCCTCGGTCGCCGCCAGCTCGACCGCCAGCCATCGTTCGTATTTAGCGCGCTCTTCCCAGAGCCGCCCCATTCCGGGACGCGTATATCTCTCGATCACTTGGTTTCCTTCGATTTATCGGCCGGCGCGGCCAGCTCTTCTTTATACCGGACCAGACGATCGGCGATGGCGGGGTGTTTTAGCCCGAGTATCTGCGCGGCCAAAATAGCGGCGTTGGCCGCCCCGCCGATAGCCACAGTCGCCACCGGCACGCCCCTCGGCATCTGCACGATCGAAAGAAGTGAATCGAGGCCGCCAAGGTCGGATGTGACCATCGGCACGCCGATGACCGGCAAGATCGTCAGCGACGCAATGACTCCCGGCAGATGCGCGGCTTTGCCGGCGCCCGCGATAATCACTTCCACATGACGGGTTGTCAGTTGGCCGACGTATTCGTTAAGCGCCTTCGGACTGCGATGGGCCGAGATTATCTTTTCCTCATGGGGAATATCGAACGCCGCCAGCATCTCCGTCGCTTCGATCATAGTCTTTAGATCTGACGAGCTGCCCATAACGACCGCCACCAGTGGTCTGGCCATCTTACCGCCCCCTCGTGGTATTTTCGATTCTTAATTCTCCCTGGTCCGCGGCCCCCACGGCCGCCCCGATATCCGTACGATACCGCATACCGTCAAACTTGATAAGCTTTACGGCTTCATAGGCTTTCTCCCGGGCCCGCGCAAATGAATCGCCGACAGCGCCGACGTTCAGCACCCGGCCGCCGCCGGTCAACAGTCGCCCGCCCTCAAGCCTGGTGCCCGCGTGAAAAACAGTCACGTCTTTTTCCGCGGCCGCGTCGAGACCGGTTATCTCTCGCCCGGTGATCGGCGATTCCGGATACCCCTCCGACGCCAAAACGACCGTCACGCTTTTCGCGCCCGACCAGGAAACATCTACGCCGGCCAGCCGCCCTTGCGCGCAAGCCAACATCACTTCCGCCAGGTCACCGTCGAACAGCGGCATGAGCGCCGCCGTTTCCGGGTCGCCGAAACGGGTATTGAATTCCAGCACTTTCGTTCCCCTATCGGTCAACATCAAGCCCGCGTAGAGAACGCCTTTGTAAGTTATGCCCCGCTTGGAAAGGGCTTCAATAGTCGGTTCGATTATACCGGTGACAACTTGCGCCAACCCGGCTTCATCCAAAAAAGGCGCCGGAGCATACGCGCCCATACCGCCGGTGTTCGGCCCGGCATCGCCGTCGCCGACGCGCTTGTAATCTTGCGCCGGGGGCATGACCTTTATCGTCCGGCCATCGACAAACGCCAGCACCGACACCTCTTGGCCGGCCAGGAATTCCTCGATAAGCACCTGCCTGCCCGCATCCCCGAAACGCCTGTCGACCAGACAATCGCTAAGAGCTTGGCGGGCAGTCCCGAAATCCGGCGCGACGATGACGCCTTTCCCGGCGGCCAGGCCGTCGGCCTTGATAACATACGGGGCCGTCCCTGTTCTAAGATAAGCGAGAGCCTCATCAAAGCCGGTAAAAGCCCGGGCCGCGGCAGTCGGTACGCCGGCGGCAGCCATTATCTCCTTGGCAAATATCTTGCTCCCCTCAAGGCGGGCCGCTTCGCGGCAGACCCCGAAGACCGGCAAGCCGGCGGCCTCGAATTCATCGGCCAAGCCGGCCACTAAAGGCGCTTCCGGCCCGATGACCACCAGGTCAATATTCTCGCGGACCGCCCAGCCGACCAGGCCGCTATCGACCGCTAAAGACGGCAGACATTCAGCCAACTCGGCGATGCCGCCATTACCCGGAATGCAGTAGATCTTTTCCACCCGGGGACTTTGTTTAAGTTTCCAAATAAGAGCGTGCTCGCGGCCGCCGCCGCCGATGACAAGTAATCGCATGCGATTCAATAATAAGGTAAAGAAGGACGGGCGGGAAGAGGAATAGGGCGACTTACGGAAATATCGTCTGCGCCCGCTTGGGGCCGACAGAAACAAGCGAGAACTTAAGGCCGCAGAGTTCTTCTATCCTGGCGACGTAAGCGCGCGCCGCGGCCGGCAGATCGGACATCGCCTCGGCCTCGTGGATGTCTTCGCTCCAGCCTTGGTGTTCTTCGTAGACCGGTTCGCACTTGTGGAATATCGTCTGGTGCGGAGGGAATTCGTCGTATATCTTGCCTTCATAGGCGTAGCCGACGCATATTTTGATGGGCGAGAGCCCGGTCAAGACATCGAGTTTAGTCAGGACCATATCGCTTAAGCCGTTTATGCGGGCGGCGTAACGCAATATGATCGCGTCGAACCAGCCGCACCGGCGCTGCCGGCCGGTCGTGGTGCCGAATTCGACCCCAACCCGCAACAGGTGCTCGCCGACCTCGTCGCCAAGTTCGGTCGGGAAAGGCCCCGACCCGACCCGGGTGACGTAAGCCTTGACGATGCCCGTTACTTTATCGATGCGCAGCGGCCCCACTCCGGCTCCGGCGCAAGCCCCGCCGGCCACCGGCGAAGAGGAAGTGACAAAAGGGTACGTACCGTGATCGAGATCGAGCAGCGTCCCTTGAGCGCCCTCAAAAAGAACACGTTTGCCGGCATCGAGCGCCCGGTTTATGTAGAGCGATGTGTCCTTGATAAAGCCGCGCAGGCGCTCTGCATAGACTTCGTGCTCGCGCACTATCTCATCCAGATCGAGCGGCGGCAGCTCGAATACCTTGACTAATAAATCGTTCTTTATCGACACCGCTTGCGCCAGTTTTTCGCGGAATATCTTCATGTCCAGCAGATCCTGCGCCCTGATACCGATGCGCGCGGCTTTGTCTTGATACGCCGGCCCTATGCCTTTATTGGTGGTGCCGATCATGGCTTTGCCGAGATGCGTTTCGGCGGCTTGGTCGAGCAAGCGATGATAAGGCATTATCAAGTGGGCGTTGCCGCTGATGATAAGCTTGCCGATGTCGATGCCCCGGGCGGCCAGATTGTCCATCTCCTCAAGCAGCACTTTCGGATCGACGACTACCCCATCCGCGATGACGGGAATGACGTGCGGGTATAGCACGCCGGAAGGGATAAGATGGAGCTTTAGCTCCTGGTCCGCGTTGACGACCGTGTGGCCGGCGTTGTTGCCGCCTTGATACCGAACGATGATATCCATCTCGTCGGCGAGTATATCGGTTATTTTCCCTTTGCCTTCGTCACCCCACTGGGTGCCGATCAATATTGTTGCCGGCATACTACTCCTTGTT
>Ga0334722_10007729_pt1 | contig 10371 bp, 7 predicted proteins | sample C3_bottom_MG_FD_207210 | JGI IMG/M metagenome (GOLD analysis project Ga0334722, IMG submission 207210) | Sediment microbial communities from Yellowstone Lake, YNP, Wyoming, USA - C3_bottom | ecosystem: Environmental > Aquatic > Freshwater > Lake > Sediment | place: USA: Wyoming | collected... | reverse complement strand
TGCCATTTTTCCGTAATAAGCCTAAGTGGGCTGGTCCCGTCATAGTAGGCAGCGCTGCCGAATGTGATGAGTAGCACGAACAAAGCATCAGCTGTGCCGCACAGAAGCGCCTGGCTAGTTGTATTTTTCATGCTCTTTGCGCGCTATCCGTTAGCCATTTATTCCTAACGGCACGATTCGCCCTCGGCTTTGTAGCCGACAATTGCTCCTTGCTGATTGACTTCCCAGTGGATGGAACAACGAGGTTCAGGTTCAACAAATATCCAATTTCCATTTGGTAGATTATATGTTGTTTCTTTCCAGCCAATTTTTGACGCATATGAATTTGGCCTAGACATTATAGTTTTCATTTCCTCAATGTCGCGGCCCACCCATCCTTTAACATGCTCGTCAAGGGTGACAATCTGAGACCCGCAGCCAGTAAGAACAATTGCAAACACAAAGACATAAAATTTGTGCGTCCGCATCTAATTGGCCTTTGACAGCTAACATTATTAATTATCTTGATTACGCATTTTGACGAAGTTACGTTGAAAATATTGGGAAGTCAACAGCTTTTTGATAAAATTAGTTAGGCAAATTGCCTGATGATTCGGTATAATCCTACTGTATTTATTATTATGCTGAATCGATATAATTGGGAATAAAAATTATGCTTGACGCGTTTAAGGGTTTTATCAAGGAGAAGGACGCCACGAAGGAGAAATACATCCCCTTCTACTGCCGTTGGGTCGCCAATTGCTATGCCCACTGCCAAAAAGAGCTCGTCCTCAGTCTTGACGCCGGGCAGAAACGTGATTTTTTGCAGTACATGGCAAAGACTCACGAAGAGTGGCAGGTGAAACAGGCCGAAATGGCCTTGAGGCTCTATTCGTTTTATCTTGCTGCCTTGCCTGCCCAAACTTCCTTTCCCGTGGCGAAAGGGGAATATGTCAAGGAGTGGGAGACGCTTGAGCCGAAGATGCGAGAGATGTTGCGCCTCAAGCAGCGGTCGTACAGCACAGAAAAGACTTATGTCGGCTGGCTCAGAGCATTCAAAGGCATGTTCCAGAAAACAGCACCGGCAGAGTTGGCGCCTTCCAATATACAAACGTTTCTCAGTCACTTGGCCGTGGAGAAACGGATATCGGCATCTACCCAGAATCAGGCGCTTAACGCCCTGGTTTTTTTGTTTCGGCATGTGCTGGACAGGGAGATCGGCAAGGATCTTGACTCAGTACGGGCGGACCAAAAGAAGAGACTGCCGGTGGTAATGACCCCGACCGAGGTGCAGGGTGTGTTCGACCGGCTCTCTGGTATCAACCTGCTGATGGCGAAACTGATTTACGGCTGTGGGCTTCGCATTACCGAATGCCTTGGCCTGCGGATCAAGGATGTCGATCTGGAGCAGTGTATCCTCATAGTCAGAAGCGGTAAGGGGGACAAGGATCGGAGGACCGTTCTCCCCGTGTCGCTTAAGGATAGCTTGAAGGTTCATATCGAGTCTGTCCGTTCGCTGTATGACGCAGATCGGAAAAATAGCGTTGCCGGCGTCTTCCTGCCGGGGGCGTTGGAGCGGAAATATCCGAAGGCGGGGAGCGAGTGGGGATGGTTCTGGCTGTTTCCGGGCAAGGATCTTTCTGTCGATCCACGGAGCCAGGTGGTGCGGCGGCATCATGTGCATCCGGCGTCGCTACAGAAGGCGTTCAAGAATGCCGTCATGGCCTCGCAGGTGACGAGGCAGGCCTCAGTTCACACACTGCGCCATAGTTTTGCCACTCATTTGTTGGAAAGGGGATACGACATAAGGACAATTCAGGAATTGCTTGGGCATAGCAATGTGCAAACCACCATGATCTACACCCATGTGGCAAAGAAAAATATCCTTGGGGTTCTCAGCCCCCTGGATCAACTATGATGCTTCTTGCTGGAGCTTTTGGTCTCCTCAGCGCTGGCCAGCATACCAGCGGTAAGCATTCTGCAATCCCTCTTTAAGCGTGTACGCCGGCGACCAGCCCAGACTGTTTATTCTCGACGTGTCCAGCAGTTTTCGGGGAGTGCCGTCCGGCTTGCTTCCATCATAGGCCAGTTGGCCAGCAAACCCTACAACCGCTTTGACCTGCTCGGCAACCTCGGCGATGGTGCTGTCAAGACCGGTTCCGAGGTTGAGGAATGAGGGATGGGAGGCCTGGTGGGACTGATTGCCAAGGGCTAAAGACCGAGTGAAAAACGATTGCTCTAATGTCATGACAAAGACGCAGGCGGCGGCCATGTCGTCGACATGGAGGAATTCGCGGCGGGCGGTACCGGTGCCCCAGAGCACGACTTGGGGGTGGTGATGAGTCAGGGCGGTGGAGTCGGGACTGAGACCGACGGCTGCCTTGATGTCGGCAGGGATTGCGCCGTAAGTGGTTTCATCCTGCTGGATCGCCTGGAGATCACCCTCCATGGCGAGCTTGGCCAGATGGAATTTTCTGATCATGGCCGGGAGGACATGACTGTTTTCCAGGTGGTAGTTGTCGCCAGGTCCGTAAAGGTTGGTGGGCATCACCGAGCGGTAGCTGGTGCCGTACTGGCGGTTATAGGACTCGCACATCTTGATGCCTGCGATTTTGGCTACGGCATATGGCTCGTTGGTCGGTTCAAGGTAGCCGGAGAGGAGGGACTCCTCCTTCATCGGCTGCGGAGCCATGCGCGGGTAGATGCATGAACTTCCTAGAAAAAGCAAGTTCTCGACCCCGGCTTTATAGGCCTCGTGGATGACATTGGTCTGGATCATCAAATTCTGGTAGATGAACTCCGCCGGATAGGTGTTGTTGGCATGGATGCCTCCGACCTTCGCCGCAGCCAGCACCACATAGTTTACCTTCACGTTGCGAAAAAAGTCACGCACCGCCGCCTGATCGGTAAGATCGAGCTCGGCGTGAGTGCGGGTGATAATGTTTAGGTGTCCTTCCGCCTGCAATTTGCGAATGATGGCAGCTCCCACCATGCCCCGGTGTCCGGCGACGAAGATGGAAGAGCTAGGGCTGATGGCTGAGGGCTGGGTGGTGGTCATTCGTTACGATCCTTGTGTTTTTGCACGGCGGATCGCAGCCCATCGATAACTTGTGCAACGTCTTCTGGCATGGTGTTCAACCCCTTCCTATTCAAAATACCTGAACGTCCTGAATCCCTCTTGCCGGCATAGCGCGTCGCGTTGGGCCTCTTCAAGGTCGGCGCAGACCATTTCCTTGACAAGCTCGGCGAAGGAGGTCTTCGTCTGCCAGCCCAGTTTTTCCTTGGCCTTGGTGGGGTCACCCAGCAGGGACTCGACCTCGGTTGGCCTGAAGTAGCGAGGATCAACCCGGACGATAACCTGACCAATATGAAGGACGGACGACAGCGGGCGGAGTTCTCTTTTACCCTCACACTGTCCTGCGTGCCCAGCGCTCAATCCTTCAATGATGCCGACCTCCTCCACCCCGTCACCTTCCCAGCGCAGGGATATGCCAAGTTCGCGGGCGGCGCACTCCACGAAGTCGCGCACCGAATGCTGGACGCCGCTGGCTATGACAAAGTCGTCGGGCGCCTCCTGCTGGAGCATGAGCCACTGCATCTGCACGTAGTCGCGGGCGTGCCCCCAGTCGCGGCGCGACGAGAGGTTGCCGAGGAAGAGACACTCCTGCAGGCCAAGGACGATGCGGGCCAAGGCGCGGGTGATCTTCCGGGTGACAAAGGTCTCACCCCGGATGGGGGATTCGTGGTTGAAGAGAATGCCGTTGCAGGCATAGATACCATAGGCTTCTCGGTAATTGACCACGATCCAGTACGAGTAGAGTTTGGCGACGGCGTAGGGCGAGCGCGGGTAGAATGGGGTCTTCTCGGTCTGCGGGGTCTCCTGCACCAAGCCGTAGAGTTCCGAGGTGGAGGCCTGGTAGAAGCGAGTCTTCTTTTCGAGCCCCAGAATGCGGATCGCTTCGAGGAGCCGCAGCGTGCCCAGGGCATCGGAATCGGCAGTGTATTCGGGCTCCTCGAAGGAGACCGCGACATGGGACTGGGCTGCCAGGTTGTAGATTTCGTCTGGCTGTACCTGCTGGATGATACGGATCAGACTCGATGAGTCGGTCATATCGCCATGATGCAGGAAAAAACGACGTTCCTGCTCGTGCGGGTCTTGGTAGAGATGGTCGATACGATCGGTATTGAAGAGCGAAGTGCGGCGCTTGATGCCATGCACCTCGTACCCTTTCTTGAGCAGGAATTCGGCGAGATAGGCGCCGTCCTGGCCGGTCACGCCGGTGATTAGGGCTTTTTTTGTCATATTTTGTTCCCTGCTTTTTTATTAATGTTGGTGGTGTCGCAGGCAAGCGAGCCTTACGAGGTCATCAATGGTAATGCAACCGCTCCCGTTTTGGCAACAATTAAACATTATGGCGCCGCAAAAAGTCCGACCTACAGTGTTTGCCAAGGCTGCCCAAAAAAACGATTCCCTATCACCGGTCCATTGTTTATGCTATTATCATCGTCTACACCGGTGCCATCGAATACCAGTCACGGGAAACCCTATCAGGCTATCATCAACCTACAGCCCCGGGGGATGAATCCTTGGGTGAATTGGTTTGAAAATCCATACAGCGAGATGCTGTTCTACCTGACAATGCCGATATATGCCGAACCAACTCATTACCCATTTTGAATCTTCCTGGATAGTATTGGTGGCCCTTTCTCTAGCGGGCATAATGACGCTAGTTGCCTGGGGGGCCGCATTCCTTCGAATATTTCCTCGGCTGCGGCTCAATCAAGCTCTTTTTGCCTTTTATTGCGAGAGTCTCTTGCTTGGCACCATGCTTTTCAGCCTTACCGGGTTCGTAGGGGTTTTACTTGGTTTCAGGCTGGTGAGCAGTTTGCTGACCATCTCTGCTTTAGCGTATATTTTTGTTTTTATCGAACTGCGGAGTTGGCTAAAAAACAAACCGTCATCCGGCAAACTAAGTGTTGAAACATCTGAAAAGCAACTTTTGATCCCATCGCTGGCTGTCATTGTCCTGGGCTCAATACTATGGACGATCAACAACTTGCAGGGCTTAACCACCACCCCAAAGGGTGAGATTGTTTTAGCCCCTTGGATCGATATCTTCTATCACGCTAAATGCATAAGCCTTTTCGCTCAATTTCAGGGAGATCCAGGGGCATTGAATTATACGATGCACGGGGATAAACTCCCCCTCTATCACTACGGCAGTTACATTTTGTCATCTTTTGTTTCCTCCCTTGGCGGCATCCCGTCACTTCAAGTGGCAACGAGCTTGTATCCTCTTTTTGGGATGCTGCTGACGGGGGTGTCGATTTACATGCTTACGCACATGGTCGCGGGAGGGCGATGCGCACTCTTTGCTGTATGTTTTTTGTTCTTTTTGCCCGACATCACATTCTGGGCGGCAAGCGATAGTCGCCAAAACAGTTATTTTTTCTTCCAACAGGTCGGCATCGGTGGAAGCTATGCGGTTGCGGTTATGGGACTGGCATTAGGCTATGCGTTTCAAGCGTTTCGAAAAAAATCAACTCTGCTTTGCGTTGTTTCTCTGCTGGTCTTTTTGCTGGCCGGTTTTTTTAAAATGCAAATCGTATTGGCGTATAGCCTGCTCCTCTTTTTATTCATAATAATGAATATCGATTGGCTGGATAAGAAGTATCTTATTATTGTGACCATATTTTCCTTGGCGATATTTTTTACAGCTGTTTCCAAATTAAATCAAATTCCATCTGCACCGACATTCTCAATAACAAGCAGCGGTGTTATTGCGCATTTAAACAGTGTGCAAAAAATTATCCATGTAACAACGTGTAATTCATTCGCAATGATTCCTGCCATTATCTCGTATGCTATTACTTTATTGCTAACGACTTATGGCATAATTTTTCCTCTGACAATGTATTTGGTATATCGCCTTAGGAAAACGGTAGAGACAAAGAAAATATCGAGGCTTGTTTTACTTACTTTGATCAGCCATGTTGCCATCAAATTATTAATTTCAGATAATGCAGGTTATGGAGATCTTTTTGAGGTTAACCATAAAACATTTGTCTTTCCATATTTCATCACAGTATTTTGCGCTGCATATTTGCTAACTTTTTTTATTAAGCAAAGGATAATTAGTCCACTACGGTTAAGCCACAAGCTAATCCTTGCTTCATTAGGATTATTTTTTATTGTTTCAACTGGTTATGCAGCATTTGATCTCCAAAACTGGAGATCATTGCGTGGATATACAAATATAAAAATTGATAAAGGACTTTTTGAATCATCACTCTATGCGAAAGATCATTCGTCTCCTGGTGAAGTCGTTCAACTATGTGAGAACGATCCTTTCGATCAATTTGGAGTGTTAGCCGATAGGCCTGTTTTTATTGCGCATGCAATAGTTAATACTCCTCCGGTAAACTATAATGAGCAGCAACGATTTTCCACCATTAACAAAATTGTTCAAGCAAAGAGCACGGATACAATCAAAGCACTCCTTCCAACAACTAAAATTTCATGGCTTTTAATGAGCCCGAGATGCTACGCGGCGTGGGAAAATCAACTAAGTCCAGTTGTAACCAGTGAAGGGTATCGTCTCTATAATATGCGCCTCTTGTAGTGTCCTTCAGGCATGGCCTGACGTCTTTCGTTAGCCCGCCTCATCTCCAGCCTTACCGCTGCCTCGCCTCGCCGCATGACGTCACCAACTTGGCGGAAGTGCTTCACACGCTCTTTTCCTGCCAGAGATTATCAACCTGCCATTTCAGCTGGACTTGTTCATGCTCCAGCCAGGATCATCGGAAAGAGATTGATTTACATGAGGGGTTCGGCTATTAATTTACAATCATTGGAAGCTGCCCCGGACCCTATCAACGGCAGCGTATTGATGTGCCAGGGGAGGGGGAATCGACTTGTTCCGTTCACCAGGCACAAGAAACGTGACCCAATCTCTAAACAGAGTGATGCATGGACCAAAACACTTTTTTGACTACGTTGCGGCGAACAAAACTTCGCCTCCTCAAGATGCACAAGCAGGCAAACGCCGGCCATATCGGCGGCAACCTTTCGTCGCTGGATGCCATGCTGCTGCTGCATGTCGAGACTATGCGTCCAACGGATTATTTTGTCCTTTCCAAGGGGCATTCCGCCGGAGCGCTGTATGCCTCTCTCTGGGCCGCCGGCAAATTGTCGGATGAGCAACTCTTGACCTACACCAAGGACGGCTCCTTTCTCGCGGCGCACCCGTCCGGCGGTTGGCACCCCGGCATTCCCTTTTCTACCGGGAGCCTTGGCCACGGCATCTCGCTCGCCGCAGGAGTCGCCCTTGGCTGGAAACTCCAACAAAAGCCAGGGCACGTCTATTGCCTCATGTCGGACGGCGAACTACAGGAAGGATCCTGCTGGGAGGCATTTACCTTTGCCAAGCACCGCGGCCTCGATAATCTGACTGTCCTGGTCGATCACAATGGCCTGCAAGGGTTTGGCAGGGTGGAGGAAGTGGCGTCTCCCATGCTGCCGCTCAGCCGAAAATTCGAGGCCTTCGGCTGGGAGGTGGCGATTGTCGATGGCCACTCGTATGCCGATATTCACGCCGCACTTGCTGCCCCGCGCGGGGAGGGCGGGACGCGGGCCATTATACTAAAAACCGTCAAGGGCCACGGCGTATCGTTCATGGAGGACAAACTGGAGTGGCATTACCTGCCGATGAGCGACGAGCAGTATGAGCAGGCAGTGCGGGAAGTAGGAGGTGCGGCATGAGAAACGCTCTCTGCGACACCTTGCTTGCTCTTTACCAGAGGAATCGTTTCCTGTTCATGACCGGAGATCTCGGGTTCATGGCGCTCGAACCACTTCGGGCCGTAATGGGCGGGGACTTTGTGAATGCCGGGGTCTCCGAACAAAACATGGTCTCAGTCGCAGCCGGGGTTGCGCACACCGGCCTGCAAACCTGGGTGTACAGTATCGCGCCCTTTGCCTATGCCCGGCCATTTGAGCAAATCAGAAACGATGTCTGCCTGCATGACCTTGACGTCAAAATCGTTGGCAACGGTGGGGGGTACGCCTACGGTTACATGGGGGCAACCCATCATGCCATCGAGGACTACGGGGTCATGGCCGCACTCCAGAACATGACTTGCCATATCCCGGCTTTTGCCGGAGACGTCCTGCCAATCGCGCAAAAGATGCAAGAGACGCGAGGGCCGGCGTACCTCAGGCTGGGGCGCCATGAGATGCCTGCCGAGGCCATCCTCCCCGATTACGCACCATGGAGGGAACTACTCGCCGGTGAATCCGGCAACATCATTGTCGTAGGGCCAGTCGCCGGGCAAGCGTATCAGGCGGTGAAATCGGTCACGGCCAAGAAAGGGGCCTCTTTCGCCCTCTGGGTGCTCACGGAATTGCCCGTGCCGGAACTGCCTCATAGTCTGCGCGAGAGTATTCTGCAGCACCCGGAGAAGCCCCTCATCGTAGTCGAAGAGCATGTCGCCCATGGCGGCGCCGGGATGGCCATCTGCCACCTTTTGGCCAAGCTCGGCGCGAGCCCGCGCAGTTTTCGCCACCTGCACGCCGTAGGGTACCTGAAGGGTATCGGGTACGGTACGCAGCAGTTTCACCGCAAGCAGAGCGGCATCGATGCGGAATCGGTAGCATTATTACTGGAAGGTCTCCTATGAGTGCGACACTCAAAGAACGCATAGAGCAACTGCAGGGGCCGATCCTGATCACCGGCGCCAGTGGATTTATTGGTTCCAACCTGTTCCGGACGCTACTCAAGCACCGCCGCGATGTCTACGGCACCTCATCAAAGATTTACGCCTGGCGCCTCGAAGACCTGCCGCGAGAAAATGTCATTGTTGCCGACCTGCTTGTCGAATACAACCTCAAGGAGTTGCTGGACACCGTCAAACCGCAAACGGTATTCGACAACGTCACCTATGGCGGATATTCGTTCCAGCAGGATCCGGAGCTCATCTACCGCACCAACATAAACTATACGGTGCGACTGATCACCGAGCTTGAGAAGAGGGGGGTCCGGCGGTTCATCCATGCCGGCAGTTCATCGGAGTATGGAGACAATGCCGGCGGTTCTGTCGAAGAGATCCCGCTGCACGCAAACAGCCACTATTCAGTCACCAAAGCCGCTATCGCCAATCTCATCCATTTCTATGGCAAGAAAAAGAAATTCCCTGCCGCCAATCTTCGCTTGTATTCGATTTACGGGCCGTACGAAGATTCCGCCCGACTGCTGCCGGCAATCATTGCCAAAGGGCTAAAAGGGGAATTGCCACCCTTTGTCAGCCCCGAGACCTCAAGAGACTTCGTTTATGTCGACGATTGCGTCGAAGCCTTTATTAACGCCGCACTGTACCTGGCGCCTGAGAACTTCGGGGAGTCTTTCAATGTCGGCTCCGGCGACAAGACAACCATCCGTGACGTCGTTGCCACGGCACAGGAGGTGTTTGCCCTCAAGTCGGAACCGGAATACACCATGCCCAGCCATTCCTGGGATGTTGATGACTGGTACGCCAACACCGAAAAAACACGGGGCCTGTTACACTGGCAGGCAACGACCCCCTTCAGGGTTGGGCTTGAAAGGATGGCTGAATGGTTCAAGTCTCTCGCCGACCGGGAAGGGTACATGCAATCGTCCAAGAAGTTTGGCATTGACGAAAAGTACAGCGTCTCCGCCATCATTGCCTGCTACAAGGACGGTCAGGCCATCCCAATCATGTATGAAAGGCTGAAGAAGGTCTTCGAAGAGCTGAATGTCGACCACGAGATTATCTTCATCAATGACTGCAGCCCGGACGACAGCGAGGAGGTTATCCGCTCCATCACCGCCCGGGATCGGCGAGTCATCGGCGTCTCGCACTCACGGAACTTCGGATCGCAATCGGCATTCAAATCCGGGATGGAGATCGCCACCAAAAACTCGGTGGTGCTTCTCGATGGGGACTTGCAAGACCCGCCGGAGATTATTCGGGATTTTGTCGGCAAATGGAAAGAGGGGTACGATGTTGTCTACGGCCGCCGGGACAAGCGGGAGGCGCCACTGTACATGCAGTTCCTCTACAAGGCATTCTACCGGGTCTTCAATAAAGCGAGCTTCCTGAATATCCCGGAAGACGCCGGCGACTTCTCGCTGATCGACCGCAAGGTGGTCAGGGCACTCCTCAAGTTTCCGGAAAAGGATCTTTTTATGCGCGGTATTCGCGCCTATGCCGGTTTTCGGCAAATTGGCGTTTCGTATCACCGGCCTGAGAGGATGTTTGGGGTTTCGACCAACAACTTCCTGAAAAATATCGACTGGGCGAAGAAGGGGATTCTCAGCTTCAGCCATGTGCCGCTCAACACGGTCACCGGGGCGGGTTTTGTCCTCTTTGTCT
>Ga0334722_10007726_pt1 | contig 10373 bp, 7 predicted proteins | sample C3_bottom_MG_FD_207210 | JGI IMG/M metagenome (GOLD analysis project Ga0334722, IMG submission 207210) | Sediment microbial communities from Yellowstone Lake, YNP, Wyoming, USA - C3_bottom | ecosystem: Environmental > Aquatic > Freshwater > Lake > Sediment | place: USA: Wyoming | collected... | reverse complement strand
CTGCATTCGCCGTGGCTACGATTTGTCTCAATGGGACCATACTGCTGAACATAACCACACCCGCTCACCACACCACTCTCAACCCATGCTTCCGGTACGCCCCAAAAGCCTTGTCCTACGCTCCCTGCCACGGATTGTAGAGCACCAGTCCGTCGATGTGCAGGAAGTCCTTGGTGTTGCGCGTTGCCAGGGGATAACCGTGTGTCAGGGCAATTGCCGCGATCTGGGCATCCTCCGTGGTGACACTGAATCCGGCCCTGCGCCGGGCGGCGACGGTGGCCGCATAGGTGCCGCAGCACGACGCATCGAACGGCAGGCACCTGCCGGCAAAGTCTTCGGCGAACATCGCTTCAGCGGCTGCCGCCAGGGCGATCCTGCGCTTTCCGGCCGGCAGCAGGGCAATGCCCAGCATGATTTCTGCCTGGCTGACGGCAGTCACATAAAACAGCGCGCCGGTGCGGCCGGCAAACCACGCGGTCACGGACCGGTCCGGCTCGGGGCGCATCAGCTCTGACAATACATTGGTGTCGAGGATGATATGCTCCATGACTATTCGGTGAAGTCCGGCGGGGTGCGGACGTTTTGACGTGTGGGGATCGGCAGGGATTCGGCGGCAAGCCGGCTGAAGCGGTTATGGATGCGGTCAGCCAGGTTTTCCCCCTCGCTGGGTTGCGTCAGCGCCTGGGAGAGGATGGTGCGGACTTCGGCCTCCATGGAACAGCCATGTTGGGCCGCCCGCAGGCGCAGCCGTGCCTTGATGTTGGTGTCGAGGTTACGAATGGTGAGCGATGCCATGGCGACTCCTTTGTGTGCATGCAATGATTGCATTGTAATCAATGCAATCAAATTACGCAAGAGCTTGCTTCACTCCCGCTTCTTCTTCAGCCACTCCATCCGTTCCAGGATGTTCTTCTCGTACCCGTGCCCCCTGGGCTCGTAGAACTTCCGGCCGACCAGCTTTTCCGGCAGGCAGGGCTGGCCCGAGTAGCCGGTCTCGTAATCGTGGTCGTACTGGTACCCCTTGTGGTAGCCCAGTTCCTTCATCAGCTTGGTGGGGGCGTTGCGGATGTGCATCGGCACCGGCAGGGCGCCGCTCTTGCGCACCTCGGCCAGGGCGGCGTCGATGCCGGCGTAGGAGGCGTTGGATTTGGGGGCCGTGGCCAGGTAGGTGACCGCCTGCCCCATGAGGATGCGCCCTTCGGGCATGCCCACGAACTGGAACCCCTGCAGGGCCGCAGTGGCCACCTGCAGGGCCCGCGGGTCGGCGTTGCCGATGTCCTCGCTGGCCAGGATGATCATGCGCCGCAGGATGAAGAGCGGGTCCTCCCCCGCCTCCAGCATGCGGGCCAGCCAGTAGAGGGCCGCGTCCGGGTCGCTGGCGCGCATGGACTTGATGAAGGCCGAGATGACGTTGTAATGCTCCTCGCCCCCCTTGTCGTAGAGCAGCGCCTTTTTCTGCAGCGCCTCCTGGGCAAGCGCCAGGGTGATGCACCGCTCCCCGGCAGCCCCACCCGTCAGGTTGGCCGCCACCTCCAGGGTGTTGAGGGCGATGCGGGCGTCGCCCCCCGACTGGTCGGCCAGAAACGCCAGGGCGTCGTCGTCCGCCGCGAGCGCCAGCCGGCCCAGGCCGCGCTCTTCGTCGGCCAGGGCCTGGGCCAGGATGCTGGTCACCTGCCCGCTGGTAAGCGGGTTGAGGGTGAGCACGCGGCAGCGGGAGAGGAGGGGGGCGATCACCTCGAAGGAGGGGTTTTCGGTGGTGGCGCCGATCATGGTGATCAGGCCGCTCTCCACGTAGGGAAGGAAGGCGTCCTGCTGGCTTTTGTTGAAGCGGTGGATTTCGTCCACGAACAGTACGGTGCGGATGCCGCGCCGCGCCAGGTCGTCCGCCTCGCGGAAGATCTCGCGGATCTCCTTGATGCCGGAGAGGATGGCGGAAAAGAAGATGAAGTGGGACTTGGTCTCCTGCGCGATGATGTGGGCCAGGGTGGTCTTGCCGCAGCCGGGCGGCCCCCAGAAGATCATGGAGGAGAGGGTGTCCTGCTCGACCATGCGGCGCAGGATGCGCTCCGGCCCGAGCAGGTGCTCCTGGCCGAAAAATTCGGCGACGGTGTGGGGGCGCATCCGCTCGGCCAGGGGAGCGGCGATGTCCCGCTGCCGGGGGGGCGGGGTGGCGAAGAGCGGGGCCTGGTCCTTATTGGTCATGGCGCACCTGCCTTGAACAGCGGCACATCGCTGCCCACGCCGATGATGAGCGGCGTCTGGGGACGGCCGAGCCGGCGGGAGATGTCGGTGGTGAGCGCCCGGGCCCGCTGTCCCACATCGGTGGCTGTGACGATGGTGCCGGGGTGGCCCTTCGGGTTGCGCAGCTCCTTGAGCGCCGTGAGCAGGGTGTGGGTGAACAGGCCGTTGCCGCGGTAGCCGTCCAGGGCCGCCTGCTGCGAGCTGGCCGAGGCAAAGACCTGCAGCCCCATTTTTTTGGCAAGGGTGGACATGCGGGCATCGTAAAGCCCGCTGATGATGCTGTCAACACCCCCGGCGTGGCAGGTGTCGAAGATGAAGAGCTGGCGCAGCGCCTTCACCCGCTTGGAGATGTCCACCAGCTCGTTGGCGCCGAGCAGCGCGTTGTGATCGTCCAGGTCGCCGCCAAAGTCGGCGGTGACCAGCTGGTACTGGTTGCGGTTGAGGACGCCGTGGGAGGCGGCGAACAGCACGAAGGTGTCCTCGGGGCCCGCTTCGGCGGCAATCGCCGCCACCGCCTGCAGGATGCCGCTGCGTCCCGCCTGCTGGTTGGTCAACAGCCGCACATGGATGTCCTCCCGGGCGAACAGGCCGAGCGCGTTGCCGGCCAGGGCGCGGGAGAGGTCGCTGGCGTCCCGCACGGCATAGCGCAGGGTGGCGCCGGGATCACCGAAGGTATCGATGCCGAAGGCCAGCACAAAGAGTCTCGGCCGGGCCGGCGGGCGCAGGGAGCGGAAGGTGGCGGAGGCCAGGGCGCTCTGCACCGTGTTGGCGCTGTTGAAGGCCGCCACGGAGAGCTGGTTTTCGCCGCTGGCCGTGGCCAGGTCGCTGCACTCCTCGAAGCGATCCCCCTTAGGGGCCACGGTGACGGTCTGCCCCGCCTGCCTGTCCCGGACGGCCAGGGCCCGCAGCTCCCGGTAGACGGCGGTACCGTCCAGGCGTGCCAGCTTTTGGCCGCCCCCTTCGGGCCGCTGCCCTGCCTCGCGGTAAAAGCCGTCGGAGCGGACCAGCTTGCCGTTCAGGAAGATGCGCACCTCGCCGATGCCGCCGCCGTTCGCCTCGACCCGGTAGCAGAACCAGGCCGGGCCGGCGGTCTCCGCCGGGGGGGTGGTGATGGTGACCGTGGGGGGCGGAGCGGCCAGCGCCTGTTCGGCGGTGAGGGTGATCAGGCCGGCGGTGTCGTCGCCCCGAAAGGCGGCCTGGACGATGTCCGGGCGATAGAACACGTCGTAGAGGCTGTTGAGGCCGATGAAGCGCCCCTCCCGGTCCGGGCCGCGGTTGAGACGGAAGCCGACCAGCTCCTCCCCGCCGCCGACGGCGTCGAAATACCCCTCCGGGGTCCAGAGCAGCCAGCGGGTCCGGTCCCGGTGAGGGAACAGGGCGACCAGCTCTTTGCCGTCGCTCATGCGGTACCAGCGGATGGTGCCGTCCAGCATGGCGGCCACCACCACCCGGCCGTCGCCGGAGATGTTCACATGCAGGGCGGCCGGCGAGGTGATCGACCAGATGGCGCTGCCGTCGAGCCGGTGACGCTTCAGGCCGAAGTTGGTCCCCAGCACCACCGACGCCCCGTCGGGGGCAAAGGCATGGGACAGTCCCTTTTCGTTCTGCTCCAGGCTGATGCTCGTCTGTTTGTCGAGGCGGAAGGAGGGATCGTCGCTGAATCCGCTGTAGTAGGGGTAATCGCCGGTGCGACCCAGCCGGGCCGGCACGGCACGGGCCTGGGGCGGGCAACTGCCCGGAGTCAGGGAGCGCTCAGTGATGGAGAAGCAGCCGGGGGCAAAGCCGAACGGCTGGAAGGAGAACTGCACGCGGCTGCCGTCAGGGGAAACCAGAAACGGGATGACGACCCGCAGGTCCGCCGAGTCGGGGCCGCGCAGGATCGGCGGGGCGCCGGGCCGGTCCAGGATGGCCAGGGAGGGGAGCTCGCTGCCGGTGACGACCCCTCCGCCCGGTAATGTTCTCATGTCGGTCACGGTGCCGTCGTCCAGGGGGAGGTCGCGATAGCTGCCGCGTCCGCTTGCCTCCCAGACTCGCACCTGTCGCCGCAAGCGGATGCTGAAGGTACCGCTGCCGTACAAGCGACTGCCGTCGGGAGACCAGGCCACGGCAGATATGTCCCCGGCCACGCCGGTGAGGTCAGGGTAATAGAGAGGTTCCAGGGTGGAGGCAGAGAGCACTGCCACCTTGATCGGTTCGGCGTTGCCCAAACGGATGCCGGTGGTTTCCTTGAACCCCACGGCGATGTGGCTGCCGTCAGGCGAAAAACGCACCTTGGCGGGGAGCCGGCCCAGGGGGATTTCGAAGCTTTTCAGCTGCACCGGCCAGGACTCGCCCTGTTCCGGGTTCGGCTGCGCCTCCAGGTCGAAGAGCCGTGCCAGGCTGTCTTCGCTGACCGCCACCAGCCGGCGTCCGTCGGGCGAGAAGTCCAGCGACGCGAACGCCTGGGAGACCTTGCCCGGTTCCAGGAACGGCATGGTCCGGATGCTGCCCATTTCCCTGGTCCAGAGCCGTTCTCCGGGGGGGCGCTCGAACAGGGCGATGCCGTCGCTGTAGGCCATCATGACCGCCATGCGCCGTCCATCGGGGGAAAAGGCCAGCTGGGCGACGCTCTGGGGCAGGCCGCCGAGCCGCCCGATCATATGGCCTGAGGCGGTGTCAAAGAAGTAGATGCTCATGGTCCCGGCCCACTGATAGCCGGTCCAGCCGGCACAGGCGACGATGGTGCCGTCCGGAGAGAAGGCCACGCTGAACAGTGCACCTTCGCGGTTGTCGCCGATGGGGGGGCGCAGCACGCGGACCAGTGTGCCGTTGGCGGCGTTCCAGAGCCGTACCGTTTTATCCAGGGAGGCTGTGGCGATGAGGGTACCATCGGTGGAAACCGAGAGGGCATAGATGGTGGCGCTGTGCATGTCGCCCCCCAGATGCAGGAAAGGGCGCTCCGGCACCGGGGTGGCGTGAACGGGGCGGGGCAGCAGGGACAGCAGTGCCAGGCACAGAGGGATCAGGATGGGGCGCAGGCGGGTCATGGCCGCACCATCGCCGGTTTCGACGGTTGCGCATCGCCCCGTTCGGGAACCAGTACCAGCTCCCGGTAGATGTGGTATTCGGGCGCATCGTCCTGCATGGTGGACCAGCTGTCGTCGGTCATCCCCGTGGGGACGCAGACGCTTGCGCCCTTGCTGTTCAGGCAGTCCCTGGGAGTGAAGCGCAGACGCAAGACGCCGTTGAAGTCAACCGACATCACGAACGACGTGCAGGCCCCCCGTTTCTTCATACCGGCGGCACAGGAGGGGATGGTGGCCAGGAATTTTTTGAAGTCGGCAGCCTGGGCCGGCTTGAACACGTAGCGGATCAGGACGGTGTCCAGGTTGTGCTTCGGGTCGAAACGGTGCGAGGCGGGATCGTATTCCACCCGCTCCATGCCCGGCTTGAGCGTGCCGGGGGCCTTGAGCCAGGCCGCAGCGGCCGGGTGGGGCGCAAGGAGCCGGAACAGTACCAGCAGCGCCACGGCGCAGGATGTCAATAAGGTGGGTGTCACAGGCATAACGACTCCGTCAGGTCGGCCCATGAGAGTCGCCGCGTTCGATAAACTCGGGCTTGATGCCCCAGATCTCCCCGGCATACTCGGCAATGGTCCGGTCGCTGGAAAATTTGCCCATGCCGGCCGTGTTGAGAATCGAGGTGCGCGCCCAGTCGTACGGCTGCTGATACAGCCTGTCCACATCCTCCTGGCAGGCGATGTACGAGGCGTAGTCGGCCAGGAGCAGGTAATTGTCCCGGTCCAGCAGGGTGTCCCTGATCGGCCGGAACATGTCCGGATTGCCCGGCGAGAAGCTGCCGTTGCCGATCATGTCGATGGCCTGCATCAACTCCTGGTTGCGGTAGTAGTAATCCTGCGGCCGATAGCCGGCCTGCTTCAGGCTGGTCACCTGTTCGGCGCTGAGGCCGAAGATGAAGATGTTGTCGCGCCCCACTTCTTCCATGATTTCGATGTTGGCGCCGTCCAGGGTGCCGATGGTGAGCGCGCCGTTGAGCGAGTATTTCATGTTGCCGGTGCCGGAGGCCTCGGTGCCGGCGGTGGAGATCTGCTCGGACAGGTCGGCGGCGGGAAAGATCATCTCGGCCAGCGACACATTGTAATTGGCCAGGAACACCACCTTGAGCAGGCGATTGACCGAGGGGTCGCGGTTGATGACGTCGCCTACGGCAGTGATCAGCCGGATGATCAGTTTGGCCATGACATAGGAGGGGGCCGCCTTGCCGCTGAAAATGACGGTGCGCGGCGGAATGTCGATGCCCGGGTTGGCCTTGATGCGGTTGTAGCGGGTGATCACGTGCAGCACGTTCAGGAGTTGGCGCTTGTATTCGTGAATCCGCTTGGTCTGGCAGTCGAACAGAGAGTCGGGGCTGACCTCGATGCCGTTGTGATGTTGGATGTACTCGGCCAGCCGGAGTTTGTTGGCCCGCTTGACCTCGATCCACTGCTGTTGGAAGGCGCGGTCGTCCGCCAGGCCGCGCAGCTCAGTGAGCGTGTCCAGCCGGGTCACCCAGGAGTCGCCGATTTTCGAGGAGATCAGGTCCGAGAGCCAGCGGTTGGCGTGTTTCAGCCAGCGACGCTGGGTGATGCCGTTAGTCTTGTTGTTGAAGCGTTCGGGCCACATTTCATAAAAATCATGGAACAGGTCGTCCTTGAGGATCTCGCTGTGCAGGGCCGAAACGCCGTTGACGGAGTGGCTGCCGACAATGGCCAGGTTGGCCATGCGGATATGTTTTTCCCCGTCCTCGCCGACGATGGACATGCGCCGGAGGCGCTCCGTATCGCCCGGGAAACGCATTGACACCGCTTTGAGAAACTGGTCGTTGATCTGGTAGATGATCTGCAGGTGGCGCGGCAGGATGGCATCCAGCATGGTCACCGGCCATTTTTCCAGCGCTTCGGGCAGAACCGTGTGGTTGGTGTAGGCAAAGGTCCTGACGCTGATGTCCCACGCCGTGTCCCAGGTGAGGCGCTTTTCGTCCACCAGGATGCGCAGCAGCTCCGGTATGGCCAGGGTGGGGTGGGTGTCGTTGAGCTGGATGGCCACCTTGTCGGGGAGCCGGGTGACGTCGTCATGCTTCTTGGCAAAGCGGTAGAAGATGTCCTGCACCGTGGCCGAGGCCAGGAAGTACTCCTGGCGCAGGCGCAGCTCCTTGCCTTCCACCACATGGTCGGCGGGGTAGAGCACCTTGGAGATGTTTTCGGTGCGCATTTTTGATTCCACGGCGCCAATGTAGTTCCCCTGGTTGAAAAAGGCCAGCTCGAAGTCGCGCGTCGATTTGGCGGCCCACAGACGCATGGTGTTGACCGTGTCGGTGCCGTAGCCGGGAATGGGCAGGTCGTAGGCCATGGCCATGACATCCTGGGTGTCGACCCAGGCATGGCGCAGCTCCCCCTGTTCGTCCCGATACTCGGCCACCCGGCCGTGGTATTTGATCGGATGCAGATGCTCCTGGCGGCCGAATTCCCAGGGGTTGCCGTAGCGCAGCCAGTTGTCGGGCGTTTCGTACTGGCCTCCCTCCACGATCCTTTGGAAGAACATGCCGAACTCGTAGCGGATGCCGTAGCCGTAGGCCGGCAGGTTCATGGTGGCCATGGAGTCGAGGAAGCAGGCGGCCAGGCGCCCCAGGCCGCCGTTGCCCAGGCCGGCGTCCCACTCCATTTCCTGCAGTTCTGTCACATCGATCCCCATCTCCTTGAGGCCGTTCTCCCACTCTTCGAGCATGCCGAGGTTGATCAGGGTGTTGCCCAGGGAGCGCCCCATGAGGAACTCCATGGAGATGTAGTAGACTCTTTTTTCGTCGTTTTTATAGTAGGATTGCTGGGTGTCCAGCCAGCGGTCCACCAGGGTGTCGCGCACCGCGTAGGCGAGCGCCAGGTACAGATCGGCCTTGGTGGCGGAGTATTTGTCCTTGACCATGGTATACTTCAGGTGCCGCAGAAAAGAACGCTGCAGATCGGCTGTCGTTGGCTTGCTGTTGTTGGCCGGCATGTTCTCGCGTGATTTCATAACATCCTTCCTTTTGCTGTCAGGAGAATAAAAATGAATAATTATAGAGAATTCCATACCCAAAAGCAACATGGTGTCGGCCGAATGCGCCTGGTTCAATGAAAAAAGGCATTCCGGTTGACACATAGAGAGATATATATTATCTTTTAAGACCCTCAATGCCCATCAATCGGCTGTTTGATGGCATGAAACACTCTGCGTGAACGGCAAAGGAAATGACCATATGAGAAGCGATACCATAAAACAGGGGTTGGAGCGCACCCCGCACCGCGCCCTGATCAAAGGGACCGGGGTGCCCGACAGTGCCTTCGGGAAGCCGTTCATCGGCGTGGCCACGAGTTTCACCGATCTGATCCCGGGACATACCGGCATGCGCGACCTGGAGCGCTTCATCGAGAAGGGGGTCCACTCCGGCGGGGGATACGCCTTCTTCTTCGGCATCCCGGGCGTGTGCGACGGCATTGCCATGGGACACAAGGGGATGCACTACTCCCTGCCGACCCGCGAGCTGATTGCCGACATGGTGGAGTCGGTTGCCGAGGCCCATCGCCTGGACGGCCTGGTGCTCCTGACCAACTGCGACAAGATCACTCCGGGCATGCTCATGGCGGCGGCCCGCCTCAACATCCCCTGCATCGTGGTGACCGCCGGTCCCATGATGAGCGGCCGCGGCCAGGCCGGCCGCAAGTACTCCTTCGTCTCCGACACCTTCGAGGCCATGGCCCGCTACAAGGCCGGCGTCATCGACGACAAGGAACTCAAGGTCTGCGAAGACAACGCCTGTCCCGGCATGGGCTCCTGCCAGGGGCTGTTCACCGCCAATACCATGGCTATCCTGACCGAAACCCTGGGTATGAGCCTGCCGCGCTGCGGCACCGCCCTGGCCGTCTCGGCCCTGAAGCGCCGCATCGCCTTTGCCTCGGGCGAAAAGATCGTCGAGCTGGTGCAGAATGACGTCAAGCCCCGCGATATCCTGACGCGGGCGGCCTTCGAGAATGCCATCCGGGTCGACCTGGCCCTGGGAGGCTCCTCCAACACCGTGCTGCACCTCTTGGCCATCGCCCGCGAGGCCGGGGTGGAGTTGCCGCTGGAAACCTTCGACGTGCTGGCCAAGGATACGCCGCAGCTGGCTTCCATGAACCCGGCCGGCGAACATTTCATGGAAGATTTGGACATCGCCGGCGGTGTGGCCGGGGTGTTGAAGCAATTGGGAGACAAAATTCACGATACGCCCACGTTGTTCGGCCTGACCACGCGTCAGCTGGCCGAGAGTGTCCAGAACGTGGACGAGGAGGTCATCCGCCCGCTCGGGAACCCGGTGAAAAAGGAAGGTGGCATTGCCATCCTCTCCGGCAACATCGCTCCCGAAGGGGCCGTCGTCAAGCAGTCGGGCGTTTCCGCTGCCATGATGCTGTTCGAGGGGACGGCCCGCTGCTTCGATGCCGAGGAGAAAGCCATGGCCGCCATCATGGAGGGTAAGATTACCTCCGGCGACGTGGTGGTGATCCGCTACGAAGGCCCGAAAGGCGGGCCGGGCATGCGCGAGATGCTGGCCCCGACTGCCGCCATCATGGGAATGGGACTGGGCGATTCCGTGGCCCTCATCACCGACGGCCGCTTCTCCGGCGGCACCCGCGGACCCTGCATCGGCCACATCTCGCCCGAAGCGGCCGACGGCGGCCCGATCGCGCTGGTGGAGGAGGGTGATCGCATCCTGCTGGATATCCCCAACCGCAAGCTGGAGCTCCTGGTGGACGACGCCACCCTGGCCGCCCGCCGGGCCGCCTGGAAAGCGCCCGAGCCCAAGATCAAGACCGGCTGGCTGGCGCGCTATGCCAAGGTGGTGACGTCGGCGCATACCGGGGCGGTCACTACCGCCGACTAGGAAACGGTTCTTTTTCGCGTTTCACGTACTACGCCGGAACCCATGATGCCTGAATGGCGGCATTCTAAGCGAGAGAAGCCATGAAGGCGTCATGGATTCCGCAGGATAATGCAATTCATGCAGCCCAACCCAAAGGAGGAACATGCCATGAAACAACTGCTGACCCTGAGTGCCGCTGTTAGTCTGGCCCTGACTGTCGC
>Ga0334722_10007725_pt1 | contig 10374 bp, 4 predicted proteins | sample C3_bottom_MG_FD_207210 | JGI IMG/M metagenome (GOLD analysis project Ga0334722, IMG submission 207210) | Sediment microbial communities from Yellowstone Lake, YNP, Wyoming, USA - C3_bottom | ecosystem: Environmental > Aquatic > Freshwater > Lake > Sediment | place: USA: Wyoming | collected... | reverse complement strand
AGTTCAATACGGTTTATTTCGGCCGCTTAGCGCCGTACTTGGAGCGGCTCTTCATGCGCCCCTTGACACCGACCGAGTCGAGTGTGCCACGCACGATGTGGTAGCGAACGCCCGGAAGGTCCTTGACCCTGCCCCCGCGAATAAGCACAACGGAGTGCTCCTGAAGATTGTGACCAACACCCGGAATATAGGAAGTAACCTCAATGCCATTGGTCAAACGGACCCTGGCAACCTTGCGCAATGCAGAGTTCGGCTTCTTGGGCGTCGTCGTGTACACCCTGGTACACACGCCACGCTTCTGCGGACAGCACTTGAGGGCCGGCGCGGTAGACTTATCGCTTTTCTTTTCCCTGCCTGCACGGATCAACTGGTTAATCGTTGGCATAAGTATCGTATTCTCCCAACACGAAAGTATCCTGTCGCCCCAAAAGAAGCGAATCGTAAAACTAGCAAATTACGGACAGCGCTGTCAATCTATTTTATTACGCAACAAGGCTGCGCACACAAAAAACTGGCGCCAAACCTCACAACAATGACGGTTAGCAAAGAAAATACTAGGTAGCAGGCCCCATATCGTACGCTAAGTACTTTTGGAAGGGAATGGAATAGGTGTAGGGCCGGAATCAGACCGGCATCTCCATTCATGTCTCTATGCGGAACCCAACTACGCATACCTAGAGAGACACGTTATATATCCGACTCTCCGGACAATGTCAACATATTTATTGCGCATGCAAATAATAAATACAAAAAAGAGCGGGGCACGCCACAGGCGCACCCCGCTCCGTACTACTGGAGGTGAAACGGCCGGCTATGCCGCTTCCTGATCGTCCGAAATTTCTTCCATGTCTTCCGGCACCGCCGTCTGGTGCTGCTGTGCTGCACTTTCTGACTGGATACGCAGATGACGATAACGGGCCAAGCCGGTACCAGCAGGAATGAGACGACCCATGATGACGTTTTCCTTAAGGCCGCGCAGGTAATCAATCTTGCCTTCGATGGCAGCCTGGGTCAGCACCTTGGTAGTCTCCTGGAACGAGGCGGCAGAGATGAAGGACTCCGTCGAAAGAGAGGCCTTGGTGATACCAAGCAACAGCGGCTCGGCGATAGCCGGACGTTTACCGTCGTTGAACGATTTTTCGTTTTCCTCTTCAAACACCCAGCGTTCAACCTGATCATCGACCAACAGCGACGTGTCACCCACATCCTTGATGCGGACCCTGCGCAGCATCTGGCGCACGATTACCTCGATATGCTTATCGTTGATCTTAACGCCCTGCAGACGGTAGACTTCCTGCACCTCATCTACCAGATACTTGGCCAACTCCTTGACGCCCAGGACGCGCAGGATATCGTGCGGGTTCGAGGAGCCGTCCATCAAGGCCTCACCGGCACGAACATAATCGCCTTCGTGGACGCTGATGTGCTTGCCCTTGGGTATCAGATATTCTTTGGGCTCGCCGACTTCGGGCGTAACGATGACCTTGCGTTTGCCCTTGGCATCTTTGCCGAAGCTGACACGACCGTCGATTTCCGAAATAACCGCGAAATCCTTCGGCTTGCGGGCTTCAAACAACTCGGCAACACGCGGCAGACCACCGGTGATGTCCTTGGTTTTGGTAGTTTCGCGCGGGATTTTGGCGATGATATCGCCCGCGCTGACCACCGAGTCTTCCTGCACATAAATATTGGCGCCAACCGGCAGGAAATAGCGGGCTTCCTTATTATCGGCCTTGACGGTCTTGCCGGCTTCGTCCTTGATGGCGATGCGCGGACGCTTATCGCTATCCTTGGATTCGATGATGACCTTACGGGACAGACCGGTAACTTCGTCGAGCTGCTCCTCCATGGTGACACCTTCGAGAATGTCGCCGAATTTGATCTTACCGGCAACCTCGGTGAGGATCGGCATGGTATAGGGGTCCCACTCGGCCAAGGTGACTCCCTGCTTGACCTTTCCTCCCGGAGCCACCCTGATCTTGGCGCCGTACACAACGGCATATTTTTCGCGTTCACGGCCGGTTTCATCGATGACCGCAATTTCACCGTTACGGTTCATGACAATATGATGCCCTTCATTATTGACAACCGTATTCAGGTTGATGAATTTTAGGGCGCCGTCATAACGGGCTTCCAAAGACGTCTGCTCGGCGGCACGTGAAGCGGTACCACCGATGTGGAAGGTACGCATGGTCAGCTGGGTACCCGGCTCGCCGATGGACTGGGCAGCGATAACGCCGACCGCTTCACCCATATTGACGATGTGGCCACGGGCCAGGTCGCGGCCATAGCACTTGGCGCAGATACCGCGGCGGCTCTGGCAGGTTAGCACGGAGCGGATCTTGACCTTCTCCAGGCCGGCGTCCTCGATATGCTTGACCAAGCCTTCGTCGATCTCCTGGTTGGCCTCCACCAGCACATCGCCAGTGATGGGATCGAGGATGTCGTCCAGAGCAACACGGCCCAGGATCCTGTCCCCGATATGTTCGATGATTTCGCCACCCTCGGTCAGGGAGGAAACGATCAGACCGTCGAGCGTGCCGCAGTCGTCCTCGGTGATGATCGCATCCTGGGCAACATCGACCAGACGGCGGGTCAGGTAACCGGAGTTGGCGGTCTTGAGGGCGGTATCTGCCAGACCTTTACGGGCGCCATGGGTTGAGATGAAGTACTGGAGAACGGTCAACCCCTCGCGGAAGTTTGCGGTAATCGGCGTTTCGATGATCTCGCCGGAAGGCTTGGCCATCAAACCACGCATACCGGCCAGCTGGCGAATCTGCTGGGCCGAGCCACGGGCGCCGGAATCGGCCATCATGTGGATGGCATTGAAAGAAGGAGTTTCTATCTCCTTGCCTTCGCGATCGATAAAGACCTCCTTGGACAGGTTGCCCAGCATCTCCTTGGCGATGTCCTCGGTAGCCTTGGCCCAGATGTCGATGACCTTATTGTAGCGTTCGCCGTCGGTAATAAGACCTTCGGTATACTGGTTCTGGATCTCTTTGACTTCATCCTCGGCCTTGGTGATGATGGCCGCCTTCCCTTCCGGAATGACCATGTCGTCAAGGCAGATGGAAATGCCAGCCAGATTGGCGTACTTGAAGCCGATTTCCTTGAGCCGGTCGGCCAGGATGACGGTCTCTTTGCTGTCGGCCAGGCGGTAGCAGGTATCGACCAGATTGGACAGCTCCTTCTTGGTCATGACCTTGTTGACCGCCGAGAAAGGCACCTGCTCCGGTAGGATCTCGCGCAGAATGATACGACCCACCGTGGTATCGATCATCTGTGGGCGTTCGTCTGCCACCAGATTTTTCATGCGGACCCTTATTTTGGCTTGCATGTCCACTTCACCCGCATCAAAGGCGATTCGCACCTCATCCGGCGAGGAGAACACGCCCGACACCGTCTTGCCAGCCTTGAGTTCCTTGTCGGACGGTCTGAAGTACTCACCTTTGGCCCCCACGCGGTCACGGGTCATGTAGTAGGCCCCCAGAACCATGTCCTGGGAGGGGACGATAATCGGCTTGCCGTGTGCCGGTGAGAGGATGTTGTTGGTGGACATCATCAGCACGCGGGCCTCGACCTGGCTTTCGATGGAAAGCGGCAGGTGAACAGCCATCTGGTCGCCGTCGAAGTCGGCGTTGAAAGCGGTACAAACCAGCGGGTGCAACTGAATCGCCTTGCCTTCGATCAGTACCGGTTCGAATGCCTGGATACCGAGGCGATGCAGCGTCGGCGCACGGTTGAGCATCACCGGGTGCTCCTTGATGACCTCTTCCAGGACGTCCCATACCTCGGGGCGCTCCTTTTCCACCATCTTCTTGGCGCTTTTGATGGTGGTGACGTAGCCGCGCTCTTCAAGCTTGTTGTAGATAAACGGCTTGAACAGCTCCAGGGCCATCTTTTTGGGCAGACCACACTGGTGCAGCCTCAGTTCGGGTCCGACAACGATAACGGAGCGACCGGAATAGTCGACACGCTTGCCGAGAAGGTTCTGGCGGAAACGGCCCGACTTGCCTTTCAGCATGTCGGACAACGACTTGAGCGGCCGCTTGTTGGGGCCAGCAATGGCGCGGCCACGGCGACCATTGTCGAACAGGGCATCGACCGCTTCCTGCAGCATACGCTTCTCGTTGCGGATGATGACCTCGGGTGCCTGCAGTTCGCAAAGCCGCTTGAGACGGTTGTTGCGGTTGATCACGCGGCGATAAAGGTCGTTCAGGTCAGAAGTGGCAAAACGGCCGCCATCCAAGGGGACCAACGGACGCAGTTCAGGGGGGAGTACCGGGATACACTCCAGAATCATCCATTCCGGTTTATTGCCCGACTGCTTGAAGGCCTCGACGACCTTGAGACGCTTGGCGGTTTTCTTCCGTTTGGCCTCGCTGGTCGAGTCCATCATTTCGCTGCGCAGCTGCACGGCCAGTTCGTCCAGGTCGAGGGAACGGAGACAATCCCTGATCGCCTCGGCGCCCATGCCGCCTGAAAAGGCATCGCTGCCGTATTCCTGCTGGGCCTTGATGTATTTTTCCTCGGACATGACCTCGCAGAATTGCATCGGGGTATTCTTGGGATCACTGATGACAAAGGCCTCGAAGTAGAGCACTTTCTCCAGGTCCTTAAGGGTAATGTCGAGCAGATTGCCGATGCGCGAAGGAAGCGACTTGAGAAACCAGATATGGGCGACCGGTGTTGCCAGGTCGATGTGCCCCAGACGCTCGCGGCGAACTTTCGACGGAATCACCTCGACGCCGCACTTCTCGCAGATGATGCCGCGGTGCTTCATGCGCTTGTATTTGCCGCAGTTGCACTCATAGTCTTTGGTCGGACCGAATATTTTGGCGCAGAACAAACCATCGCGCTCCGGCTTGAAGGTCCGGTAGTTGATGGTCTCCGGCTTTTTTACCTCACCGTGGGACCGCTCGCGAATCTTGTCGGGCGACGAAATGGAAATGCGTATGGCTGAAAAGTGGAGTGGATCCTTGGGTTTATCAAAAAAGCTGAAATAATCTTCCACGATGCTCTCCTCCGTTATTCTGATGCCCTGCCCAACCGCCACATGGGCGGCTGGGCTCCGGGTCAGCTGTGTTCTGGTTTCGTACTCAACCGGCTTGGGATCTGCCTATTCCTCTTCGCCTTCAAGCAGCTCTACGTCAAGACAAAGAGACTGCAGTTCCTTGATGAGGACGTTGAAGGATTCTGGCAGACCCGGCTCCAGGGTATGCTTGCCCTTGACGATGGCCTCATACATTCTGGTGCGCCCCGACACATCGTCAGACTTGACGGTCAGGAATTCCTGCAGCGCATAGGAAGCACCATAAGCCTCCATGGCCCAGACCTCCATCTCACCGAGCCTCTGGCCACCGAACTGGGCCTTGCCGCCCAGCGGCTGTTGGGTCACCAGACTGTAAGGCCCGATGGAACGGGCGTGAATCTTGTCGTCAACCAGATGGTGCAGCTTGAGTACGTACATGACGCCGACCGTTACCTTGTGCTTGAACTGGTCGCCGGTGCGGCCGTCGAACAGGGTCACCTGACCGGAGGAGTGAAACCCGGCTTTTTCCAGCATACCCTTGATTTTCTCTTCGGAAGCGCCCTCGAATACCGCCGAAGCCATGGGTACGCCGCGTTGGAGGCGACGGCAGACATTGAGCAGTTCTTCCTGTTCGAGGTCATCGATGAATTTGCCGACCTCTTTATCGCCATAGACATCTTTAAGATATTTCTTGAGGTTGTCGCTTGCCGTATGCTTCTGGAGCATTTCCTCAATCTTCCAGCCAATGCCTTTGGCTGCCCAACCGAGGTGCGTTTCCAAAATCTGACCGACGTTCATACGCGAGGGGACGCCAAGCGGATTCAGTACGATCTCGACCGGACGGCCATCCTCCATGTAAGGCATATCCTCTTCCGGCATGATGCGGGACACGACACCCTTGTTGCCGTGGCGGCCTGCCATCTTGTCGCCGACCTGCAGCTTGCGCTTGATGGCAATGTAGACCTTGACCATCTTGATGACACCGGGAGGGAGGTCGTCGCCCCGCTTGAGCTTCTGGATCTTATCGTCGAAAACACTGTGAATCAGGTCGATCTGGCGGTTGAGGGTATCGATGACCTGGTTGACCTTGTCATCGGTTTCACCGCCATCGCTGACGGAAATAGCGCTCCAGCGATCCATCGGCAAGCCGGTGAGGGACTCGTCGGTGATCTTCTTTCCTTTGGCGAGAATCAGGCGACCTTCGCTGTCCTCCAGCTTGACCGCCAGGGTTTTGCCCAGCAGAAGGCGCTTGAGCTTGCCGATGGCTGAATCACGGATGATGCGGATCTCGTCCTGCTCATCCTTGCGCAGCTTGTTCTCTTCGGCTTTTTCGATCAACTCGGTGCGCACATCCTTGTCGTTGCCCTTACGGGAGAAAATCTTGGCACCGATGACGGTACCCTCCACTCCGGGGGGGACTGTCAATGAGGTATCGCGCACGTCACCGGCTTTTTCGCCGAAAATGGCCCGCAGCAATTTTTCTTCCGGAGAGAGCTGGGTTTCGCCCTTGGGGGTGATTTTGCCGACCAGAATGTCTCCCGGCTTCACTTCGGCACCGATGCGAATGATGCCCGACTCGTCAAGGTCCTTCAGGGTCTCTTCGCCCAGATTGGGGATATCGGCAGTGATCTCTTCCTTGCCCAGTTTGGTGTCACGGGCGACGCACTCGAACTCCTCGATGTGGATCGAGGTGTAACGGTCGTCCTTCACCAGACGCTCGGAGATGAGGATCGAGTCTTCGAAGTTGTAGCCGCCCCACGGCATGAAGGCAACCACCACGTTCTGACCCAGCGCCAGTTCGCCCATGTCAGTGGACGGGCCGTCGGCAATGACGTCGCCGCGCTTGACCTTGTCGCCCACCTTGACCACCGGCTTGTTGTTGATGCAGGTATTCTGGTTGGAGCGGGCAAATTTGATCAGGTTATAGATGTCGACGCCGGTACCGGTTTCGTCGTGCTCGTTCTCGTCGATCTTGACAACGATGCGGCCGGCATCAACGGATTCGACTTCACCGTTGTGACGGGCAATTACGGAAACGCCGGAATCTTTGGCAACGATGCGCTCCATACCGGTACCGACCAGCGGTGAGTCTGCACGCAGCAAAGGTACCGCCTGACGTTGCATGTTGGAACCCATCAGGGCGCGGTTGGCGTCGTCATTTTCCAGGAACGGAATCAAAGCTGCAGCAACGGACACCAATTGCTTGGGAGCCACGTCCATCAGTTCGATTTCGTCGCGTTGGACAAGAATGAACTCGCCACTTTTGCGGGCCGAAACATAATCATTGACGAAGCGGCCATTCTTGTCCACCTCGGCGTTGGCCTGGGCAATGGCGTGGCCTTCCTCCTCGAGGGCCGAGAAGAAACGTACCTCGTTGGTCAGTTTGCCATCCTGCACGATACGATACGGAGTCTCCACGAAACCGTGCTCGTTGATGCGGGCGTAGGTCGAAAGTGATGCGATCAGACCGATATTCGGCCCCTCAGGGGTTTCGATCGGACAGACACGGCCGTAGTGGGTCGGATGGACGTCACGCACCTCGAAACCGGCGCGCTCACGGGTCAAACCGCCCGGTCCGAGGGCCGAGAGGCGACGCTTGTGCGTAACTTCGGACAGCGGGTTGGTCTGGTCCATGAACTGGGACAGCTGCGATGAGCCGAAGAACTCCTTGACTACCGCCGAAACCGGCTTGGAATTGATCAGGTCATGAGGCATGAGGTTTTCAACCTCCTGCAGGCTCATGCGCTCCTTGATCGCGCGCTCCATGCGCACCAGGCCGATACGGTACTGGTTCTCCAGCAGTTCGCCGACAGCACGTACCCGGCGATTGCCGAGATGATCGATATCATCGATGGCGCCACGACCGTTTTTCAAGTCGATCAGATAGCGAACGATCTCCAGAATGTCATTCTTGTTGCTGCCCTGAACCGCACCGTCGCACAGATCCTCGAACAGCATGCGATTACGGCGCAGCACTTCGATGGCGCGACGATTCTCGTCATAGCCGCCCTGATCAATCAGGTCGCTCAACTTGACCGTTGCTTCTCTCAGCGGCAGAGACGCAAACATCTCCTTCTGGAAAAAGTCCTGGTCCTTGATCAGATTGTTCAGCTCCAGCACAAGTTGTTCCTTGAGCTTGTCCGGCAAAGGTTGGGACAGGTCCTGCTTTTTGAGCGTCTTCATCAGCTCAGCCGGCAGCCTCATGGCCGCGTACTGGGCGAAGGCGTTGCTGCCGCCGACCAGCTGCGCCGCCAACGACTCCGGCCGATCGAGATCTTCGACGGTCAGCATGATGGGTCCGTTGAGTACCGTACAATCCGGCCACACTTTGAGTCCCAGTTTGTAGTTCAGCTTGAGCCGGCCAACAGCAGAAAGATCGTAGCGCTCCGGGTTGAAGAACAGGTTATCGAACAGCGCCAGCGAGCTCTTAAGGGTGGGGGGATCGCCCGGACGGAGACGACGGTAAATCTCAATCAGCGCTTCATCGGTCGTATTGATCTTGTCGATCAGCAGGGTATCGCGAAACGAAGAGGTGATATGCAGGTTGTCAATGAAGAGCACCTTGAAGCTGCCCACCCCGCGCGCCCTGATTTCGTCGAACTTAGCCGCCGTAACCTCTTCATTGCACTCAACCAGCACCTCGCCAGTAGCCGGGTCAACTATATCTGACGAGGAATAGCGGCCGATGATCCCCTCGATACCAACCGGCACGCTCATGATGCCATGGTCGAGCATTTTTTTGATCGAGGCCTTGGTATATTTGCGGTTGGCTTTGACGATCACTTCTCCGCTTTTGGGATCAACAACATCGGTCACCGACTTCTGCAGCGTCAGGAGTTCGGCATCGATCGACTTGCTGAGCTTGTCGTTGGTGATATAGATTTCTTCGCTCTTGTAATAGTAGTTAAGAAGCTGCTCGACAGAGTAGCCAAGCGCCTTGAGCAGAACCGTTGCCGGCATCTTGCGGCGACGGTCGATGCGGACATACAGGATGTCTTTATGATCAAATTCGAAGTCGAGCCAGGAACCGCGGTAGGGGATAACCCGTGCCGAATAGAGCACCTTGCCGCTCGAATGGGTTTTGCCTTTGTCATGGTCGTAGAACACACCGGGGGAGCGATGCAACTGGCTTACGATTACCCGCTCGGTGCCATTGATGATGAACGTGCCGTTGTCGGTCATCAATGGGATTTCGCCAAAATAGACCTCCTGCTCCTTGATATCCTTGATAGCCCTGACACCCGATTCCTTGCCGGAATCCCAGATGACGAGACGTACCTTCACCTTCATGGGGGCGGCAAAGGTCATACCGCGTTGATGGCACTCCTCCACATCGTACTTCGGCTTGTTGAGCGTATAGGAAACATATTCCAAAGACGCACTCTCACTGAAGTCCTTGATGGGGAACACGCTTCTGAATACCGCTTCAAGGCCAATATTCTTGCGGGATTCGGGGGCTACTTCCTGCTGCAGAAAGCGGCGGTAGGAATTCTTCTGAATGTCGATCAGGTTGGGGATATCAATAATGTTCTTAATTTTTGCGAAGTTTTTACGTAACAGGTGGTTATTGGCAATAGAATAAGCCATAGCTTCTCCTTTGGCGAGTATCGTGAAGATGACCGGGCGATATAAACGACCCGACCGGCCATCACTGGGTACCGGAACGGGAGGGGGTCACTGCAAACGGCACAAGCCAAGGCCGCTCTGGGCGACCTTGGCTTACATTACCTTTACGGTACAGCGAACTATTTGATCTCGACTTCAGCGCCAGCTTCAACCAGCTGCTTCTTGGCGTCTTCGGCTTCCTGCTTGGACACGCCGGCCTTGACAGTACCGGGGGCGCCGTCCACCAGATCCTTGGCTTCTTTCAGGCCGAGGCTGGTCAGGGCACGGACAACCTTGATGACGTTGATCTTGTTGGCACCAGCGGCCTTCAGGACGATGTCGAATTCGGTTTTCTCTTCTTCAGGGGCAGCGGCAGCGGCCGGACCGGCAGCGGCTGCAACGGCAACCGGAGCTGCTGCGGACACGCCGAATTTTTCTTCCAGTTCCTTTACGAGCTCGGCGAGCTCGAGAACGGTCATTTTTTCGATAAAGCTTACGACATCGTCTTTAGTGATAGACATGAGTACATCCTCCTAATATTTTTGTTAGTGACTGTGACTAATTGAGTTCTGAACTAGTTGCCCGCTTTTTGCGCGCGTATTGCGTCAAGTGCACGTACCAGTGAACCGGGCAGTGCAGCCAGAACGCCGACGAAATTGGTGGCCGGTGCCTGCATGGAGCCGAGCATTTTGGCGATCAGCACCTCGCGCGACGGCAGATCGGCAAGAGCCTGAATC
>Ga0334722_10007724_pt1 | contig 10375 bp, 4 predicted proteins | sample C3_bottom_MG_FD_207210 | JGI IMG/M metagenome (GOLD analysis project Ga0334722, IMG submission 207210) | Sediment microbial communities from Yellowstone Lake, YNP, Wyoming, USA - C3_bottom | ecosystem: Environmental > Aquatic > Freshwater > Lake > Sediment | place: USA: Wyoming | collected... | reverse complement strand
GGTACTGCACGACGCGGGTCCAGAAGCGCTCATAGACGCCCGCAGCCAGGCGGTCTGCCGAGGCGCCGAGCTTCCAACGCCAGGAGGAGTCGGTGCTGATGAGCAGAACCTTGCCGCGGCCGTAGGAGCGCGCCGCAATCACCGGCAGGGGCCCGCCGTCTTCGGCCGCCTGCGTCGGATGGGCCGCCACGATCTGCGAGCCGGGGCGCACGGAGGCAAATCGCCCCCAACCGTCGAGATTCGGCAAAGCCTCCCAGGCTCTGCGGGACTCCTCCGGCGTCTCGAAGAGACGGGCCAAGGGGTGATCGTAGGAGCCAGGCTTAAGCGAAAAGAGTCCCGGCACGAAGTCGGGAGAGCGCCCCGAGAGGACCACGGGGAGGGCGTCTTCAAGGGGGGAGCCTTTGTAGCCGCCGGAGGAGAAGGCGTTCTCCCCGCCCTTGACCAGGAGCGCTCCGCCTGCGTAGACGAAGCGGCGGAGGTTCTCAAGATAGGCGGCGGGCACGTTGAAACGGGCGGCTGAGAAATTCTCGAGGATGAAGAGGTCGAATTGGGGCAGGGTGCGAGAGAAGATGTCGTCCATGGGAAACGGGATCAGAGAGAGCTCCCGATCGGGGGCCGGGGCGGGATTTTCGGGATTGCGGAGGATGACGAAGCTGACGAGTTCGTGATTAGGATCGGACTTCAGGAACTCCCGCAGAAAGGAATACTCCGTGCTCGGCCGGCCGGCCAGATACATGATGCGGTACTTCTGACGCACCACCTCGACGCGGAATTCCCGAACGCGGGTTCGGCCCTCCACGCGCGCCGTCAGGCGCCACGTCTCCGAGCCGAGGCGCTCCGCCGAGACGGTAAAGCTCGAGGTAAAGGACTCCAAGTCGGAGTTTATGGACTTCTCCTGACGCGCCGCCTCCCGCCAGCCCCCGGCGGAACTCTCGTCGGCGCGAGCAAGGCTCACGCCGACGCGGCGCCCGGCCAGGCCCGAAGCCTCGACTGAGGCCTCTACGGCGATTCTCCCATGAAGGAAGGCGAAATCCGGGGTCTTAAGATCCGTGAAGACCGCCCCGCGCTCGCGCCGGGAGGGCCCCACGCCCAGGGCGTCCAGGGGAGCTCCCAACGCCGAGACGGACCGCCCCAGGTCGCCGCCTCCCTCCGCAACACCGTCTGAAACGAGCCAGATCCGCGCCGGCGGAGGAGCGCCCGAGGGCAACGCGTCGGAGAGGGCCTCGGCGGCCTGAAACGGCGCGTTGAATACGGAAGCCTCTCCCAAACGCTCCAGGCCCCCCAAGGGCCGGGCCCGGTCTGAAAGAAGCGAGACGGAAACATCGGCGCGCGCCTCGATCTCATGGCGGTATTTGTTAAGCCAGGAGGCGGCCTGCTCCAAACGGGTGCCGCCCAGCCCCGACGGACTGCGCATAGACGAGGCCGCATCGAGCAGGATGAGCAGGCGGGGCTTGGCCGGACGGGAGCGCGAGACGGCAACGACGGGGCGCAGCACGGCAAGGACCAAGGCCGCCGTCGCGGCAAAGCGCAGGAAGCGCAGGCCGCGCCCGGCCGGGCTTCTGGCGGCATGAAGTCGCCAGGCGCCCGCCAGGGCGCAAGCGGCGGCAGCACCCCAGATTCCGGAGCCTCCGGACTCAAGCCCCAGGCTCATGGCCCGGCCCTCAGCTTGTCGAGGATGGCGGCCTGATGGACCGCGTCGGCCTTGTAGGAGCCGCTCATGGAGTACATCAGGATATTGAGAGTCAGGCGCTTGGCCGCTTCGCGCTGGACTTCGCCTCCCGGCACGCAGGCCTTCAGCGGCCGTCCGAGCGCGTCCTTGGCCCAGGCCCCCAGAACGTCGTCTCGCGTGTAGAGGACCGCGGCGCGCCCGCCCAAGCCGGCCGCCTCGACGCTTCCGTGCACGCGCGCGCGGCCCGCGGGTCCGCGAAGGAGAAAGAACGTGCGGTAGAGAACGTGATCCAAAGACAGGGGCTTTAAATCGGCCTCCGGCAGAAGCTGGGGCAGCACCCGCCGAACCCATAGGTCGAAAGAGCCCGGCGGCCCGGCCGAGGAGTCCTCAATCCAGAGAAGCCCTCCCCCGGCCAGGAACTGGCGCAGGCGCCGCAAGTCCGAGTCGGCCAGTTCCGGGGGAGCTTCCCGCCCCGCCAGATATAGAAACGGCGAGGAGAAAAGAGCGGGGTCGTCGAGGCCGAGCGTTCGCCGGCCGGGAGAGACCCTCGCGGAGGTGACCTCGGCAAGCCACGCCGCCGCCTCGGACGGCGCGTCAGGATAGGGGTCCCAGGTCCGCCCCAACTGCAATTGGGTCCAAACGAAACGATCTCCTTGCTGGGCCGACGCCCCTCCCTCTCCGAACAGAACGAGGGCGAGAACGGCGACTGTCGCGAGAGAACGCTTTTGTACGGATGAAGAAAGAGAGACTTTCCAAGGCAGGCAGAGGAGCATCTCCGCGATCACGAGCAGCGCCGCCAAGATCAAAAAGACATCCCGGCGGTCCCGACCATAGACGAGGGAGAAGAAGGAGTCTTCGAGTTCTTCCGGCTTGACGACGTTCCAGGGAGGAGACGCGAGGGCAGCGAGATCGCTTTCTCCGCGCGAAGCGTCGAGATTGACGGCGAAAACCGTCCGGCCCCCGCCGGGCTCCTCGAACTCGTAGAGGCCGGGCTGATCGGCAGACGCGAGTTCCGCCCGCCTTCCGCGCACGACCAGACGCGAGCGCCGGCCGTCCGGCATGCGCACGTTGACGCTGTCGGGAGCGGGCTCATCGGGCCTCCAGTTCCGAATGAGGGGAGCTCCGAGGCGGACGTTGCGGGACTCCCCGCCCTCGTCAGGGGGAAGGGTCAAAGACAGGCAGGCCTTGGCCCAGGCCACGAAGAGGGGCTTCAGCCCCAGATTGGCGCCGTCGGCATCGAGGGGAGAAGCCCAGACGACGGCGCGTCCGCGGCCCACGGGACCGGCGACGAGCATGGGAGCACCCGAGGCATCGGAGAGCCACGTCGCAGAGCCGGGCAGAGGCTCAAGACGGAATCTCCGGGCGAAAGCGACTCGCGAAAGCTCGAACTCGCCCCAGCCCTCGGTCTCGGGACCCTCGCGCGCGACCTTGAGCCCGCGCGGCTGAGCGGGCTCCTCTAGAGGGCCGAAACGAGCGGGAAGCCAGGCCGAGAGTGCGGCCAAGTCGCCGCTCGTCGCCTTCGGCCCGGGAAGAATCCAGAGGCCTCCTCCCCGCAAGACGAAGGACTCAAGAGCTCGGGAAAGATCCGGCGGCAGGCGCTGTGCGTCGGGCAGAAGCACGGTTCCGTAGCGGGAGAAATCCGCCTCGGCCCAGCGCGAGGCCTCTAAAAAATCAGCCTCGCGGCCGGCCAGTGAGTTTTCAAGGCCGCCGAAGAGTCCCCGCAGGAACCACCCCGCGCGGCCGGCGCGGTCGAAGGAGGCCTCGCTGCGCAGGATCAGCACGCGCGGAGCGGCGCGGTGGCGCAGGGCGTAGTAGGCCCGGTCGTCGTCAGGCAGGGCGTCGGGCCTGGCGGCCACGCTTCCCGACCAGGCCGGAGCGCGCAGGTCCAGCGCCGACGGCAGGGCGAGCAGAACCCGCGACTCTCCTCGGGCCGAAAGGTTCAAGGCCGTCGAACCGGCGCGACGCTCCCCGACCCATAGGTCGAGCGCCGAAGAGACCGCCCCGCCAGATGAGCCGGCGCGAACTTCAAGCTTGGGCTCCCGTGAACTCGAGCCCGGCGCGGCACGCACCTCCACGATCCAGGAATTGCGAATTTGCGGGAAGGCAAGACCGAGAACGACCGAGCCCTCCACGGGCGCCGGCGGCGCGGAAGAAAACATATGGGCTGCTCCATCGCCCAGGACGATGATCGCGCGGCGCCTCCCCGGAGCGGATTTTTCGAGGAGCTCCCGCGCGGCCTTCAGAGCCAAAGCCGCCTCCGTGCCGCGCAGACCGGCCGATGAGCGCGCCAGGATGCGGTCGGCTCCGGCGGCATCCGTCCAGACGGGAGCTTGGGGCACCTCCTCGTCGAAGACGGCGACGGCGACGCGGTCGCCGGGAGAAAGGCGCTTGAGCAGACGACGCCCCGCGGCGCGCGCCTGATCGAAGCGCGTGCCCGCTCCGTCATGGGCGCGCATGGAATAGGAGGCGTCGAGCAGGACCATCAAGTCGAGCCCCTCGCCCGCCGCCGCCGCGGAGGAACCCCGAAGCGTGGGGCCGGCGGCGGCCGCAATCAGGCAGGCCAACATCCCGCAGCGCAGCGCCATCAAGAGGAGTTCCCGCAGCCGCGAGCGCGGCCGAGAACTCGCCTCGACGGCGGCAAGCAGGGTCAAGTCGGAGAAGGGCAGGCGGCGGGCGGCGCGGCGCGAGAGGAGATGCGCAAGAATCGGCAGTCCCGCCGCGGGCAAGGCCCAAAGAGCGGCCGGAAACGAGAAGCTCATGCCAGAAGTCTCGCCAGGGCGGCGTGCCAGGCGACGTCGGTTGAGGCCGTCGCATAGGCGACGCCGCCGCGCCGCAGGCTCGTGCGGTAAGCCTCCTCCTGCCGCCGAAACGCCTCGCGATAGGCCTCGCCCGCCTCGCGCGCGTCGAGCAAGACTTCTCCGCCTTCCAGCCCCTGAACGCGCAAAGGCCCCTCGTACGGGAAAGTGGCCTCATCGGGATCAAAAACGCGCAGAACCATGATCTCCCGCCGCCCGGCCGACAAGAGTCTCAGGGCCTTGAGCACGGCGGCCGTCTCGCCCATCAAGTCGGAGATGAGCAGAACCAAGGCGCGGCGCGGAATTTTCTCAGCCGCCGAGGAGAGTGCGACGGCCAGGTCCGGGTCTTGAACCGGCTCAAGAGCCGAGAGGGCCGCATCAAAAGCCGCCAACTGGGCCGCCCCGGCGTGAGGCGCCAGGGTGGTCCGTCCCCCTCCGACGCCGACAAGTCCGACTTCGTCTCCCTGGGCCAGGGCCAGCCACGCCGCGGCAGCGGCTAGCCGACGGGCCACGTCGAGCTTGGAGGGACGTCCCGCGCCCGAAAACCCCATCGAGCCCGTCGAGTCGAGGAGGATGCTCAGCGAGAATCGGTCCTCGGCGCGGTACTCGCGGACATAGAAGCGGTCCAGCCGCGCGTAGGCCTTCCAGTCGATGGCGCGGGCCTCGTCTCCCGGCACATAGGCCCGGTGCTGGGCGAAGTCGCGCGAAAAACCGCGGAGCATGGCGCGGTGGCGTCCGGGAGCGGAAGGAGCTGCGGCCGGGCGGCGGGGGGAGAGGCTTAAGCCTCTCAGCCGGGCCTGGTCGGCAGGGTCAAGCCAGCGCATCGAGCAGGCGCACGACGAGATCGTCGGCGCGCACGCCCTCGGCCTCCGCCTGGTAGTTCAGCACGAGCCGGTGACGCAGGACCGGGGCGGCGACCCGCGCGACGTCCTCCTTGGCGACGGCCAGACGGCCGCTTAAGAGCGCCCGGGCCTTGGCGCCGACGACGAGGGCTTGGCTGGCGCGGGGCCCGGCCCCCCAAGAGACCCAGGGGCGAACCGATTCGGGAGAGAGGGGATCCTTGGGCCGAGTGGCGCGAGCCAGCCTCACGGCGAAATCCGTGACGTCGTCGGGCACCGGCACGCGCCGAACGAGGGCTTGGAGTTCCAGGACCTCCGAAGCTCCCAGCGCGGTCTCAAGCGCGGGGGAGGCGTCGCCCGTGGTCTCCGCGACGATGCGCCGCTCCTCTTCAAGAGAGGGATAGTCCATCAGCGCCTGCAGGAAAAATCGATCGAGCTGGGCCTCGGGAAGAGGATAGGTGCCTTCCGCCTCGATGGGATTCTGCGTGGCCATCACGAAGAACGGCCGCGGCAGGGCGTGCGTCGCACCCCCGGCCGTGACCTGGCCCTCCTGCATGGCCTGCAGGAGTGCCGACTGGGTCTTGGGCGGGGTGCGGTTGATCTCGTCGGCGAGCACGAGATTGGCGAAAATCGGGCCCTTGACGAAGCGCAGGGCGCGCGCGTGCGTGGCCTGATCTTCCTGGAGGATCTCGGTGCCCGTGACGTCGGAGGGCATCAAGTCGGGCGTGAACTGAATGCGGGAGCTCTGCAGGTCGAGGATGCGCGCCAGGCTCGTCACGAGAAGGGTCTTGGCTAAGCCCGGCACGCCCTGAAGCAGGCAGTGGCCGCGCGAAAAGAGCGCGATCAAAACCTCCTCGACGACGGCATCCTGACCGACGATGACGGCGGAGAGCTGACGACGGATGGAGGCGCGCGCCTTGACTAAGCGCTCGGCCATGGCCACGTCGCGGGCGGTCTCGACGTTCATCGCGGTAGGTTAGCGTTTTTTCGGCCGCGGCTCCAGACGAAAGCCGCCAGCACGAGCAGGACGCCGAGGGCGAAGGCCCTCTTGAGGAGCTTATGGGAGGAGCCGGGCTCGACTTCCACCCGAGGACTCGCCGCGACCAGCCCCGAAACGGCCGAAGGCCCCTGCTTGAGGGCGGCCATCGCACCGACGAGAAGTTCGTCGGCCATCGGCCCCTGGGCGAGGATGGAATAGCCCCAATAGCCCCAGGGAAGAAACCCCGCGGCAAATCGCAGGTCCGAAGAGCCCGGCACCTTGGCCCAAGCGTAGACGGCCGTCGGCCCGGCCGAGGTGGCGGCCTCAAGAGCGGGGGAGACATCAGCGACAGAAATCTTAAGCGCATCGGCCACTGTGGCGCGCACAACGGCGATCTGCTCCCTGGGCTGGACGTCGTCTTCCGAAAGCTTGAAGAGCCGCACCTCAGCGCCCGAGCCCTGCACGGCAAGAACGAGCCCGTGACTCTTTTCATCGGGCAAGGCCTCTCGCGACCTGAGTCCTCCCCCGAGGGCGAGCTCAAGCTGGCCGTCGGCGCTTCTCGCCGTGCCCTCGCTTCTGACCTCGCCGGCCTTGCCCAGCCGCACGCTTCCAAGCAGGGGCGTCAGCATCTGCTCGGGGGCCGCGCTTGAGAGGGTGGAAAGGACGGGACGTCCTCCTCCCCCATCGAAAACCGCCAGGATCAATCGCGGCTTGCCCGCGAGCTCGGCGCGCAAGATCTGCGCGGAGATCCCGTTGCGCAGGGGGCGAGTCTCCAAGCGCCCCGCGACGCGGTAGTCTCGTTTGGACCCGGCCCGTAGGCCCGCAAGCACGTGAACCAGATAGGAGCGCACCGCCGCCGGATTATCGAGCGGAACGGCGGGCATGCGCGCCAATGCGAATGAGCTCCCCTCGGGGCCCTGATAGGCGAGGATGAGGCCCTTTGCCGTGGTCTTGGCGGTCACGTCGATCCAGCCGGGAGGCGGGTCGAGCCAAACGGGGGAGGCCGGGGGCGCGGCCTTAAGCGCGGCGGAAAGACCGAGGAGAATCGTCAGGGCTCTGGCGGCATTCATGAGCGAGCTAGTGTAGCTGAGAGAACGCCGCCTCGACAAGCGGATTAACGGCGCGACTCGTCGCGTTCGATGCTGCGGATTCTCTGGGACGCGGAGGGGTGGCTGGCAAAAAGGCCGTCGACGCCGCGGCGTAAGCCCATCGTCTGAGACGCCAGGACCTCGAGGAGGGCCCGCACGGCCGGGTGTCCGACTGCGCGGGCGGCGAAGAGATCGGCCTGGAATTCCTGGCTCCGTTTATAGGCGAACGCCGAAAACATGTTGACGACCCCCAAGGTCAAGGAAACGGCCAGGGGCGTCACCGCTCCCCAGCCGAAGAGCGCGGGCATAAACAGGGAGCACAGAAAGACCGCGACGATGGCCGCCAGAGAGAGTCGCTGGAGTTTTTCCAGTTTCCACTGAGCCGCAATCGCGCGATACCACAGGTGGCCCAACTCGTGGGCCACCAGGGCGTCGAGGACGTCCGGCCGGGCGTCCACCCACTTCTCGCCGACGGCGATCACGGCGTCGGGACCGACCCCGGCCCCATAGGAGAAGGCGTTGTAGCCCGGGATCCTCTCGAAGGGAGAGAGAATCTCGTCCAAGGCGGTCTTGGGCGTCTTGGCGGCGTCGAGCTGAAGGCGCGCCATCAGTCGGTCGAGGCTATGTTTCACGGGCCAATCAAAAGCGGTGACGGCCTTGGGAACGGCCCTCAAAACAGGCGGAAGCTCGCGCGACATCTCCTTAAAAATCACCCTGCCCCAGGCGACTCCCCCGGCCAAAGCGGTCAAGGGAGAAGACAGCGCCGCCATAAGCGCGAGGCTCAACCCGACGGCCAAGACGATGTTGAGCACGGCCGGCACCGCGGTCATCGCCCAAGTCGCTTTGAGCCGCGCCGAAAGGCCGAAAGGCAGGCGCGGGCCCGCCGGCGCGTCCCCTCGCCCCAACAGGCTCAGCGCGGGCGCTTCCGCAAGCGAAACATCCTTAAGAAGGTCCTCGAGTCTCTGTGCTGCGAAGGCCTTCGCGTTGGGGTCTTGGCCGTCGGCGGCTTTTTGCAGTTCCTGCTCCGCCGCTTCGATGGCGCGGCTCCGGATTTTGGAGGGAAGGGAGCCGTCCTGGGACAGGGCCAGCCGGACAAGCATGGACTTAGCCAGGAGCTCCTCTCGCGGCAAGGCGGCGTCGAGGACGTCTTGCACGGCGCCCTGGGAAGGTTTTGGACCCTGGGCGATGAGCCTTAAGACGATGTCCAGGTAGAGCCGGGACCCGGAATCGATGTCTTCCTTGGCGAAGCCCTCGAGGGCCTTCCAGGACTCCGGCGTCTTCATGCCGTAGAGACAGGCGAAGATCCCGGTCAGATCGAGAGGGGAGACCTCGGCGCGGGCGAGGTTGACGAGAAACGAAACCAGGTCCGGGTCCGGGTGGTTCTCCGCCTCCGCTTCCAGTTCTTGGAGGGTCTTGTAACGCTCCTGGGAGGTCGCCGCCAGCAGTCCGGGGACCAAACGGCCCCAGGCCGGATTTCGCCGAGCTTCGATCTCGCGGTAGAGGGCCTTCAGGACCACGACGTCCTTCTTGTCCAAGGGCCCTTTGATCAGGCGGTTGAAATGACGCTCCTTGATGATGCCGTAGCCGACGAGGGTCGAGAAGACGCCGATGAGCGGAACATAGACCACCATCAACTCAAACGGGAACACGGGGATCACGATGGGAACGAGAACGGACAGGCCCAGCGTGGTCGCCAAGAAGATAAGCGCAAGGGGCGCCACAAACGAAGGCGGCGCACGTCGACCCAAGCCGCGATTCGGATTGGACTTAACGACCGGCGCGGCCTGAAGCCTCTGGACCGGAGCCGCTACGGGCGGCGCGTCCTTTAAGAGATCCTCAAGCCGCTGTGCGGCGACGATGTTGTCTCCGCCGGAAGCGAGGATTCCCTTCAAGGCCTGAAGGGCTTCCAGAATCGCCGCGCGGCGCACTTGGCTCGGCAGGGCCGAATCTTCTGCAAGGAGGTCTACGGCGGCCTGCGCGCGCTCAAGAAGTCCAGGAGGATCGGCGGGCTTGGCTTCGGCGAGCTTCGAGAGGGTCGCCTCGCCGCGGCGCTCGCGCGCCGCGACCTTGGCCTCGGACATGGCCTCGGCAACGGCCTCCAAAAGATCGTTCCGCTTCGGAGGAGTCATCACGGTGCGCCTCAGGCGCAGGTGAAGGTCTTTTAAGGCCCGCCGCGCCTCGGGGGAGGCGATGCGGCCCAGAAGATCGACGATCTCTTCGAAATTGTAGCGAGAGGTCTCATAGACGGCCAAGAGGTGGAGAATGCTCACCAAATCCTCGTCCCACAGCTCAGGGGAGTTCGAGAGCTTTTCAATACCCTCAAGACGCGTCTCATCTTTGGCGGCGAGGAGTTCCTCGCGCAGTCCGGCCCAGGCCGGGCCCTTGGCGGCCAGCCGGGTCCACTCGATCTGAAGAGCCTCTTGGTCGTCGCTGTTCAAGGGACCCGTCACGATCTTCCAGATTCCCCGAGCCACGAGGGAAACGAGCGCCGCGCCCATCCCGAGGCCAAACAGCAGGTAGCCGTTGATCAACGCGTCGATCAGCCCCACGACGAGACCGATGCCGACCCAAGTCCCGAGCGACGGAGAATGCGCGCCGCGATAGAGACTCACGCCCGCGCGGGAAACGGGAATGAGATTGGCGAGCGGAACCGCCGCCGGCGGCGCGTCCTTGAGGAGATCCTCAAGCCGCTGGGCGGCAAAGGCCTGCGCCTCGGGATTGTTCGCAGCGATCTTGGCCTCAAGTTCCGCCATGGCCTCTTTGAGAGCCTGCAGCTTAAGCTTGTCGGGGAGGACCGGGTCCAGGGCGAGGGTCTTCGCGGCGGCGCGCGCACGGTCGAGGAGTTCCTCGGGCCCCGTCGCCGTCGGGGAGATAGGAAAAGGGGGTTCGAGGCGGGGTTGGGATTGCGCCCAGGCGTCCCGGATGGCCGCAAGCGCACGGTCGCGCGTCCCGACGAATTCGAAAGGTCGCCGGCGCGAACGTTCGTCGATGTCCTTCAAGGCGGC
>Ga0334722_10007723_pt1 | contig 10379 bp, 5 predicted proteins | sample C3_bottom_MG_FD_207210 | JGI IMG/M metagenome (GOLD analysis project Ga0334722, IMG submission 207210) | Sediment microbial communities from Yellowstone Lake, YNP, Wyoming, USA - C3_bottom | ecosystem: Environmental > Aquatic > Freshwater > Lake > Sediment | place: USA: Wyoming | collected... | reverse complement strand
GCGGATACTCTATCTCTGGGGTTAACCTAGTAGACGGAGTAGATGTTTCAAGCTTAGGAACTCAGGTAAGTGGCATTCAGAGTTGGATCGATAACTTCTCTGATAATGACACACACAATCATGATCATGGCACGTTGAGTGGTTTAGCAGACGACGATCACACTCAGTATGCGTTACTGGGTGGTAGTCTAGTTCGTAACGTGTTTACTGGTGGAGCAAGCTTCTCTACCGCATCAGGACTAATCCTTCCAACAGCTGTTGATCGCACTGGTCTAGCAACTGTAGAAGGCAACCTGATGTTCGATTCGGATAACAATCAGTTATGGGTCTACGACGGCGATAACTGGATGTCTATCCCAATGATGCTATCGGGTGTACTTACCCATGCATCGTTGTCAGGTTTAGGTGCAGATGATCACCCACAGTACCACGATGGTTCATTACCATTTACTGGTAATCTGAATATGGGTGGCAATTCCATCTCGGGTGTAAACCTGGTAGATGGCGTTGACGTATCAGCATGTTGCGCGGTAGTTAGCGGCCTAGTAACCACAGTGAGTGGACTAAGCAGCGATCTAAGCTCACATACTGGTGACTCTTCAATTCACTTTACTGTTAGCTCAATTGACCATACTCTAATTCAGAATATTGGTACCAACAGCCACAGTGCAATTGATAGTCACATCGCGGATGGAACTATCCACTTTACGGTATCATCTATTGATCATGGTTTACTCCAGGGTCTAGGAGATGATGATCATCCACAGTATACAGAATGGAACAACACAGAGACTATTAGTGGCCTCTGGACCTTTGACACAGGAGAGGGAGTCGATTCTCTAATCCTTAAGCCAAAGGCTGCTGCTCCAGGAAGTGTACAGGATGGTGGCCTAGCTATCATCGGTGGTGTTCTGTATGCTTATGATGCTACTCGTAGCACCTATCTATCTGTTGACCGCAAACAGCTAATTGCTTCACGTAATGGTGCAGCAACCAATCTGTATATGCGTGTTGGTGGCGATGGTGTTGCTAGCAGTGAAACTGGTATCCGTATGATGAGAGATGGTACTATCGTTGGTCTGTTTGCTCAGACTTCTAGTGCTAAGAGCTGGACCTTTGAGGTTCGTAAGGCTGGTGTAGCGATTGCTACCCTGGCAGTTACTGGCACTGGTGCTCAGGCAACTAATACCAACATTGATTTCAGTGCAGGAGAAGTGCTACAGTTCTATGTGAACGGTACTACTGTTCCATTCCCCGTAGCGGGAGCTGAAATTGCTTGGAGATTAGAACCAGCTCTGTAATAGTTAGTTAACGAAAGTGGGGTAGGCAACTATCCCCTTTCAAAAGAAAGGAGAGATAGATGGCCCTTAGGGTATCCACCACCGGATCTGACATCTTTATCCGTGACCTTGGAATTACCGTAGTACATCCAACTACTTCCAGGGATTTAACACTAGAGTTCACTGCCATAGAGCTCAAGGTCTCTGCGGGTCTAACTACTGCCATTCAGAATGGGTCGCTCCAGGCTGATGATGGCAGCTATGTTATCTATGCCCAGGACTATGACCCAGACGAAGCACTAATCCAACAGCTCGGCTATAAAGACGATGCTCTGTACATATCGGAAGCTGAGCTTGCCTCCAAGGGTGATATCTATCTCAAGCCAGATACCTTTCCATTAGTCCTCAATAGTACAGCCCAGGTAACCAAGAATGTTTATTGTCCATCTGCTAGATGGATTACATGGCAGCTATCTCCCGGCGACAAGATAGTCCTCTCTGAGTGTCAGGCACATGGAGTCTATACGGTAGATACTGTACTGGACCAGCAGAACCTTCTTGTCAGTGAATCCATCGTAGACAGTACAGGTGGCTTCATAGCAGCCTACCACCCCGTGGCTTCTACTCGTATTGGAGTGAATACCCATGGGCTACAATTTGTACAAGGCGATACCTTACAGGCAGCTATCGAATCTATTGATGATCATATCGGCGAGAATGCCGGTATGGACTTCAATCGTATGATCGTAGACACTGAAGGTGACATTGTATATAGTACAGATGGTGACTTCTGTATTACTACGGTCCCACTACCAAGACCAGTATTAGGATAGGTGAACAATGGCTCTACATAAAAGACTTCCTCATTCCGAAATCCATGTTGCCCATGCGTTCGTATACGCAGACTCAGCAGAGAGAGAGGTAGCCACAGGATTCCTATCTGGAGATGAAGGGAAGCTCGCTTGGGTACAAGATGATGACTCTCTATGGATGTTGACTGGTATAGAACCAATCACATGGCAGTTTATCGGCGGCGCAGGAGAAAACCCAGGGTATGTCCAGGAGAACTCAGACTGGGATGCAACCAGTGGAGTGGCTCAGATTCTCAACAAACCAACACTAGGAGATGCTGCTTTCCTGGATGTAGGTACATCAGCTGGTACTGTAGCTGCTGGTAATGACTCACGTTTCTCTGATAACCGATTCCCCGACCTTCATGCGTGGACCCACGAAAAGGATGGAGATGATGAACTCTTTATCTCGATTGACCAGGTATCTGGTCTACAGACCGCACTATCATCGGCTGGCAGTAGACCAGCTCGAGTTATTGTTGTCTCTTCTAGCGGTGGGGACTTTACTTCTGTAAAGGCAGCGTGTGACTCTATCACTGATGCTAGTGCAACAAAGACCTATATAATCAAGGTAGGTCCAGGTGTCTATACAGAAGATCCATTTACAATCCCACCGTATGTTTGCGTGCGTGGTTATGGCATCTGGGATGAGTCCTGCACTCTGCAGACATCCAATGATAATGCCAACTTCATCAACCTTTCGGCCAATGCGACCCTCGCCCACCTAGCAGTATCGGGACCTACAGGTGGTGGCTTTGCGGCTATCGACTATACAGGCACAGGCTATGGACCTGGAATGCTTTATCATGTAGTTGCCAAGAAAGGTAACTACTTCCTGCATGTGCATCCACCTAGTTATGGTGTCGTGCACTGCCATGAATTAGTAAATAGATACTCTGGTTCATCAATGAGTTCCTTTATTCGAATAACGAGTTATGGTGTCGCGACTCTAATGAGCTCCTCATATATGAGTGGACCTCCCAATAGTGTTTCATATGGTTTCTTTGCCAGTGGTCCAAATGCTAAGATGACTCTTGATACATGTAACTTCCGTTGTAGTGGTAGTACTACAGCTGTCTTTGCAGATGATGGAGCTATCGTGCGAATCAATAGCTCAGCTATTGCACTTGCTGGAGTAGCTTTACATATTGGTGCTAATGGTACTGGTACAGAGATCAATGCCTCTAGTACTACTATCGATGATATTTGTACTACACATATTCGTATTGATACGTCTAGTGCACACGTCAACTTTAGCGGCCATGCCGTCAGAGATAAATTTGACATACCTTCTAGTGATTGTATCTCTGCTAGTTTCACAGAGAATCCAGATGGTGATCTTGGTGGTCAAGTAATTCTAGGCGAACTCTGGTTGTCAGATAGCAACTCTGATATCCCACTACATTCATATACAAAGGATATAGCGCAGACTGCTTGGGTAGATGGAGGAGCTGTAACTAGAGACTCTGGTCTCGGGGTTAATGTCGCACAAGGTGAAGGATACGTTTCCGTCTCTCGCGGGCATTTGGTTAATGCACATTGGGATGCAGGTCACATCGATCTCACTTCTGGAGTCTCAGAAGGGTCTGTGTGTGTAAACGAGAATGGTGAGTTAGAACAAATAATCGGTCTCCCCGATCCAGATACCCATATTGTCCTAGCAGACTTCTCTACTGGTGCTACTACAATACCATTCTTAGGTAAACGTCATATAGCTCTCTATAACAGAGCAGCTAAGCAACATGTATATTTTAGAGATGTAGTTGGTCCTATTCATATAAACGGCGGAAGTGTCCAGAAACATACTGTCTCTGGTTTACAGATTGATGTCGAGGCAACTGACTACTATGTAAGTAGCTTCAAGCTGAGTAGTGTCACACAAGCTCCTGCTACATTTACTTCATGGTATCGTAAAGCAGGCGGTGGATGGCACTTCGTTGAGGGTGTAACTACTATCTCAGACCAGTACTATGACGATGGCTCTGGTACATTAGCGCTTATACCAAGTAACAAGTTCAAGAGAAGCGCAATATTTGTATCAGTAAATGACTCAGGCACTGAGGTCCATGCAGTATATGGTCAGGAGACTGTAGACTCTGTAGAGCAGGCAGTTAACAATCCGGTACCTCCAGACGTTCTGAACAAGCGAGCCTGTCTATTGGCTGCTGTCATTGTAGGTAGGAGCACAGGAGATATAGCTGCTATTGTTGACCAACGTATTCATCTTGGTCAATTAGCCAACTCTGGTACATCTGTAACTAATCACGGACAGCTAAGTGGTCTATCAGACAATGATCATCCGCAGTATCAATTAGTATCTGCCAAGGGTCAGCTGAATGGATACCCAGGTCTGAATGGCAGTGGTAAGGTTGAAACTAGTGTACTTACTCTAGCTTCGTCTGCCCCACCTCAGGTTACTAAGGGTGGTGCTGCAGTAGGTACATCCACTAATCTAGCTAGACAAGATCATGGACATGATGTGTCTACAGCTGCCCCAGCAAGTATTACCCCAGGAGATAGCGCTACGGAAGGTGCTGCTACTAGTTTAGCTAGGTCAGATCACCATCATGCACTCCCAGGATTTGGTACTGATAATGGTACATTCTGTCAGGGCAATGACTCTCGTCTGAGTGACACTAGACAGATTGCTAACTATAATCTCCAATACTCTGTGGCACGTTCAAGCACCACATCTAGTACGTTCCAGAATAAGGTCACACTAACCCTACCGGCTATTACCGGTAATGTGCGTGTCTTCTGGCGGGCACTAGTAGACACTACATCAAACAACAAGAGAATTGAGACACGTCTGTATAATAGTACCAATAGTGCCGTATTGGGTACAACCTTGAATCTCGTACTTAGTGATTCTAGCGCTAAGGTAGATATGGGTAGCTTTGCCGTAGTGGCACTGACTGGTTCCTCAAAGACAATTGTCTTACAGTTCCGTTCAGCAGATGGAACGACCGAAGTAGGTATTCAGGACGCCTATATTGAAATCTGGAGGATCTCATAATGGTCACCTATTCATTTCTACTGTCAGATCTTAAGCATCAGGATGTGGACGCTATTCGCCTCCAAGAAGAGATCAGGGCCGTCCCAGAACTCAGTGTCCCACTAGTAGCTGTCAATGTAGACAGTACGACCTGTCAGTTGATCTTTGAGGCGCATCTATCAGATAGTGAGAATAGTGCAGTGCGGGCTGTAGTCCTTGCACATGACATGATAGCTACATGGAAGAAACGTAAGTGTGATCAGATTGATCTACATACAGATGACCTAATCAATAGCGGGTTTGAGTTCATAGGGCACAAATACAGTATGAGTATTGAAGCCCAGTCTCGTATGTTAGGTATGTATCAGCTACGCAACGAGCCCCTAATGGTCTACCCTGTGTCATGGAACTCTTTAGAAGATGACTATGAAATACAGATCGTCAACGCTCAGATGGTTTCTGGCTTCTTCATGACCGCTGTAGGAACATATCGAGCCTATATCGATTCTGGTACCCAGCTCAAGGCAGCAGTTCGAGCAGCTACTACCAAGCAAGAGATTGATGTAATCGTAGATCCACGCTAATGAACAACTTTGATCTCATCAAGAAGAATATCCAGACCGGTGATATCCTTCTTTCTCGAGGGATCAGAAGTCCTATCAGTGAAGCAATCGGCGGGATTACCCATAGCTACTGGAGTCACTCGTTCCTATACCTAGGAGACAATCAAATCATTGACGCTCTGTATGATGGCGTGAAGATCCACTCCCTTGATTACTATCTAAAAGGTGAGTATGCGGTTGGATTATATAGACATATCAACCCTTTAACAGACGAGCAGAAGTCGCAACTAGTTAAAGTAGCTAGTAGGTTTGCGGGCAAACATTATGGTTGGCTCCAACTTATGTATCAATGTTTCTTACGCCTTATAGGTAAGAGTGAGGACCCTAAGTGGGCGTGGAGAATCAAGGGTGGAGTTATCTGTAGCGAGATGGTAGCCCTGATCTATCAGAAGTTGAGTATTATGTTCAAGTGCCTTCCACCTTCTCAGATGGAACCCGTGGACTTTGATGAGAGCCCATTAACTGTTAGAATAGCTTAGGGAGAAACAGTGTGGCTCTTTCAAACAACAAGCTCGAGGAACGGATACTCCTTTTAGAGGACGAGCTAAACGAAGTACAGGCTGCTCTAAATAAGCTAGCTACTAAGCGCCAGCTCAATAGCGTTCTAACCCAAACTATGCCTTCTTTCGAGGACTTACAGTCTGGGGTAGATGTTACTGCCTTTCAAGCTACTGTTGCTGATATGCAGACAGCTATCAATAACCTGGCTACTCAACGTCAGTTGCGTGGTCATGCTGCAGTACTGCAAGCCCAGGTAGAGGACAAGATAGTTGAACCACCCGAAGAGCGTCTTCTTTCTATTGAGTCAAAGCTAAATGATGTACAGGTAGCCATCAATGTCCTTGCTACCAAGAGGCAACTAAAGGGTACTATAGCCACCCTAGCATCCGATAATGGACAGGACTCTGCTGATTATGAAGAACGTTTTCTAGCCCTCGAGACTCTGGTTAATCAGTTACAGGAGGCTGTTAATTCTCTTGCTACAAGGCGTATGGTTAATAGTGTAGCTGCTTCTTTTCAACCACAGATTGACCAGATCAATAGTGAAATTACACAGATCAATCAAGTGAGTTGGGCCGGTACCCTTGACTCTCATAAAACAGATCCTCTAGCCCATAGTGGTATCTATGCTCACTATTATACAAGCGATGAGGTAGATACAATCCTATCTAGCTTCACTACAGATCATGGAGCTCTACTTGGCCTAGAAGATGATGATCATCCGCAGTACTTAACGTCGGGTAGAGCGGAAGCAGAGTTCTATACTAGAGATGAAATCGATACCAATGTTGGTAGCGCTCTTAATGCAATCATAGATAGTAAGGGACAGCCTAGTGGTATTGCTGAACTAGGTGCAGATGGTAAAGTTCCAAACGCCCAGCTACCCGCTCTAGCTATTACTGAGACGCATGTAGTATCTGGTCAGACTGCAATGCTCGCACTTACTTCTGCTGAAGTGGGTGATGTAGCTATTCGTACCGATCTTGCTAAGAGTTTCATTCTACAAGGAACAGATCCAACAGTGTCTGGTAACTGGATAGAGTTACTATCTCCTCCTAATGAAGTTACCTCTGTCTTTGGTAGAGTTGGTAATGTAGCTGGACAGGTTAGTGACTATCCAGGATACGTAACTACAGACGGCACTAGACCAATTACTGGCAACCAAATTGTTAGTGGTATAGTTTCAGGTGTTGCTTTTATGTCATCACAGTACGCAGACTCTGGCATGGTATTTGGTTCTCTTGATACCATAATTCGTCAGGGTGGGGAACAATTCATTAGATGTTATGCCGGGCTTAAGGTAGTTCTTTACAAACCACTCGATGCATATAATAACTACATATGGAACAGTCAAGGTCCATTACTACTAGGCACAACAGGTACAACAGGTCATGGCTTAGGAATAGGTGATGTATTAGTCGGTGGCATCTTAGAAGTAAAGGGAGTGACATATCACGAGTCTACCTCTGTACATGGAGGAGCTCTTTGTTTCTTTAGCGCAGGAGCCAACAATACTCTTATCAATGGTTCCAGCTCAATGGCTCAAATGCACTTTGCACTCGGCTCTCTCCAGGGCCGCCAAGTAGTCTTTGGAGACTATTTTGTAGACTATGATTTTGACCATGATACGCAGGTGAATCCTACCGTTTATATTCACTCAGCTACAAATCCCAATACTGACAATACCCAATGGATGAGCCTGTCTCATAATCAGACAGATGCGGTTATCTCAACTGGCAAAGGTTCACTAACCATTAATGCATCTGGCATAGTAGTGTCTGGAATAACCAACTATGCAGATCTACTAGTTTCTGGCAATGCAACTATAGCTGGTCAGCTTATCCTTGGTAGCAATGTTCCATCTATCACTTGGGCAGATGATCCAGATACAGGTATATTCCACTATGACAATCAGATCGCCTTTGAGGTTGGTGGATCTGAAACAGCTCGAGTTAATGGATACGGATTCTATACAGTCAATACTGGGCAATACTATTGGGCAACCAGAACCAGACTCTCAAGTCCTGCTGATGCTGTACTGAGGCTAATGAATAATGCTGAGACTTCTGGTGTACAACTAAACTTTTCAACTACTGACAAGCTACAGATTAGAAAGTTTGATGATAGCGCTCTCTGTACGCTGGAATGCAATGTCCTCAATGTAGCTCAGCTCTTTGATAACAATGGTTGTTTCAAGTATCTTGCCACTTCATGGCTGTACTCTGCTGATACTACATTCGGTTGGAGCTCATCTAATGGCAATTGGAACGTAGCTAGAGATACTGGTCTCGGTAGATATGCAGCTGGGACGATGAAGATTACTAACGGCTCTACAGGGTTGGGTAATCTGTTAGTTAGTGGTCTTCAGACATCTGTCGTGTCTGGTCTAAATACAGAAGCAGATGTAGTACAAAATGTTCTTCAAATTCGCGGCCCAGATGCATTTCACAAAGCTTCAACAAACACGATAGGTAAGTTACATATTGTCCCTGGACAGGGTGTGTATTACTATCAGGTAATTACTAACATAGCTGGTTCTTCTTATGTAACTACATCTGCAAATGATGGCGTATCCGTAAGATTAGATAGCGGTACACATTATCAACTTGGATTAGACAATACAGCAACTGGCTTAGCATTTACAGCTTCAAGTCTTGCAAATGCTATCAATGTGAATTCTACTTTAAATCAGTATGTCTTTGCCGAAGCTGTAGCAGAGAAAGTATATCTAGATAGGAAGCCTCCTTGTAGATGGCTACAACAGTATTGTGGACAGCCTTCTAGAATAACTAACTCAAGCCCACAAGAAGAGATTCATCTTGGTTATGTAAGAATGAGGGTGGAGCCCAATGGAAATAACTTATCATTCCTTATTAAAGATACAGGAACAAGTGGAAGTAATCTTAGTTGGTTAGGCCGTCTAACCTTTGGTCAACTTTTTGTTCAAGGTATAACCTATATCCAGGACGGAGACTTCTATCTCAAAACTCCTACTAATCTTTGGAATAATGGTAATGCAGCAGGTATTAATATCAAGATGTTTGCTGCATGCAATTCAGCAACGAAGATTAACCTTGGGATGGGTACTAGTGCCACAGATGCTGCTGGTGGTAGCCTTACTACACTATTAGCTCTAGGTACTGACTTAACAGTAACTAGTCCAACGTGGAAACATAGATTCGAAGGTAATGGCGATGCTTCGCATATTGGTACATTAACTGTATCTGGCAACATTACTACTTCTGGTAACTTCTATAGCGTGAATCTCTACGCTAGTAATGCTATTCAAGCTGGTGGAACTGGTACTGGAGCATGGGGGAATATCTGGAACGGTGGCCATTGGTCGACTGGAAGTGCTGGGCACATCTCATGGACTAATGGTGCAGTACAAGGTGGAACACGTGATATAGGTTTGACTAGAGATTCTGCAGGGTGGCTACGAGTTACTGATGGCACGACTGGATACGGTTCTCTTATAGCTTCTAGTGTTCAATCTAACAAGGATGTATTTACACCGTCTGGAATGATTACTCCAGAGGGTGGTCATGCTATACGCCTTATTAATAAAACTGGAACCACATCAGTAAAAGGATCTGTTGCTTGTGCTGATACAACTACTGACTTTGCATATAAGCTTGAAGAAGCAGATGGCCTTGATCCAATAGGCATAGTATACGAAGATGGAGTAGCAGATGGATCTCCTGTATGGATCGTCGTGGCTGGCATAGCTCAAGTGTTGCTAGAAAATAGTACAGCTTCTACTAGAGGCTATTGGGTACGTACTTCTATTACTGTCGCAGGTAGAGCTAATGCAACAAACGCGGCCCCTCCAGGTGGTACGATAGGAGCACTAGAAGTACACTCTAGAGAGATTGGACATTGCATAGAATCTAAGACAGCTGGTACGAATGTACTAGCTAAGTGTGTAATCCACTTTAACTAGGAACTTACATGTCGCTAACAAATGACCAGCTAGAAGATCGCATCATTGAGATTGAACATAGTATCAACGAACTCTCATCTGCTCTTAGTAGTCTCGCTACTCAGAGACAGCTCAACAGTTTGATTGCAATAATTCAACCTCAGTTAGACAGCCTCTCTACAGACGTAGAATCATTGACAATGATCG
>Ga0334722_10007722_pt1 | contig 10379 bp, 7 predicted proteins | sample C3_bottom_MG_FD_207210 | JGI IMG/M metagenome (GOLD analysis project Ga0334722, IMG submission 207210) | Sediment microbial communities from Yellowstone Lake, YNP, Wyoming, USA - C3_bottom | ecosystem: Environmental > Aquatic > Freshwater > Lake > Sediment | place: USA: Wyoming | collected... | reverse complement strand
ACTCGCGAATTCGTTCCGTTCATAAAGGGATTTGATCATATGTCTGAAGCCTTTCTTCCGTGCAGTGATCCTGTATGCAACAATACTTCTCAGCACATTACCGTGAGCGAAGCACGCGCGCGCTTTGAATATCGTCTGCGCTATGATCCGAACTATATTTTTCATTTTCAATGTGCTCAATGCGCCAAGGTCACGCTCTTCACCTATGACCAGATACTCGGTTTGCTCCCGCTGCAGAAGCGTCCCAAGCCGAGGCCCCATGACCATTTCTGGGCCTATATATTGTTCGAGCTCAAAGTGTGGAGGGACAGGGACCAGCGCGCGTTCCTGGGCGGCAGGGTGCTGGTGCAGCGCCTGCTTGTCGAGCCGGGCGGGGACTGGTACGGCACGATCAAATCGAGATCTCCCTATGCTCCTTCCCTGCAGATCGGCAGTTACGTGAAGGGCAGGCTGCGCGGGGATCATGAGATCTGTCTTTCCGTTGTCGAAGACGGAAATGCAAAACCCCTTCCTGTCCCGCCGAAGATCCCCCGGACGAGGAGCTTCGGCATGTTCGTGTCCTCTAAAGAGAACGACGGGATATTCCAGTTCGCCAATATTGCCTGCAGCAATCCTTCCTGCAATCACGTGTACAGCGCCATGACCTTTACAAAATTCAAGGAGATGGTCAATCAGGCGCAGAACGAGCAGGCTGATGACAGCTTGTATGACGACGAAACGTATTTGCCGACGATCCTGCTTGAGTGCCCTGCCTGCGGGATCTCGCGAATCATTGATGAAGGGTCCTTTGACGGTCTCTACAAAGGAAAATAGAAGGCAGCAGTGCCTTCGTTCGAGTTTCTTCTTCTGCCGGACCTCCCTGCGATTGCCCTTGCCATAATCACGTTATGCGAATTTAGATGTTCCGACGGTTGCGGATGAGATAGGTCTTTTACGGCGCTCTCGTCTCCACCGGATTGCAGGCCACTTCCCCGACCTCGGTTATCGGCTCATCTGTCTCCGGAAAGATAATGGTGAATTCGCATTTTCCGCCTTCGTATTCCACCTGGGCCTGGTATGCGCCTGGCAGGATCACGTTGCCGCCGGACCTTCTTCGTTCACCTATGGCGCGGCAGCTCTGTTTATCAAGAGCTTTGGCCGCGGAATCCTCGGTCAGGCCGTTCTCCATGTAGAACTCTCCGCCTTTGCCGGTGGGGAACGTCACTGCACGCCTGCCGACGTTCATCAGGATATCGACAAATTCCAGCGGTGTTTTCTTGTCGCCTTTCCCGAGAAACAGCGTGCCCGTCAACGCTCGAACTTTGCGCACATCGAAGGAAACGCAGGAGCCGCTCCATGCAGGAGGAGAGATCCCCTGGTTCACGCTGGTCATGCTGTAATCAGTCGGCATGTTCTTGACGTCAAGGCTGATCTGGTTTTGACCATAGGATGCAAGCGTCGGCACCACCATCGTGCCCGAGGAGTTGGTCGTGCCGATCTCCTGCCCGTTGTTCCGCACCAGGACTCCGGGCAGGTTGCCCACCTTTACGATGCTGAAGCTGTCATTGACCGGCCGCGAGAATCCGAAGAAGCCGCCTGCGTACACGACGGCGCCGGCGGCCGCAGCGTTGTAGGTCCCGGTTGTGCCGGCCGAGCCGGTTTTCTGCATAGTGGCGTCAAGGTTATACATGCCGTACCGCGCGTTGTACTGCAGCGCGGGGTTGAACGACGAGGACGGTGAAGCACCCGTGTCCGAGCGGTTGAGAGATGCCCGATACCCGATCCCCTCGCCGATCGGCATGTCTTTCTGCAATTGCAGCGTTTCCGTGTTCCTGTCTCCCGTTTTGCTGATCTGCGTTGATCCGCGCAGGTCATTGCCGAGGCTGAAGTTGAGCCCCGCGTAAACGCTGTTTACCGTCTCGGCTGTTCTCGTGCTCGCCAGGGTCGCAAAGAGGCTCGTGGTCCTGGTCAGGCCCCGGGAGTAATTCGCCGAGGTCACCCGCGTCGTCAACCCGGCATGCGTTGCATTCGTAGAATAGCCCAGGGAGAATCCGCCCACCTTTTCGAGCTGGAAACCGGCGCTCAGGCTCGCCGCGTAGCTTGTCATTTGGGGTGATGCAGGAGCGCCCACGGTTGCGTAGTCCGGGGAATACTCCCGGAGCTGGATGTTTGTGCTGAAGCTGCCGAACTGGTAGGTGTGCTGGAACGATCCTGCCGAACCCTTGATGCCGTCAGCACTGCTTCCTGCAACGGACAGAATAAAGACGCCGAACCGCGGCAGGGAAAAGGCGGTCGAAAAGCCGCCGTTATAGATGCCGTCAGAGCCTTCGGCCCGCAGACCGATATTGAAGGCGCTCGTTACTCCGTAGCGATGGAAGACGGAAAATGCCGGTTTGCCGTAATTGTTGCTTTCCAAGCCGTACTGCTCTCGCAGAAAACCCGCGTTGTAACTGTATTCATGGAGGCCCTCCCTGAGCAGCTGCGAGCTCATATAGAGCGGATAGGAAAATTTCCGCTCGTTCCCGAAGGGGTCCTTCAGTACGACGTCGACCATATGCGGGCCGGTATAGGAGTAGACGTTCTTCAGGTCGAACTGGCCCGGTGCGATCGTTTGCCTGCTGACGAGGGCTCCGTCCAGATAGATGGAGGCCTCGGAGGGGAATTGGGTCACGCCGCTGATATTGAACATGGGCTGGGTGATGAAATAGGGGTCGAGCCGGTAGAGCTTCGAGAAGCCGATGCCGCCCATGTTCAAGGAACTGCCGAGGTCCCCTGAGTTCGCGAACTGGTCGCCGAGCACAAGCCACTGAAGGTCGTTCCGGCGTTCATAGGTAGCGCTGGTTGAAAGTCTCACGAAGCTCTCGCTGGTTTCCGTTTTTGTGTACAGCGAATCAGAAACGAAAAAAACGTCGCCGTTCCTTGCGCCGATCTTGTTTGAAGCTGAAAAGGAGGTGAACCCCGCGGGATCGGTATACGAGTAGGAAAGGCCGTAATTCAGGAACACACTGGTTTCCCGGGGGTAATAGAGGTTCTGCGGTCTGGATTGGAATGAGTAGAGTTCTAAGGAGGTCTTTTTCAACTCCGTGGTCCTGCCCAGGATCGATATGGTCAGGTTTTTTTCATCGAAGGAATACGAAATGTCCCGCAAGGAGCTCAAGGGAACGTATTTTTCACCTTTGATCTGGACCACACGGTTTCGGGGAAGCAGGAGCGTCAGGGCGACCAGGTCCTCCACGGTGAAATAGAGCTCTCCGTTACCATCGCGCTCGATAAAGAAGTCGCCCTTTGCCTCTTTATTTACGGAAAGGTTCACAACCAGTGCGGTGGTCTCTCCGCTCAGTGCGGGGACAATGGCGGAGCGGTAGTCCTGCGATGCAGAAGTCGCGGCGAGCTCCGGGGACGAGGCATCGGCAACCGCTGTCGCGGGATCCTGTCCGGCGCGTGCTTCAGCAAATGCGCCGAGCATGAACGCGGAGACAAAAAAAAATGTCAGTCTGCGTAACGCGTCATGGCGGGAAAAGAGGCTTTCCCGGAAGGTAGCTCTATTGTCCACACATCTTCCCCTGGACATTCAGCATCCCGTTTATCTTCAAATTCTCCGCTTGAGCGCTTATGTCGATTGTCGTGACGTCCTTGCAGACTTCCTTGGGAACGGTAACTATATAGGGTCGTGACTGGCCATGCAGAATATACCAGCCGGCAACATCCTGCGAGAAAAGCACCTTTCCATCGGCAGCTTTTCCCTGAAAAGTCACAGAGATCAGTTTTATATGAATGTTGCCGGTATTTTTAACCATGGTCTTTACCACGCTCCTGGACATGCCGGTTTGTTCGATGACTGCGCTCTCTTGCGGACGAACAGGCTTCACGAAGATCGGCAATGCGTAGCGAAAAGCGATGGTGAGGCCGGCTGTGATTTTTCCTGAAGGTTTCGCCTCGGTTGTTTTTTTCTGCCCCGGGATCTCCTCAACGAAAAGCCGGTAGGTCCTTTCCTGCATGCTTTGCGGGCCCTTGATGCCGATACGGACTGCCCGCTGGTCGTTCGGGCCCACGGTCATGATCTTCGGGAATACGACGATATCTTTTGCATCGGCGTATAGGTCCTTGCCATCGGGGTCCTGGCTCCATTCCTTGACCGCGATCTGGCAGTTCAGCGCTTCAGCGTCGCTGTTGACGACCGAAAAGACGCCGCTCTTCACGCCCCCTGATAATTCCAAAGATGTCGGCGTGATGTTGAAATTGGACCCAAAAACCGGTGTATGGACGGCTGCGGCAAGTGCCAGTCCAACAACCGCCCTTGCAAAAAAACGAAACGTGCCCAGGGCAAAATTGTTGCATGCATTATTTCCTGCCATTGCGTTTTTGATCATAGGATATCTTTCAACCTCAGGGATGCTGCAGTTATTTTTCTCGTGCTTCAATACGTAATCGTCAATGTCTGGAGATCCCCGTAATTCCCTACAGGTGAGTTCTGATAGTTCGCGCTGGTCATTGATCCGCCGATGTTCAAAGGGATGGCTGTCCCGAATCCGAGACCTGCTGCACTTGAGACAAAGTTGAACGTGTACGGTATCTGGGCACCGCCGCATGCGGGGTATGCCCCGTCCAGCTGGGGCGCAGCGCCGCCGCACTTGCTCGATGCGGTGATGACAACGCTGTCGCCGTTCGTGCACTTGATCAGCATGTCCGGAGAAATAGTTGCGCTGGTCATGCCAGTAATAGAGGGGTCGATGGCAAAGGTCAAGCTGCCGGGAGTCTGCGTTACCGCGCAGGTGGTGATGACCGTGCCGTTCACGCTTCCGGCAGGGATGGAAGCAACGATCGAACCGCCGCCTGCGGCCACCCAGCTGATGGTCAGCGTTATCGGTTGACTGTTGGAGTAGAACCCTGCCCTGGCATTTGCATAGTCCGTCTGCACGATCTGGCTGGTGGTTGTCAGAAGATCGATCGGCGTGGCGCCGAGGCCTGTGCCGCTTGCGGCGAGCCCCAGCGTATAGGGGATCGTGTTTGCTCCGGAGGCCAGCGTCCATCCGCTCGCCGGATTTGCGGATACGGTATATGCCGCGCCTGCAGTGCAGGTAAAGGGTATCTGCTGCGTTATTGTTCCGAGAAGCGGGCCCGGTGACAGGGAAGGGTCGATCGTGCCGAAGGCAATGCCGCCGGAGGTCGAGCCGGCAAAGGAGCAGGCTCCCGCGGCTATTTTTATGCTCGTTGAAAGGGTATCGCTTCCAGCGGGAATGCTGCTGTCCGTTATGGTTATTGTAAACGCGAAGGTTCCGACCTGGGTCGGCGTGCCTGAAATGATAGAGGTCAGCGAAGGCGATGGCGAGGGGGTAAATGTGAGACCGGGCGGAAGGCTGCCGGCGGTCAGTGTCCAGGTGTACGGTGTTGTGCCGTTACTTGCCGTGAGGGTGGAGGTATAGGGCTGGTACTGCGTGCCGTTCGGCGGATTCCCGGCGATTCTGAGCGGCGCGGCGCTTTCAGCGAAGTCCGCCGTGCCGATGAGCATGACGAGTAACAATAGTATAATTGCATCTTTTTTAGAATGTGGTGAGCGCATCGTTCCCTTCACACACTGCGGGCAATATCAAAGAAAGAACGCAGCCCGTTTCGAAGATTATATATCATCGGAGCGGGCTGCGTCAAAATAAAACGCTTGTCGAGTTTTGCTTCGCGCAACCGAACTACTCATTGCAAACTGACAAGTGCTGCTTAGGGCGCGATGGTAAACAGCACTGAGCCGGAGTAGTTGCCTGCCGGCTTGTCGATGTACGCCGAATTCAGGATCGTGCCACCCAAGGAAGAGTTAATGGTGGTTGATTTGCCGGAGCCATTTCCTGTGGCATTCGTGTACGTGATCGTTACCGGGATCGTATCCGTTCCGTCTGAGATGATGGCGCTATAAGATCCGGTCGAAAAACCATCGGGATCGGTCAGGGTGTAAGGGGTTCCTTGTGTGCACCAGAACGACAAGTTAACCGGTCCTGTCGTTGCATTCGTGCCTAAGGTCTGGTCCAATGCACCGAACGCTAAGGTGGGCGGCGCGCTAAACCGGCACGTTCCGGTAATCGAGGCTGAGACCGGAACGCTGGCCGTTGCGGCAAGCGCCACCCCTGCCATGGTGATAACGATCATCGCTACCGCTGCTATCAAGAGATACTTTTTCATCATACTTCCTCCTTTTTCGCCTCAGGGATCAAGCCCTTTACGGCACTGTTTTGGGTTGTCTGTGAACTTCGAAGCTGTTCACGTTAAACTCTTTCACCTGTTCTGGAATCTTCCAGTGGGGTGTGTTAAAATAGTCTTCTCTGCTCTGGTCGTATACCTCCTTCCTTCATTACAGCACTTCTTTGTCAATACGTGATCGTCAGCGTAATCGTATCCGCGTAACTCGCGCTCACCACAGCGTCCTGATAGCTCGCAGCCGATATTGATCCGGACATTCCGAGCGTTACATCCTTTCCGGCCCCATGTCCTTTTCCTGTTCCCGTGTTGTTCGCGGTCCCGTTCACTCCGCATTTAAAGGTATAGTTCATGGTATTGACGCCGTCTTTTAACGTGCCCGTGACGCCGGCGCCGGAGCTGGCGCAACTGGCTGCAGGTCCCCCTTGATTCAGGCTCGCAGCGGTGACGTTAAAGGGCGTTCCGTTCGAACAGAAGAGCGTTGCATCCGTTACGGTTGCCGCGATCGGCCCGGCCAGGGACGGATCGATCGTAAAAGAAACGCTCCCGGCTACCCCTGCCTTGCATACACCGCTTACCGCTCCGGTGACGGGCACGGTGGGGGCCGGCGTTACTGTCGCAGCAATAATACTGCCTGCCATGACGAGACCGCTCAATGCCATAAGTGCCAGTGCTGCCAGATATTTTTTTTTCAAGAAAGTCATGGTGCTTACCTTCGTGAGAAGCCGCGCAAGATGCTGTTTTGCCGCGATTCGCACTTACCTTTACATACCAATATTATTGGTATGTAATAATTTTACTGTTTAACTGCATTTTGTCAAGTCTTTAATTTAACGCCAGTAATGGGCATATTATCAATTCAGTCGTACTTTCGGCCTATTTTGTTACTTGTATAAGCACAAATGGTGCCAAACGTAACATTTTGATTTAATAGTAAATACCCAGGGATGGGCAGGTTAAAAAGGGAATTATGACTACCAAATCATGGGATTTTTTCCCGATAATAGGAGAAGAGTGAGGTTATGGAAAAATGGACCTGGAAAGCAAAAACAAGGCGGATAATGGTTTCATCCGCCTTGTTTCGTTATTGGTATCGTGTTTATTTCCTGCTTTATGTCCGCTCTTCCACCATCGCCGCCGCCCTGGCTTCTTCCGACACTTCCGTTCCCTTTGCAATGACCACGATGCCTGAAGGGGTGACATGATAGCGTTTTCTGTCTTCTTCAAGGTTGTACCCGATCTCGGTCTCCGGCGGGATGGTCACGTCCTTGTCAATGATGGCCTTCCGGATGCGGCAATGCCTGCCGATGTCCACGTTCTCCATAAGAATTGAACCATGCACCTCGCTGTAGCTGTTGATGCGTACGTTCGGCGAAAGCACCGAGTTCTGCACGCGGCCGCCGCTCACGATGCAGCCGTGGGATACGATCGAATCCAGGGCCGTGCCGAGCCTGCCGCCCTTGCTTTCCTGGGCAAAGACGAACTTGGCCGGAGGGTTCTGAGACTGATAGGTGCGGATGGGCCATGCGCCGTCATAAAGGTTCAACTGCGGGTCGACGTTCACCAGGTCCATATTCGCTTCCCAGTAGGCGTCAATGGTCCCGACGTCGCGCCAGTATTTCGCTTCCTTCTTGTTCTCATCCTTGAAATTATAAGCGCAGACGCGCGAGGTCTTCATCATCTGGGGGATGATGTTCTTGCCGAAGTCGTGCGAAGTGTCCTGAAGCGCATCGGATTTCAGATATTCCAGCAGGGTCTTCGTATTGAACAGATAGATCCCCATGGACGCAAAGGCCAGGTCCGGCCTGCCGGGAATGTGCTTCGGTTCCCGCGGCTTTTCCTCAAACCCCTTGATCTGGCAGTCATTATCCACTTCGATGACGCCGAAGCCTGCAGCGTTCTTCCGGGATATCTCTATGGCGGCGACGGTGGCGTCGGCATGATGTTCCTTATGGAACTTGAACATCTCCGAGTAGTCCATCTTGTAAATATGGTCCCCGGCAAGCACGAGCAGATGTTCCGGCGCGTCCTTTTCGATCATATAGATGTTCTGGTAGATGGCATCGGCCGTGCCCTGGTACCATTTTTCACCGACCCGTTGCTGGGGCGGCACGGAGATGATGTACTCGTTCAGCTCTCCGGAGAAGAGGTTCCAGGCCAGCCGAAGGTGTTTGTCGAGCGATAAGGACTTGTACTGGGGCAGCACGGCGATCTTTCTGATGCCGGAATTGATGCAGTTTGACAGGGTAAAATCGATGATGCGATAGATCCCGCCGAAGGGGACGGCCGGTTTGGCCCGGTGGATCGTCAGGGGGTGGAGCCGTTCTCCCTTGCCGCCTGCAAGGATCATTGCCAGAATGCTCATTGTACATCCTCTCGTGCAGCAGGCTGATAGTGTGTTGAATATAGCAGGCGAACCCGGGTGTGTCAAACAGGCAGAGAACGCTGTCGTTCTCATGATCCCCATCGAGGCGGACCGGCTTTTTTAGTTTTCATAATTGACATAAGAAGTGACATAAATAGAGAAATATAATTTCAATATGAATTTTATTAATAATATTTTTCCTTGATTTTTTGCAAAGTGGTTGCTAATATGCTCACTCCTTAATGTCCAATAATCCTTGCAAATAATTTCAACAGTTACGGAAAGTAGCACTTTCTCATGTCGCGGTAACATTACGATAAATTATGTCAGAAGTCCGATCTGCTGTACGAAAGTGTCAGTACAGGCAGGTGAGGGGAGGTTGATACAGTGCTCGAACAAGAAGATCTGAAAAAAGTAAATACTGTCCTCGACGAGGCACAGGGCCAGCGGGGCATGCTCATTGCCGTGCTGCAGCGGGTCCAGGAGAAGGTGGGCTATCTGCCCGAGGATGCGATGAATATGATCGCAGAACGCATGTCCCTTTCACTGAATAACGTTTACGGTGTGGCGTCGTTCTACAAACATTTCCATTTCAAACCGCGGGGCAAGAACATTGTCAAGGTCTGCATGGGCACGGCCTGCCATGTCCGGGGAGCCAAGGCGGTCCTGACCGAAATGGAGACCAAGCTCGGCGTCAAAGAGGGCGAGACCACGGCTGACCGCACGGTCACGCTCGAGACCGTGGGCTGCGTGGGCTGCTGCGCTCTTGCGCCGGTGGTCACCGTGAACGACCAGGACCTCTACGGCGAACTTACGCCGAAGATGGTGGATGATATCATTGCGATGGCGAGGAGTGAACATGGAACTCACGTTTAAGCGGCTGGAAAGCGTTGCCGAGCTCGCGGCCCTTCGCACCAAACTGCTGGCCGAGCGTAAAGTGAAGGACACCCACCGGGTCCGGGTCTGTTGCGGTACGGCTTGCCAGGCATCGGGTTCGAACAAGCTGGTAAAGAAATTCGAAGAAGAGGCCGCGGCAAAGGGCGCCAACCTCGAGATCGTCAAGACCGGCTGTCAGGGCTTTTGCCAGCGCGGCCCGGTCGTCGTTCAGGAACCGCAGGAGACCTTCTACCAGAAGGTGAAGGTGGCTGATATTCCCGCCCTGTTCTCCGGTTCCGTGATGCAGGGCGTACCTTACCGGAAGCAGCTCTACCGCGAGGTTCCGCTTGCAGAGCCCAACGTGGCCATGCAGGATATCCCCTTCTATAAAAAACAGAAGCGCCTTGCGCTTCACAAGAACGGCATCGTCGACCCCTGTAATATCTACGACTCCATCCGCGAGGACGGCTACGCCGGACTGGCCAAGGTGTTGACCGAGTTGAAGCCCGATGATGTCATCGACATTGTCAAAAAAGCGAACGTTCGCGGCCGCGGTGGCGCGGGCTTCCCGGCAGGGCTCAAGTGGGAGCATACCAAAAAATCGAACGCCAAGATCAAGGCCGTGGTCTGCAACGGCGACGAAGGCGACCCGGGCGCATTCATGGACCGTGCGCTCATGGAAGGCGATCCCCATTCCGTTATGGAGGGCATGATCATCAACGCCTTCGCGATCGGCGCGCAGTTCGGTTATTTCTACGTTCGGCATGAATATCCTCTTGCCGTGAAGAACCTGGGCGTCGCCATCAAACAGGCACGCGCCATGGGTCTCCTGGGCAAGAACATCCTTGGCTCCGGACTTGATTTCGACCTCGAGATCAAGGAAGGCGCAGGCGCCTTTGTCTGCGGTGAATCAACGGCGCTCGTGGCCTCCATCGAAGGAGAACGCGGCATGCCGCGCCCCCGGCCTCCGCGCCTG
>Ga0334722_10007721_pt1 | contig 10384 bp, 8 predicted proteins | sample C3_bottom_MG_FD_207210 | JGI IMG/M metagenome (GOLD analysis project Ga0334722, IMG submission 207210) | Sediment microbial communities from Yellowstone Lake, YNP, Wyoming, USA - C3_bottom | ecosystem: Environmental > Aquatic > Freshwater > Lake > Sediment | place: USA: Wyoming | collected... | reverse complement strand
GCCCCTGACAGGACCCGCGAACCCTGCACCGGGAAATTACACGGAAGTTTTGGTGTTCCCCTGTTTTCAGGCTCATCTTGCGTTGGATAATTCTTAGCTTCGCGCGCAATATGCCCGCTAAATTTCTTAAAATATGGAGGATGACGGATATCCAGTATCTGAAAGGGATAGGGCCCGCGCGCGCGGAGCTTTTTAAAAGGCTCGGGATCGAGACCGTCGACGACCTGCTTTTTTATTTTCCGAAAAAGTGGGAAGACCGCCGCTTGTCCCGCCCTTTGGCCGCTGCGGAAAAAGGGCGGGGGTTGAACGCGCAGAAAGAAAATCCGGACTATGTGGAGAACGTCTCCGTCATCTTCGGCAAGGTCCTGTCGGTGCGGGACCTCTATACTTCCAGCTCGCTGCGGATCTTCAAGACCGTTATGGACGCCGGGGGCTACGAGGCCGAGGCCAGCTGGTTCAAGCGCCACAGCCACCGTTTCGACGTTTTCGCCCCGCTGCGCAAGGATATAAAACCGGGAGAAAAGATCTGGCTTATGGCCGTCCCGGAGGACCCGCTTTTCAAGACCCGCCTGCGGGTGGAGGAGTATTATCGCGCGGACGACCTCCTGGCCCAGCGCGTCCATATAAACCGCATTATCCCCGTCTACCCGCTGACCGAGGGGATAACAGCCAAATTCATGCGCGAGGCCGTGTACAGAGCGGTGCTGGAACACGCCCCGGAGAAAGGGGAATTCCTGCCGGGACGGCTTCTGGGCAGGCGGGCGCTGATAGCGCGCGACATGGCGCTGAAAGCCGTGCACTTCCCGGAAAATTATTTTGAGCTTAAAGAAGCCCGCCGGCGGGTTATCTACGAGGAACTTTTCCTTATGGCCCTGGCCTGGGCCGTCAAGCGCCGGCAGACCCGCGCCACGGCCAAAGGTTTCACCTATGAAATCAAGAAACGTTTTTTAACTCCGTTCAGGGAAAAGCTTGGCTTTGAATTCACCGCCTCGCAGAAGAAAGCCATAAACGAGATCTTCACCGATATGGCTGCCCCGGCCCCCATGGCCCGCCTTTTGGAGGGCGAAGTGGGTTCGGGCAAGACCGTGGTGGCCTTAAGCGCGCTGCTCCTGGCGGCGGAGAACGGGGCCCAGGGCGCTTTCCTGGCTCCGACCGAGATCCTGGCCGAACAGCATTTCATGACCTTTAAAAAATACCTGAAGGACCTCGATGTCCGCTTCGCCCTGCTTACGTCCGGGGTGAAAGCGAAAGAAAAAAAAGACATCCTCGACCGGCTTGAGAAAGGAGAGATAGATATTATTGTAGGCACTCACGCCGTGCTGGAGGAAAAGGTGAAATTCAGGGGCCTGAAACTGCTGGTGATAGACGAGCAGCACCGCTTCGGCGTGAGACAGCGCGCGGCGCTCCGCCAAAAGGGCGACAAGGCCGATATGCTGGTCATGACGGCTACGCCCATCCCCCGCACGCTTTTCCTGGCCCTTTACGGGGATCTGGACCTGTCGGAGCTTACCGATATGCCGCCGGGCCGCCGGCCGGTAAAGACGGAAAGTATGGACGAGGAAGCCGCGCTGAAAGTGGTCAGATCCGAGATTTCCAGGCGCCGGCAGGCTTACATGGTTTACCCTTTGATAGAAGAATCCGAGGCAAAGACCCTGAAATCCGTGAAAGCGGAATTCGAGCGGCTGAAAGAGGCGTTCAAGGGCCGCAGGGTGGAGATGCTGCACGGGCGTATGCCGGGCCGCGAGAAAGAGCGGGTGATGAACGAATTCGCCGCGGGGAAGATAGACGTTCTGGTGGCGACTACCGTGATCGAGGTCGGGATAGACGTCGCGAACGCCACCGTAATGGTCATAAATAACGCGGAACAATTCGGTCTGGCGAGTCTGCACCAGTTGAGAGGGCGGGTGGGACGCGGGCGATGGGAGTCGAGGTGTTTATTGGTCGCGCACTCGGCGACGGCGGAGGGGGCGGAGCGGATCGAGGCGATGTGTTCCACCAATTCGGGATTTGAGATAAGTAAAATGGACAGTTATATCAGGGTAGCGGGGGAGGTCCTGGGATTAAGACAGCACGGTGATATGGAGTTCAGGATCGCCGATATAGCGAGGGACAAAGAAGTTTTGAAAGAAGTCATGGAAGACAGGGACGCCCTGCTGGAGGAAGACCCTGATCTCTCCAAAAAAGAAAACGCCGGCCTGCGCCACAACCTCCTGAAACTCTATGCCCAAAAGTGGAACCTGATAGACCTCTCATGAAGCCCCCCCCGGTTGCTGAAACGGCGTTCGCCAATGAGGATTTGCGCTTGTTTTTAAATTAGTGTTAGAATATCCGGACTACCAGTAATGGTAGGGTGAAAGGGTGAAAACACAAGATATGGTGGTTTTCTCGTCGGAGGGTAGCGTCCCTCCCGACGGTATCTATGCGGTTCCCGGAGGAAACGGATGAAGTGCCATTTTTGCGGCGCGGAGGACACAAAAGTCACCGACAGCCGCGACTCCGCCGAAGCCTTTGAAATAAGGCGCAGGCGCGAATGCGAGAAGTGCTTCAAGAGGTTCACCACTTACGAGCGCATCGAGACGCACCCGCTGGTCGTAATAAAAAAAGACGGCCGGCGCGAGGGTTTTTCCAAAGAAAAACTCATGGGCGGCATCATCAAAGCCTGTCAGAAACGGGAAGTGGGCGTGGAAGAGATAGAGGAGGTAGTGAGGGAAATAGAGAGCTCTTTAAGGAACGAGGACAAAACCGAGATCTCAAGCCTGAGGATCGGGGAACTTGTGGCCGCAAAACTTAAAAAGCTCGACAAGGTCGCTTACATACGGTTCGCATCCGTATATAAGGACTTTGAGGACGTCATCGACTTTGAGAGGGAAATCAGATCAATCAAAAAATAGAGGGGTTTAATAATGAACGAGTTTTTTCCGAAAGTGATAAAGAAACGTGACGGCAAAGTGGCGCCTTTTAATGTCGAAAAGATAAAGACAGCCATATACAAAGCGGCGTATATGCTCGGAGGCCGCGACGAAGAGAAGGCCATCGAAACGGCCAATGAAGTGGCTAAACGGATCTACAACAATTTCACCATGAGCTCAAAGATACCCACGGTGGACGACAGCAACGCCGTCTGCGTGGAGGTCCTGCGCGAAAAAGGTTTTGACCGCACCGCCGACAAGTTTGAATCCTACGCCCTGGACCGCTCGCGCGTGCGTAAGAGCGGTCTCACCGTTAAAAAGAAGAGCGCCCGCGCCGACATCACCGACCAGATGCTGCTGGTGCAGTCCATCACCAACGAAACCATAGAGCCGTTCGACCGCAAAAAACTGGCCGACGCCCTGGAAAAAGAGTACCAGCTTTCCCGGGACCTGGCCGAGATGATAGCCAAAGAAACCGAGAACGACGCCTACGAGTTGTCGGACAAGTACGGCACCAAAAATTTCGACACCCAATTCCTGCGCCGCATTTCCGAGGCACACCTGTCCATGATGGGCATACCGCTCAAGAATTCCGCGCTGGCCATGCCGCTGTCCACCATCGAGTCCCTGGTGATAGGCAGCAGCAAGGAAAACTCCAATATCACCTCCAACAATCCCGAGGCGGTCAATCTCGGCATAGCGGAGTACGTCCTGAAGCAGTACAACCTGCGCAAGGTCTTTTCCGAGGAAATAGCCGAGGCGCATAATAACGGGGCTATTCATATCCATGACCTGGGCTACCCCCAGCGGGTGTACTGCTCCAGCCATTCCGTGGAATATATAAAGAAATACGGCCTGGACAAGATCGTGTCCAATCTGCAGAACAAATCCCGGCCCGCCAGGTCCGCCATGGTCCTGAACGGGCATATCCAGACTTTTCTGGCCTCCATGCAGTCCCGTTACGCGGGTGCTTTAGGATTCGGTTTCCTTAACATCCTTTACGCTCCCATGCTCAACTGCCCGGAAATACTTGTGGAGGGCGAGCTGGAGGGTAAAACGGTTAAAATAAAAAAGGACTCTCTGGAAGCCATGATGGAGGCTGGAACGGTTTCGTTTACCGACGGGACCGGCGTGCCTTATTTTAAAAAGACCGGCGAGACCCGCGAACTGAACAAACTCTCCAGAAAAGAGATGCGCCAGATAGCGCAGAACCTGATCTTTTCGGCCAGCCAGAACGCCTTCTCGCGCGGCGGCCAGACCCTGTTCATAGACTTCAATATGCATACCGGCGTGCCGCAGTATCTGCACAACGTGCCCGCCATGGGCCCCGGCGGAAAGTATATGATAGAGGATAAGGACGGCCGCGTGGAAATGGCGGACGAGGCGCCACGCTTCAAGGGCGTGGAGGGCGATTCCCGCAACGGCGACGTCGTTCATCCCGCCGACGGGCGCAGGTTCGTCACCTATGGAGACCCGCGCATGGTCAAGACCGCGCAGGAATTCGCCATAGAGCTGATGAAAGTCTGGGAAGACGGCGACAAGTACGGCATACAGTTCGCTTTCCCCAAATGCGACCTGCATGTCGGCAAAGAAGCCCTGGAAAATCCCGACGAAAGGGAAGTTTACGAATACGGCTGCCGCCTGGCCGCCAAAAACGGCTCCACATACTTCATGTTCGACCGCGACGGGGCCGGCGCCACGCTCGCCCAGTGCTGCCGTCTCAAGGAAAAAGTCACAGACCCGTTCCTGCTCAAGCATCCGGAGCGCATACGCTTTACCGGCTTCCAGAACGTGACCATAAATCTGCCTCAGGCCTCTTTCAGGGGCAAGACCCTGCCCGGAACGCTGAAGCAGATAGACAAGGCCATGGAACTGGCCGTTAAGGCCCATCTTCAGAAGAAAGCCTATACCCAAACACTGCTTGACACCGACGGCAGCCCGCTGCGCTCGCTGGGCCTCCCCTCGGACGACGGCACGCCTTATGTGGACCTCAACAAAGCCACTTATATAATGGGTCTCATCGGACTTAACGAAGCGGTACAGTACCTGACCGGCAAAGAACTCCACGAAACCAAAGAAGCTTACGAGACCGGCCTGAAGATCATAGACCATATGTACCAGAACATCGGCAAACTGCGCGCCAAGCACGCCCTGAAGATAACGCTGGAGGAAACTCCCGCCGAGTCGGCCACGCAGAAGCTGGCCAAGGGCGACCTGAACAGGTATCCGGAATCCAGGAAAGTGATCAAGGGAGACATAAAGAAAGCCCCTTATTACACAAACTCCGTGCACCTGAACCCCGGCGCCGACGTCTCCATTATAGACCGGATAGAGCTCCAGTCCAAGTTCCACGATATGATAGAGTCCGGCTCCATCATTCACGTCTACTGCGGCGAGTCCCAGATCCCGCCCGCCTCCATAGCCGCCCTGGTGGAAAGGACCTATCGGAATACGCGGGCCTCGCAGATCACTGTGTCACCCGAGTTCACCCACTGTAATAATTGCCACACCAATTATTTCGGCTTCAAGGACAAGTGCGGCAAGTGCGGCAGCGAGGATGTCACCAAACGCACCAAGATCGTGGGTTACTTCAGCAATCTCAGCGGCTGGAACGATTCCCAGCTCGGCATAAGCCGCGCGCGCGAGGCTGTGGCCGGCCAGTACGCCAGCTTCGCCCCCAGCGTCGCCTGGCTCTACGAAAAAGATCCCTCCAAGAAAGTGATGGTCTTCGGCAAGGAAGGCTGCAGTATGTGCGAAGAGGCCAAGGCCAGCCTGACGAAGGCCCTCAAGTCCCAGGGAGTGGAGGTCCCGGTGGAGTTCCACGACTTGTCCAACCAGGACAGCCGCATGGCGGCCGCCAAATGGAACGTGCCGCTGGACCCCATACCCACGGTGCTGGTAAAGAATAACGGCACTATGAGCCGCTACGAACTGGAATTCAAGCGCGGTAAGCCGCTCCATCGCAAAGAAGTGGAATATTTTAAGATGGTGGAAGACGCCTATACCGTAAAGACCCTGAAATGAAGATACGCGCGGCGCTGGGCTTTAACCTGATAGATTACCCCGGTAAGATAGCGGCCGTGGTTTTTGCCCCAGGCTGCGACTACCTGTGCCCGGCCTGCCACGCCAAGCCCCTTCTGAGCGGGACCGCTCCGATCATCAGCGGGGATGATTTTTTTAAATATCTGGACGGCGTGCGCCGGTGGGTCAACGGGGTTGTCATTTGCGGCGGCGAGCCCACGCTCCAGCCCGGCCTGGTTCCATTCATCGGCAGGCTTAAGGCCGCCGGCCTGGCGGTGAAGCTGGACACCAATGGCGGTTCGCCTGAGGTTTTGGGCCGCCTGCTGGCGGAAAAGCTGGTGGATTATGTGGCCATGGACGTGAAAGGGCCGCGCAACCTGTGGGCGAAGGTGTCCGGCAGGCCGGGCGCCGAGGCCGCGATGTTTGACGGCATGCGCGCGGCGGCCCGTTTCCCGGATTATGAATTCCGCACCACGGCGGCGCCGGTGGTGAGGGGAGGGGAAGAGATAAGTTTCTTCACCGCGTTCGAAATGGCCGAGACCGCTAAAATGATAGCGGAAGTTACCGGCGGCGTTCAGCATAAATATTACATACAGAAATTCGTGCCCAGGAAAGACGGTCTTCTGGATCCCCGGCTGGAGAGTTTTCCGGAGACGCCGCCGCGGCTGCTGGAGGAGATGAAAAAGGAAGTTTCCGCCTATCTGCCGAAATGCGAGATCCGCGGATAAAGGGGATAGTGGTTAGTGGCTGGTGACTAGTGGCTAGCGGGGAGGAGAAAAATCTATGAGTAAACTTGAAATAACGGTTCAGAAACTTAATGACGAAGCAAAAATTCCTTCCTATGCCCACGAGGGCGACGCGGGGGTGGACCTTTACGCGAACGGGAATTTCAATTTAAGACCAGGCGAGCGGGCGCTTATCCCTACCGGGCTTAAGCTGGCCATACCGCACGGGTACGAGGGGCAGGTGAGGCCCAAGTCCGGGCTGGCGCTTAAGCACGGCATAACGGTTCTCAATACTCCCGGCACCGTGGACGCCCCCTATCGCGGCGAAGTGGGAGTCATCGTTATTAACCACGACCCTGATACCGCCTACGAGATCAAAAAAGGCGAAAAAATAGCCCAGATGGTCTTCAATAAAGTTGAATATGCGGTCTTTACGGAAGCCAAAGAACTCGCCTCCACCACCAGAGGCGAAGGCGGCTACGGTAGCACCGGGAAACACTGATTTTATGAAACATATGAAGCTTATTCTCGGCGCAGCTGCCGCCGCCTTTTTTGTTTTCGGCTGCCGGAACAATCCCGCCCCGCGCGATATCGTGCGCCTGGCCACCACTACCAGCGTGCAGGATACGGGCCTTCTGGACGTGCTGACCGACGTTTTCCAGAAAGACGGAAAATACACCCTGCAGTCCATAGCCGTGGGGTCCGGCCAGGCCATGCAACTTGGTAAAACAGGTGAAGCCGACATACTGTGGGTGCACAGCCCCGACGACGAAAAACAATTCGTGGCCGAGGGCTATGGTACGGACCGCACCACTTTCCTGCATAACGACTTCGTGATACTCGGTCCGGCCGCGGACCCAGCCGGGGTAAAAGACGCGAAAAAAGCCGCCGACGCTTTCAAAAAAATAGCGGCCGCGAAAGCGCTGTTCGTTTCCCGGGCCGATAAGTCCGGCACCCACAAGAAAGAGCTGAAGATCTGGGCCGCCGCCAGGGTAAAACCCGCCAAAGAGGCTTATCTGGAGGCAGGACAGGGGATGTCCGGCACGCTCTCCATCGCCAACGAGAAAAACGCCTATGTCCTGGCGGACCGCTCTACGTATCTCTCGATGAAAAAGAACATAGGCCTTGTGATAGTCAGCGAAGGCGACGACGCCCTTATAAACCGTTACAGCTTGATACTTGTTAACCCCGCAAAATTCCCCAAGATTAACGTCGCAGGCGCCAGAGCTTTCTTTGATTTTATGCTGTCAAAACCGGCCAAAGAAATGATCGAGACGTATGGTCTGGAGAAATACGGGCAGCAGTTGTTCTTTTACGACTACCAGGCAAAGTAAGCAGTCCGGCGGGATGCGCGTGATAAATCTTACGCTCCCGACTCTTAACTTTAGAATTTGCTATGGGTTTCATCGCGGAGGGCTTCCAGAAAGCCCTGCACTTAATATTCTCCGGCAACGCCGAGATCTTCGCCATCGCCAGGCTGTCCCTGACGGTGTCGGTGCTGGCCACGGCGGTTGCGGTGTTTGCCGGCGTGCCGCTCGGCAGCTGGATAGCCGTAAAAAAATTCCCGCTCAAAAAACTCCTGATAGCGCTGGTGAATACGGGCATGGGCCTGCCTCCGGTGGTGGCGGGCCTGGTGGTGATGCTTTTCCTGGCGCGCAGCGGCCCGCTTAGTTTCCTTAATTGGCTGTATACCCCGGCCGGCATGATCATGGCTCAGGTCATTATAGCCCTGCCCATAATCACGGCTCTGTCCGTTTCCGCCATGCAGAGCGTGGATCCGAAATTCTATCAGCAGGTGCTCACGCTCGGCGCCGGCGACTGGCAGGCCATAAAAGTCTGCCTGAAAGAAATACGCCTTACCGTGCTGGCCGCCGTTATCGCGGGTTTCGGCCGTCTCGTGGCCGAGGTCGGCGCGGTAATGATAGTGGGCGGCAATATCCGCCACCAGACCCGCGTGCTTACCACCGCCACCGTGATGGAAACCCAGATGGGGAATTTCGATTCCGCCATAGCTCTGGGCCTGATCCTGCTGGCTTTAAGCTTTGCCGTCAACCTGGCCCTGACGCTGATACAGCAGAAGAAGGTTTTGCCGCGATGATCAAACTTTCCAACCTGCGTGTGGGTTTTGATACCGGGTTTAACCTGGAGGTGGACTCGCTAAATATCCGCGCGGGTGAAGTGTTCGCGATCATAGGTCCGAACGGCGCCGGTAAGACTACCCTCCTGAACGCCCTGGCGCTGTTGAAGAAGCCGTCTTCCGGCTCGCTTGAAATAATGGGAAAGGACGCACTGGCCGCCGCCAATAAGATGTTCCTGCGCCGCGCCATGTCCGTGGTTTTTTCTCAGCCCTACCTGGTTAACGACACGGTTTACAATAATGTGGCCCTGCCGTTGAAATTGAGGGGGCGGAAAGATCCGGCGGCCGTGGAGGAAGCGCTGGAGCTGTTTAAAATCTCGCATCTTAAGGGACGCAACGCCAAAACTCTCTCGCAGGGGGAAAGCCACCGCGCGGCGCTGGCGCGGGCTTTCGTGGTACGCCCCGGGCTCGTGCTGCTGGACGAGCCGTTCGCCAGCCTGGACGAGCGCGTGAAAGATTCTATAATCGCGGATCTGCGCAAGGTTGTAAAGGCTTCCAACGCCGCCCTGGTGCTGGTGACGCAGGACCAAAGCGGGGCGCTGACGCTTTGCGACAGGCTGGCCGTGATAGTGAATGGGAAAATTTTACAGCAGGGCGCGCCGCAGGAGATTTTCTCCCGGCCGGTCTCGGCGGAAGTGGCCGATTTTGTGGGAGTGGCGACCATCCTGCCCGGCAAGGTGACATCCAAAAAAGATAATTTATGCGCGGTGGAGGCCGGCGGCAGGACGCTGATGGTGGTGTCCGGCTGCGAGGCAGGCGACAGCGTATTCGTCTGCGTGCGGCCGGAGGACGTTTCCGTCTCCATGAGCATGGACGCCGGGGGCCGACGCAATAATTTTAAGTCCACGGTGATTTCGGCGGAGCCGTGGGGGCTGGAATACAAGGTGGAGCTGGACTGCGGGTTCGCGTTACAGGCCGCCGTTACAAAGCAGTTGGTGGACGGTCTGGGTCTTAAGGCGGGCGGAGAGGTCTACGCCTCGTTTAAAGCTACCGCCGCCCACCTGATCAAGAGGGCGTAGGATGAGGGATGAGTTTGATATATAAGGAATTATGATGATAAGTTTTGAGAAAGCTATCGGGATGGTGCTTGAAAACTCGCTGCCGCTGCCGCCGGTGAAAACCCGCGTGGAAGACGCCGTGGGCCGGGCGTTGCTGGAGGATATACGTTCCGGCATAGAGATGCCGCCATTTAACAAGTCGGCCGTGGACGGTTACGCCGTACGCGCCGCCGACCTTGCCAAAAGCCGGGAGCTGCGCTGCGCAGGGCTTATACAGGCGGGCTGCGCTTTTAAAGGCGGCTTGCGCTTCGGTGAATGCGTTAAAATAATGACCGGCGCGTCGGTCCCGACGGGCGCGGATGCCGTGGTGATGGTGGAGTATACCAGTGAACGGGCCGGCCTGGTTATATTTGAAGAGGGTATCAAGAAAGGGGCAAATATAGCGTTTAGAGGCGAGGATATCAAGAAAGGGCGGAAGATTCTGGCGCGCGGGACCGTGATTTCCATCTCCCATATAGCGGCCCTGGCCGCCGTGGGCCGCAGTCATGTTAAGACCGGCGCGCTGCCGGAAGTTTCCCTGGTCAACACCGGCGG
>Ga0334722_10007720_pt1 | contig 10384 bp, 6 predicted proteins | sample C3_bottom_MG_FD_207210 | JGI IMG/M metagenome (GOLD analysis project Ga0334722, IMG submission 207210) | Sediment microbial communities from Yellowstone Lake, YNP, Wyoming, USA - C3_bottom | ecosystem: Environmental > Aquatic > Freshwater > Lake > Sediment | place: USA: Wyoming | collected... | reverse complement strand
AATCGCGCGACCCGAGCAAGCCCGGCCGCGGCGAAGTAGCTCGCCCAATCGAGGCCCGGCGCCTTGGCGCCGAAGTCAGCCCTCGCCCAGGGGTTGTTGCCCCTGGTGACGTTGCCCGACTCCTGCCGGCTCCAGTGGGCCTTCGCGATCGCCGTCTCGAGGCGAACGATGCCTGCCGCCCTCGCCTCGGCGTCGGGGATGCCGGCGAGACCGAGCATGGCGGCGACGTGCTGCTGGTACTTCTCGCGGATCGTGGCCATCGCCGCGGACGAGTCCACGTAGTAGCTCCGGTCGGGCATGCCGAGTCCGCCCTGGAGCAGGAACGGAGAGTAGTGGGCCGGGTCGTCGAGGTCCTGCGCCACCCACAGGCCGAACAGGTTCTCGGTGTAGAAGTTGGTGTTGTTGATCGCGTCCACGTCGGCCCGGAGGGTGGTGCCGAGTGACCGGGCCAGGTCCTTCCGGTTTCGGATGGCAGCGATGGAGTCGAGCCTGGGCTTGAGCGGCGTGAGGCCGGCCGCGTCGATGGCCGTGGAGTCCATGAACGCCGAGTAGTAATCGCCGATCTTCCTGGATTCGGAGCCGGCCGGGGCGTTGGCGCCGGCCGCCTCGCGGATCAGGTCGGCGGTGCGCTTGTCGGTGAGCTCGGTAAGGATGGCACCCGAGCCGTAGTTGCTGCGGTCGGCGGGAATTTCGGTGCCCGCGAGCCAGCTTCCGTTGGCGTAGGAGAAGAAGTCGTCGCCCGGCCTGACCGAGCGGTCCATTCCCGCCGTGTCCAGGCCCGCCGGCACGGGGGCCTGCTGGGCCTGGAGGTCCAGCGGACGCGCGATGGAGAGCGCGAGGGCGGCGGCAACGAGAGGCGAAGGAATGCGAAGGCGGATCATGGGTGCTCTGGGAGCGGCGCGGGCGGCCTGGGTGGAGTGGGCGCTGGGGCGACGGCGGTCATGGGACAGGAAAGCTAGTGACAAGTGGAGCATGCGGTAACAGGCGCGAGCGACCCCCCTGGCCGAGTGACCCACCGCGCCGGCGGCAGATCCGACCTCCCGTTCCCGGCGTTGGTTTGGTGACGTCCACTCCCACCACCATCAGACAGGAGCTTCCATGTCGCGCCGTACGACGCATTCCGCCGCCATGTTTCTGGCGTGTACCATTGCCGCTGCCCCGCTCGTCGCCCAACAGGACTCGTCCATGATGCGACACGACACCGGCATGATGCAGGACTCGACCATGATGGATAAGGGGAAGATGATGGACCATGGGCAGATGATGGATCAGGGCAGCGCCATGGGGATGGGGGCGAACATGATGTTCATGGGCGCCGCAGGCCAGAAGGCTGCGGGGGACTACGCGATCGTCGAGACGGGTGGCAAGCAGCAGCTCAAACTGACCGACGACTTCTCGGTGGCGGCGGGCCCGGACCTCTACCTCGTGCTTGCGAACGGAACGACGCCGGACAAAGGCGCGCTCTACCTCGGCAAGCTCAAGCAGGCGACTGGCAGCCAGACGTACGACCTGCCGAAGGGGAAGGACCTGAGCACCTACACCACACTACTGGTGTGGTCGAAGAAGGAGAAGCGGGCAGTAGCGAGCGCGGAATGGCACATGAATTCTGGCGGGATGATGCATCAGATGTAGCGTCGCGTGCTGTTCCACGCGACGCTAAGGTCCCGCTACGCGCCCCAGGCCGTCAGAACGTCGCCGTGATGCCTCCCAGCGCTCGCCGGCCGATCACCGAGCCTCCGTAGAGCTGGAACCGCTTCTCGTCGAAGAGGTTGGTGACGGTGGCGTGCACCCTCAGGTAGTTGTTGATGCGGTAGCCGGCGCTGACGTTCACGAATTCGTTCGACGGAACGTATCCCTGAAAGACGCCCGCCGCCCACTGGTAGCCGTCCACCAGCCGCACCGTCACGTTGGCGTCCAGCCCCTGGAGCCCCGCGTAGGTGAGCGAGAGGCTTCCCTTCTTGCTGGGGGTGTTGGGGACGAGCTGGTCGCCGGCCGCGAAGGAGTTGACGGTGAAATCGAAGCCGGTCACAGTCGCGTCGGCCCGGAACTCGGGCGTGAACTGGTAGCCCACGCCCACCTCGATGCCCCGCTCCGTCACCTCGCCGGCGTTGGTGTAGGACAGCACGATCGCGCGGCTGCCGTCGGGCAGAGTGGCGAGCGCGTTGCCGCCCTGGATGGTGGTCCCCGCCTGCACCGCCGCGTGGCCGCCGATGAGCAGCGGGATCGGCGCCCGCAGCGGGTGACTCGCAGGCAGGCCCAGCGCGGCCAGCCTCGCGTCGAGCGCGGTGAGCTCGGCCGGAACATTGACCTCGTCGGTCAGGGCATACGACGGATAGGCGCCGTTCACGCCGGGCAACAGGTCGGTGACAAAGTCCTTGAGCTTGTTGATGTAGCCGTCAACGGTGACGTACGCCTTGTTCGAAAGGCTCCCCTTATAGCCCAGCTCCCAGCCGGTCACCTTCTCGACTTTGAGGTTGGCGTTGCCCAGTGCCAGCGCGGGCGTCCCCGCGGAGAAGTTCCACGGCAGGTTGTCGGTGATGGTGAGCCCGGCCAGCGCGGGAGCCGGGATGTTGGCCCGCACCGCCGCATAGTAGGACTCGACGTTCGTCTCCAGCGTACGGGGGCCGGCCGAGGGGGCCGCCACCGGGACCTGGAGGAAGAACTCGGAGTAGTTCGGCGTCTGGAACGCCTTGTTCACCGAGAACCGGAACGAGTGGTTCTCGCTCGGGCTGAAGACGATCGCGCCCTTGGGAGACACCTGTGTGCTGATCAGGTCGCCGTCGTCGACTCGCAACGCCCCGACCAGGCGGACCTGCGGCACCACCTTGTATTCGACCTGCCCGTAGGCCGAGTAGAGATTATCGCTCCTGTCGTCGTTGACCAGGTTCATCAGTGTGCCGCTGGTGTTCACCTTGGTGTTCCGGACCGACCCGCCCACCACGACGCGTCCGCGCTCCTGCTGGAAGTTGAAGTTGGTCTGGCCCTCGACGTGGAAGATGTCCGAGCGTTCCTCGAGGGGGAGGCCCGATTGCAGCGAGATCTGCGGCTCCAGCGAGGTCCGGCTGTGCCAGTAGGCGAAGACGTTGAACCGATCCGCCGCGACTGCGGCGCGGACGTAGGGCTTGATGGCCTTGCGCACCTGGACCCGGCCGATGCCGGTCACGAAGATCTCGTTCTCCACCTTCGAAGCGCCGCCGTCCACCGAGACGACCGTGCCGTTGTCCATGTAGTAGTCGAGGCGGCCGGCGCCATACCCGTTCTTGAGCGGGTCCCGGTCGCCGAGGGCATCGCCCGTGGCCGGGTCTATCGTCTGTCCCGCGAGGGCGCGTACCTCGCGCGCCAGGCCCACCGGCTCGTCGGTGGCCGGCGCGTATTCCTCCTGCAGGGACGTTCCGTCGAGCCGGGTTCGGGTGCGGGACCAGGTGTCGCTCTGGTTGTAGCCGGCGTTGAAGCGGTACCCGAGGCGGCCGTCGGCGAGGAGGCCAGCGTGGCGGAGGTCTCCGCGGAATGTCTCCAGCTCGCCGCCCGCGACGGTCAGCTTGGTGCCCACCACCTCCCGCGCCGTCGGCGTGGTGATGTTGACGATGCCGCTGAACGCGTTGGCGCCGTAGAGCGCGGAGCCGGGCCCGCGGACCATCTCGACCTTGCCCAGGTCCTCGAGCGGCTGGGTCATCCCGTTCCACTCCTGGGAGCCGAGGAAGGCGATCGCGAGGTCGCGACCATCCTGGAGCACCAGCACCCGCCGGGTCAGCGAGCTGTTGAATCCGCGGGCGTTGACGTTGAAGTCGTTCACGCCGCTCTGGACCACGTCCACCCCCGGCACCGCCTGGAGCGCGACGGGCGCCTGCCCCGTGATGGACGCGCTCTGGAGCACCTCCGGCGGCACTACCGAGATCGCCGCGGGCGCCTCCACGATCCGCTCCGGCGCGCGCGACGCGCCCTCGACCACAATCTCGGTCAACGCGATGGTCACCGCCTCGAGTCCGACATCGGCGGTGACGGTTGCCCCGGGCGCCACGGTCACCGCGACCTCGCTCGGCTTGTACCCGAGCCAGCGAAAGACGATCGTCTGGCTCCCCACCGGTACCCGGCGCAGCGTGTACCGGCCGTCGGTTCCGGTCACCGTGCTCTGGCCGGTGGACTGAACCGTGACCGAGACGCTGCTCAGCGCTTCGCCATCGGCCGCACGGGTGACGGTTCCGGAAACGGCGCCGGTTTCCTGGGCGAGGGCAGGGGATGCGACGAGGAGCAGGGGAAGGAGGAGGAGGGGAAGCGCGCAAAGCCGGGCCAACGAATTCATGCGCATACCGGGATCCTCGAACGAGGGTAGGGTCGGATGCGGGCGACCAGCAAGCCACAATACTGGGACAGGATGGGCAAGTATACGTGCCGCGGGGCCGGAGCGGAACAGGCCCGGGGCCTCAGCCGGTATGCCCCGCCAGGCGACTGATCCGGAGCAGCATCCGGCGCTCCATGATGAAGTGGGCCGGCTCTCCGAGCACCAGGCCGAGGGGGGCCAGGAAGACGTCCTGAATACGGTCGGGCGCGCCGCCGCGGGTGCGCACGATCAGTCGGGTGCGGCCGTTTCCGGTCGGCACCAGAGCGAACGCGCCCCAGTTCTCCAGAAAGAGGACCCGGCCGGGTTCCGCCAGCGCGACGCGCCATCCGAACCTGCGGTCGAACCCGAGCCAGCCGGCAGGCGTGGCGTAGATCGAGTCGCCAGCCGCGATCCGCTGCCACTCCGGATGAATTCGATCGGCGTTGTGGAGTCGAAGGCCGAACAGGTTCTCCAGCCAGGCGTAGCTGTAGAACCCTCCCCTGTCCTGGCCCATCTGCGCGAGCCAGGGCCAGACCGAATCAGGCGGCGCGTTGATCGTCACCGCGTGCTGGATGAAATAGCGTGGGTGCGGCGCAAGCTCGTCGCCCGGCAGCGACGCCCGCAGCTCCGCATCGGTTGATCCCCAGCGCATATGCCACGGTCTCGACAATACGACCGAGGCCGCCAAGGCGACGAGGATGATGCCGGCGGCGTCGGCGCGGCGCGATGAACGTCGAACGTCGGCTGCAGGCGCAAGCTGGGCCTCCCGCGGCGCGAGCAGCACGCCGAGGAGGGCGAGATCGATGACGAGCCCCGGGAACGCCAGCGGGGTCGGCGGTCCCAGTCCGAGCAGGAACCACGATCCGGCGACGCCGATGGCGGCAAACAGGCGCCACCGAGGACGGAAGACGGCCACGCCGAGTAGTCCGATTCCGGCTGCGAGGAAGCCGGCGAGTGCAGCCGCCCACGCCAGGGTGGGGAGCCACTGGAATTGCGCTGACGCCCGCATCCCCGCGAGCGAGTGCGCCAGGCCATGGAGTATGAACAAGACGCCGGCGACGCGTTGCCAGCGGGTAGACGCGACCGTGCGCGTCTGCCCGTTCGCCACACTGTGTGCTTGCCCCGCAGGCAGGGTGTGCGTTTGTGCTGCCGTCATGCGGGCCTCCCGTTGGTGCTGCCGGAGGCTACAGGGGAGCGCGTGAAGATTGGCTGAAAGGAAGAGGAAGACCGCTGGCGCTTCGCCGGGGGGCCAGGGGGTCTCCTGCATCGCTGTGAGTCCGGCGGCGGTGAGGACATACCCCCTCCGGCGACGTCCGCGACAGCCGCCCCCCTCTCCCCTGGGACGTCGCCTTCGGGGGCACGCCCTCACCGCCGCCGGACGCCGATGCTCGGTCGCGGGTGGGAGCGGCATCCCCTGAGGAGCGCGTCAGCCGGGCGGTCGCGTGCCCACTTCCTTACCCGGACGCAGCCGGCTGCAGCGCGACGAGGGGTGTGACGCTCCCGCCCGCGACCGAGCACGGACCCCACCTCGCGACGTCCGATGCTCGGCGTTTCACCGGGGGGACAGGGGTCCTCCGGCAACCTCCGCGACCACCCCGCTCCGCTCCCCTGGGAGGCTGCCTCCGAACCCCTGTCCCCCCGGCTCGCGCTGGCCGCCACTGATGCCAGGTCGTGGCGGGACGGCGATCCGCCGCGCCACCGTCGCGAGCGAGTCGGGATTGAGCGACATCGAGTCGATGCCGATCCCCGCCAGGAACTCGGCGAAGTCGGGATAATCGGACGGCGCCTGCCCGCAGATGCCGACCGGGCGCCCCCGCCGGTGCGCGGCGTCCACCACCATCCGAATGAGCCGCTTCACCCCCTCGTCCCGCTCGTCGAAGAGATGGGCGAGCTGCTTCGAGTCGCGGTCCACGCCGAGCGCGAGCTGTGTGAGATCGTTGGAGCCGATGGAGAAGCCGTCGAACAGCTCGGCGAATTCTTCGCCCAGGATCACGTTGTTCGGAATCTCGCACATCACGTAGACCTCGAGGCCGTTCTCGCCCCGCGTCAGGCCGTTGCCGCGCATCTCCGCGAGCACCCGGCGCCCTTCCTCGAGCGTGCGGCAGAAGGGGATCATGACCTTCGCGTTGACGAGCCCCATGGTCTCGCGGACGAGCTTGATCGCCGCGCACTCGAGCGCGAACCCCTCCCGGTAGCGCTCGTCATAGTACCGCGAGGCGCCGCGGAACCCGATCATCGGGTTGGCTTCGGCCGGCTCGAAGTCGGAGCCGCCGAGCAGGCCGGCGTACTCGTTGGTCTTGAAGTCGGAGAACCGGACGATCACCGGCCGGGGATAGAAGGCTCCGGCGATCTGGGCGACGCCACTCGCCAGCCGTTCGACGAAGAACGCCGCCGGCGACTCGGCGCCGCCCACCCGTTCCCGGATCTGTGCCGCCACCACCGAATCGGTGATCCGCTCGGGGTGGAGCAGCGCCATCGGGTGAACACCGATCCAGTTCGAGACGACGAACTCGATCCGCACGAGCCCCACGCCGGCGCTCGGCAGGTGGGCGAGGTGAAAGGCGCGGTCCGGGTTGGCCAGGTTGAGCATCAGCGGCACCCGGGGGACCGGCAGCGTCTCCGGGTCGATCGTCTCCCGGTCGAACTCGATGCGTCCTTCGTAGACCCGGCCGTCGTCGCCCTCCGCGCACGACACCGTGACGACGTCTCCCGTCCTGAGCACGCGAGTCGCCTGTGATGTCCCCACCACGCACGGAATGCCGATCTCGCGCGACACGATGGCTGCGTGGCACGTGCGGCCGCCCTCGTCGGTGATGACGGCGGCGGCTCGCGCCAGGATCGGCTCCCAATCGGGGTCGGTCATGGGGGCGACCAGGACTTCGCCTGCCTGAAAGGACGAGAGATCGCCCGGCGACAGGATCACACGGACGGGCCCCACGGCCACCTGATTCCCGACGCTCCGTCCGGTGACCAGGACCTTGCCCTGGCCCCGCCGACGGAAGAGCTGGAGGACCGGCCGGGCGATGCGCGCGTGGACCGTCTCCGGGCGGGCCTGGAGTATGAACAGCTCGCCGGAGCGCCCGTCACGCGCCCACTCGATGTCCATCGGCGTCGGCCGCCCGGCACGCGCCGAGTAGTGCTGCTCGATCTCGACCGCCCAGCGCGCGAGCGTCAGGATCTCGTCGTCGGAGAGCACCGGCCGCCGCCGGTCGGCCGCCGGCACCCGCTGCTCCTCCACAGCCTTGGAGCCGCCCGCCGAGTACACCAGCTTCACTCCCTTCTCCGCGATCTCGCGGCGGAGAATCGGCCGGAACCCCGCGCGCAGGGTCGGCTTGTGCACCCAGAACTCGTCGGGCCGGACCCGCCCCTTCACCACCGTCTCGCCCAGCCCCCAAGCGCCCGTGATGAGGACGACGTCGCGGAAGCCGCTCTCGGTGTCGAGGGTGAAGATCACGCCCGCCGAGCCGAGGTCGCTCCGGACCATCTTCTGCACGCCGACCGACAGTGCCACGTCGCGGTGCGCGAAGCCGTGCTGCGCCCGGTAGACGATCGCCCGATCGGTGAACAGCGACGCGAGGCACGACCGGACGGCGGTGTCGAGCGCCGCCAGGCCGCGCACGTTGAGGTAACTCTCCTGCTGGCCCGCAAAGGAGGCGCTGGGCAGGTCCTCCGCAGTGGCGCTCGAGCGCACCGCCACGTCGGTGGCCTCCTCTCCGTACGACCTGGAGAGCTCGGTGTAGGCGGCCGCCAGCTCACCGGCGATGTCGGCGGGGAGCGGCGCCGCCGCGACGCGCTCGCGGATGGATCGGCCGGCCGCCGCGAGCGCGGTGACGTCGGTGAGGTCGAGGCGATCGAGCTCCGTGTAGATGGACTCGGCCAGGCCTGCGGCCTCCAGGTGACGCCGGAACGCGGAGGCGGTCAGCGCGAATCCGCCGGGCACCCGGATGCCGCGGCTCGACAGCCCGCGAAGCAGCTCGCCGAGGGAGGCGTTCTTGCCGCCCACCTCGGCGAGGGAGTCCAGCGTGATCGCCTCGAAGGGGACCACGTACCGCCGGGTCGTCACTCGCCGCCCCTGGCCGTTACAGTCGGCCGGTGGCCACGGCCCGCACGATGTCCATGCTCGAGATGACCCCGACCACCTTGTCGTCCGACACGACATAGATCCGGTGCACGTCGGCATAGAGCATCTGCTGGGCGGCCTCGCTCACCGTCGCCTCGGGCGTCACCGCCAGTGGGCGAGGCGTCATGATTGCCTGCACCTCGGTGGTGTCAAGGAGCGTCTGCAGGCCGCCATCCCCCGCCTCCGCTTCGGCCGTCAGCACATCGGTATTCGAGATGACGCCGAGGATCTTCCCGTGTGCGTCCACCACGGGCAGGGACGAGACATGCGCATCGGTCATCGTCACGATGGCGTCGGCCACGCTGGCGTCCTTCTTGACGGTCAGCACGTTCGTCTTCATCAGCTCCGCCACATGCATTGGCCCCTCCCGTTCGAGGAAAGACAATGATTGGGCCGTGGCCCTGAACCCACCGTGAACCCTCGGTGAAGAGTGGCTCACGCTGGCGTGGCCGCTTCACCGCTCCTTCAACCTTTCTTCACTCTCCACGGACGATATTCGACCAGCTACCCGCGAGCGAGGTGATTCATGCCGGCACTCCTCACGTTGCACCAAGTCGAGCCCCAGGCGCCGCCGCCGCTGATGCCGGCCGGATGCCCGCTCCCTGCGGTTCTGGAATGGCCCAATCACCCTTCCGGGGTCGTGCTCATCCTCCATGCCGGCCGGCAGGGAACGTCGTCGGAGCTGGTGAACGACCTGGCCGCGGAGCTGAGGGCCGCGGGGCTGGGGACGCTCCTGGTGGACCTCACACCCCACGCGCGCCGCGAAGCGCGAACTCCTCCACGCCACCCGCTTCTGCTGGAGGAGCGGGCCAAGCGAGTAGTCGACTGGTTGGCCGACCAGCCCTCGTTCTCGCACCTGCCGATCGGACTCCTGGGGATGAACGACTCAGCCGCCGCCGCCCTCGTGGCCGCGAGCGGGTCCCGGCGGACGGAGGCGGTGGTCGTCTGGGGAGGCGAGCCGGACCGCGCCGCCGCCGCGCTCACGAACGTCTCGGCGCCGGTGCTCCTCCTGGTCGGGGGGGCGGACCTCGAGGCCTTGCACCATCATCAAGGCGCGCTCGTGCGCCTGGCCGGAGTCAAGCGACTCGTGGCGATCACACGCGCGGGCCGCTCCTGCTCGGAGGTGGACGCCGCGGCAGAGGCGGCGCACTGGTCGGCGATATGGTTCGTCCACCACCTGGCGATGGAACGCACGTGGCGCCACGCCAGGTCGGCCGGGGTCTGAAGAATCCCGGAAACGGCTGCCGGGCGCTGATCGCGGGCCTCCTCGTCGTGATCGCTGCTCGGCCGGCAGGCGCACAGGACAGCATCGGAGCCGTGATTCGAGACCTCGTGGCGGGCGAGGCCGAGATGTCACGGCTCTATTCGTCCCGCGGCTGGGTGCCTCTGTGGCTCGACGGATCGGGGCCGAGCAGGCCGGGCCGGGCGGCGCTCGGCGAGCTGCTGGCGGCCGCATCCCATGGACTGGACCCGGCCGACTACAACGGCGCGGCGCTCGACAGCATGGCCGGTCGCCTCGATGGATCCAGAATGTCCGCGCGGGATCTCGCCCGCCTCGATCTGCTGCTCAGTCTCTCGATGCGCCGCTACCTCGACGACCTCCATACGGGGCGAGCCCGGTTCTTCCCGTTCGCAAGGCCCGCGGAGGAGCAGGTGGACTGGGTGGCGACCCTCGCGGAGGGGGTCGAGGGCGACTCCATTCCTCGGCTGGTCGAGGCGAGCGAGCCACGCCTGACCCAGTACCGCAACCTCAGGCTGTTGCTGGCCAAGTACCGGACTCTCGCCGCGGATTCCGCTCTGCCCCGGGTCCACCAGATCGAGCTTGCCCTCGAACGGCTTCGATGGCTTCCCCGTTTGAGCAGCCACCCTTTCCTGGTCGTGAACATCCCCGCGTTCCAACTCTTCGCCTTCGACTCGGCGGGCGGCGCCGGGGCGCCCTCCCTCAC
>Ga0334722_10007719_pt1 | contig 10387 bp, 7 predicted proteins | sample C3_bottom_MG_FD_207210 | JGI IMG/M metagenome (GOLD analysis project Ga0334722, IMG submission 207210) | Sediment microbial communities from Yellowstone Lake, YNP, Wyoming, USA - C3_bottom | ecosystem: Environmental > Aquatic > Freshwater > Lake > Sediment | place: USA: Wyoming | collected... | reverse complement strand
CCCTGCCCTGGCCTGTCCTCCAGGCCCACGCCGGGCCGCTGGTGCTGGGCCCGCTGCCCGAGGACCTGGCCCGGCACACCGAGGCCCCCTGGCTGGCGGCCCTGCCGGATGGGCGGTGGATGCTGGACCCCCGGCTGCGGGCCTGGGCCCGGGGCTTCGGCGCCTCGCCCGCAGGACTGGCCCCCGTCATGCCCGCCGGGCTGACGGCCGGCGGCCCTCCGGACCCGCCGCTGGCGGCCCTCCTGCACCTGCAACGGGCCAGGGGGCAACCCGAAGGCTGGCAGGAAGCCCTGCAGGCCGAGCTGCAGGAATCCCTCCACCGGCCGGCGCTGCCACCCCCCTCCGGCCACCCCACCTGGGACCGGCTCCGCATGCGCTGGGGCGGTGAGGCTGCGCCTGCTGCCGAAGGCTACCCAGCCTGGGGCGGTGGCGAACATCCCTGCGCGGATCCCTTCCACTGGATGGCCGAGGGGCTGCGGGCCGACCGCGCCTGCGACCCGGAAGCGTCCCTGCGGGCCTTCACCTTGGCCCACGCCCACTTCCTCCGGCTGGGGGCACCGGGCTGGGCGGAACGCGCGGCTTCCAACGCCGCGCACCTGGCGCTCAAATGGGGGGATCTCCCGGCCCATGCCCGCTGGGCCGCCCTGCGCGGTCCCCTGCCCCAGCCCTGGCAGGATCTGGAGGAGGCCCAGCTGGCGGAAGTGAACCTCGAACCGGACGCCGCCCTGGTGAGGATCCGCCGCCTGGTGGACGCCCACCCGGACTTCCCCGCGGGCTGGGGCCTGCTGGCCCTGCACGGCGCCGACCGCGAGCGATGGGACCTGGTGCGCGAAGGACTGGTGCACGTCCGGGACCACCCCTACGCCCGCTTCCTGGAGGCAGTCCTGGGCCCCCTGACGGAAGCCCCACCGGCGGAGGCGGATCCCGAGACCCGGCTCAGTTGGGAAGCCCACCGCCTCTTCCGCGGTACCGGCGATCCCGAATCATTCTGGGCAGCCTGGGAAGGCTGCCCCACGCAGATCATGCGCCTGGAACTGGGCCTGCAGGTCCTGGAGCGGCGCCCGGATCTCCGCCGCGCCGAAGCGCTCCTGGCCCTGCAGGTCATCGCCGACCGCGCCCAGTCGCCGCGCCACCAGGGGCGCCTCGCCGCCCTCTGGCCCGCAGCCGAGACCTTTCCCGCTTTGGCTCCCAGGATCCTCCTGGATCGCTGGCTGGCCCGGCGGTCCACCCCCACCTGGCTGATCTGGGGGGAGGGCACGGCGTCCCGCACCCTGGGCGCAGGGGAGCCGCCGCCGGAAGGGGCCCTCAGCCGCCTGGCCCAGGATGGGGTGTTGGCCGCCTTCCCTCACGGAGGCTGGATCTGGCGGGGCCACCCTCTCGCCTGGGAAGGTTGCCCGGTCGGTGCCGTCCTGCTCGCCCAGGCTCCGGACGCCGTGCCCGAGGCCCCCTTGGCTGGCCCGGCTCCAGGAGACGCACCCCCAGGAAACCATCGGGGACGCCAGCCTGCTGCTGACCGATGGCAGCGAGCCCATGGCCGGCGTGCTCCGGGAACTGGACCGGGTGGCCGCCTCGGAGCTCCCGGTGCTGATCCTCGGCGCCACCGGCACGGGCAAGGAACTCGCCGCGCGGGAACTCCACCTCCGGTCCGGCCGGTCCGGCGCCCTGGTGGCGGTGAACTGCTCGGCCTTCGCCGAGGGCCTGCTGGAATCGGAACTCTTCGGCCACATGAAGGGGGCCTTCACGGGGGCCGACCGCGAGCGCCGGGGGGCCATCGAGGCCGCCCGGGGCGGGACCCTGTTCCTCGACGAGGTCGCCGACCTGTCCCCGCGTCTCCAGTCCCTGCTGCTGCGGGTGCTCCAGGAGCGCGAGATCCGCCGGGTGGGGTCGGACCAGTCCATCCGCGTGGACGTGCGCTTCGCCGCCGCCACGCATCGGCCCCTCGAGGAGCTGACCGAGACCGGCGCCTTCCGGCGGGACCTGCTCTTCCGGCTCCAGGGCGCGGTGCTGCGGCTGCCCCCCCTGTCGGCCCGCCGCCACGAGTTCCCCTTTCTGGTGCCCCACCTGGTGGTGAAGGCGGCCGCCGCGGTCAAACGGCCCGTGCCGGCCCTGGCCCCCGGCCTGCCGCAGGCCCTGGCCCGCCTGGCCTGGCCCGGAAATGTCCGAGAGCTGCTGCATGCCCTGGAGCGCGCCATCCTGCGCTGCGAGGGCGGCACCTTGCGATCCGGCCACCTCCCGGAACTCGAGGCCCCCATCCTCCAGACGCGCACCTGGGATGACGCCACCCGGGCCTTCCAGCGGCGGCTCCTGCTGGACACCCTCCAGGCCAGTGATTTCCGCATGGCCGAAGCCGCCCAGACCCTGGGCCTCGCGCGCCCAGCCCTCTACGCCACGGCGAAGCGGCTGGGCGTGGACCTGATGGCCGAGCGGAGCCGGTCCGGCGCCTGACTAGATCCGCCGCCCGAAGCTGCGCTCCAGATCCTCAAGGGTGAGCTTCTTCAAAATCGGCCTCCCATGCGGACACGTGTTGGGCACCTCGCAGGCCAGCAGGTCGCGGATGAGGCCCAGGGCCAGGTCCGGGGGCAGGGCGTGGTGCTTCTTGATGGCGGCGCGGCAGGCCAGCTCCGCGTTGAGGTCCCGGCGGAAGGTGTCCAGGTCCACGCGGCCTTCGCGCTCCAGCCGGGCCAGCAGGTCCTCCAGCAAGGTCTGGGGATCCCGGTCCGCCAGGAAGTCCGGCAGGCCGCGCACCACCAGGGCGCCGTCGCCGAAGGGATCGGCTTCCACGCCGGCGGCCTCCAGCTCGGAGAGGAAGGGCGTGAGCCGCGCGAGGGCTTCCGGCCCGACCTGCACCACCTGGGGCGGCATCAGGGGCTGGATGGCCGGGGCGTGGCGGCGCAGGAAGAGCCGCTCGAAGAGCACCCGCTCGTGGGCCACGTGCTGGTCCACGATCCACAGCTCCGGCCCCCGGTCCCCCTCGATCTCCGCCAGCAGGTAGGTCTGCTGGAAGCTGCCCAGGTAGCGGATGGCCCCGCCGGGATCCAGGTTCTCAGAGGTTCCCGAAGTCATGGGCTCGTAGGCGTAGACCGTCTCGAGAGGCCGGGTGCTGAAGGTGTCGCTGAGGGCCCGGTAGGCGCCCAGGGCCCCGCCGGAATGATCCGACCAGAGCCGGGGATGCTGGGCCACGGCGCGACGGGAGAGGTCCAGCTCGAACTCCGCCTCCAGCGGTTTCGGCGGCAGCTCCAGCACCGAGGCGAGACCGCCCCGCAGCTTCGACCAGGCTTCCTCGGCGCCCCCCCGCACCCACGCGAAGATGCGCTGGGGCTCGCGGAAGCGGACTTCGGCCTTCGTCGGGTGCACGTTCACGTCCACGGCCTCGGGGGGCAGCTCCAGGAAGAGCACCGCCGCGGGGTACGAGCCCTTGGCGAAGGTGCCGGACCAGGCTTCCGACAGCGCGGCCAGGAGCAGGCGGTCCCGCACGGCCCGGCCGTTCACGAAGAGGTAGAGGTGGTTGCGGTCGCGGAAGCTGAGGTCCGGCGGCGACACGAAGCCCCGCAGGCGCCAGGGGAGCTCCCCGTTCACGAAGGGCACCAGGCGCGTGAGCTTCTCGCCGAGCAGGGGCCCCAGGCGCTGACCCGCATCCTCCACGGGCGGCAGCACCAGGGGCGCGCCCCGGTCGGGCCGGATGGTCCAGTGGACGCCGGGGGAGCTGAGGGCCAGCCGCGCCACGGCCCCCCAGAGCTGGGCGTGCTCGGTGTCGGTGGACTTCAGGAAGCGCCGCCGCGCCGGCAGCTGGGCGAAGAGATCCCGCACCGTCACCGTGGTGCCGCGGCTGCGGGGCGTGGGCACGACTTCCTTGATGACGCCAAACTCGCAGCGCAGGCGGTGGCCCGCGCCCTCGGATTCGGCGCTCGTGAGGTCGAAGCGGCTCACGCTGGCGATGCTGGGCAGAGCCTCCCCCCGGAAGCCGAAGGAGGCCAGGTGCCCCAGGTCCTCGGCCGTGCGCACCTTGCTGGTGGCGTGGCGCTCCAGGGCCAGGTACAGGTCGTCCCGGGCCATGCCCGAGCCGTCGTCGGCCACCTCCAGGAGGCGCTTGCCGCCCTCCTCCCAGGCCACTTCGATGCGGTGGGCACCGGCATCCAGGGCGTTCTCCACCAGCTCCTTGAGGACCGAGCTGGGCCGTTCGACGACCTCCCCCGCCGCGATCTGGTTCGCGACATGATCAGCAAGGACTCGGATCTTGGCCATCGGATCAGTCTAGATCGTCAATCCACGGTCAGGTCAGGGCCGTCACGACCACCCTTGTCTCCTCCGGCGCCCGCTTCGTCCGGACGAAGAGGTGCCCCAGGTAGGCCAGCAGGAAGAAGCCCGCGCTGAGGCCATGGGCCCAGCTGAAGGCCGTGCGCCAGGCGGGGCTGGTGACCACCTGCACGGCGTAGCCGGTGAGCACCATGGGGGCGATGAGGAAGGCGGCGCCCAGGCCCGTGCGGCGGCCATCGGGCCCCTTCTTCAGCTTGATCTGGAGGTGGCCGCGCACGGCCATGCCCAGGGCGAAGAGCAGGAGCGGCGCCGTCAGCACGTGGAGGTGCTGGGCCGCGGGCAGCCAGGGGTGGGGCTCGGGGCCGAACTCGCCCATCCGCACGCCGAACCAGCGCAGGAGGCCGTCCATGAGGCCGGTGCCGGCGGTGAGCAGGGCCGCCAGGTGCAGGCTCCAGCGCTCGAGAGGGCTCATTTCGCCTCCCGGTAGAGCACCTGGTGCAGGGCCAGGCAGCGGCGGGCCGCATCCGTCATGGCGTTGGCCGTGAGCGTGGCGCCCGAGAGGGGCCGGATGGCGCCCCTGAGGGTGAGCTGCGCGTCCAGGGCCTTCCCCTCGAACTGCCTTGCCCAGGCCTCCTTCGCCATGTACTCGGCGGGCTCGTGGAAGGCCACGGCCTCCACGCGGAGGACGCGCCCTTCCGGGGAGATGGCCACCAGCAGCGTCTCATTCAGGGTCCGGACCCGGTGGGTGTCGAAGAAGCCGACGCCCACCAGGGTTCCGCCCCGCCTGGCCTCGTAGGCCACAAGCCAGCGCCCCGGCACCTCCACCTGGGCCAGCCCCTTGGCCCGCGCGGCCTGCGGCTCGCTGACCACGAACTCCTTCCGGGTGAACTGCGCCCCGGGGAAGGCCAGGGCCAGGGCCTCCTGGGTGGAGGGCAGGGCCGCGAAGAGCGGCAGGGAGAAGGCGAGGGGGGCCAGGATGCGGATCATGGAAGCCTCCGGGTGGTGAGACGGCACACGGACGGGGGCCTAGAAGTAGAACCCGAGGCCGACGTTGAACTGGTCGCGGCCCGTCTGGGCGCGGTTCTCGATCTGGTTCCAGTCCGCCTTCACGGCCACGTTGGGGATGGGCTTGTAGCTGACGCCCACGGTCTTCACGGTCACGTCATTGGCGAGGTCGGGCGTCACGCCCGGCACCACCCGCTGCTGGGAGTTCAGGCGCTCGTAGCGGACGAAGGGGATGAGGGCCTGCTTGCCGGTTCCGCGCAGCAGATCGTAGCCCGCCTCCAGGTAGCCGCCGAACTGGCGCGTGCCGGTCTGGAACGCCTCGCCGGCCGCGGGCAGGGCCGCCACGCCCGCCTCGGAGTTGGTGACGCGGGAGACGAGGCCCCGCAGCTGCAGGCCACCGGCGCGGTACTCGGCGTGGACATCCCACAAGCTCGTGATGAGCGGCTCGGCCCCGTCTTCGGGGTTGGAGTTGCCGCGGTAGAAGCTGAAGCCGAGGGTGGTGCCGGGGATGGGCGCCCAGTCCAGACGGCCGGTCCAGGCCAGGCTGTTGGCCTGGGCCTCCTTGCCGAACTGGCGTCCGCCCTTGATGCTCGCGCCGGTGAAGCCCTCGTGGCCCGTCCCCGGATCAGGGTTGGCGTTCATGCCATTCACGAGGTACAGGCGGTAGCTCAGGTTTCCGGCCAACTCGCCGTGGAAGCCGACGCCGTTCTCGTGCCAGGTGCTGGGGATGATGCGGCGCTCCACGAGGGGACGCTGGGAGCCCAGGAAGGCCGGGGGCTCATGCAGCTCGTTGATGAAGCCCACGGGCAGGAGCATCATGCCGGCCCGCACATTGAAGGTCTTGTGGATCAGGAAGTCGAGGTAGGCGAACTCGACCTTGGCCTCGCCGCCCGTGGACTCGTCCGAGTAGCCGCCATGCTCGAACTCCACCTCGGAGTTGAACACGATGTGCTCGTTGAACTTGTAGCCTGTGTAGAGCACGAGGCGGAGGGCGTCGAGGCTGGTCTCCCGGGGCGCCTTCGAGCCGTCCTGCAGCTTGGAGTCGGCGTTCTGGTAGAGGAACTCGCCGTAGCCGCCGATGCTGAGGCCCGAGGGCACCGCATAGACCTTGCTGGCGCTGGGGGCCAGACCGAAGCGGCCGTCCTCGGTCGCGGCGGGCATGGTGGCGCCCGCCTTCTGGGTCTCCAGCTCCCGGGACATGGCGTCCAGGCGGCGCTCCAGATCAGCGATCCGCTTGTCCGTGTCCGGCTTCTCCTGGGCGAAGACGGGCGCGGCCAGCAGCGCGCACATGAGGGGGGTGAGGAGGGACTTCATCGGGACTCCCGGGGGATCAAGGTGGGGTGAAGGGAGCGGAAGGCCGGGGTCATCCGGACCGTTCCGTCGTGGAGCAGGAAGGCGGCGGCCACGCCCTGACGCTCGGCCCAGGCGAGGCCCGCATCGGGGCCCAGCACGTAGAGCGCCGTGGAGAGCACATCGGCGGTGAGGGCGTCCGCGGCCACCACGGCCGTGCTGCCCCAGGCCGGGCAGGGTTCGCCCGTGCGCGGATCGAGGATGTGGCGCCCGCGCTCGGAAGTGCCGCTGCCGGAAAGGGAGGCGTCGCGCAGGGAGAAGGCGAGACGGGCCTGACGGCGATCCCGGGGATCGGCCACGGATACCTCCACCGGCCGGCCCCAGGCCAGCAGCTGGCCACCGAAGTCGATGAGACCCGCCGGTGCCGCAGCGGCCCGGCGCATGCGGTCCAGGGCATAGCCCTTGAGGAAGCCGCCCTCCTCCACGCCGGCATCGGGGTGGGTCAGGCGGGCGGTGCCAGCGGCCGCATCCGTGACCAGCAGCCTGGCCCCCGAAGATCGGCGGGCCGCCGCCAGAACCCGGGGAGCGGGGACCTGCCCGCCTTCCCGGATGCCCCAGGCCCGCATCAAGGCCATGAGGATGGGATCGAAGGCCCCGTCCGTCCTGGCTTGCCAGGCCTTCATCTGATCCAGGAGGTCGAGCCACTCGCGGTCGAGGACCACGGGGTGCCCCTGGGCAGCGTTCAGGCGGCTCCAGGCGGAGCCGGGATTCCAGGTAGAGCAGGCTGCTTCAATGCGGTTGGCCTCTGCCAGGGCCGCTTCGGAGGCCCCGACGAGGTCCCCGGCCCCCTGGAGGTGCACCCGCAGCTCCGTCCCCATGGCCAGCACCAGCCGGTCCTGGGTGGGCACGGCGGCCTGGACCGCCACCACGGCGGGGACCAGAAGGTAGCGAAGGCCATTCACAAACATGAGAATGAGTCTCATATTTATGACCATGAAATTCAAGGTCCCTTTTGAGATGAATTCTCAAGAAGTGATTTCCGTCACCGCCTGGGTTCACACTGGGGACATGCGCTCCCGACCCCTGTGGCCTGTCCTGGCCTTCCTCCCAGCCCTGGTCCAGGCGGCTCCCCCGCGAATCCAGGCCCCGGACGCCCCCTGGCTCACCTTCGCCACAGCCCACTACCGCATCCACTGCCCGGCGGCCTTCGAAGCCTTCGGGCGCGATGTGGCGGGGCGTGTCGAGGGCGTCCACGCCCAGTACCTCGGCCTCATCGGGTATGCCTACGAGAAGCCCGGCAAACCCATCGACATCCTGATCCTGGACCCGGTCATGGAGTCCAATGGCCAGGCCTTCCCCATCCTGCAGCGCCCCCATGTTGTGCTGTGGAAGACCGAACCCGAGCCCGATTCCGTCATCGGCCACCACCACGGCTGGGCCGAGCTGCTGGTGACCCATGAGCTGGGCCACATGCACCACCTGCTGCGCCCGGCCCGGACGCCGAGCCTGTGGCGCCGCTGGACCGCGGCGCTGGGACCCCTCACGGAGAAGTCACCCCGCTGGGTCACGGAGGGCTACGCCACGGTCATCGAGGGCAGGCTCACGGGCAGCGGCCGCCCGCACAGCGCCTTACGCGCGGCCGTGCTGCGCCAGTGGGCCCTCGAAGGCAAGCTGCCCACCTACGAGGCCCTGAATGGCACGGGGGGCTTCCTCGGCGGCAGCATGGCCTACCTGGTGGGCAGCGCCTATCTGGAATGGCTGGAAGCCAGGTCCGGTGATCCCAAAATCCTCCCGACCCTCTGGCTCCGCCTCGCGGGCAAGCGCGAGTTCGACGAGGCCTTCAAGGCCACCTTCGGCTTCGGCCCGAAGGACGGCTACCAGCGCTACTGCGCAGAACTGACCCACACGGCCCTGGAACTGGAGCGCCGTGCGCGCGCCGAGGGCCTCCGCGAAGGGGAGCTGGTCACCCAGCTCCCCGGCTGGGCCTCGGACCTGGCCCTGAGCCCGGATGGCACGGAGCTCCTGGCCCGCGTGCAAGGCCCCAGGAAACCCGGCCTCTACGTCTGGAACCTGAACGCGGCCCCCAAGCCCGCCAAGACAGAGCCCGGGGAACCCGCCGACCACGCCCCCCTCGCCCCCATCCTGCCGCCGGCCCGCCGCCTGGGGCCGATCCACGGCGCCCTGCCCTGGAAGCCTCTGTGGACGGCTCCGGGCCGCATCACCTACCAGCTGCGCCTGCCCGATGGCGAAGGCGTCCTGAAACCCCAGCCGCGGGCGTGGACGGTCGGGCTCGGCCCGGCCCCGGTTCCTCCCCAGGCGAAACCCTCGGCGCTGGGCGCGCCTACCTGGAAAGAGGTGGATGGCATCTGGAACCTGCTCGATGGCCAGGGCCGGCCCCTCACCCGCACCCTGGCCGCCGCCTGGAACCCCGTCGTCACGCCCGATGGCAGGTGGATCTACTACACCCAGCTCAGTGCCTCGGGCCTCCAGATCCGCCGCCTCGACACCACGCAGCCGCCCCTGGCGGCCAGGCCCCTGCCGCGAGATCCCGCCCCCCTCGTGGAGGACCAGGTACTGCCGAAGGCCGACGAGCCCAGTCCCCTCCCGGCACCGGTGGCCTTGGAGCCCCATCCCTACCGGATCGGCGAAAGCCACGATGCGTTCACCCTGGCCGGATACAGCGCCACCCCTTCGGGCCTCAGCGCCCAACTCGGCGCCGGCGGCAACGACATCCTCGGCCGCCTGAACTGGCAGGTCCTGGCGGGGCTCGGCGACGGTGCGGGGCCGCGCGGCGGCATGGCCGGTGCCGCCTGGCGGGGCTGGCGCTGGGCGCCTTCCCTGCAGGCCTTTTCCATTCTGGAGCGCCCCTCGAGCCAGCGCTTCGCTCCCGTGGCCGGTTTCGACCGGGAACGGCGCGGTGCGGAGTGGGCCTTCGAGTGGGAGGACCTGGGCCGGCCCCAGGCCCGCTTCCGGCCCGTGATCGCCCATGAGCGCGTCACGGCGGAGGGCGGGAGCCCCGTGGACCGCACCCTCTGGGGCGCGGACGCGAGTCTGAGGAGCTTCTGGAGCCGCGACGGGCAGGGCCTCCGCGCCGCCCTGGAGGCGCGGGATCAGCAGGGCCGAACCGATGGCCGGACCTGGACCCTGGCCCGCGCCTCGCTGACCCTGGGCTGGATCAATCCCTGGGCCCCGCTCACGGCCCGGCTGGAAGAAGGCCGCATCGGCGGCGACCCCACGGCCCTGGACGGCTTCCACCTGGGTGGCGTGGGCACGTCCCTGCTGCCCACCTCCCTGGACGCCAACCGGGTGGTCCAGGCGGCCCTGCCCGCCTACACCGCCACGGGAAACCGCCTCCAGCGCCTCCGGGGGGACCTGCGCCTGGGCCTCTTCCAGGCCTATGTCGAGCACACGGCGGTCTGGCAGGATGCCGTGCCCCGGCCCTCGGCGCAGCGGGTGGCGGGCCTCGAACTGGACAGCCGCAACCTGGGCCTGCCGCTGGATGTATTGCGGCGCCTGGCGGGGAACCTCTCCTTCACCCTGGGCCTCCACCGGCCCTTGGACGGCGCCATGAAGGGCCGTACTGTGGGAACCCTCAGCTTGATCGTGCGGCCGTGATCCCCTCCCTGGAACCCTGAATGCTCTTCCTCGTCGGCCTCGTCCTCATCTTCCTGGTCCAGTGGCTGCACCTGCGCCTGCTGCGCCTGGAACTGCCGGGGCGGTACGACCGGGTGCTGCCCTGGGTCCTCGTCCTCCTGCACGTCCCCCTGATCCTCTTCGCGGGGCTCCGGATCCTGGGCCTCGGAGGGCACGGCGCCCTGCCGCTGCTGCGCGCCATGGC
>Ga0334722_10007718_pt1 | contig 10387 bp, 8 predicted proteins | sample C3_bottom_MG_FD_207210 | JGI IMG/M metagenome (GOLD analysis project Ga0334722, IMG submission 207210) | Sediment microbial communities from Yellowstone Lake, YNP, Wyoming, USA - C3_bottom | ecosystem: Environmental > Aquatic > Freshwater > Lake > Sediment | place: USA: Wyoming | collected... | reverse complement strand
ACCCGTTCGCGGAAGGTGCGGTAGGTGAAGCGCAGGGGGCCCTTGTAGACAATCTCCTGGTCGGGATTGTCGACCAAAGGCGCCTCGAACAACTGCTTGATCAGGAGGGGATAGCCGTAGGCGGAAGGGGTGCGGGCGATCAGATTCTCCGTCATGCGCGTCTCCTTGGGTGTGGTAGCGACAGCATAGCGCAGGCCGGCGGGAAGCGGGGGAAGTTTTTCAGCAACCTGTTAAAATGGTAATCTTGATGGTCGGGGACGGCGGACGGGAGGAGCGCGACGATGAGCATGAAAAATTTCAGCATCCTGGAAGCGGTCGAGGTGGCCCTCATGATGGAGGAGGAGGGCATCCGGTTCTATACCCTTGCCGAGAGAAAGGCCGGGGACCCGGAGATGAAGAAGCTCTTCGCGACCCTCCGGGAAAAGGAGCACCAGCACATCGAGACTTTCCGGCGGCTCTACAGCGACCTCGCCGCTCGCGAGGGCAATCCCGACGCCGAGCTCTGGCTGCTCGACACGGAGGTCTCCTCCTACTTCCGGGCCGCTGTCGACTCCACGGTTTTCCCGACGAAGGGTTCGGCTGAGACGGCGATTGCCGGGCTGCACGGGGTAACCGAGATCCTGCGTTGTGCGCTGCGCCTGGAGAAGGACAGCATTCTCTTCTACCACGAACTGCTGGCAAGCGGCCCGTGGCCTGAGGCAAAAACACTGATCGAGAAGGTGATCGCCGAGGAGCGTCGGCACGTCGTCTTCATCCACGAAAAACTGGCGAGTCTCGGCGGGTAGTTGGCGTGTCCGGCGCGTCACCCTGGTCGCCTGCAACGTTGCGTGGCTGATCACCTTCGCCTGCAGGCAGCGTGAATTTTCGTTTTCACGATCTTCACCCACAGGTCGCCATCGGCACCGCGACTGACCGCTACGGGGGCTGGGTCGGCCAGGTCTACACGCGTGGCCGCTACGCGGGACACATCACCCGGCGTACTCACGAGGTCGGCGGGCACCCCTTCGTCGAGGAGGTGCTCCCGGTCGCGAGCGTCGAGGAGTACTTCGAGCACTTCGGCGTCCTGGAACTCGACGCGACCTTCTACCGGCCGCTGCTGGACGAGCATCTGCACCCGACGGAGACGTTCCACCTGCTGCGGACGTACGCCGAGCACCTGAAGCAGGGCGATCACGTCGTGCTCAAGGCGCCGCAGGCGGTTGTCGCGCCGCGCCTGCACCGGCAGGGGGGCTTCGTAGCCAACCCCGGGTACCTCGACGCCGAGCTTTTCACGCGCCGCTTCTACGCGCCGGCCGTCAAGCTGCTCCACGAACACCTCGCCGGGATTCTCTTCGAGCAGGAATACCGGCGGGCCGCCGAACGCGACCCCGTGGCGGATGAGGCGGCGGATCTCGAGCGATTCTTCCGGCGCATCCCCTCCGACCGGCGCTACCATCTGGAACTGCGGACCGAGGCCTACCTGGCGCCGCCGGTATTCGACGTGCTCGCAAGGATGGGAGTCGGGCAGGCGCTCTCGCACTGGACGTGGCTGCCGCCGCTCGCCGAGCAGTTTGCACGTGCGGGGGAACGGTTCTTCAATGAGGGCGGCGAGGTCCTGATCCGCCTGCTGACGCCGCACGGGATGCGCTACGAGGACTCGTACGCGAAGGCCCACCCCTTCGACCGGTTGGTGCCGGGGATGCTCTCGGAGCGGATGCTCGACGAGGCGGCGACGCTCATGCACCGGGCCATTGTGCAGGGGAAACATGTCACGGTGATCGTCAACAACAGGGCGGGGGGCAACGCGCCGCTGATCGCGCAGCGGCTGGCGGAACGCTTCCTCGCCGCAGGCTAACCTTCGAGCAGCACCGTCTCCTGATACGCGGGCACGCTGGCCTGCCAGCCGAAGTGTTCGCCGACGTGCTTCGCGAACGAGGCCGAGACCGCCGGTTCGCCGTGCGTCACGAAGACCTGGCGCGGCGGTTTCTTCATCCCGGAGAGCCAGCGCGTCAGCTCGTCCCGGTCGGCGTGCGCCGAAAAGCCGGGGATGCTCTCGATCTTCGCGCGTACCGGCAGCATCTTCCCGAAGAGTCGGACCTCGGGCCGCCCCTCCTGGATCTGCCGCCCGAGCGTGCCGATCGCCTGGTAGCCGACGAAGAGCACCGTGCTCTCGGGGCGCGAGATGTTGGCCTCGAGGTGGTGCTTGATGCGGCCGCCGTTGCACATCCCGGCGCCGGCGATGACCATCACCGTCCCGGAGATGTAGTTGATCGCCTTGGACTGCTCCACGGTGCGAACCAGCTTGAGGCCAGAGAAGTGAAACGGCGAGGCCCGGCGCGCGATCAGGCCGTGCATCTGAGCGTCGAGGATCTCCGGGTGCTTCTCGAAGACGTCGGTCACCCGCACCGCCATCGGGCTGTCGACGAAGACCAGCAGGTGCGGAATGCGTTTGAGCCCGATCAGCTCGTTGAGGTACCAGAGCACCTCCTGCGTGCGCTCGAGGGCGAAACTCGGCACGATGAGATTCCCGCCGCGTCGGCGCGTCTCGGTAATGACCGCGGCCAGGCGCTCCATGACTTTGCTGCCCGGCTCGTGGAGGCGGTCGCCGTACGTCGATTCGATGACGATCCAGTCGGCGCCGACAGCCGCGACCGGGTCATTGAGCAGCGGCTTGTCCCAGCGGCCGACATCCCCCGAAAAAAGAATCGTGCGCCGCGCGGCGCCGGTGCCGATGGCGACGAACACGGAGGCGGAGCCGAGGATGTGACCCGCGTCCCGATATTCGGCGGTGATGCCGTCGCCGATCGGGATCGGCGTGTCGTAGTTGACCGTGTCGAAGAGCGGGAGCGTTGCCGCTACGTCGTCCAGCGTGTAGAGCGGCTTCTCGGGGTGCGGCCCGGTGCGCTTCTCGCGCGCGTGACGCTTCCTCTTGTAGACGGCGTCCTCGACCTGGAGCTTTGCCGAATCCGTGAGCACGATCGCCGCGACCTCGGCGGTGACCGGCGTCGAGATGATGCGTCCGTGGAAGCCGTCGTGCACCAGGCGCGGCAGATAGCCGCAGTGGTCGACGTGGGCGTGTGTGAGCAGCAGCGTGTCGATGGATGAGGGCGGAACGGGGAAGGGGTCCCAGTTGCGCGCCAGCAGGTCCCGCTCCTGGTAGAGACCGCAGTCGACGAGGATGCGGCTCCCCGCGGCCTCGAGCAGATAGCGCGAGCCGGTGACGTTTTGCGCGGCGCCGAGAAAGGTCAGGCGCGGCGCGGCGGCCGGGCTGTTCTTCGTCCTGCTCTGGGCCATGGTTGTCCTCCGTTGGTGTGCCGGGACCGTGCGGGCTCAGGATGGGAACAGAGCTGCAATTCGTTGCTGGATCGCCGCGGCGGCGGCGCGGGGATCCGGAGCGGAGCGGATCGGGCGGCCGACGACGATGTAATCCGCGCCGCCGCGGAATGCTTCTTCGATGTCGACTGTCCGCTTCTGGTCATCGGCCGGCTTGTTGAGGACGGGGCGGATCCCGGGGGTGATCACCAGGAACTTGTCGCCGAGATGTTCGCGCAGCCGCGGGGCCTCGAGGCCGGAGGAGATGACCCCGTCGCAGCCGATCTCCAGGGCCCGTCGCGCTCGCGAGAGCACGAGATCGGCGACATTGCAGGAGAAGCCGAGGTCCACGAGATCGCCCTGGTCGAGACTGGTGAGCACCGTGACCGCGAGGATCTTCACCTCGCTTCGGGCCTCGACCGCCGCGCGCATGATCGCGTCGTTGCCGTGGACGGTCGTGAAGCTCACCCCGCGACCGTGGAGGCGCTTCACGGCGGAGCGGACTGTCTCCGGGACGTCGAAAAACTTCAGGTCGGCGAAGACTTTCTTGCCCTGCCCGGCGAGCCAGGCCACGAGTTCCCAGTAGTTGCCGGCCATGAACAGTTCGAGGCCGACTTTGTAGAAGGTGACGCTGTCGCCCAGTTGCTCGACGAAACGGCGGGCCTGCTCGTGGTCGGGGAGGTCAAGGGCCACGATGAGCCGGTCCTGCGCGGGGATGCCCTTGTCCGGGGGCGGAGCGCCGGCGGCTATCGTGCCGTTTGTCACCATGCGCGATATTGTCCGGCCAGGCCCGCGCCCTGTCAACAGTTGCCAACACAGTTGCCGTTGCGGCTGTCCTTTAAAAAGTGAAACTGACCGCTGTGGTAAAATCAAGTAATCGATCGCATAACTCTTTCAGGGAGCGGCGCGTGAGCTCTGAAGCGGAGCAGCCATCTGCATCTGTCTCGGCCCGGATCGATGCCGAGCGCAACCTTCAAGAGTACCTCGCGCGCCTCGAGGGATCGAACCGCTTTCACCAACTGTTCGTCGACATTCTCAGCCACGATCTCATGAACCCCGTCTGGATCGCGGAAAATTATCTGCGGCTGGTCATGGACGGGGGCGTTCCCGAAGACAAACGACCGTTCTACGATGGGATGCGCAGTTCTCTTGCGAAGGCGCTGGGCATACTCGCCGACGCCCGCACCTATCTGAGGATTCAGGATCTCGTCGCGTTCACCGGCGAGAACATCGATCTGGGTCAACTCGTCGAAGAAGTTGTGAAAAGCCTCCGTCCGCTTGGCGAGGAGAAGGGCCAGAAGATCAGCGCAACCATCGCCAGCGGAGCGGTGATCTCCGCGAGTCCCCTGATCAGGGAAGTCGTCCGGCAGTTGCTCTCGAACGCGATAAAATTCGGGCCGCCGGACTCCGCGATCGCGATCGCGGTCAGCGCTGGTCCGCGCGTGCGTCTCGAGGTCGGTGACCGCGGCCCCGGCGTGCCGAAGGAGGACCGGGAGCGCATCTTTCTGCGCTTCGGGAGCATGGAGAAGGGCCCGATTACCGGAGTCGGACTGGGTCTTGCCATTGTGTGGCGGGTCGTGGAGATGCACGGCGGCCAGGTCTGGGTTGAGGAGCATCCGGGCGGCGGCAGCATCTTCATCGCCGAATTCCCGGCAGGCAGCTGAAAAAGGCCCATCTGCTGCGTTCCGCTTCGCCCTTCGTCGCTGCGGCGTGCACCAGCACGCCTCACTCCTCAGGACTCGCGCGCCTTGCACCTGGACCTTTTTGAGCAGCCTGCTGCGCAGACGCTGAAACCGGCCCATCCGTCACGGAACGGAGAGGTCGATCAAAAGGGTCCAGGTGCAAGGCGGGCGACAAGCGGATGCCGAGAGGTACTGGTGTACCTCGCAGGCAGACGTGCGGAGCCCAACGCAGCAGATGGGCCCTTTTCAGCGGCCGTCACTGAAAGGCTTGCGGTCCAGGGTGGCGGCGATGCCGTCCGGGGCCTTGCGCAGCACGATATCGCACCGCCAGCGGGCGTCATCGCGGGCCGGGTGGTCCGTGGTGAAATGCAGGCCGCGGCTCTCGGCGCGACGCGACGCGCACTCGATAATCAGCTCGGCGACCGTGGTGATGTTGCGCAGTTCGATCAGGTCGTTGGTGACGAACACGCTGCGGTAGTACTCCTCGACCTCGTCCTTGAGCAGTTTCACCCGCGATCTGGCGCGCGCCAGCCGTTTGTCCGAGCGCACGATGCCGACGTAGTTCCACATCGCCCGCCGCAGTTCGTCCCAGTTCTGGCTCACGACTACCTCCTCGGTGCTCGCGGCAGCGGCGCCGGGGTTCCAGGCGGCGACCGTCGGCAGGGGCCCGCCGCCATCTTTGAGCGCGGCCTCATACGCCCGGTGCGCGAAGACCACCGCCTCGAGAAGTGAGTTGCTCGCCAATCGGTTCGCCCCGTGCAGGCCGGTGAAGGCGGTTTCGCCGGCGCAGTAGAGGCCGTCCAGCGTGGTGCGCCCGTCGGGCGAGGTCACGACGCCGCCGCAGAGGTAGTGGGCCGCCGGCACCACCGGGATCGGCTGGCGGGTGATGTCGATGCCGTACTCCAGGCAACGCGAGTAAATCGTCGGGAAGCGTTCCCGCAGGAACTCGGCGGGGCGGTGGCTGATGTCGAGCAGCACGTGCTCGGCGCCGCTGGTCTTCATCTCGTGGTCGATGGCGCGCGCGACGATGTCCCGCGGAGCGAGGTCCTTGCGCGGGTCGTATTTGGCCATGAAGGGCTGCCCGGCGATGGTGGTGAGGATGCCGCCCTCGCCGCGGACGGCCTCGCTGACGAGGAAGCTCTTGGCCGCCGGGTGGTAGAGGCAGGTCGGGTGAAACTGGAAGAACTCCATCCCCGCGACTGCCGCGCCGGCGCGAAAGGCCATCGCCACGCCATCCCCGGTGGCCACGTCGGGGTTGCTGGTGTAGAGATAGACCTTCCCGGCCCCGCCGGTGGCGAGCAGGGTCGCCGGAGCAAGGAAGGTGTGCACGTCGCCGCCGCGGCTGTCCAGGACATAAGCCCCCCAGACCCGGTCGTGCCCGTCGCGGATCGCCCCGCCAAGACGCGACTCGAGGATCAGGTCGACCGCGATGTGGTGCTCGAAGATGCTGATGCGCGGGTGCGCCCGGCAGCGCTCGATGAGGCTTTCCTCGATCTCCCGCCCCGTCGAGTCCTTGGCGTGCAGGATGCGCCGGCGCGAGTGGCCGCCCTCCATGCCCAGGTCGTACCCGGCCCCGGGCTCGGCGTCACGGGAGAAATCGCACCCCAGATCGATCAACTCGCGGATGCGGTCCGGGCCGCCGCGCACGACCAGTTCCACCACGTCGCGGTGGCAGAGACCGTCGCCGGCGGTCAAGGTGTCGTCGATGTGCAGATCGAAGCGGTCCTGCGCGCTCCAGACCGAGGCGATGCCCCCCTGGGCGTACCAGGTGTTCGAGGCGTGCGCCTCGCGCTTGGAAACGATCGCGACGGTGCCGTGAACCGCCGCCTTGAGGGCGAAAGAAAGCCCGGCGACGCCGCTGCCGATGACCAGGTAGTCGAGCCGGTGCTCCATGAGGAGTTGTGCTTCTACTGCCGGTATGAGTGACGGTCGGGATTTTTCGTCCTGGCAAGGCGTCCGAGGATGCGGCTGCGGAGGCGTACCGGAAGGTACGCCGGACAAAGCCGCGACGAAACAACGCAGCCAGGGCGGAAAAGACCACCGTCAATCATGCCGGCTAACGGGGCTTGTCCATGTCGGTGCGGATGATGCCGTACTTGTCCAGTTCGCCCTGGAGGGTGGCGCTGCCCAGCACCCAGGCGCGCCGCAGATCGTCCTCGGATTCCTGTGCTTTCCCGAGAGAATCGTAGGCCATGCCGCGGCAGTAGAAAGCCACCGCGTACGAGTGATCCAGATCGATGGCCCGGGAGAAATCGACGATCGCCGCCTCGAAGTCCATCTGGGCCATGCGCCCCATCCCGCGGCGGAAGTAGAGGCGGGCGCTGTCCGGTCTCAGCTCGACCGCCCGGTCGAAATCCGCGAAGGCCTCCGCATACTGGCCCAGCGTGATCAGCGCCGCGCCGCGGGTGACAAGCAGCCCGACGTCGTCGGGGTCCAATTCGAGCGCCTTGGTGAAAACGGCCGCCGCCTCGTCGAACTTGGTCTGGGAGAAGAGCCGCTGCCCCTCCGCGATCAAATCATTCAGGTCCATGCCGTCGTTCCTCCATCTGCCGTCGGGGGGTGTTCCCCGCTTTCCTTGTCAGTCACTCCCCGCCCGCAGCGCGGAATAAGGGAATTGCGAACCTCTAGAATATCATAATTCATGCGCCGCAGGCTCTTCGTAAGCGGCACCGAGCGCCGGAAAGGGTCCAGATGCAAGGCGGGCAAGTCCTGAGGAATGAGGCGCACTCGTGTGCGCCGCAGTGACGAAGGGCGAAGCCCAACGCCGCAGGTGGGCCCTTTCCGGCGCTCGGTCAGCCGAAGAGGCCGGAGATGAGATTGTTGAGGCGCTCGAAGGCGCCCGTGACGAGCAACACGCCCATCGCCATCATTACGACCCCCGCTGCGATTTGCACGGGACGCAGCCAGCGCCCGCTGCGGTTGGCGAGGCGCAGGGAGTACGAGGCCGCGGCGCCGAAGATCAGGAACGGAATCGCCAGCCCGAGAGAGTACGAGACCAGAAGCAGCCCGCCACCGGCGACGCTGCCGGCGGCTGCGGCCTGGGCAAGCACCGCGAAGAGGATCGGGCCGACGCAGGGGGTCCAGCCGAACGCGAAGGCCATCCCGAGCAGCAGGCTGCGCCCATTGCCCGGCTCGCGATGGCGGACTTCGAAGCGGCGCTCGCGGTAGAGCCAGGCGAATTGCAGCAAGCCGGTGACCTGCATGCCGAACAGGAAGATCAACACCCCGGCGACTCGTCGCAGCAGCAGGGCGTGGCCGGCGAGGAAGTGGCCGAGTGTTGTGGCGCTAAGGCCGAGGGCCGTGAAGACGATCGTGAAGCCGGTGCAGAACACGGCGGCGTGGCGCAGCGTCTTCGGCAGGTAGGCGCGCGGCGGGAGGGTCTCGAGTTCTTCGAAGGAAAGCCCGGAGAGGTAGCCGAGATAGCCGGGCATCAACGGCAGGACGCACGGGCTGAAGAATGACACGATGCCGCCGAGGAACGCGGCGCCGTACGAGAGGCCGTCAGTCACCGGGACGCCCCAGCCGCCACCTGATGTTCTTGCTTTGAAAACGCATGGTACGTATTGTACCCGAACGCGGTAAACTACCCCATGACCCCACAGATAACCCAACCGCCAGGCCCCCTCGCCGTCGGCCTCGATGCCGGCTCGGTGAGCGTCAACTGCGCCGTGCTCGACGCGACTGGCCGGATTGTTCACGAGGAGCCGTATCGTCGGCACTTCGGCCGCCCCGCCGCCGCGGCCCGCGCCGCTCTCGAGGCGGTGTTCGGTCGCTTCGGTCCGTCGGCGATCGCCTCGGCGACCTTCACCGGTTCGAACGGGCAGGCGCTCGCGGCCCGACTCGATGTCCCGTGGGAGCCCGAGACGGTCGCCCAGATCCTCGGAGCCGTGCACGTGGCTCCCGGGGTGCGCACCATCTTCGCGATCGGCGGGCAGGACGCGGCCCTCTTCGCGCTGGCCTGGGAAGGGGAACGCTGGCGTCTGGAGCACTTCGCCATGAACGGGCCGTGCGCCTCCGGGACCGGCTCCTTCATCGACCAGCAGGCCGAACGGCTCGCAGCCGTATTCTCCCCATCGTCCGCGCTTGCCGACCAGGGCCAGCTCGAGGCGCTGCTCGCGGCCTTTATCCGGGAAGGCCTCACGAGCGAGGCGCCGGCGCCCGTGGCCTGTCGCTGCACGGTCTTCACGAAGTCCGACATGATCCACCTGCAGAACAAGGGGGAGCCTCTCGCGAACATCATCGCCGGTCTGCACGAGGGGAATGTGGCAAACTTTCTGAGTGCCATCGTCGGCACCCGGCGGCTGGAGATGCCGGTGGTCTTCATCGGCGGCGTGGCATCCAACCCGCTGCAGGTGCTGGCTTTCCGACGGCGGCACCCCGAACTCACGGTCCCGCCGTACCACACCTCCCTCGGGGCTGTCGGCGCGGCGCTTGCGTCGCAGCGGGCGGGACGCACGGTTGCGCTGGATATCGACCGCCTCGGAATCGCCTGCGCTCACGACGCCGAGGCGGTGCCGCGCACCGCCCCGCTGCTGGTCGGGCCGGCGTTGGCGCGGGCGGCGGCTGTGAAAGAAACGGTGCTCGTCGCCGCTGCGACCGCGCTCGCCGGCGGGGTCTGGCTCGGCATCGATATCGGCTCGACGACAACGAAGTTCGCCCTGGTCGATTCTCAGGGAGTGCTGCTTGCCAAGCGCTATGTCCCGACGCGTGGCCGGCCGATCGAGGTGGCCCGGGACCTGGTGTCGGGGCTCTGCGCCGACCTCGGCGGCGGGGTGCGGTTGCTGGGTCTGGCCACCACGGGCTCAGGGCGGCAGGTGGTCGGCGATTTCCTCGCCGCGGACCTGGTTATCGACGAGATCACGGCGCACGCGCGCGGCGCGATCGCCGCCGACCCGGCGGTGGACACGATCTTCGAGATCGGCGGGCAGGACGCCAAGTACATCCGGCTGGAGGAGCGGCACGCCGTCGACTTCGACATGAACAAGGTCTGCGCCGCCGGGACCGGCAGCTTCCTGCACGAACTGGCGGCGAAGCTCGGCGTGGACATAGCCGGCGAATTCGAGACGGTGGCGCTCGCCTCGCCAGCGCCGGTTCAGCTCGCGGAGCGCTGCACGGTCTTCATGGAGTCCGACCTCGTCAGCGCTCTGCAGAATGGGGCGCCGCGCGACGACCTGATCGCCGGCCTGGCCTGCGCCGTTGTGCGCAACTACCTCAACCGCGTGGTCGGCCGGCGCGCTATCGGCCGGCGCGTGATGTTTCTCGGCGGCCCGTCGCTGAACCGCGCGGTGGTTGCCGCTTTTGAACAGGTGCTCGGGCGACCTGTTGCCGTGCCGCCGCATCGGGAAGTCATGGGCGCCATCGGCGCCGCGCTCGCCGCCCGTGACGCCGCCGCGCGCGGCGAGATTGCGCCGGCA
>Ga0334722_10007717_pt1 | contig 10388 bp, 8 predicted proteins | sample C3_bottom_MG_FD_207210 | JGI IMG/M metagenome (GOLD analysis project Ga0334722, IMG submission 207210) | Sediment microbial communities from Yellowstone Lake, YNP, Wyoming, USA - C3_bottom | ecosystem: Environmental > Aquatic > Freshwater > Lake > Sediment | place: USA: Wyoming | collected... | reverse complement strand
TCCGTGGAGCCATCCCTCGAAATCAGGATCAATCGAGGTATCGGCCGGATCTGTATCATCGTGTGGTTCAGGCGCCGACGACAGAGCAACGCGAACGCATACCGCTAGACTCGCGACCCAATGGCTCAACGATTCGCTGATGGGTGTACCTTTTTCTTTCATTGGATGATCAACTCGCACTGTGCCTCTCAAATATAATACGCCACAATTCCGGACGGTCAATACGCCCGACATACATACGCCCGACATACGCCCACGGGGCGCAACCGAGGTTGGGCGCGGCAATAGCCGAACGCAGGCTTGTACTCAGAAAAGCGAAGCAACCCAAAAGCAATTTGCTAAACGATTTCTTGTGCTCGCTCATGGCGCGTGCAGTATCTCATTTGGAGAATCGGCCCTAGCGCAGAAGTCTCCTATGCTTCGAAATCACCTCTACTCCTCATATCGAAAAGTCGGCTAGCTTCCCTAGAAGGGACATATTTGCCAAATAGTATAACTTAAGTTACATTATTCGCGCAATACGCTTCCTATTGGGTGACTAATTGACCGATAAATATCACGCCACCTTCAAAACCTTGGGGCCACGGGCCGCCCAGCTGTTCACCGAGTTGAACGAACAGCGCAGGACCACCTTTGCCCTGTCGGACGTTGAAGCCATTACCCATCTTTCAGCAAGCTCTGCTCGAAACCTGGTTCACAAGGCACAACAGCGCGGTCTGGTGACGCGTCTGAAGCCTGGTCTCTACAACCTCGTTCCGTTTGAACTGGGTCGGGCCACCGAGCATATTGGGAACCCCTACCTGATTGCCCGAGAAGTGGCGGGCAATGCCCCCTATTATCTCTCGCATGGCACCGCGCTCGAACTGCATCGCATGCTGACACAGCCCAATCTCATCATCTACGTTTCCTGCGCCCGGCGCATCCGGCCGCAAATGATCGGCGGCTACGAATATCAGTTCGTTTTGGTCACCGAGGCCCAGATGTTCGGAATAGCGAAGCACTGGGTCACCAAGGAACAATGCGTGATGATCAGCGACATGGAGCGCACGATCATCGATAGCCTCCGGCGTCCGGATCTTGCCGGCGGAATCACCGAAATCGCCAAGGGCCTCTGGATGAAGCGCGACAGCCTAAATATTGAGCGCCTGATTGAATACGCGCTACGCCTGGACGTGGGGGCCGTGTTGAGGCGTCTCGGCTATCTGCTCGAACGCAACGGAATGGCAAACGAAACCACGCTACAGCCGCTGCGCAACAAGCTGTCGGCGACCTACCAGCGGCTCGACCCGGTACTTCCTCAAGAAGGCTCATTCCTATCGCGCTGGCGGCTACGGCTTAATGTGTCCCCCGAAGAACTGGATGCCGTAAGGCTCGGCTGATGATTCCTCAACGCAATATTTCGTTGATCGCCAACACGCTCGTTACAGCGGGCGGGCGACGCATCCCGGAAGCTGTCATTGAACGCGACTACGTTCTCGCTTGGTTCCTGACCGGGCTGGCCGGCCATGCGCTACGCAACGTTCTTGCCTTCAAGGGTGGCACTGCATTGCGGCGATGCTGGTTCCCCGACTACCGTTTCTCCGAAGATATGGATTTCACGCTGACCGAGCCGACGACGTTTGACACGATACGTGCAGGGCTGGACGAAATATTTGCGGCCATCGAAGCAGCATCCGGCCTGCGCATCGCATTCGACCGCGAAGACCGCCACGGCCATCGAAACAGCCACACGTTTTATCTGCGCTATCAAGGTCCTTTGCCAGCCGCCAACGACGTGAAGGTCGATATCACAATCAACGAAGTGCTGGGATTCCCCTTGCAGGAACGTCCGATTCTCCGTTCCTATGAAGCATTCAGCGACCTCCCAGAGGGACCAACGATTCGCGTCTATGCGATCGAGGAGATCGTTGTCGAAAAGCTTATCGCGTTGAGCGACAGAGCTCGCAACGAGCCACGTGATCTGTACGATCTCTGGCACCTGCTCACTTCCACTACCCCACGCATTGCCGAACTGCGCGCTGAACTAGACGCAAAGCTCGCATTTCGCCAGCGCACAGCCGCAACCATCGAACAAACCATTGCCGCAAAGGAAGAGCGACTGCGGCGACTTTGGGCTGCCCGCCTTGCCCATCAGATGAACAATCTACCGGCATTCGATGACGTCTTTCGTACCGTGCAGCGTGCCGTGCGCGCCGCCGGTCTTTCCAAAATCAACTACTGAATACGCGTTGATGGATAGCCGCCATCGGCCCAGATTTGCGATATCCAAATTGATAGTCTTGGGACGATCGCTAACGCTCGCCAGAGCACCAATTCATTGATATCCTGACCGGAATGAGCCAGATTCTTATCCAGCAGTACCTCAACCAGCTCGCGTCACTCCGGAAGGTGTCCGGCACTTCACGTGAAAGCGTGGTGCGCGAGGCGTTCAAGGATCTGCTGAAGGGATGGGCGCGCTCGCACGATCTGGTTTTCGTGCCGGAATATGAAATCGAGACCAAGGCGAAAGACCGGCGCTACGTGGACGGCGCGCTGCTCTACGAGTTGCGCATGCCTTTCGGCTACTGGGAGGCGAAGGACGAGAAGGACGATCTCGACGCCGAGATCGAAACCAAGTTCCGCCGCGGCTATCCGCAGGACAACATCATTTTCGAAGACTCGACCGAGGCGGTCCTGATCCAGAACCGGCAGGAAGTGATGCGCTGCGGCGTGGACGACGTGGCGGCGCTAGAGAAGCTGCTTGGCCTGTTCTTCGCCTACGAGCGCGTGGAGATCGCCGAATTCCGCAAGGCGGTGGAACAATTCAAGACCGACCTGCCGGCGGTGCTGGAGTCGCTGCGCAACATGATAGCGCGCGCTTATGCGGAGAACGCCGCCTTCCGCAAGGCGTCGCAGAAATTCCTCGCGCACGCGCAGGAAGCGATCAATCCCGGCCTCACCGACGCCGACGTGCGCGAAATGCTTATCCAGCACGTACTCACCGAGGAGATTTTTTCAAAGGTATTCGGCGAGGACGATTTTCACCAGCACAATAACGTCGCCAAGGAACTCTATTCGCTTGAGGAAACGTTTTTCACCGGCGACCTGAAAAAGCGCACCCTGCGCGGCCTCGGTTCCTACTATGCTGCGATCCGTGCGGCCGCCGCGCAGATAGGTAGCCATCACGAGAAGCAGGCATTCCTCAAGGTCATCTACGAGAACTTCTACAAGGTCTATAACGTCAAGGCAGCCGACCGGCTGGGCGTGGTGTATACGCCGAACGAGATCGTGCGCTTCATGGTCGAGTCCGCGGACTGGCTGTGTGAGAAGCACTTCGGCAGGAACCTGATCGACAAGGATGTCGAAATCCTTGACCCGGCTGTGGGCACTGGCACCTTCATCTGCGAGCTGTTGGAGCATTTCAGCGGTCAGAAGGCGAAGCTCAAGCACAAATACCTGGAGGAACTGCACGCGAACGAGGTGGCGATCCTGCCGTACTACGTCGCCAACCTGAACATCGAGGCGACCTATGCCGCGATCACGGGCGACTACGTCGAATACCCGAACCTGTGCTTCGTCGATACGCTGGACAACGTCGGTCTGCACACCGCAGCGCACGGCACCACCGCGGACCTGTTCGGCAGTGTGAGCGAGCAGAACCTTGCGCGCATCAAGCGCCAGAACTCGCGCAAGATCAGCGTCATCATCGGCAACCCACCGTACAACGCCAATCAAGCCAACGAAAACGACAACAACAAGAACCGGGAATACCCGGAGATCGACCAACGCATCAAGCACACCTACATCGCCGAGAGCACGGCGCAGAAGACCAAGCTCTACGATATGTACGCGCGCTTCTTTCGCTGGGCGAGCGACCGGCTGGACGCGAACGGGATACTCGCGTTCATCACCAACCGCAGCTTCATCGAGAGCCGCACCTTCGATGGTTTTCGCAAGGTGGTGGCGGAGGAGTTCAACGACATCTACGTCGTGGACCTGGGTGGCGACGTGCGCGCGAACCCGAAGCTGTCTGGGACCAAGCACAACGTATTCGGCATCCAGACCGGCGTTGCGATCAGCTTCATGGTCAAGCGCGCGCGGCAGGGTAAGCACGTCGAGGGCTGCCGCATCTACTACACGCGACGGCCGGAGTTGGAGACGGCGGAGGAGAAGCGCGAATTTCTGAGCAGCGCAAAGATTAGAGAACTAGCGTTCGATGAAATTCGGCCGGATGCGAAAAGCAATTGGCTCAAGCTGACGACCAACGATTTCGACTCGCTGCTGGCGATTGCAACCAAGGAGGCGAAATCTTCCAAGAAGCCATCGCAAGAAAAGGCAATCTTCAAACTCTTTTCGTTAGGAATTGTCACCAACAGGGACGAGTGGGCATACGCCGATAGCCCAGACGAGCTATCCAAGAAGGTCAAGTATTTTTGCGAAGCATACGAAAATGACCGTCAACGATGGGAGAAGACCGGGCGACCAAGGGAGACTGCTGACTTCGTTAGTCGCGACATCAAATGGACGTCGGAGTTGGAAGCTCATTTGCGAAGGGGAACAGAGCTGTCCTTCGATGCAAATAATATTTGTGAATCTCTGTACCGGCCGTTCGTCAAGCGGGTTACCTACTTTGCGCCGGTTATAACTCATAGGCCCTATCAGAATTTTGATTTGTTTCCGCACGACAACTGCGGCAATCGGGCGTTTTCCGTTGTGGTCGAGGAAAGAGCGTCATTTGCTCTAATTGGTACCCGATGGTTACCTAACAAGGACATGTTCCTTCCTAGCGCTGGGCAAGAATTCGCACTCTACCGTTTTGATCAAGACGGTAACAAAATCGACAACATAACCGACTGGGCCATCGATCAATTCAAGAGGCAATACCAGCCCGGACGCGCGAAATCCAAGCGACCGATCAGCAAGGAAGCGATCTTCCATTACGTCTATGGTGTGCTGCATGACCCCGTCTATCGCGAGAAATACGCTCTGAACCTGAAGCGGGAGTTTCCACGTATTCCGTTCTACACTAACTTCTGGCAGTGGGCCGACTGGGGCAAGACGCTCATGGAGCTTCACATTGGCTACGAGACCGTCGAGCCGTTCGAGCTCGATCGCATCGAAGCAGACCCGTCTCCGCAGCCTTCTGCCCGCAAGCGGGCCGAGGGCGCCTCGGAACGCGCCGAAGCACCGAAGCCAATACTCAAGGCCGACAGGGAAGCCGGTCGCATAGTGCTCGATTCGCAGACCACGCTATCGGGGGTGCCGTCCGAGGCCTGGAGCTACAAGCTTGGCAACCGCTCAGCGCTGGAATGGATTCTCGACCAGTACAAGGAAAAGAAACCCAAGGATGCGACCATCCGCGAGAAGTTCGACACCTACCGCTTCGCCGACTACAAGGACAAAGTGATCGACCTCATCGCCCGCGTCACAACTGTGTCAGTCGAGACACAGAAGATCGTGACGGCGATGCGGAACGTGCCGCGCTGAGACGGCTTCTTCACTGCAATTGGTATCTACCTAGCGCCCTAAGCCGACTCCCAGATGGCGTTAGGTTTCCGAACATAGGAAACGCCTTATCCACGGTCGCGCGGGCGGCGCCTATCACGCACGAAACGCGCGGCGGTGGGTAAGCCCGCACACGGCGGGCTTTGGTGATGACTTCGGATTCATTCTCTGAGTGAACTTTCCGCACGCTAGCGCAGCCTCGGCAAGCTTCCGGGTCACAAAATACTCGGCGGACTCGCGCGATAATGGAACGCCGCCCTTGTCCGTACCCAGGTAAAATCCGGCCTGTGATTCGAGGACTGTCACGGGTAATTCGACCCCGCAGATTTCCTTGGCCAATTTTCCGATCATGGTTTCGCTCCCAACGAAATACGGCTTGTGAAATGCTCGCGCCAAGTCGCGCGGGCACGATCGCCGCTCAGGCGGCTACTTGCTCCCCAGCGGCAACTGACACCTTTAACGTGCAGATCGAAAAACGCGGATTGAACTTGTTTCGACATGATGGTCTCCTTTGAAATGAAAAATGGGGAGACCACGCCCCTCGCCGGGGATGGGACTCCCCGACAGGGGTGAAGCTACTGACAACTACCTCCCGACCTTGCGGTCACCGGCTCCCAGGAGATCTGACCGGTTTCAGTTGATCATTGGCGCCCGGGTACATTTCGTTGGCGCGGGCAGTCCAGATTGCATCTATATGCAGGTGACAGCGCTTGCCGCATTTTGGTTCCAGGCCATCGCTTCGATTCTGACCGGATAAACACGATCACGAGCGGAACAAGTCTTATCCACGGACGCGCGGGAGGCGCCTATCACGCACGGACGCGCGGCGGTGGGTAAGCTGTCTGCGTCAGCCTTGTCAGGGAAAATTGTTAGCACTGCTAACATGCCTCTTGCTCCGACGTGACGTCCCGTCGAGTACGATCGAGCAGCGAAGTCTGGTGCGCACCTTCTGACTCCTGGGGAACTTCCGCAATGGCACGTTGGTCACAGCACTATGCCCGCGATCCACTCAGTACTCGCAAGAGACCTTTGCAATCGTGCGCAGGATCGCCGGACATTGAACATTGTTTTACGTTGGCTGTGTCAGCCCGAATGATGCCCGTTACGCATCGCCCTACGCTCGCGAGAGCGCCGAAACCGGACAGATCTCCTGAGAACCGGCAGCCGCAAGGCTCGGAGATACGCGTAAATCTGTAACCGAAGTTCGGACGCTTGATGTTCGGACAGCGTCCAGCCAACCAGCGCCGGCCGCCGTGCTGCCGCAATCCAGCTCGGAGGAGCCGCGGTCGCAAATGGGGCTTCGCCCACACTCGCGTGCGGGACAGCCCTACTCCACTGCCGCTAGCGGCAAAACTTGCTTCAGCCAGAAGTAGTCTGCGCCAGACGCGTCTCCGTGTGACATACACGGGGCAGCCTCACGTCGGCCGATCGTAGCGGCACAAGTCGGTACGGTTGCTGCTGCAATCTAGTCCGCGTAACTGCGGCAGCACCTCTGCGCCAATCGCATCGTCACTACCCCGGCGCCAGCCGGTAGTGACGATGCGCACGATGCCCCAGCCATCAAGGACTTATTGGTGGCTGGCGCAAGTTACAAGCCCAAGTGACGGGCTCCCTGACCCGTCGTCATCCTGGACCGCGCAACGCGGTCCGTCCTCATGCCCGCTCCCAGCGGGCTCAGTGCAATGCCGCGCCGGAGAAGCGCCCCTTCGAGCCCTGGGTCAATGGCTCACCTCGATGAATCGGCTTTCCACAGGAAGCGCCATCGACGCCAATGCCGCGTGCCGCGGCGGCAAGCAACAAAGCAAACGGCACGAAACGGGAGTGGTGTCCCGAGTCCCTCGTAGATCCCGACACGCTTCGCGTTCGGGACGGACAGAAACACTAACCTGACAGGCTTCACACACCAGCAGCAGCGTAAAGGGCAGAACAGAAAGGGCAACGAAAGGGAGAAAGGATGAAAGGACGAAAGGACGAAAGGGATAAAACCTGACGAGGAACCAATGCGGGATCTGAACTACGAGCTGAAACAGCTCTGCCATCGCAATCGCGACGGCAGCTATGGCACGCAGCGCGACCGCGAGCGCGTGCTCGATCGGATTGCCAACCAGCTCCACGAACTGGGCTATCGGCACATGGGAGTAGTCAGCCTGAAGTCAAAGCACGTCGAGCGATTGGTCGAGCGCTGGAAGGTGGAGGGTTTGACTGCCGGCACGATCAAGAACCGCATGGCGGAGCTTCGGTGGTGGGCGGAGAAGATCGGCAAGCAAAAAGTCGTCGCCAGAGACAACGTACACTACGGGATCGGCAAGCGGCAATACGTGACCAACGTCAGCAAGGCGCGCGAGCTGACAAGCGGCGACCTGTCGAAGATCAGCGACCCGTACACTCGGCTTTCGCTGCAACTGCAGGCGGCGTTTGGATTGCGGCGCGGGGAATCGATCAAGATCCGGCCCGAGTGGGCGGATCGCGGTGACAGGCTGGTTCTGAAAGACACTTGGACCAAAGGCGGCCGTGAGCGGGAAATTCCCATCCGAAATTTGGAGCAGCGCCGGCTGCTCGACGAGGCCAAGCGCTTCGCCGGCAGGGGCAGCCTCATTCCGGCCGACAAGCGCTACGTGGAGCAGCTCCGGCGCTTCGAGTACCAGTGTGCCAAAGCGGGCACCCAGCGAGTGCACGGACACCGCCACCAGTACGCGCAGACGCGTTACCGAGAGATCACCGGCTGGGTAGCGCCGGCCGCTGGTGGACCGCGCTCAAAGGAATTGACCCCGGCGCAGAGGGAGATCGACCATACGGCGCGACTCACGATCAGTCTGGAACTCGGGCATAATCGCGAGCAGATCGTTGGGGTTTACATAGGGCGCTGAGACGGTCTGCTGCAAGTCCTGTAGATGTGGCTGCCATGGCTGTTAGCACTGCTAACGCTGCGGGTGCGGGTGCTTGTTCGAACTGACCGTAGCATTTGCGCTATGTGGCGAATGACTGTTTTCCGCTAAGTTGACCGCTTGGGTTCGACCCGAAGGACCGCCATTTGTACTCAATTCCGTGAAAACTTACAAGGTTTTATGTGGCCAGACGTTCAGTTCGAAGAGCCGAACCGTTGGATGTTCCGCGTCTCATGCTAACGAGGCCATCGGCTTTTGGCATTGAAAATCCAATTTTGGCAATCAGGGCCGGCGATGTTTCCGGCCAGGCCAGGGCAATTCTCCGGTGAGTTCGCTCAGCCCTTCATCCTCTGAAGATCCCCTCTGAAACCTAGGTACATCAATATCCGGAAGGTCTGCCTCGTCGAACCACAGAAGTGAAATTGTCTGATCGAAGCTGGCGTAGTGGCGAGACATTTCCCAAAGATCGCTGCCCTTCTGCCAATCCACGAACCAGATGTCTTGGGATACCTCGCGGGTGGCAGTTTGATTCACGCCCTCCGAGCGCAATCGAAAGGCGACCGATCCGTCCGCGACGGCCGATTTCGGAGCAATCCATGCCTGTGCTTTCCGCAAGGATGTCGATCTTGACGCGTACCGGATGATTCCTCGATCAATCGTCACGAACGCACACGGGATATCCGTCAATGCTGCAAGACGCGAGCCTGCTGCCGGAAAGGACGTCTTAAATTCGGAAGCGAGGTACTCGACAACCTCGGCCGAAGGCTCTTCGCTTGGGATTTTCGCCATGAAGGTTGCGTAAGGCATCAGCAATTCCGCCGCAAACATATCACATAGCGTTTCATTAAAATCCCTCTTTGCATAGGCCCAAGAAGGAACATCGTCATGGTGGGAAGGAAGCCCCAGAACGATGTGCGCGATCTCGTGGCAGATAGTGAAGCGTTGGCGCTCCTCCTTCTCAAGCAAATTGATTGTGATTCGGGGCTGCCCTTTGATTTCCAGCGTATATCCCGATTCGCCGTCAGCAAGCTCTTCGTACCGGACCTTCGCATTGATTTCGTTTAGATATGCAAACAGGTCCTTCTGGATATTCGAGGTATCGACCCTGGCGACAAACTGGCGCGCTTTCTGCTGTACCTCGGACTCGTCCATGCTGCTTACTCTTCAAAGGCTCGCTTGACGCGAGCAATCAGTGTCGCGGGATCGGGCCGAACTTTTCCACGGTGCCGGACCCCCGCCGCCGCTGTAAAGACGTCTACGTCGATCGTGGCGTCCCCCAGCGTATACACCACCAGATCAGGATTCGCTTCGGGGTGATCCGCCAACCACTTAGCCATACCGGTTTCACGCTCGGTCGCTTTTAGGACTCGCAGTAGTCGGGTTAGAAGTTCAGATGATGGGGATTCTTTTTCACCGGTTTCTAATCGGTGAACATATGCGTGGTCGATCGAGCAGAGCTGGCTTAACTCTCGCAGGGATAAACCCCTGCCCTCACGAAGTTGTCGAAGCAGGACACCTAAGCCGGTTTGCTGCATAGAAAAAATACTCCTTGATGAAAAGATGGTAGTATATGGTTGTCTGTGTAGACAACAGATAATGATTTGTGTTATATTCTCATTTGCTGATAGAAAACCGTCTAAGTTGTTTGTATAGACACCAAATATGCCACTATCGCAGGCGAATGGCAAGTAGTTGCGTCATGTAGAGAAAATCGTACCAATTTCTGCGTAACTGCGGGTGACAAGAGTGGAAAAACAGAAACGCTTTAACGTCCTCGCCCTGTCGGGCGGCGGCTACCGCGGCTTATACACTGCGGAGGTAGTCCGCCTGCTGGAAGCAAAAACCGGCGGCCGGATCGCGAAGCATTTTGATCTGATCTGCGGCACTTCGATCGGGGGAATCATTGCGCTGGCGCTTGCTTTGGAAATTCCGGCGGCGCAGATCGTAAAGGTATTCGTCGACGAAGGAGAGGCGATATTTGGCGGTACGGAGATGCAGCAGCGTCTGCGAAAAGAGCCC
>Ga0334722_10007715_pt1 | contig 10392 bp, 11 predicted proteins | sample C3_bottom_MG_FD_207210 | JGI IMG/M metagenome (GOLD analysis project Ga0334722, IMG submission 207210) | Sediment microbial communities from Yellowstone Lake, YNP, Wyoming, USA - C3_bottom | ecosystem: Environmental > Aquatic > Freshwater > Lake > Sediment | place: USA: Wyoming | collected... | reverse complement strand
AACCCCGTACGAACAATGTGACACAGAGGTTGCGCCGGTGCGGAAGTTCTCGCGGATCAGTTCGCGGCGGCCCGGCCACAAGTGACGCAGAACTTCCACCCCAACTCCACCTCCGCGCTGCAGCCCGGACACCGTCGCAACTTCAGGTTCTGGCCGCACTGCGGACAGAAGGTGACCTCGCGACCCTCAGGAAGCGCCTGGCCACAGAACCGGCATCCGGGGCGCGGCGTGCGGGGCGACGTTTCGACCGTTGGGTCCGGAATGCGCGAGGCGCGCGCCTGGAACGAATGGTGCGCGCGCACTTCGCCCGCCGATCCTATTGCTTCGCCCAAATCGGCAAGGGTCGGCGGCAGCTTCGATTGCAGGGCCGTCAGCGCGGCGGCGAGCGCCTCGGGCTTCGGAGCCATGTTCACGCGCTCGCCTTCGAAGGCCCCCACCACGCGTCCCTGGGTATCGCGCAGGACCGTCGTTGGCTCCGCCTGCGGTGGCTCGACCGGAGCCGGCGCACTCCCCGCGCCCACCGCGCCCGTCGCAGCCGCTGTTGCCGCCGGCCCCGTCTCCAGCACCTGTCGCATGGCATGTTGCGCAAGCGTCACCTTGGCCGTGCCGTATGCCTGCAACACACGCAAGTCCGGGTTGCCCGAGTCGAGTTCGCGGCGCAGGTCATCCTGCATCGCGTCGTCGGTGAACAGGAAGCCGCGTTCCCCCGACAGGAGCCTCAGGATGAGCACTTCGTAGTCCTCGGCCGTCTCCACGCCCACCTCAACGCGCGTGGCGCGGTACGGCACGAAGGTGCGGAGGATGTCAGCCACCTCGAACGCACGCGTCAGGTGCTCCGGGCGCACGTCCCGGACGCGAAGTACCAGCATGCGAAACAGGCGTTCGAGTTCGTCGGCCATCTATCGCTCCGCTTCCTTCAGTTTATCGTCGGCGTTCTTCTGCAACTTCCTCTCTGCGTCCTGGCGAAGCGAGTCGGCGCGCTGCACCGCGGAGAAGGACGGCTTCCGGAGCGACTTCGCCATTCGCAGCACGCTGGGTTCACTGTGATGCCGGCCGTCATAAAAGCCGTACCCGTATCCGGCGGCAAGTCCCAGCAGCAGTCCCACGAGCACGCGCATGCAGCCCTCCCGGCGTTGGCGTCATCCAACCCGAGGCAAAGATGCGTTCGGCGTGAAGGTCGCGCCATCGGGGAAGTCGTCCGGTGCACCCACTTTCGTCCCCTTGGCTTGCTGCGCGGCGATCCATTCCTCAAATGCCGACTCCATCAGGATGCCGCTTGAGGTCTGTTCGGCCGCCGCGCGCGTTGCCAGGTGGTTGGCGTATTCGTTCTGCGCGTGTCCGTTGTGTCCACGCACCCATCGCCAGGCGATCGAGTGTCCCTCGCAGGCGCGCAGCGCGTCGTGCCACATTTCCAGGTTCTCGATGGCGCCGGTCTTTCGCTTCCAGCCATTGCGTGCCCATCCCTGGACCCAGCCCGTCATGCCGTCCACGATGTACCGCGAGTCGGTGGTGAAGCACACGCGAAAGCGGCCGCCCTTGGCGCCGATGGCGCGCATGGCCTCGCTGACCGAGCGCAGCGCCATGCGATTGTTGGTGGTGGACGGCTCACTCACCCACAGGTCGCGGCGTACGAGACCGCCGCCGCGCCGCTCGTACTCGATGAGCACGCCGGCCGCGCCAGGATTGTCGCCCGCCTTGCCGTTGCCGAGGCACGATTCGTCGGCGTAGATCGCCACCAGCTCGCCGCTCAACTTATGATCTCCACGGCGTCGGCCTCGTCGATCCAGAGTGTCAGGTGGTCGCCGGTGGTCGGATGCCGCGCCTCGATGCACTCGCGGCGGTTCCTCAGGACGAGGCGTTCGGGAATCACCAGGAATTCGGTGCCGCGACGGAAGAACGAGATGCGGCGTCCGTCGGTGATGGCGCGCTCGAGCGCATCGTACTGCTTGACCGACAGTTCCACCTAACGCCCCCCGAACCAGTCAATCGCGGTCCTGGCGAGCACCGCGGTGGCACGCTGCACCTCGGAAACCGGCACCCACTCCGTGGCGCTGTGCGCCAGCCGGATGTCTCCGGGGCCGTAGCATATTGCCGGGATCCCCGCCTCCGTGAGGAGGGCGGCGTCGGTCCAGTACGAAAGCCCCTCGATCGCAGCCGGCGCACCCTCCACCTGTTCCACTGCGCCGGCCAGCGTGCGCACAATCGGCGCGTCCGTTGGCACGTCGTTGGGCGCCTGCACGAAGGTGACTTTCACGTCGGCGCGGAAGCGCGGCGCACGCGCCGCAACGCGCGCGCAGGCCGCGCGCAGCTCGTCGGCAAAGCCCTCGCCCGTGTCACCCGGCAGCGTGCGGCGTTCAAGCTCCACGCGGCAACTGTCGGCGTAGGTGGACAGGCCGAGCCCGCCGCTGATGCGCGCGGCGTGAAACGAGGCGCGCCCGAGCAGCGCGTGGGTGCGCAGCGGCAGCACCGTCCGCTGGTACTCGTCGAGTTCGGCCAGCAGCAATGCGGCCATGGTGTTGGCATCCACGCCCACATCGTACCGCGACCCGTGCGCCGCCACGCCATGGACCGTCACGACGGCCCATGCGAAACCGCGATGCGCCGGCCCAATGCCCAGGCGCGTCGGCTCGGTAACGATGGCCGCGTCGGCCCTGACGCCGCGCGCCAGCAGCGATGCGGTGCCCGCCGACTGCCACTCCTCGTCGGCCACGGCGGCAATCACGATCTCGCCATCGATGCCCGCGTCCGCCGCATAAACCGCCGCCGCGCACATGGCGGCGACACCTCCCTTCATGTCGCAACTGCCGCGCCCGTAGAGGTTGCCATCGATGAGCTCCGGAGCGAACGGCGCATGGGACATTCCTTCCACGCCGACGGTGTCGAGGTGGCCGTTGAACATCAGCGTGCGACCCCCTCCGCGTCCGATGCGCGCCACCACGCTGGGACGGCCAGGCGCACAGTCCACCAGGGCCACGCGAAAGCCCCACGTGCCCAGCGTTTCGGCGAGTGAACGCGCGCAGTCGCCTTCGCCCGCCGAGTCTGGGACGAGCGACGGATTGCGGGAGTCCACGGCGACGAGTGCCTGCGTGAGGGCGACGGCGTCACCGCGCGGTGGCGGAGGGAGGGTCACGAGCAGAGGAGAGTGCAAGGGAAGAGGCGCGGGAAACGGACAAGCGCGCACCCGGGAAGGTGCGCGCTTGTCATCCCGGCTGGTAGCCGAAGGGCACTACTTCTTGGGCGCGGGCTTCTTGGCGGCCGGTGTTTTCTTTGCGGGAGCCGCCTTCTTTGGGTGCGGTGCTTTCTTGGCGACGGCCGCCTTCTTTGCCGGAGCGGGTTTCTTTGCCGGAGTCGCTTTCTTCGCGGCAGGCTTCGCCGCCGCCTTGTGAGTGCCCGAAGCGTGCGCCGCTGCCATCGGCTTGTGCGTCGAGATTGCGGTCTTGGCGGCGGGTGCCGACGCCGGCATCGCGGGCTTCGCGCCCTTGTGCCTCTTGCTGTAGGCTTCTTCAACGCCGTGGAGCAACTTGTCGGCTTCGTCCTGAGTCATCTGGCCACGACGCACCATGAACTGCACCACGTCGCGAGCGCTTTCGATCGCGAACCCCGTGAGACCGGCCGCTGCGTTGATGACCTCCTTCATGGCTGCCGCCATCTTGCTACCCGCTTCCATCGATATTTCGGCGGCCTTGGCGGCCATTTCGGCGACAGCGTCACGTGCGTCCTGGCCGCGGTGGCCCGGGTGACGGCGCGGCGGCACGACAATGGCAACTTCGGGCTTCGCCGGGATCTTCTCGGTCATGCTAGGTGCTCCTTGCTCGAGCCGCCGGTCAGACCTGCCGGCGTATTCCCCCACCGCATCGAGCAATCGCGCGGTGAGGGTCGGGGGCGCCAAAGTACCATCAATAGAACGTCCGCCCGTAGATTGGTGGCAAGTATATGATTTCCGTGGGGATAATCAAGGTGACACGACGTTCCACTTGAACGAAATATCTTCATGTCTCAGCTGAGAAATCCGACGTCTTAAGGCGACACTAAAAGGCCACTATAAGGACATATATATGATATATCCACTATCAGGTGTCCGAATTCTCGATCTGAGCCGTGTGCTTGCCGGACCCCTCGCAACAATGATCCTCGGCGATTTGGGGGCCGACGTAATCAAGATCGAGCGTCCCAAGGTAGGAGACGACACACGAGGGTGGGGGCCGCCCTTCGACACGCACGGTCGCAGCGCGTACTTCCTCTCCGTCAATCGAAACAAGCTATCAGTCGCCGCCGACCTCGAAGATGCCGCTGATGTGCAGTGGTTACAGGACCTGGCCCGCACAGCTGACGTGGTAGTGGACAACTTCCGACGCGGACTGCTCGAGCAGCGCGGCCTCGACCCGCGACGACTGCTGTTCGAGAACCCCCGGCTCATCTGGTGTTCCATCACGGGGTTCGGCCCGCAGAGCGATCGGCCAGGCTACGACTTCGTCGTGCAGGCCGAGTCAGGCTGGATGGCCATCACCGGCGAAGCCCTCGAAGGGCCGATGAAGGTGGGCGTGGCACTGGCTGACGTGCTCGCCGGCAAGGACGCCGCCATTGCCATCCTGTCGGCACTCGTCGCGCGCGCGCGCGGTGTGGACGCGAGCGAGCGCCGCCTCTTCGTTTCGCTGGCGCACAGCGCCACGGCGGCGCTGGTAAACGTCGCGCAGAATGCGCTCATCACCGGACGTGAGGCATCGCGCTGGGGCAACGCACATCCCAACCTCGTGCCGTACGAACTGTTCGATGCGCTTGACCGGCCTGTCGTCATCGCCGTGGGGAGTGACGCGCAGTTCGTGGCGTGTGCGCGCGCACTTGGGCTCGAGGCCCTCGCGACCGACGTGCGGTACGCGACCAACGCCGGGCGCCTGGAGCACCGGGCCGCGGTGGTCGGCGCCATTCGCGAACGGGTGCGGACTCAGGCGGCCTCGGTCTGGCTGCCGGTGCTGGCGGCGGCCGGTGTTCCCTGTGGTGTGGTAAAGCCCGTCCTGGAAGCGCTGCGCGAGGTCGAGGCCTCGGCCCTCACCGGTGTGGCGCCGCTCGCGCCGGGGGCGGTCCGGCTCCCCCCTCCGATGCTCGACGAGCACGGCCCGCTCGTTCGAACGCGCGGGTGGGAGGCCTTCTCGGGTTGAAGAAGCCCCTGCGGCGGCCGCCGGTGCCGGCGGCGAGCGGTTCACTCGATGCCACGCGCCAGGCATATTGAACTCCATGCGTCCGCGCCCCAGCTCGCTTCTGCTGTTCGCCCTTGCCGCCTGCGACGCTGGTGGCGCGCGCGTCACCGCGCCTGTGGACTTCGTGGTGTTCGAGCGCTTCGTCACTGTCGGCACCGGCCTCACGATGGGCGAACAGTCGGGAGGTGCCGTATACGAGACGCAGATCGCTGCCTGGCCGGTGCAACTGGCCGCCCGGATCCCGGCGCCCTTCCGCATTCCGGCGCTCAAGCAACCCGGGTGCACGCCGCCATTCGTCGCGCCGTTGCTGCTGAATCGCACGCTTGACGGGCCTGCGGGAAACGCGGTCACCTGCAACGGCAAGCTCGGCGCCGATTCCCTGCCCGCAAGCAACCTCGCCATCAGCGGCGCCACGGCCTGGAATGCGCTGCACACGTCGCCGCGCTCCTTCGCCGGTCAGCCGGCGTCGCTCGATCAGTCGCGGTACGCTTTGGTGCTGCCGAACGTCCAGACGCAGGTGCAGGCCATGCAGTCGCAACGCCCGACCCTCGTTGCCATCGAACTGGGTGCGGGCGAGGTGATGCGCGCCGCCATCTCCGGACTCGTCGTGACCGGGTCGAGCTACACGCAGAAGGCGCCGTGGACCCTGATGCCGGCATCCGTTTTCGTCCCCGTATTTGATTCCATCGCCGACAGCGTGTCGGCAACGGGGGCACGAGCCGTCTTCATCGGCGTTCCGGCGGTGATGTCGCTTCCGGCGTGGCGCGCAGGCGATGTGCTCTGGCAGCAACGCACGGAGTTGGCCGGGTACGGACTGGCCGTGGCTGCCGGCTGCCAGGGGAGCGCCAACCTCGTGAACACGGTGGCCCTGCTTCCTCCGCTTGCCGCCGCGGCGCGCGCAACGGGCTTGCCCCAGGTACTGTCCTGCGATGACCAGCCGGGCGTTGCCGACGGTATCCTGACGCCGGCCGACGCTGCGCTCATCTCGCAGACGGTGAGCGCCATCAATGCGGCCATCAAGGCGGCGGCCGAGAAACGGAAGTTCGCCTACGCTGACGTTCCGCCCTTCTCGAGCGGGATTCCGTTCGCCGCCCCACCGTTTTCGGCGGCCAACTTTCTCGGCGGCGATCAGCCGTTTGGGCGGGCCACGTCCCTTGATGGCGTGCAGCCATCGGCGTACGGGCAGGACCTGATGGCGGACGCCGTGGCGCGCGCGCTGAACGCGCAGTATGGGTGGAAGCTCCCGATTCCGGCGAGGCCGAACTAGGATGGAAGTCGCCGTCACCCGAACCCCGTTGGTTCGTCGCTCGCTCGCGCCATTTCGGTGCGGCCTGCCCACGCCGACGCGCAGGGGTGGGCCTGTTCACGACGCGTGTGACGAGTTACACTAGCGTCGTGAAACTGACGCAGCCCACGCCGCAGCAAGAGCAGGCGGACGCGGACCAGGCCGCGATCGACCGCGTACTCGCTGGCGACCGGAATGCCTTCGGAGCTCTCATCCAGCGCTACAGCGACCCGCTGTACCGCCATGCGGTGGGAATGACGGGGAGTCCGGACGTCGCCGAGGATATCCTGCAGGTCTCGTTCATCAAGGCGTACGACCACCTCGGGGAGGTGCGCGGACGCTTCGATGCCTGGGTCTTCCGCATCGTGGCCAACGGGTGCAAGGACTGGCTGAAGAACATCCGCCGGGCCCACCTGAGTTACGAAGAGGACGATCAGGCGTCTGGATACGAGACCCCTGAAGAGGAACTCGACCGGGGAGAACTGCGGTCCGATCTGGACCGCGCGTTGGCCGTGCTGCCCGCATCGTTGCGGGAGGCGTTCGTGATGAAACACGTCGAGGGGCGATCATACGAAGAAATGGCCGTCTTGCTCGACACGACCGTAGGGGCCCTGAAGATGCGCGTGCACCGGGCACGCGAGGCGCTTCAGGCGCTGCTAGAGGAGCGATACCAGTGACGCACGACAATCTTGATCCGCGTGAGGGCATCGAGCCGGGCACTCACCGCACGCAGCAGGACCCACCGATGCTCGACAAGGAAGTGCCGGCTGGTGCCGCGCACGTTTCGGATGCCGTGCATGCCTGGCTCGATGGTGAGCCGGTCAGCGAGGCGGAGCTCAACGCGTCGCCCCGCGAGGTCGCCTTCTGGAAGAAGGTCGAGGCCGAGACGTCCACGCGCCGTCGCATGGTGACGCCGGCGTACGTCCAGGCGCAGGTCCTCGCCAAGCTGCCCGAGAAGCGCTGAACGTTCAGTCCTGACCACAAGGGCCGTCCGGTGATCCGGGCGGCCCTTTGTGCTTGGGCGAGGAGGTCTCTCACGGAGACCGGAGGAGCGCGAAGGTCACGAAGGACGGCAACAGCTTTCAAGGGGGTGTGGAGGACAGTACTCTCTGCCACGCCCCCTCAGAGTGACTAGCCGTCCTCTGCGACCTTCGTGCTCCTCCGGTCTCCGCGAGGGAGTTCCCGGGCCACCGGTGGCGCCTCCCCGGCGACGCGGCACAGATTTGCGTCATGCGCAAGACCATAGTCATTCTCGCCATTGCCGCGGCCATTCCTGCGGCCGCGACCACCCAGACCATCGCGCCCTTCGACCTCGGACGCTCGGCGATTGCGCTGAGTGGCGACGCTCGCGCCGGCCAATTCGTCAGTGCCGTCGGCCGGCGCTCCATCGCCATGGGCACCGAGGACGGCGGCTTCGAGGTATGGAGCTGGCCGTACAAGTGGATGCATGACTTCCGACTGAGCTTCCGCGTGCCGAAGTACACGCAGCCCATCGCCGGCCGCGACGTGGCCCGCTCCGTGGTCGTGCGGCCAGAGGGGGTCACCATCACCTACGCATACGAGACGTTCACCGTGAAGCAGACGGTGTTCACGCCGCTCGACCTTCCGGCCGTGGTGATGCTGCTCGAGGTCGACGCCATCCGTCCGATGGAGATCGTGGCGTCATTCACCCCCGATCTCCACCTCGCGTGGCCGGCATCGCTCGGCGGGCAGTACCTCGTGTGGCGCCCCGACACCAAGGCATTCCTGTTCAGCGAGAGCCGTCGAAAGGTAAGTGCGTTCCTCGGATCGCCGGCGGTCACCCAGGCCAGTGACGTACCTGCGCACCAGCTCACCGCGGCGCCACCCCAGTTCACCATCGGAGTGGGGAACGCCGGCGAGCGCTACACCGAGCCCAGACTCGGCGAACCGCCCGGTGGCAACGTCAACATCCACACGGGATTCATCCCCATCGTCCTCGCCGGGGGTGAAATGCCGCGCGACTCGGCGTTGGCGCTGTACAACCGACTGCTCGAACCGGGCGTCATTGAACGCGAGTGGAAGAAGCGCGTCGCGCACGCCGATTCGATTCGCACGCGGCAGGTTTCGGTGGTCACTGGTGACGCCGACGTCGACCTGGCAGTGGAATGGGCGAAGGTCAACCTCGACGAATCGATGGTCTGCAACCCCGACCTCGGCTGCGGGCTGGTGGCCGGCTACGGACTTTCGGGCGCGGCGAGCGACCGTCCGGGCTTCGGCTGGTTCTTTGGCGGCGATGCATCGATCAACTCGTTCGCGATGAGCGCGGTCGGCCAGCACGACCTGGTGCGTGACGGCGCGCTGAAGTTCTTCGCCAGGTACCAGCGCGCCGACGGCAAGATCACGCACGAGATCTCGCAGGGGGCAGGGAAGGTGGACTGGTTTGGCGCCTATCCATACGCTTTCTATCACGGCGACACTACGCCGTTCTGGATACTGGCGTTCGGCGAGTACTGGAAGCAGACGGCCGACACCACGACCGTGCGCGCGCTCTGGCCCAACGTGAGGAAGGCCTACGAGTGGTCGCGGAAGTGTGATACCGACAACGACGGCCTGATGGAGAACACGTGTGCCGGCGCCGGCGCACTGGAAGTTGGCGACCTGCAGGTGGGCATCGTCAGCGATGTGTACCTGAGCGGCGTCTGGATCGCCTCGCTGGAACGGTTTGCGCGGATGGCCGACGCCATGGGCGAGCCGCAGCTCGCCATCGACGCGCGCGCCGAGCGCGTGAAAGCCCTGGCGACGCTCGAGGCCAGGCTGTGGATCCCGTCGAAGGGGCAATACGCCTTTGCCGTGCTCGAACAGGGCGTGATCAACGAGACCATGACGGCATGGCCGGCCACGGCGATGGCCTTTGATGTCTTTGACAAGGCCAAGGGTCGCCTGATGGCCGAGCGCATGGCGCGCAGCGACCTGATGACCGACTGGGGCGCCCGCCCGCTCTCGACGACGAGCCCGCTGTTCGACCCGCTCCACTACAACAACGGCGCCGTCTGGCCGTTCGTCACCGGGTGGGTGGCCACGGCGCAGTTCCGCTACGGCAATCCGCACGCGGGGTGGCAGGCGCTGCGCGCGATCGCCAACACGACCTTCGACGAGTCCCGCGGGCGAAACCCCGAGGTGATCAGCGGGCGGGTGTACAAGCCGCTGGACACGGCGGTGCCGCAGCAGTTCTTCGCCACGTCGATGATCCTCACGCCGCTGCTGCGGGGAATGATGGGACTCGAGGTGGATGCGCCGGCGGGCACGCTGACGGTGGCGCCTTGGGTACCGCTCGGCACCGATCGGGTGGGGGTCGACAACCTGACCGTTGGTTCCGACAGGCTGTCGGTCTCCGTCCACGCGCGTCCGCACAGTGACCAGGTGGTGCTGGTGGTGACGCCTGCCGAAGGGACGCGCCTGACGCGTGCGCTGCGTGTGCGATTCGCGCCCGCGGGCGCCACCCCGGTGGAAGGCGTGCTCGCCACGACGCCGCAGGCAGCGCTCCGCCTGAACGTGACCGTGCCCCGCGCGTGGGACGTGGCGCTCGTGCCGGAGAAGGCGCGGATTGGCGAACGTTCGCATTCGCCGCGCATCGTGGCCGCGCGCGCCGAGGGCGACGAGTTCCACGTGGTCGTCGAGGGGCTGGCCGGGACGACGGTGCACGCCTTCGTGAAGGCGCCGGCCTCGGTAGCCGGGATTGCCTCCGTAGCCGGCGATGTGACGGTCGCAAACGGCTCCACGGGGGACGCCGTGGCGGTGGACTCGGGACTCAAGCGCTTTGAAGTGTACGGCGGCAGGCCGGTGAACATTCCCATGCCCGCCACAGGCGCCGACGCCGACGGTTATGTGCGTCGCGAGGTGGTGTTCAAAGGCAGACCATAGAGCGCAAGAACGCAAGAACGCGAGAGGATA
>Ga0334722_10007714_pt1 | contig 10392 bp, 12 predicted proteins | sample C3_bottom_MG_FD_207210 | JGI IMG/M metagenome (GOLD analysis project Ga0334722, IMG submission 207210) | Sediment microbial communities from Yellowstone Lake, YNP, Wyoming, USA - C3_bottom | ecosystem: Environmental > Aquatic > Freshwater > Lake > Sediment | place: USA: Wyoming | collected... | reverse complement strand
CGATCACGGATGAGCTGCTGGCCGAGCTTCAGAGGACGGCGGCCGAAGCCATTGCCGTCCTGCACGCCTGTAGGATTAGGGAGCAACAGCTAACCACGGCACTAGAACATGCGAACGGCTGTTGGATAGCTGCCGGCAAGCGCGCCACCACGGCCGAGGCCGCCCTAGGCAAATGCAAGGCTGAGGTCGCGCGGCAACATGAAGCGCGGTTGGTAGCCGAGGCTAGCCTAGCGCAGTCGCGCGAGCATGAGGACGTGCTGGCCCAGGAGATCGAGGCGCTGCGGGGTGATTTGAATGCGGCGCTGGCCAGCCTCGCGAAGCTCGCCGATGCGCTAGAAAGCATTGACGGTGAGGCGCTCGTATTGGCCAGCGAGATTACCGCCGACCTGCCGAAGGAAATGTTGGCCCTGCGCATCGCGGGCATTCGTTTCGAGATTCGTCAAGCCCTGGCCTTGCTCGCGAGGCAGCCATGATCGCCACCCGCCGGCACTTCCTGCTCAGCACGAATGCGTTCCTGTTCGCGCCCGCGATCATCAGGGCGTCTAGCCTGATGCCAATCAGCGCGTTCGATTGGAACCGCTACTATGAAGAGCGCCGCGAATGGGCGTGGAACCAGTTCATGGCAGGCGCGGCATGAGCGGATGGCAGCCAATGAAGTCAGCACCAACTGACGGAACAGAAATACTTGGGTGCCTAAGAGTTTCGCACTCGGATAGCCCAGACGAAAAACCGCACTGGGAGCGAAATGTGATTGCATTCGATCCTGATCGTGGCGCGATTTCACTTGACCATGGGCACGGCTGGGAATGGAACGATTACGAATTTTGGCAGCTCTTACCTGAGCCGCCAAAGTGAGCGGCGGCTGGCACGGCCGGATCGAGCGCCGCGCCAAGGGCGACGGCTGGGGGTTCTGGATATTCGTGGCGTTCGTGGTGCTGTCACTACTAATCAAAGCCCTGTTGGAGGAGTTCAGCTAATGCCCTGTAGCACCACACCTGACGCGCGCTACGAGTCGAATGGCCAGCGCCGATGGGGACACTATCCATATAAGCCGCGTCCGCTGCCCAGGTCGCGCAACGGCTATAAGTGCCCACGCGCGCAGCGACGCAACCTGAAAGCCGGGAGCGGAAAATGAGCTATTTTGGCGACGACGAGGAAGACGACGAGATCGCGATGACGCCGGTGGCGTCCTCCAACGTCTCGGCGGTGGGCTGGAAGGGCAGCATCGCGGGCGAGCCGGTGATGCGGGTCGAGTTCCTGGACGGGCGGGTCTACCGCTATCCTGGCGTGCCGCAATCCGTGTTCCAGCGCGTGCGCGACGCGGCCAGCGTGGGGCGCGAACTGCGCAAGCTGGTGATCGACACCTATCCGGGCGAGGAGGAGTGAAGATCAACCCCCAGCTTCGCGGCGGCAAGACGAGCGAGGCGCGCGCTGACCTAGCGTCGCCCGAGGTGCTTCCGCCCGGCGCCGTGATCCTGTGGGGCTGGCGCGCGACGCCGACGCCCAAGCGCCAGATGCCGACGGGCTGTCGTTTCATCGCCCAGTCGCCCAAGGATTTCCGGCCCGGCGGCAAGTGGTCGTTCTGCCAGCAGCAGCAGCGGCGCGGCAGCAGTTATTGCCAAGCGCACGCGCTGATGTGCGAGAGCGGTAAGTCTTGAGCGATCTCACCGATGATCGCCAGGACGTGCTGCGCCGCCTCTCGGCCGACCGCGCCACCGCGCACCGCGTCCTGTTCCCGCACCGTCACGGCGACGCCTCTCCCGCCTTCCACGCCGAGATCATCAAGGACTGGCACTCCCAGACTGCCTACGTACAGACCTGGGCATTCCGCGGCGCCGCCAAGTCCACCCTGGCCGAGGAAGCCATCGCGCTCATCGCCCTGTTCCGGGAATGCCACAACGCGCTGATCGTCGGCTCCTCGATCGCCCGGGCCTGCGAGCGGCTCGATTCGATCAAGCACGAGATGGAAACCAACGACTTCCTGGAGGAGCTGTTCGGCCGTCCCAAGGGACGCATCTGGGCCGACGAGCGCATCGTTTTGTCCAATAGCGTGATCATCCAGGCCATGGGCCGGGGCCAGAAAATGCGCGGCACCAAGTTCGTCAACTGGCGGCCCGATCTGGTGTTCCTGGACGATATCGACGAGGACGAGGAATCGCGCGATCCGGGCGTGCAGGAGAAGACCGCCAACTGGTTGTTCTCGGTCCTGCTGCCGGGCTGCGATCCCCGCCATCGCATCAGGTTCTCCGCGACACCCAGGGATCCCGAGGGCCTGCCGGTCAAGCTCAAGGCCAGCCCGGAATGGAAGACCTCGGTCTATCCAGTGGAGAGCGTGGACTGGGACGGCGAGCGCATCGCCCAATGGCCGGCGCGTTTTCCCTTGGACAAGATCGACGCCCTCAAGGCCGAGTATTACCGCCAGGGCAAGGTGGTGGCGTGGCGCAACGAATTTATGTGCGAGGTCGACCAGCGCCAGGATCGCAGCTTCAAGAAGGACATGATGCGGGTCGAGCCGAGGGTCCGCACCTGGGAGGCGGTCTATTGCATGTTCGACCCGGCGCGCACCGTGCGCAAGGACACCTCGGCCCAGACCGGCTCGGCGGCGTGGTCATGGATCGCCAACCGGCTGGTGGTCTGGGAGGCCCAGGGCGATTGGCTCAAGCCCGACGAGATCATCGCCAGGATGTTCGAGTACGACGAGAAATTCTCGCCGGTGCTGCTGGGCGTCGAGGAGGACGGGCTCAACGAGTTCCTGTTGCAGCCGATTCGCCACGAGCAGATCAGGCGCGGGCGCTCCCTGCCGATCTTCGCCACCAAGGCGCCCAGGGGCAAGATCGACTTCATTGGCGGCTTGCAACCGTTTTTCAAGTCGGGCGAGGCCAGCTTCGCCAAGCCCCTGCCCGATCTCGAAATGCAGATGCTGGGCTTCCCGGTCGGCCTGATCGACATCCCCAACGCACTCGCCTACGCGCTGCGCATGCGGCCGGGCCAGCCGATGTTCGACGACTTCGGCAACCTCAACATCGCCGAGACCGTCCTGGTCAACGGCCAGAAGCCGGTATGGCTGTGCCTGAACGCCTCGGGCGCCTACACCACCGGCGCTCTGGTCCAGCTCCAGGAGGGCCGGTTCCTGGTCCTCGCCGATTGGGTCCACGAAGGCGATCCGGGCGCGGCGCTGCCGCTGCTGATTTCCGAGGCCAACCGCGAGGCGGGACGGGCGGTCAGGCTGGTGATCGGCCCGGAGCACATGCAGCCCGGCGGCAATATCGGCCTTGCCGCGGCGGCGCGCCGGGCGGGCGAAATCCATGTCGGCCTCCAAGCTCATCTCGGGCGCGACGAGATGCGCTCCCTGCTGCGGCGCTCGATCCGCCAGTTGCCGGCGCTCCAGGTCGCCAGCACCGCGCGCTGGACCTTGAACGCGATGGCCGGGGGCTACGCGCGGGCGATGATGAAGACCGGGCAGTTGGCGGACTGGGCGGTGCAGAATCAGTACCGCGTGCTGATGGAGGGCCTGGAGAGCTTCGCCGCCCTGGGCCGGGTTGCCACCGAGGTCGAGGGCGGCGATGATAGACGCACGGCCACCGCGCGCGACGGCCGGCAGTACACCACGGCCCTGGCGAGGCGCAGATGAAGAAAAAGATCCAGATCGAGACGAAGAAAGAACCGCCCAGGCAGATGAACATCCAGCGCGCCCAGGCGCTGGCCGCCGCGCAGGCGAGGAAGGCCGAACTGGACCGGGCTGCACGCCTGGCGAAATACAAGCTATAACCTCCCGACCTGGAGGTGCCCATGGCCCGCAAGCGCAAGGAAACCAAGCGCAGCGACGATCTGTCGACGCGCCCGGCGATCCGCGACGAACTGCTGGAGGTCTTCGCCGATGTGTCGCGCGGCTTCGAGGACCAATGGGAGCGCACCAACAAGCAACTCGATTACTGGAACCTGTTCAACTGCCTGCCGGTCGACAAGCAGGTCTATGACGGCAACGCCAAGCTGTTCGTGCCCCTGGTGCAGGACGCGGTGAACGCGCGCAAGACCCGCTTCGTCAACCAGATATTCCCCCAGGCCGGACGCTGCGTCGAGGTCACGTCGTCGGACGGCGAGATACCCCACGCCATCATCGCGCTGCAAGAGCACTACGTCCGGCGCGCCAAGTTGCGCACCAAGGTCATGCCGGCCATGGTCAAGAACGGCGACATCGAGGGCCAGTACAACATCTATGTCTCGTGGGAGGATAATTCCTACCGCGTCACCAAGCGCAAGGAGACCAAACCGAAAATCTCCGGCTACACGGTCGGCGAGGCCGCGCCGATCGACGACCGCGAGAGCGACGAGATGTATGACGCCGGGCCGACCGTCGAGGTGGTGCCGGACAGCGACGTGCTGGTCCTGCCGGTCACGGCCGACACGATTGACGAGGCGATCCAATGGGGCGGCTCGGTCACGATCATACGCCGCTGGACCAAGGCCCGGATCAAGAAAGCCATCGCCGATGGCGAGGTCAACGAGGACGCCGGCCAGACCCTGCTGAAATCGATGACCAAGGTGGCGGCCGACCAGGCCAAGAAGGACGCCAAGAAGCAGCACGTCGACGCCGCCGGCATCATGTATGAGCCGCAGTTGATCGCCCAGGTTTACGAGACCTGGTGCCGCCTGGAGGTCGATGGCGACGACCGGCTCTGCCGTTCGTTCTACGGCGGCGAGGACAACATCCTGGGCTGTACCCTGACGCCCTATTGGTACGAGCGGGTGCCCTTGATCTCGCATCCCGTCGAGAAGGTCTCCGGGGTCTTCAAGGGCATCAGCAAGGTCGAGCCGGTGGCCTCGATCCAGGTCTACGCCAACGACATCATCAACGAGGCGGCGGACAGCGCGACCTACGCCATGCTGCCGATCATCATGACCGATCCGAACCAGAATCCCCGGATCAACTCGATGGTGATCGATCTGGGCGCGATCTGGGAAACCAGCCCCGAGCACACCCAGTTCGCCAAGTTTCCCGAACTATGGAAGGACGGGCTGGAGATCGTCGGCAGCCTGCGCGGCCAGGTGTTCCAGACCCTCGGCGTCAATCCCTCGATGATCACCTCGCAGATGGGCAAGGCCAAGAACAATCAGGCCGAGGTGGCGCAGGAGCAACTGGTCGATATCCTGACCACCGCCGACGCCGTGACCGTGATCGAACAGGGCGTGCTCAACGAGATGCTGACCTGGTTCCTGTGGCTCGATCACCAGTTCCGCGACGACGACATCATCGTCAAGGCGTTCGGCACCATGGGCCTGAAGGCCAAGATGGAGAGCGTGCCGCCGATCCAGATGGAAAACCGCTACGACTTCAAGTGGTACGGGGTCGAGGCCGCGCGCAATGCCCAGAACATCCAGCAGATGATCGCGGCGATGAACGTGATCCGCGGCATCCCGCCGCAGCTCTACCCCGGACGCATGATGGACCTGGTGCCCTTGATCGAGCGGCTGTGCGAGGACGCCTTCGGGCCGCGCCTGGCGCCGCTGATCTTCAAGGACGTGCGCGACCTGCTGTCGATCGAGACCACGGTGGAAAACCAGTTGCTGCGCGAGGGCTTCGATCTGGCGGTCAACCCGACCGACAACGACCAGCAGCATATCCAGGATCACCTGACCGACATGCAAGCCGACCCGGACAAGGATGCCCACGGCACTTACCGCGCGCATCTGGTCAAGCACCAGCAGCAGATGCAGCAGAAGATGGCGGCCATTACCCAGGGAGCCCAGCCCGGAGGCCAGGGCGGGCAGCCGCAGCAGGGTAGCGGATGGCCGGGCGCGCCGGGCGGCCAGATGCAGCCGCCGCAGCCCACGCCGGGCATGGCCGGCACGCCGCGCATCGGCATGATGCCGCGCCCCGGCGCGATGCCGGCGGGTCCCAACGCCAACCCGCAGGCGCCGACCGGCTCGATCCCCAGGGACGCGATGCCGAGGGCGGGCGCGGTTCCCATGCCGAGGAGAATGTAGATGCCAGCCGCCCTGAAGGTCGTGGAACTGGGAGTTTTTAATTTCCGCGATCCGGCCAGTACATTGCGGAAGATTGCCGACCAGATCGACAGAAACGAACTTGGCCCGGTGAGCTGTGTTGGCATCGTGGTCATGGCCAATGAATTGAACGTCTACGGCGCTGGCCCTGATGCTGACGCGCCCTCGATCGGACTGTCCTTACATGCCGGCTTCATGAAGATGTCGCAGATGCTTCTCGATCATCACGGCGATAGTCCGGTTGCCTCGCCGGAGCCGGCAGCCTAAATTCCATTGCCGCGCCTCCTCCTCTGCCAAGGCGAGCCGGGTGCGGTGGAGGGGTCGGTGTCCCTGCACCGGCCCCTTCGCGCGGGCGCATCGTTTGACACTTTCCCAACGGCGCGAGTATCTTGCCCCTCGGTAGCGCGTTGCTACGTCCGACTGGTGACGTAATCACCTGGGAGAGCGCCATGCCGCCTGATCCGCGCCAGCCACGCGAAGACACCGGAGCCGACGATGGGCAAGTCGATGAAAACCTCGACGAGCAAATTGACGAAAGCGAAGCCGAGGACGAGCTTCTCGAAGCCGACGCCCTCGAAGACGACGAGTCTGGCGACGCGGACGCCGGCGATCCGGGCAAGGGCGCGCAAAGGCGCGACGGCGTTCTAGATGATAAGCGCCAGCGATCCAATCGCCGCAACGAGGACATCCGAGCGGCTCGGGATCGGGCGCAGGCGGCCGAGGCCAGCGCGGCCGAGGCCAAGGCTCAGGCTGCCGCGATCCAGGCCCAGCTCAACGCCATCCAGAACCAGCGCGACGAGGCTGGCGAGGCCGCCCGCCTGGAGCTTCTGTCGGAATCCGAAAGGTCCAAATACTATGTCGAGAAGGGCCAGCGCAGCGTCCAGATGCAGCTCGCCCAGCAGGAATTTCGGCTCACCGACCAGTCCGACAAACTTTCCTTCGAGGCGATGTGCCGCGCCGATCCGCGCGCCAAGAAACTCGCCCCGGAAGTGGAGCGCCGCTTGACCGAGTTGCGCGGCAAGGGCCAGAACGTCAGCCGGGAGAACCTGCTGGCGTTCGTGATCGGCAAGCGCGCCCTGGACAATCCGCAGGTCACGGGCAAGCAGCGCGCCGGGGCCGAGCGCCGCCGCGAGCGCGAGCAGGCGCGGGGAACCAGTCCGCGCGGCGACGCGCAGGGACAACGCCGGGCGGCAGGGAAGACGCCGGCGCAGCGCCTGGAAGGCGTCCTAATCTAGGCGACCCGTCGGTCGCTGAATTGGAGGGCTAGATGGCCACGAACGTTGCTTCCCAGTTCTCGGCTGATGTCGAAGCCTATATCGCCGACGAGACCCTGCCGCTGGCGCGCCGCCAACTGGTGGCCTACCAGTTCGGCGATCCGCTGAGCCTCCCCGAGGGGCGCGGCGTGGTCTACACGGCGACCCGCTTCAACCGCGTGCCCCTGCCCTTCGCGCCGCTGTCGGAAGGCGTGCCGCCGATCGGCGAGACCATGACGATCACCCAGGTCACGGCCACCGCCCAGCAATGGGGCGACAAGATCACCATCACCGATGTCGGCGAGCTGACGATCAAGCACCCGCTGTTCAAGAAGGCGACCGAGCTGACCGCCTTGCAGGTCGCCGAGACCCTGGAGCGCAACACCTACAACAACCTCCTGGCCGGGACCCAGATCAACTACGTCAACTCGCGCGGCGCCCGCGCCTCCCTGGTGGCTGGCGACGTGCTGGACCCGACCACGGTGATCCGCACGGTGGCGGCCTTGGAGACCCTGGGCGCGCCGCGCTTCATGGGCGACGAGCAGACCGACCAGAAGATCGCCGCCGAATCGGGCGGCGCCAAGGCGTCGAGCAACCCCCGCTCGATGCCGCACTACACCAACCTGATCCACCCGCTGGTGGCGGCCGACTTCCGCCAGAACTCGCAGGTGATCACCGCCTGGTCCTACAGCGACATCAACCGGCTGTATAATTTCGAGATCGGGGAATGGGCCTCGAACCGCTTCTGCATGTCGAACATGATCCCGAGCTTCGTCGGCGTGGCGGCGATCGGGGCGGTGGCCGGCACGGCGGGCTCCTTGGCCTCGGCCACCTACGCGGTCCAGGTCACGGCCTCGGACACCCAGAACCAATACGAGAGCCGCATCTACCAGATCGCGACCGGCAACGTCGTGACCGGCCCGACCGGCTCCTTGGCCGTCACCCTGCCGGCGCTCTCCGGCTTCACCTTCAACGTCTATATCGGGACCTCGCCGGCCGTGACCAATCTCGGCCTATGCACCGCCGGGCCGACCAATGGGCCATTCCAGGGCCAGGCCACGCAGCTCGCCGCCAACCAGGTGGTGATCATCACCGGCCTGGGCACGGCGCAGACCCCGCCGGCCGCGCCCGCCACCGGCGTCACGGTCTACCCGACCTTCGTGATCGGTCGCGGCGCCTATGGCCAGGTCGTGCTGCGGGATGTCGAGTTCAGCTATCTGACCGGGCCGGACAAGTCGGACCCGCTCAACCAGTTGCGCGTGATCGGCTGGAAGGCGTTCTACGGCACGATCATCCTGAACAACCAGTTCATGGCGCGCATCGAGTCGACCTCGGCCTTCAGCTCGACCTTCGGATGAGGTAGCGCCATGGCCACCGTGACTCTCGGGACCGCCGGCACCACGACCCTGACGGCGCTGGCCTACGATCCGTCGGCGGCGGCGGCGGACATCGCGGCGATCTGCAACGCGATCCTGGACGATCAGAACGTGGCCAATCCGATCTGGCCTGGTGCTTTCGTCCAGGCCGGCTTGCTCTACGTGCCGAACCGGGGGGTCCTGCGGGTGCTGCCCGGCGATTACGTCGCGGTCGATCCCACCGCCGGCATCGGCTGGCCGATCCTGGTCTCCGCCGAGGCGGCGGCAGCCGCCGGCTGGGTGCATTCCTAGGAGATTCCATGAGCATCTTCGACAAGCGCGCCGAGGAGAAGAAGAAGGAGCAGGACGCCTTCAACGCGGCGATGAACGAGCCGCCGGAGCCCCTGGAGCGGGACGACTCGCTCCTGTCGGCCGACGAGATCGCGGCGATCCAGGCCGAGGCGCGAGCCAAGGTCGACAAGGAGATCAAGGCGCTCGCCACCAAGCGCCTGATGAGCGACGCTGTGCTGGCCGAGAAGGTGCGCCGGGGCATCGTCAAGGAAGCCGACATCGTCGGCGACATTCCGGTCACGATCGACGTGGCTGAGTTCACCGACCGGATCATGCTCGACTTCAGGGTCTACCTGCACGGCCATACCTACATGGTCTCGCCGGCGGTCGCCGCCACCCTGCACGAGGTCATGGCGCGCACCCAGCGCCACCAGAACGAACTCGACGGCAAGGGGCGCGAGGGGCTGCGCAAGCGCAACATGCAGATGTCGGCCAAGACCGGGATCGTCACCAACGCCCACGGGCTGATGGGGCGGCCATGACCGGAAGCGCCAACGTCAAGCACTTCGTCCAGCCGGGCCAGGCGCCGGCCGTCGGCACCTCGATCCAGGTGGATATCGGCGGCGGGGCGGCGATGGTGCTGCAAACCCATTTCGCCCAGGACGCCGGGCCGGCCGAGGTCGATCGCCTGCTGGACGGAATGATGCGCGCGGCCCAGCGCCAGAAGGCCAAGGCCGAGATCGTGGTCCTGGGCAAGAACATTGAGACCCAGCGCAAGATGCTGGCCGATCTGGAATTTCAGATGGCCGAGGCGGAAAAATCCCATCAGCGTCAGGTGCTGGCGTCCGAGACGCGCGAGGCGAAGTGGCGCGAGGAGATCGCCGGGCTGCAAAAGTCCGGCTACGAGCAGCATCGCAAGGACAACAAGCGCGGCGACTACGTGCCGGCCGGCGCCATCAGGTCGCGCATTTCCTCGTTCGAGAACCAGGCGCGGGTCGAGGTCGACGCCAGGGCCAAGCTGCTCGAGGAGAAGGACAAGGCCGAGCAGGGCCGCGAGATCGCCCGCGTGTCGTGCGAGCGCGAGATCGCCGCCAACGTCAAATTGATCGAGGAGCGGAAGGCGCTGATCGCGGGCGTCTAGTCAGGAGACGCCATGCCCAACCCCGGCCTTTCCGCCGCCCAGATTTGCGAACTCGCGCAGGAAATCGCCAAGTGCCAGGGCTACACGCTCCAGGCCGGGCAGTTCCTGAACTCGGTCCTGGCCGACCTCGCCCAGACCTACGACTTCGACCAGTGCCGCGGCACGTTCAATTTCAGCTTCACCGGCGTCTCCGGCCCTTATTCCCTGCCGGCCGACTGGCTGCGCTCGGACCTCAACGACACCTATTACACGATCTCCTCGGTGCCCTATCCGATGATGGGCTACACCCAGCAGGAATACGATTGGCTGGTGCAGACCGCCGGGCTGAACGGCTTTCCGCAAATCTACA
>Ga0334722_10007713_pt1 | contig 10393 bp, 18 predicted proteins | sample C3_bottom_MG_FD_207210 | JGI IMG/M metagenome (GOLD analysis project Ga0334722, IMG submission 207210) | Sediment microbial communities from Yellowstone Lake, YNP, Wyoming, USA - C3_bottom | ecosystem: Environmental > Aquatic > Freshwater > Lake > Sediment | place: USA: Wyoming | collected... | reverse complement strand
CTCGCCTCCAGCGTACGGGACGAGGGAGTGGATGGCCGCACACGTTCGCGCCGGCAACAGGCCCGTGGGCGTCGTGGGAGGTCTCATCATCGATCACGTTCGAGGTGCAGGAGCGGACGGTAGGGGAATGCTCTGCAAGATCGTCGGCGGCTCTCCGGAGCATCCGACCGTGATGCAGCTCTCGCCCGAGGAGCTGAAGCGCGCGGTGTGGACCGTCTCTCGCCCTCGGGCTCGCCCTTGGACTGCAACCGGACTCGCCATCATCGGCGCGGAGAACGGTGATGGTGGCGCAGGCGCAACGCCCTGGATCGCAGGCGGGATCCTCGTCGGGCTCGCCATCGCCGTGAAAGCGGCAGAGAAGAGGTTTGCGTGAGTCACATCGCCGAGACGAGTGCCAGGAACGCGCTTTTCCTCATGAGCGGAGGGCGCTCGTACGGCGCCAATTTCGCCATCGGCTACGCTCCGCGGAGGGGCGAGATCGTCGGATGGTACGGCAGAGCCGATGCGTCCGAAGAGACCAACTACACGACCATCTTCGCCGGAGGACTCGCAGCCGTCGTGGGGCTCGCTCTCGTCATGAGCGCTCGAAGAAAGTGAGAAGATCGTGAGCACGAACAATGCCAGCGCCAGCGCTCGGAACGCGCTCCTCCTCATGAGCGGAGCTGCACCCGAAGCTCCGGAGGGGCTCGGCGGTGGAGGCGACTTCTCGAAGGTGGACAAGGCTCGCGAGAGCGACATCCGTCGCCAGGCACTCTCGACCGACGCGGCCGTGCTCGAACTCATGCACGGCCACAAGGGAAGCCGAGGGCGCGAGGAGGCAGGAGCGCCCGTCGTCACGTTCAAGGCGTCAGACGGTGATGACGACAGCGGCTTCGTCGTCGGCGATTTCGCCATCGGCGGTCCCCGGGGCGGCGGGGGAGGGCGCGGAGGAGGGCGCGGAGGCGGTCGTGGAGGCGGCGGAGGAGGGCGAGGGCGAGGAGGGCGCGGCGGCGGAGGGGGCAGAGGGCGCCACCATCATCCGGGTCATCATCGAGGCTGGCGTGGTGGCGCCCCCTGGCCCTGGGGAGCGGTCCTCGACACCGGCCCGGCCTACTACCTCGACGTGGACGACTTCGAGAGCGAGTGCGAAGAAGACGGGCCGACGCTCTACATGCCGAACGGGGAAGGTGTGTGCCCTGGCGACCGGCGGTACCCGGCTCTCGCTCGCGCTTTCGCGCTCGCGCACTCGGCTTCGGGATGGATCCCGGGCTCGCCCTCCGCTCTCGGTACGGGCGGGTACGCAGTCGGCGATCTCGGCTGCTCGGGAGTCAACGTGGACGAGTGGAAGCGGCAGAATCGTGTGAAGCTCTACCCGGGAGAGCGGCATCGGTGGCTCCTGGCGATTTCCACTGCGAAGAGCACGTCCGGCCTTCTCGGCTCCGATCTCAGCACCATGAGTGAAGACGAGCTTCGGACCAACATCGAAGGCGGCGTCGCCAACGGCTCGATCTTCGGAAAGTGGTTCGAGAAGATCGCCGGGATCCCTCTCTCGGGCGAGTTCACCGGGACTTCCGGAAAAATCGACAACCTGAGAATGCTGGCCTTCGGCTCGAAGGAGACGATGCTCGCTGTCGCCGAGAAAAGCGGCCTGGTCGCGGAAGCTCGCGCCGACGACACGAAGAATCCGACCGTCGATGTGCCAGCCCCGAAGGTCTACGCGCTCGTGGAATTCATCTACCGGAGCGTTCAAGACTCGATGCCGTGGCCCGTCTACAACGATCTCGTACTTGCAAACAAGTGGTGCCCGCTCGGCGCTCAGGTCGCTCTCAGCGTCGCCTTCAGGCAGTCGAAGGACTCCAAGGACGTGCCGAAGGAGACGAGCCTCCTGAACCCGAGCACGTTCATCCCAGGCGTGCCGAGCACCGATGACATCGCTGCCGCTGCGAAGTCGCTTGGCGCGGGCATCGGTAGCGCAGCCAAGGGGATCGGAGAAGGAGTGCTCTACCTCGGGCTCGGCATCGCCGCGCTCGCAGCAGTCGTGATGATCAAGAAGTGACTTGTGCCTGCATGATGTAACGACAACGGAAGGGGAATTCCAATGTGGCCTGCAAAATTGACTCCGTGGCTCAGAAAAGTCTGCCTTGGCAGCGGCGAAGGTGTGCTCACACGCCTCGAATTGCGCCAGGTCGTTCACGGCTCCGCAGATTCGATGGTCGAATCGTGGACCTTCAACGAGGACACACCAAAGACGGACGTGGAGGTCTTCGCCGGAGAGATCACGGCTCGGGCGCAGGCCGACTGCGAGGAAGCCTTCGACGGGCCGACGCAGTACACGGTCCTGGCCTTCTTCGACGGCAACGAGTTCCACGGTACGAGGGCTCCCACCGTCCGCTTCGCCTCGCCAGGGCGGAGCACCGAGGGGAGCGGCTTCGACGAGTCGGAGCCGGCCAGCCCCAAGGGCTTTGCCGCACAGCAGATGCGGCACAACGAGGGGCTCGTGAGGATGCTGGTCGCGAACACGACTTCGATGCAGCACCACACCGAGCGCTTGCTCGAACGGGCCTACGCGCGCATTCACCATCTGGAGGAAGACCGCTACAAGCTCATCGCAACGCAGGAAGGCGCGCTCTCGGAGCAGAAGCAGCGCGAAATGTTCGAGGCTCACGAGCGCGAGAAGCTCGTGCGCTATCAGGACGCCTGGCAGCAGGCCAAGGTGCTCTTCCCGACGCTGGTGAACAAGGTCACCGGCCGAAACCTGATGACGGAGAAGACGACGCCTGCGACCGAGATCGTTCAGGAGCTTCTCGCAAGCCTCTCGCCAGAGCAGACGACGGCACTTCAGGGGATCTTGACGCCTCCGCAGCTCGTAGGCTTCGCGTCGCTCTACGAAGAGGCTGCGAAGAAGCACGAGGCCCGGAAGGCCGAAATGGAGGAGCAGAGAGCAAATGCCGTCGCCGGAAAGCACTGATCGGGCGCGAAGCGAGCCGCTCATCCCGCTCGAAGAGATCGAGCGGGTGGAAGCGACCGGCAAGGCCGTCCTCTCAGGCTTCGGCGCGATCAAGGACAAGCTCGACGTGGAGCGACACGCGAGGCTCGACCGAAGCCTCGATTCGCTTGAAGCCATCGGCCGGAGCGTTCAGCACGAAGGAGTGCTCATCGAAACCCAGGCTCAGGAGCTTCTCGGCGAGGTGGAGAGCGCAGTCGGACTCTTCTGGGAAGCCGTTTTCGAGCCAGAAGAGTTCAAGAAGAAGCACGGGCTAGGAAACGGAAGTTCAGGGGAGTAGAATCCCCGCGTCTGAGTTCGGAACTGTCAACCCCGCATCGGAAAGCAGAAAAGGAAGAAACATCATGAGCCTTCAGAGAACCCCCGTCTCGGGCGCGATCGTCAAGCAGAGGCTTTCGCTCGCCACGACGAGCTTCATCGGCGCCAACCCCATCGCCGTGCCGGCTGGCACCTACGTCCTACCACCCCTCGTGGCGCCCTACGGAGGCACGACGCCGCAGGCACAGCTCGCCGGCAGCCTCGTCTACGCCGCCTTCGCCGTCCGGATGCAGGACGACGGCGCCGTGGTCGCCATCGAGGTGAAGAACCGCGTCACCAACGGCGTCGCAGCCGATGTCGTCACCTACAAGGTGGCGAAGATCCTCTCGACGCAGGACTTCACGCTCCCGGTCGTGCCGGTCATCCTGGCGCCAGGCGATCTCGAACTCGATGTCGCGAACACCGACCCGCTCCAGAAGCGCGCGGCGATTCCGATCAACGATGCGGCAGCGGGCTCGTATCTCGACGGCGACTACCTCGTGCTCCTGGCCGTCGTCCCGGCCGGCCCCGGCCTCACGATCGCCCCGGCGGTCGTGGACGCGCAGATCGAGTTCTTCACCTCGCGGTGAGCCTCGCCTCTTGCTCTCTTCCTCCTCGCCACGTCTTCCCTGAAGAGGACGTGGTGAAGGGGGAGAGGGGAGAGGGGAAGAAACCATGCCCAACGTCTGCCCCATCGGAACCGAAATTCAGACGCTCATCTTTCCGAGCGCGAAGTTCGTCACGGCGGACGCAGCAAGAGTGTGGGCTCTTCAGCACGGCTTTCACGCGAGGAAGATCGACGAGAAGATCGGGAAGACAGCAGCGACATTCAGGATCCGCCAGTACCCTCCCACGAGGTACGAGTCCAAGAGCTTCCGTACCATCCCGCTCGGTGACAGCGGTGTGCAGGCCGTCATCGGCTGCCCGAAGCAGGTCGCGATGGCTCGTCAGCGGCGAGCGGTGAGCAGAGGTAGCGGGGGAGCGAACGGAAGTGGCGGCAGGACAGACGACAAGCAGCTCCGGGAACGCATGAAGCGTCTCCTCGGAGCCAGCAGGAAGAAGTGAGATTTTTATGAGCACGAAAATTCAAGGCGGCAGCGTGTTCCCGAACCCGAGGCTCTCTCCGAGCGGGCCGCTCCTCTCGGGTGAAGGCGGCCCCATCATCCAGATCGGCTTCGATCAGGCGATCTTCACGACGAACCCGGCCACTCCCTACGTCTTCCCGGACTTCGCCGCGCCGACCGAGGCCGACATCCTCGCCTCGAAGATCCCGCACGACGTGGACGATCCATTCGGCGAGCCCCTGAGCTTCACGCTCCGGAGCGTCAAGAAAGGGAGCCTCATCGCTGCATGGTTCTCCTTCAGCGTCTTCTGCGAAGGGACGGCTGGCGCAAGCGTCCTCTCGCTCGGCTTCGACGATGGTGCTGGAGGGGATGCCGGCCTCATCGCGTTCGCTCTTCAGACCGTCGTGCTCGGCGGAGCTGGAGAGGCAGAACAAGGCTCGATCGTCACGCTCATCCCGAACCCCTACGGGGAGCAGCGTGACGTGAGGATCTTCCCCACAGCCTTCAGCGCCCTTCCGAACGTAGGGGAAATTTTCCCGTCAATCGCACAGAACGCGCTTCTCGTCGCCGAGATCGCCAAGACCTGAGTTCTACCCGGAAGGAAAGAGAACAATGTTCGCCCCAGGTGGAGTGCTCGTCTTGAAGCAGACCCTCGCGAATGTCACCAGGCAGGATCCCGTGATCCACGTCCGGGTGAAGTTCACGAGCGGTCGGCTCGTCCACACCGACAAGGGGCTCTTCCACTACTCCGAGCTGGAGATCCCGAAGCAGCCGTGCGCGTTCGTGCCGCGCTTGCCGTACCGGACTGGATGGATGCCTGAGCGGCTGACGAAGGTGCTCGGGAGCGGGAGCGCTCGCAAGCAAGAACAGAGGAGCGCGCCATGAGCAGCAGTCGAAACGCGCTCCTCTGCATGGCCGGCTCGTCAGCCAGGCAGGCTCCTCCTCGGCAGGGCACGAACCGTCCGAACAGCGCGCTCGGCTCGAACGTGGTGAAGGGGCCGTTCGTCGGCGCCGAGGGAGCCAAGAGCGAAGGTGGCGATGTCATCGACATCCACGTTGCAAGGAGCGGCGGGTGGTGGCTCCCGTTCTTCCTCGGGCTCGGGGCAGGCGTCGCCGGCTCGGTCGCCTTCTACCGCTGGACGCATCCCCCGAAGAACGATCCGCCTTCGCTCCTCCCCTGAACTCTCTCCTCCCCCGAACTCTCTCCTCCCAAGACAGACTCCGAAAGGAAAGATCATCATGCTCCCTCTCGTCCTCCTCGCCGCGCTCGCCACTGCGTTCGCTCTCAGCCAGAAGAAGTCGCAACCTTCCGAGATCAGCGTCGCGCCTGGCGATCTCTACCGCATTCGCGTGGCCGTGCCCGGCGCCGATCACCAGCAGATCGAGGCCATGTACCGCTTCGCAATGGCGCAGGTCGGACAGATCGGGAGCCTCATCTGGGACGGCGATGTCATGATCGTACAGGTGCAGTACCTCAAGCCGAGCACGATCACGCTCGGCGAAATGCGCGCCGGCACGACCACGATCAACGTGCTCGCCGCCGAGCTGCTCTACCGTGGAACTCCTCCGGTCACGATGGCCCCTCCGATTTCGCCCCAGGCCGCAGCGACCGTGGGAGCCATCGTGAAGCGCGCCGTACGAAGTGGCGATCCGGCGGAGATCATCGGCGCGGCAGCACTCGCCGAGCAGGCAGGAGCGCCAGAGCTGGCTCGGAAGCTCGTGAGAGCCGCTCAGAACACCGGCTACCGTGTTCGAGCCTGAGAAGGAAGAACACAAGCGACATGCCTCTCTTCCTCATCTTCCTCCTAGGAATGCTCACAGCGTCGGAAGCCTACGACATCGCGTACCGGCGCGAATTCCGGAGGAGAGTGAAGGAAGCGGCGAAGGATCCCCTCGGACTCGATCTCGAAGGCTGAAGCCTCTCCTCCCTCCGCAAGACTGAAGAACCTCGGAACACCATCTGGAAGAAACGCCATGCAGAATTCACCTTCAGGCTCCGGCCTCATCACCGACTACACCGGCCTCCTCGTGTTCACGCAGATCGAGCCGGGCGATCTGCCGGGCGAATACTACGTCCCCGGAGGGGTCTTCGGAGCACTGACTGGTCCCGTTCCGGTCGCTCCTGGGTCGGAGTCGGCGGCCATCCCCAACGGCGTTCAGACAAGACAGGGCAAACTCGGACGGACAAGGTTGCTGACGGGTGTGACTGGCGTCACTCCGGGGAGCAAACGAAACCCGACGCTCCTTCAGTGGCAGATCATCGAGCACGGCACGGGCGACATCGTGCCGGTCGGCAACGAAGTGAGCGTGCCGTGGGCTCCCGATGTCACCGCGTCACTGAGCTTCGCCGATCTCGGCAACGCCCCGCTCGACTTCGGCTCGGTGCGCTGGAATGCAGGCGATATCTACGTCCTCAAGATGACGGTAGGAACGATTGCCTCTGGCGCTCCGGGCACCGAAGGGACGCAGATTTTCGCCCTCTCGGGCGAGAGCGTCTTCGTCGCGCTGCCTCCCGTGGTTGGCCCGCTGGGGTCGCCGCCATGAGCTTCGGCGAAGTTCTGGGAGGGATCCGGGAGAAGATCGTGCGAAGCATCGAGGAAGACAAGCTCGGGAACCTCGTGAAGAAGATCGGCACATCGTCGCCAGCTCTCGGGCGGGCCGTCGCTGCGGAAGTGAACCTGTCCGGAGGTTCGAGCAAGATGGGACTGCTCACCATGAAGCGCGGAGAAGTTCCCGCTTTTCTGAAGAGGCTTTTCCCGGAAGCGAGCAGAGGCGGAAGTGTGAAGAGACGTGTGAACTTCTCGGCCGAGAGCATCAACGCTGGGCTCGAAGCTCTCACGCAGAAGAAGCCAGTCTGATCCGAACCAAGACCAAAACCAAGACCAAGACCAGCGAAGACGAAAAGGAACCACGACCATGCGCAATTCACCGAGCGGCTCAGGCACATTCACGGATCTGCGAGGAGCCTTCTTCCAGTTCGATGATGACGACGCCCCAGGCAAGTACATCATCTTCCCGGAGGAAAACTTCTTCTCCGACACGGTGGGACCACTACCACCGATCGATCCGCTCGTTGGCTTCCCACAGCAATCCACGATCGCAGCCGCAAACGGGATTCAGACCCGTCGCGGAAAGATCGGCCGGGCGCGAGCGATCTACGGAGTCGATTCGAGCGGCGGAGCAACAGCGAGGCGCAAGCCCACGACGCTTCAGTGGGCCGTCTACGACGGCAAGACCGGAGACATCGCACTCGTCGGCAAGAAGGTCACGCTTCCGTGGGCGCCGCTCATCGCCGCTCCCACCAGTCTCACTCAGCTCCCGAACGAGGCCCTCGACTTCGGATCGGCGCCGTGGGGCGTCGGCGGCGGCTACGCTCTCATCGTCGATCTCGGCGTCAAGATCGATCCTGGCGTCTCGGGCGATCTGAACGTCCTTCTCAACTTCGAGACGGTCTACGAGCCGCTCTCGCCCGTACCGGGGCCGGAGGGAACGTGAGCTTCCTCGACCAGCGCTCGAAGCTCGGCGGAGGGAGGAAGAAAGGGATCCCTTCTTTCCTCTCCACCGAGAAGCACGAGGCGGCTTCAGCCGAGAGCCACGAGCGCGCAACGCTAGCGGCGGCGGCGGCAGCCGGGAAAAACACGCCAAGGAAGATCCCTCCTCCCATCCGACGCCGCAGCTACCCCGAGGACGGGCTCGCACGAAGGCTGAGAGCGCAGCTCAAGAACACTGTCGAGAGCCCGCACGACATCGAGGGTCCGGGCGACATCGAGAGCCCTGACGACGCCGAGAACCCCACCGACATCGGGTGAAGAGCGAAGTAGAGAGCCGACAAGGAACAGACGAGAGAGCCATGGCCGAGAGCATCCCCCCAAGCTCGCGCACCAGGCAGGCCGCGCAGCACCCGGCGATCTGGACCGGCTTCACACTCGGCCTGGTCGTCACCGTGCGCGCCTTCTTCGGCGACAAGGTGACCGAGACGCAGGCGCAGGCTCTCATGGGCCTGGCTGGCACAGTCGGGACGCTCATCGCGTACTATCTCCCGCCGCCTCCTCCCAGGAGTCGCAAGGGGGCCTCGTGAGCGCGCTCGATCGCGCACGGCTTTCACCGAGCGGCCCTGTCATCCCGGGCGGGGACGGAGGAGGAAACACGTTCATGTTCCCAGATCGTGTGGACTGCTCGGTGAACTCGGCGCACGTCGAGGAGACGTACTCGTCCGCTCCCATCCTCCACGCGCAGCCAGCGGGCAACGTCGCGGGAGCATTCAACGGTGGAGGACTCGGAAACAAGTGCATCCTTGCATTTCGCGTCGGCGATCTCCTGCCGCTCGGACTCTTCACTGGCTTCAAGTACACCTGGCGCGATCTGAACCCCGGCACGCCTGGGATCGGGGTGTACGCGAACCTCGTCCTCGACGTGAACGGTGACGGAAGCGCGTACAAGATCGCAAGCATCGATCCGATTTCCCCTCCGGCGCTCGGCAACGGTACAACTATCACAAATCCGGACGGCACAAAGACGACTTCCTTCAATGGAGCGACCGACAACCTGCTCATCGTGAACGGGCTCCTGAACCCTCCGCTTCCTCCGGGCGGGCCGGGCTTCGTGCCGCCGACTGTCCCCGGAGCACCGCTCCCTGGAGGATGGCCGAGTAACAGCTACTCCCTCGCGAGCATCCTTGCAGCGTACCCGGCCTGCCGGCTTGCCGAAGCGTCGAGCCTGGACAACGGACTCCCGAAGGCGCCGAACAAGACGCCAGCCTTCATGATCATCACGGGCGACTCCATCAACATGCTCGTGAGAGCCTTCAGGCTCACCAACATCGAGTTCAACGGGGTCAAGATTTCGTGAGTGAGATCAAGCACAGACTCTCCACGAGCGGGCCGCAGCTTCCGCCAGAACCAGGCGATCACAAGGTTCTGGTCGATGGTGCCGACGCGACGCCTGATTACCTGGCAGCGAAGGTTGCCGCCGGTCCTGGCATCGTTCTGGCCGTGCTGCCGGGCGTGAGCGAGAAGGTACAGATTTCAGCTCCGGGCTCGACCATCGACGAGCAAGTGAAGGTCACAGCGGCTGATACAACTGCCGGCTACCTCGCAGCCAAGGTCGCCGCTGGGGCAAACGTCGTCCTCGCCGTCTTGAACCCCGGCCTGAACGAGCAGGTCGAACTCGCCGTCCTGAGCGCGCCGCCGAGCGGGCTGGCCGGCGGCGATCTCTCGGGGAGCTACCCGAGCCCCATCGTCGATGCGATCACCGAGAGTGGAGGGCCAGCGAGCCTCCCTATCGGCATCATCCCTCCTGGGAGCGTCCTCGCTCGAAGCGGAGGAGCCATCATCGGCGTTGCGCCGGTCTTCACGCCGACCCTGCACGCGCCGTCTCATGCCCCCGCGACCGGGGCCGATCCTCTCGCGACGGCAGCGCCAGGCACGATCAGCGTGGGCGATGCGGCTGCGGTCGGAGCGGGCGATGCGTTCGCACGAAACGATCACGTCCATGCGCTTCCGGCTCCGGCCGCTCCGGCGAACGTCACGAAGGCTGCGGCAGCGGCCGGAGCGGCAACGACCGTTGCGAGGTCCGATCACAAGCACGACATTTCGACGGCTGCCCCGGCGACGGGGATCGGCGGAGGCAATACCGAGGGCGCCGCCACGACGCTTGCAAGAAGCGATCACGATCACACGATCCGCGAGACGGGAGGGCCGACGAACCTCACGGTCGGCGTCATCGCCATCGGTCAGTTTCTCAGGCGAGTCGCAGGCGTCCTCGTCGGCGTGTCCTTCCCCGGAAGCGTACTCTTCTGGGGCGCCGCGACGGTCGCGACCACCGCAGTCACTCGCTTTCTTCCGCCCGGGTACATCGCCGCTGTTGCTCCCACAACGACGGTGATACTCTCATGCCCTCGTGCGGGAGTTCTTCGCAACCTTTTTGTGCGATACCGTGTCGCAAGCGTCGGAGCGACGCCCGTCGTCTACACCGTGCTCTTGAACGGAGTCGCCACCGCGCTCCTCGTCTCGATGCCAGCGGCCACTCTCAGCGGCTCGGATCTCGTGAA
>Ga0334722_10007712_pt1 | contig 10395 bp, 7 predicted proteins | sample C3_bottom_MG_FD_207210 | JGI IMG/M metagenome (GOLD analysis project Ga0334722, IMG submission 207210) | Sediment microbial communities from Yellowstone Lake, YNP, Wyoming, USA - C3_bottom | ecosystem: Environmental > Aquatic > Freshwater > Lake > Sediment | place: USA: Wyoming | collected... | reverse complement strand
CATGCCGGGGCGCGCCAAGCGGCCGCACGAACGCATTCCGTCCATCGAGCAGTACTTCGGCGACCGCATTCCCCGCGACGAGATCCGCGAGATCCGCCGCCAGTGCCAGGCCGCCGGCGCACCGCTGCACGACGCGCTGATGGAGCGGTCGGGCTGGCCGAAGATCGCGTACGACGGCGCGCTGCTCGTGTCGCACCAGGATGCCCTGCTCATGGGCGGCAAGGTGCAGGCCGCCGGGGGCTTTGCCGATCACGTCACCTTTCTCGACACGGCCACCTGCGAGGCCTGCTCCGAACAGGTCTGCATCGACGGCTGCTCGGGCCAGGCCATCATGCCCGGCCCGGGTGGCGTGCCGCAGTTCGACCGCGAGAAGTGCATCCATTGCGGCGTCTGCATGTGGAATTGCTCCAAGCCGCACGTCCTCGACCTCGAACGCAGCAACGTCGGATTTGCCGCCGGGTCGGGCGGCCTGCATTCGCCGATCAACTAGCCACGCCCCACACGGAGCGCGACGCGATGTCCACCGGTTTCCATATTGTTGTCCTCGGCAGTCTCGTGCCGGATCTCCTGCAGACGCTCGAGCCCGTGCAGGGGCCCACCGGCCCGGGCCTCAAGAACGAGATGATGCTCCCCGCCGTGCTCGATCCATGGGCCGGGCACGCGCTCTATGAGGCGGCGCACCTCGCCGCGAAGTCGCCGGGAAGCAAGGTCTGGCTCGTCAGCCTCGGCCCCAAGGCCAAGCTGCAGCAGCTGATGATGAGCATCGCGCAGAAGGTGCCGTTCGAGCTGGTCGCGGTGGACGGATCGGCCAGCGGATTCACCGATCCCGTCGAGGTGGCCGCGGCACTCGCCGGCGCCATCGAGAAGATTCCCGCGCTCGATCGCTCGCGCCTGCTCCTCTTCGGCGGCTGTGCGTCCGCGTCGCGCGACGCCGGCGCCACGGTGCAGCTCGTCGGCGAGCGGCTCGGCATCACCGACCAATTCCTCGCCGCCGACGAGCTGTCGGTCGCGGCCGACGGCACGCTGACCATCCACGAGCGCGTGGAGGGCGGGCGGTATCTCGTGTCCGAAGTAACGGGCCCGCCGTGCGCGGTGGCGTGGGCCACCGGCAACCTGCCGGAGCCGCCCAACAATCCGCAGGTCGGCATGCAGAACATGCGCACGCTGATGCCGGCACTGCAGAAGGCCCAGCCGGCGCAGCTCGGCACCCAGGGCACCGTGTTCCACGCGGTCGAGGTCCCGAAGCAGGAACGACGCACCCGGATCGTGAAGGACGTGCCCATCGACGAGATGGCCCGCGAAATCGCCGACTGGATCAAGGGCTAGGGGACAACGACCATGGAAACCATCCTGTATCTCGCCCACACCGACGACGATGGCGCGCTGCCCCGGGCAGCGCGCGAGGCGCTGACCGGTGCGATGACCCTGCGGTCGCAGATGGCCGACGCCGCCTTCGTCGCCGGCTTCATCGGCGGTGACGTGACGGCGGCCATCGAGGCCGCCTCCGGCTGCGGGGCGAGCGCGTTCTACGCTGTCGCCGGCCCCGACTTCGCGGCCTCGCGCTACGCCTCCGACGCGGCCGCGCTCGAGGCCATCTGCCGCGCGTCCGGCGCGACCATCGTGGTGGCGCCGGCCACGTCGCGCTTCAATCGCGTCATCCCCGGCGTCGCGCAGCGGCTGGGCGGTCGCATCGATACGCACGTCGGCGGCTTTTCCGTCGCAGGCGCGGAACTGCGGGTCCAGCGCGGCTTCTACCGCCAGCGGATGGTGGGCACGCTCACCCGCGCGGCCCGTCCGTGGTTCCTGACCGTCGATGGCGGGATCTTCGCGAAGTTCGAGAGCGCGCCCGCCCCGGTGACGGTCCAGGCCGTGCCGGTTACGCTCGACGCGAAGCACACGCGGACGCGCGTCGTCGGCTTCAAGGCGCCCCAGTCAAGCGCACAGACCATTCGCCCCGACGCGTCCCTGCTTTTCGTCGCCGGGGTGGGCTGGACCAAGAAGCAGGCCGATAGCCAGGTGCACCTGGACGAGGCGGCCAAGGTCATCCTCGGCTTCCTCGACAAGTCCGGCGCGTCACTGGGGAGTAGCAAGTCGCTCGTTGACCAGTCAACCGAGGGACAGAACGTCTTCTCGTTCATGAGCCACCTGAACCAGGTGGGCCAGACCGGGGCGACGCCGCGGCACCCCAAGGGGCTCTCGGCCTGCTGCCATGGCGAAGAGCCGCACGTGGTGGGGTGGCGGTTCGTCGGCGAGCGACGCGCCATCAACCTCGACCCCAACTGCGGGTGGGCGCAGGGGAAGGCCGACGTGCTGTACATCGCCGACGCCTTCGAGCTCGTGCGGAAGGTCGGCGAGCTGTTGTAGGACCGGTGGGACAGTAGATTGCATCGTCGCCGGCTGGTTCCCAGCCGGCATGGAACCCGGACCTAACCCGTTGGGTTCTATGATGATTGCCTCGCCTTGGGCGCCCGCCATCCCTCCATCGGCAGGCTGCGGGCGCCCCTTGCCGGGATGGCAAGCCCCCCTACTGTTCCCTCTATGCTGAACATCGACCTACGCGGCAAGCGCGCGCTCGTCGCCGGCGTCTCGGATGACCACGGATTCGGCTTCGCCATCGCCAAGGCGCTGGCCGAGGCGGGCGCCACCGTCAGCGTGGCCACCTGGCCGCCCGCGCTGAACATCTTCAAGAACCTGCTCGAGCGCGGGAAGATCGACGAGGCCCGGCAGCTGAGCGACGGCTCGCTGCTCACCTTCGAGCGCATCTATCCCCTCGACGCGGCCTACGACACGCTCGACGAGGCGCCGCTGGAGCTGCGCGAGAGCAAGCGCTACAAGGATTGCGGCGACTTCTCCATCGACGGCCTGGCCCGGGCGTGGCGCGCCGATTTCGGCGACCAGTCGCTCGACATCGTGGTGCACTCGCTGGCCAACGGCCCCGAGGTCAAAAAGCAGCTGCTCGACACGAGCCGCGCCGGCTACCTGACGGCGCTCAGCGTGTCGTCGTACTCGCTGGTGTCGATGCTGGCGAAGCTCGGCCCGATGATGCGCCGTGAGGGGGCGGTGATTTCGCTGTCGTACCTGGCGGGCCAGCGCGTGATCCCGGGCTACGGCGGCGGCATGTCGACGGCCAAGGGCGCGCTCGAGAGCGACACGCGGACGCTGGCGTTCGAGGCGGGGCGCCGCTTCGGCGTCCGCGTCAACACCATCTCCGCCGGACCGCTGGCGTCGCGCGCGGCGAGCGCCATCGGCATCGTCGAGACGCTGGTCGATTACTACAAGCTCAACTCGCCACTGCCCGAGGCGCTGACCGCCACCGAGGTCGCCTACGCCGCCGCGTTTCTCTGCTCGCCGCTCAGCAGCGGCATCACCGGGTCGACGACGTACGTCGACAAGGGCTACAATGCCATGGGCATGGCGGTGGCCATGCCGCCGGACTTCCCCGATCTCACGTCACGCACGTAACGAACCCTCATGCGATTCCTGCTCCTTCCCGTCGTCACGGTCGTCAGTCTTGCCGCCTGTGGTTCAGCTCGCAACATCGATCCCAAGGCGGAGGCCGACGCGCCCGCCGTCATTGACACCCGGCCGAAGCCGGCCGCGCCGGGTCCCAACGCCACCGCGGCCTCGCCCAACAAGGGCGTCATTCCCGATGAGCCTCTGAAGCGCACGATGACCGTCGGCCAGGGCTATGCGCTCGTCACCGCCACGATGGTGAATCACGACGCCGTGATGCTGAGCCAGTTGTACGATCCCGACGCCACCCTCACCGTCCCCGATTCGACGTTCACGCCGCGCAATGCCGTGGTGCGGGAATTGATCGGGATGGCCCAGTCGAAGTCCCTCTCTGAATTCCAGCGCACGTCGCTGGGCACCAGGATCGTGGACGACTCCACGCTCGCCGACAGCGGATCGTACCTGATGGTGCTCAAGCGGAGCGCCAAGGACTCGGTGATCGAACGCGGCACGTATGCCGCGCAATGGCGCGCCCGCAAGGACGTCACCCAATGGGTGATCCTGCGGGACCAGATTACGCCGGCGAAGGGGGCCGGGGCGAAGAAGGGCCGCCGGTAGCCGATGGCCGGCGGCAGCGCAAAGGGAGCGGCCGTGGCCGCTCCCTTTTGCGTCAATCGATCTGCCGCGCCATCATCAGCACCGCGTGTTCGCCGCCGTCGTATTCGCGCACGCCGAGCGTGGTGAAGCCCATCTGCTCGTGAAAGCGCACCGAGTCCGGGTTCGGCGGCCGCAGGTTGACCTCCAGCGCCACCTGCGGCCAGCGTCCGCACGCAAAGGCAAAGAGCGACTCGTACAGGGCGCGGCCCACGCCGCGCCGGCGGGCGCGTGCATCCACCACCACGCGATCAAGATACGTGAACGCGCCGCCCAGGCGCGCGGTGAACCACTTGTAGTTGTCGCTCCAGTAGTCGAGCCCCGGCGGCAGCACGAGCGCGAAGCCCAGCAGCCCCTCGGCGTCCTCGACGACACGAAAGAAGTTCGCGTGGCCCGAGAGCCACGCGAACTCGTCCATCGACAGCGCGTTGACGTGCGGGACGGCGCCGTTGTTCAGCGCCAGGATGGCCGCGTGATCGCCGGCCACCGCGTCCCGCACGATCACGCCATTACCACTTGACCTTGCCATCCGCCTCGCTGGCATCCGTGTCATCGTCGGCGGCGACCTTCGGCGCCTTCTTCTTGGGCGTCACCTCGGGCAGGCCGAGCTTCTTGAGCTGCTCGTTGAACGCCTTCAGGTCGGCGGCGTACACCTTCTCCATCCGCTTGGTCTGTACGTCGAGCTTGCCGTTCAGCTCCTTGAACACCTGCATCGCCTGGGCCGGCGGACGGCCCGGCGACGAGCCGGCCATGCCGAGCAGGGCGGCGATCTTGTTGTTGAGCTTGATCGGGTAGTTGAGCGGATCCTGCGAGCTCTGGTTCTTGATCTGGTAGATCTCGGCTTCGACGTCGGTCACCTTGCCGTTGAGCGCCTTCCCCTGGTCGCCCAGCTGCGGCGCCTGCTTCAGGCGGTCGTTCACCTGCGCCTTCACGTCGCGCGCCGTGATCACGGCGTCATTCGCCTCGCTCACGCGGTCGCGCACCTGGATGAGGAAGTTGAACTGCGCCACCAGGTCTTCCGTCGAGACCTTCCAGCGTGGGTCGGCCTTTACCGTGAAGGTCTGCGTCTGTGACTCGCCGTTGGCCGTCAGCTTCACCGTGTACGTCCCGGGCAGGGCCAGCGGCCCCGTCACGTTGCCGGCCCAGAAGATCATGCCGTCGAAGCGGGTCGCGTCGGGGTACCGCAGGTTCCAGTTGAACTGGTTCAGCCCCACGCGGTTCGGCGCGCGCGGCACGCGCGGCGCCCCGCGCGGCCCATCGCTCTCGCCGGCCGGGGCGGCGGCGGGCGCTGCGGCCGAGTCACTCGTGTACGACTTGATGAGGGTGCCCTTGGCGTCGAGGAACTCGAGCGTCACGCGCGTGTTCGGGTCCTTGAGCTGGTAGTAGATCACCGCGCCCGAGGGCGGGTTCTGCCCGGACGGCGTCTCGCCGCCGTAACCTGCGCCCGGGATCCGGAACCCGCCGCCCCAGTCGATGCGGTACGCATCCGCCGGCTTGTAGAGGTGCGCCTTCTGCGCCGTCACCGTCGCCGCGAGCTGCCGCAGCGGCGAGACGTCATCCATGATCCAGAAGGACCGGCCGTGCGTGGCGATCACGAGGTCGTTGTCCTTCACCGTCAGGTCGTGCACCGGCACCGACGGCATGTTGCGCCGCAGCGACTGCCAGTGGCCGCCGTCGTCGAACGACACCCACACGCCCTTCTCGGTGGTCGCGTAGAGCAGCCCCGCCTTCTTGGGATCCTCGCGAATGGCGCGCGTGAACTCGTCGGCCGGGATGCCCGTGACGATCTTCGTCCACGTCTTGCCGTAGTCCGTGGTCTTGTACAGGATCGGCGCGAAGTCGTCCTGCTGGAACCGGTTGGCCGCCAGGTAGGCGGTGCCGGCGCCGAAGTGGCCCGCGTCGATGAGCGACACGCGCGTGAAGTCGCCGATGTCCTTGGGCGTCACGTTCGTCCAGTTCAGGCCGCCGTTGCGGGTGATCCACACCAGGCCGTCATCGGTGCCCGCCCAGATCAGGCCTGCCGTGATGGGCGACTCGCTGAGCGCGAAGATGACACCGTACGTCTCGACGCCGGTCTGGTCCTTGGTGATGGGGCCGCCCGAGGCGCCCATCGTCTTCGGGTCGCGGCGCGCCAGCGGCGGCGAGATGATGGTCCAGCTCTCGCCCCCCGTGGTCGTCTTGAACAGCTGGCTGCCCGCGGCGTACAGCGTGTTCGGGTTGTGCGGCGAGAAGATGATCGGGAACGTCCACTGGAAGCGGTACTGGATGTCCTCCGACGAGTAGCCCATCGGGTTGTCCGGCCACGGGCTCACGTTGCGCTCGAGGTCGGTGGACAGGTCCTTGCGGGTCAGCAGGCCGCCGTAGCTGCCGGCGAACACGATGTCCGGCTTCAGCGGGCTGGGCGCGATGTAGCCCGACTCGCCGCCGCCCGCATCCTTGAAGTCGGCGATCGTCATCCCGCCTTCCTTGCGCGACGGGCCGCAGAGCGTGCTGTTGTCCTGCTGCGCGCCGCACACCTGGTACGGGAAGTGGTTGGTGGTCGTCACGTGGTACATCTGCGCCGTCGCATAGCCCTGGTTGGTCCACGCGCGCCCGCCGTTGAACGACACGTTCGCGCCGCCGTCGTTCGCCTCGATCATCCGGTTGGGATCGTTCGACGCGATCCACAGGTCGTGGTTGTCGCCGTGCGGCACCGCCATGTTCTGCGGGAACGTCTTGCCGCCGTCACGCGAGCGGAACCACTGCACGTTCAGCGCGTAGACGACGTTCGAGTCCTTGGGGTCGGCCACGATGCGCGAGTAGTACCACGCCCGCTGCCGCAGCTTGCGTTCGTCGTTCAGCTTGGTCCACGTCGCGCCGCCGTCATCGGTGCGGTACACCCCGCCCTCGTCCGACTCGATCAGCGCCCACACGCGGCCCGGCTTTGCTCCCGACACGGTCAGGCCGATCTTCCCGAGCGCGCCCTTCGGCAGGCCGGGGTTGTTGGTCAGTTCGGTCCACGTCTCGCCGCCGTCGGTGCTCTTGAAGATGCCGCCGCCGGGACCTCCGGATTCCAGCGACCACGGCGTGCGGTACGCATGCCAGAACGCCGCGTACAGCACGTTCGGGTCGTTGGGATCGACGTCGAGGTCCGAGATGCCCGTCGTCGCGTCGCGGTAGAGCACCTTGCGCCACGTCTTGCCGCCGTCGGTCGTCTTGAACACGCCGCGCTGGTCGTTGGGACCAAAGGCATGCCCCAGCACGCCAATCCAGACGATGTCGGGATTGGTCGGATGGATGCGGATGCGGCGGGCATGGTTCTTCACGTCGAAGAACGCGATGCGCGTCCACGTCTTGCCGGCGTCCTTCGACGTCCACACACCGTCGCCCGGCGCGGTGTTGCCGCGGATGTCGGCCTCCCCTCCCGCCGCCCACACGATGTCCGGGTTCGACTCGGCCACCGCCAGCGCGCCGATGGTCCCGCCGAAATACTTGTCGGTCGCAGGCTGCCAGCTCATGCCACCATCGACGGTCTTGAAGACGCCGCCGCCGGTGGTGCCCATCCAATATTCGTACGGGCGCTTGGCCGATCCGGCCACCGCCACGGAGCGGCCGCCGCGATACGGGCCGATCTCGCGCCAGCGCAGCGCGGCGAAGGTGGAGGAGTCGTAGGACTGCGCGGCAGCCAGGGTCGGCAGCAGGAGCAGCGCGCAGGACGCGAACAAGCGGCGGGGGAACGACAACATGATTACCTCTCGGGAGTCGGCCGGGTGACCAAGGGGCGATGCCGTGACAGCACCTTCCGGCGGGTCATCGTACATTGCATAAAGTTGGCTGCTCGTCCCGCCCGGGGCGAGAGACCCCGTCCACATTCCACCGCCAGCTGACCATGCCATTCTCCCTGAGCCGTCTCGCCCTGCTGACCGCCGCCGGCGTCGTCGCCTGTGGCGGCGCCGACCAGAAACCCGCCGCCGATGCCGCCGCGGCCACGCCCGCCGGACCCCGGAAGATCGCGGAGGCGACGGGCATGAAGACGCCGGAGTCGGTGCGCTACGACCCCGCGCAGGATCTCTGGTTCGTCTCGAACATCAATGGCAACCCGTCGCAGAAGGACGGCAACGGCTTCATCGTCCGCCTCACCGCCGACGGGGCAGCCATGGACTCCACGCCCTTCATCGAGAGCGGCCGCAAGGGCGTGACGCTCAACGCCCCCAAGGGCCTGGCCCTCGTCGGCGACACGCTCTGGGTGGCCGACATCGACGCCGTGCGCGCCTTCAACGCGAAGACCGGCGCCCCCATCGCGTCCATCGACATCAAGGGGGCCACCTTCCTCAATGACGTCGTCGCCGGGCCCGATGGGTCCATCTACATCACCGACACCGGCATCCGTTTCGACGAGAAGGGGCAGCAGACGCACCCGGGGCCGGACCGCATCGTCCAGGTGATCGGCCGGCAGTATAAGGTCGTGGCCAGCTTCAAGGGCCAGCCCGGGCCCAACGGCATCGCCTGGGATGCGGCGAATGGCCGCTTTCTCGTGAACGGCTTCGGCACCAAGACCTTCTTCGCCTGGAAGCCCGGCATGGCGGCGCCCGACTCCATCGGCGCGGGTGTCGGCGGCGCCGACGGCCTCGAAGTCCTCGCCGATGGACGCGCCCTCTACACGAGCTGGACCGATTCGTCGCTGAGCGTCCTGGCCAATGGTGCGTCCACCACGCTCATGCCGGGGCTCCCAAGCCCCGCCGACATCGGATACGACGCCAAGCGCCAGCGCGTGGCCGTGCCCTTGTTCAACGACGGCAAGGTGGTCTTCATCGCCCTCGACGCCGCCAAGTAGCCCCCGTCTATCGTCTATCGTCCCCTGTCTCTCGACTTTCCTCCCATGCACCGTTCCGTCCTCGCCGCGTCCGTCCTTCTCGTCGCGGCGTGCAGCCCGACTCCGTCCTCCAAGCCGACCGCGGCGTCGCTCGACGACGGCCCCCGGCGTCTCCCCACCGGTCGGACGCTCGACCCCGCCGGCGTTGCCTGGCCCGTCGGCTCGATGCCGCTGGCAATGACGCTGTCGCCCAGCGGCCGCGAGATCGTCGTGCTGCTGAACGGCTGGCGCGAGCAGGGCATCCAGGTGGTAGACCGGGCCACGGGTCGTATCGTCCAGACACTGCCGCAGGCGGCGGCCTTCCTTGGACTCGCCTTTTCGCCGGATGGCCGCACCCTGTACGCGAGCGGCGGCAACCAGGATGTGGTCTACCGCTATGCCTGGGCCGACGGACGGGCCACGCTGTCCGACTCGATCGTCATCGAGGCCAAGGCGCCGGACAAGAACGGCAAGCGGTACCCGGCCGGGCTGGCGCTCTCGCCCGACGGCGCCCGGTTGTACGTCGCCGAGAATCTCACCGACTCGCTCGCCGTGGTGGACCTCGCGTCAGCCCGTGTCGTGCAGCGCCTCGGCGTCGAGCGCTATCCGTACGGCGTCGTCGCGGACGCCCAGGGCCGGGTGTACGTATCGTCGTGGGGTGGCTCGACCGTCGCGGCCTTCCGTCCCACCGCCGATGGACTCGCTCCCGCCGGACGCATGGCGGGCGGACGGCATCCCTCGGCCATGCTGCTCAGTGCCGACGGATCGCGCCTTTTCGTCGCGTCCGGCTCGACCGACCGCATCACCGTGCTCGACCCGCGGCGGCGGCGCACCATCACGAGCATCGTCGTGACGCCGCCGGGCGGACCCGGTGAGGGTTCGACGCCCAACGCACTCGCCCTGTCCGCCGACGGCGGCCGGCTGTTCGTGGCCGAAGCCGACAATAACGCGGTGGCCATTGTCGATCTCGCGGCGGCCACCGCCGGCGTGCCCGGCGCCACCGGTTCCGACACCGTGGCCGGACGAGTGCCCGTGGAATGGTATCCCACCGCGGTCATCGTTCGGGGCGATACCCTCGTCACCCTCACCGGCAAGGGGCGCGGCTCGGGGCCCAACGTGGCCGGTCCGCAGCCCGGCCGCGGCCGCGGCGATGAAGGATTCGACAACCACCAGTACACGCTCGGGCAGACGACGGGCTCCCTGGTCACGACGCTCGTCGCGCGGGCGGGCGCCGCGGAACTCGCGCCGCTCACGGCCCGCGTGGCCCGCGCCAACCTCTGGGGCACGGTGCGCGAGAAGTTCGCGTATCCGCCCATCGAGCACGTCATCTACATCGTCAAGGAGAACCGCACCTACGACCAGGTGCTCGGCGACCTCCGGCAGGCCGACGGCGATTCGTCGCTCGTCTTCTTCCCGCGCACGGTGTCGCCCAACCACCACGCGCTCGCCGAGCGGTT